>Ga0154020_10010902_pt1 | contig 10377 bp, 12 predicted proteins | sample Klosneuvirus_201_FD_109709 | JGI IMG/M metagenome (GOLD analysis project Ga0154020, IMG submission 109709) | Active sludge microbial communities from wastewater, Klosterneuburg, Austria - Klosneuvirus_20160825_MG | ecosystem: Engineered > WWTP > Aerobic digester > Activated sludge | place... | reverse complement strand
TTTTCATTTGAAACTAGAATGGAAGATTTCAAAAAACGGAAATAGTGGCATCATATTTTGGGCTCAGAATGATCCATCTAAATACAAAGCAGTTTGGCATACAGGGCCAGAGATGCAAGTATTAGACAATGGAGGACATCCTGATGCAAAAATTAGAAAACACCGTGCTGGAGATTTATATGATTTAATTGAAGGACCAGCTACTGCTGTTAAACCAGTGGGTGAATGGAATAAAACTGAAATCATTGCAAAAGATGGAATCCTCGAATTAAAACTCAATGGCGTTACCACTGTTAAAACCAATTATGGCGATGAAATTTGGTACAGCCTAATTGGCAATAGCAAATTCAAAATCATGCCTGCATTTGGAAGAACATTTACTGGGCATATTGCTTTACAAGATCATGGAGATGATGTATGGTTTCGCAATATCCAAATTAGAGAATTATAATGCCGACCCTGAACCACGAGTACTTTATGCAACAAGCATTAAAGGAAGCCCAAGCAGCTTTTGATGCCGATGAAGTACCCGTGGGAGCAGTGGTGGTAATGAACAATCAAATTATTGCTAGGGCACACAATCAGGTAGAACTCTTAAATGATTCTACAGCTCACGCAGAAATACTCGCACTTACTTCTGCTTACAGCTCATTAGGCGCCAAATATTTACCAGAAGCTACTTTATATGTTACAGTTGAACCCTGCATCATGTGTTGTGGTGCTATTTACTGGGGCAAAATAGGCAGTATTGTTTATGGAGCATCAGATGAAAAAAATGGCTATCGTCATTTGACCAAAGAGCAATGGCCTTTTCATCCAAAGACCGAACTAATTGCAGGTATATTAGAAGCAGACTGCGCATTTTTAATGAAGTCTTTCTTTAGATCAAAGAGATAGATTGCTCAAACAATCACTTCATTCGCTGCCGATTATTGCATTTACTTATTCTAAGGCTTACTATTGCATGCAATAATCGAATGCTCATTCTCGTGATTGTTTGAGCAATGAATAAAATATCCGCTTGCATTTATAAGAATTAGAGACTTAAATTATATTTACTCTATTTCGCAAGTCCCCTTTATAACGGGACATACTGAAGGTTTACTTTGGTATGATACTAAAAATGAAAAGTTTTATAGTGGCTTTTATATTCATAAAGATGAAGCAGTTAAATCTAGTGGTTTAGGTGACTCTGAGTTTATTTATGACGTCATGCTTTTAGACCTAAAAGAAAAAAGATGGAATAAAATAGGTGACTTAAACCCATATTTACGAGAGAAGATTCAACAAATTAAGCCAATTACGATGAGCCCTTGGGGCCAATTAGTGTTAATTGGTGAAAAAATAAACTTACTTGATTTTAAGAGTAATAAAATACTATCCTTAAATATTAATCATCCAAATTATCAAACCATAGTTAGAACACATTGGTTAAGAGTTTTTTATTTTTCTGATTCTACCCTAATATTTGCAAATAAAAATAAAATTGACTCGTTAAAATTTAAGTATTCAGATTTTAAAAGTACTAATGAACCGCTATTTACAAAAGCATCATCTGATGGCTTTAATTTTTTTACATTTCAAAATGTATCGTATTTATTTATTTCGGTTTCCATATTGCTTTTATCCTACATATATTTTCTTAGGAAGAGGATTAATTTAAAGAACGGTCATGAAAAATTTGTGCTAAAAAGTACTTTAGAACCAAAAACCTTATTTGATGAATTAGAAATCCAGTTGTTAGAATTACTCATTAAGAATACAGAATCAGGGAAAACTACAACTACTGATGAGCAAAACAAGGTTCTTGGGTTATCCAAAAAGAATAGCGAAATTCAAAAAAAGCAGAGAAGTGATATAATTTTAAGCATCAATAAGAAAATTGCTTTCATTACCAAAAATGAGGAACCTATAATCCAAAAAAGACGAACAGATTTCGGGCAAGTATCTTCTGGCAAAAGTGCAGTAGCAGTTATGTTAGCTTTAAAAACAATGCGTTGGTTAAATGCTAATCTTAAAGCAATAAATAAAAACGTAGCAATAGCTAATACTTTTTTTAAGCAATCTCACAATCTAAAGGATGATATAAATTTCAATCTCGTTTTTTCACTTCAAGGTCCTTGCATAGTGGATAAAAACACCAATACCGTATTGGTTAAATGGAATAACTTTTATAAAACAAGTATAAATAATTGCTGAAGCATTAATACTAATTAAATTTACAAAAAAACCGGTTTAGCTAAATGCTTCAAACTCTACAATCTATAGAACAAGTTGAAACGATTTATGACACAGGTTGTAAGCCGATACTGGTGCATTGTAATGACTTGGAGTATTACGTATGCAAGTACAATAGTTCAACAGGTGCAGCAAATCTGCTATTTAGAGAATATATGGCTGCATCCTTTCTCAGTATTTGGGAAGTACAAGTACCAAGTTATGTTTTAGTAAATCTACAAAATCACCATAACCCAGAAGCTAAGAAAAATATTAATAATGAGATGCCTTGTTTCGGCTCTCTATTTAATAATGAGCTAAGAGAAATTGATGCTTTTATTATTGAAGCCTCTAATGCTCAAAAACTTAAATTCAAAAACAAGATTGAATTACTTTATATAGCACTTTTCGATTACTGGATTGCCAATGATGATAGAAATTTCAATAACTATAACATAATGCTTAAAATGGAAAATGACCAATATCAATTCATTCCAATTGATGGTGGTGCAGTTTTTCACACAGGAAATCAAGATAAAATTAACTATACACTTTCCATAGATGAATCATTGATTTACAGTCCATTAGCTAAAAGTCTATTTAGCACTAAGGCTTTTTTAAACGATGACATGATACAAACCTTAAAAGAAAATTATTACCTTCGCATAGAGAGTTGTAGAAACGCATTGCAAGTTTTAATAGATAATGTTCCAGACCAATGGCAAATAAATAAACAAACAGAATACAATAATTTAACTAATTTTTTGTTTTCAGATAACTGGATTGATGAATGTTGGAACACTTTTTTAGAGCATTTACATCAATCATACAACTTTTAATACAATGGCAACTCAATACAGCATATTATCCGTTTTAATACGTCCTGAAATTCAGGAAAAAATAACCATTGGCTTTTTGCTAATGGACGAGAACAACGTGTTTTTTAACTTCTCTAAAAACAAGTTAGCAGCAGCTAAAAGTTTATTGTCATCTAATGCCTATAAGTCATTAAAAGATGCATTGTACAACATTAATGCAACTTCCGAAAATCAACATTTAAAAGAGCAACCAAACACTATTATTTCTCGAAAATCAAACACGTTCAGTAAGTCTTATATTGAATATCTTAGCAGATACAACAATAATATATTGTCATTTTCTAGCCCTAAAGAAATTGAATTAGATGCTACAATAGATATATTTTCTAAACTGTACAGAAAGTTTATTGATAATTCAACAATAATCGAGAAGAAGCCGCTTACAAATTACATACAGCGTTTCAAACAAGAGAAACGTTTGATTTTATCAAAGCACTTCAATATTGATAGAAAAGTAACCAACAAAGAAATTCCTAACTTAATAGTTCCTGTTACAGTTACATTCATAGGTCAAAATGAAGTTCCCACTTTTGTGCAATCTTTAGATTTTGAAAAACGTACTGATTTTTTAAGTAATGATATTTCAGAAATTCTATACTTGCAACGTGCCTTCAAAGATGAAAATAAGGATAGTGTTGCTATGTCAATTATAAACGAACCTGATAGAATCAAATTTCCACAACAGCACGAAATATGGCATCAACTTCGTAACACCTCTGGTATTACTCATTACGATATATCAGAAGCGGATGCAGTTATAGAATATGCTGAAAAGCACAATGTTAAGCCATTTTTGAATACAATAGAATAAAATACTATAGACTGATAACAGTAAATATGGCTTACGAGTTTTTATATAAAAAAGCTTATTGGGTATTACACTTGAATTTGAAATACTTGCTTTGTTTTATAATTTAGTTCTCTTCAAAAAAACCGCCAGCATTAAATAATAGGTAACTTTTAATTTTGAAATTGGGTTTGCCTCAAACAAATTTTACCTCTAACATACCATAATGTTTTAAAATTTACTTTTCACTTGTAAAAATTATTTGATTAATCCCTAAGTTTGGTTGACAAAGTACTCAATAGAATTAATCATCATCCAATTTATAAAATTGAAGAAATATAACCTCAAAACCGGAAGTCCAATCAATTAATAAAATAATAGTATTGCCGGAGTGCTTACCCTTAAAAAATGTTATTCCTATAATAATTCTGCAACAGAACCATTTAATAAAACACTTCCGTGATTTTGAAAGGCATGGTTACATCAGCATCGAAAATTCATAGTAGAGCTACTTTTAAATAAACACGAAAGCGAGCATTCGATTATTGCATGTATATTAGCCAGTTATGCATTAAGTACATGCAATAATCGGCCGCGAGCAAAGTGTTTGTTTGAGTGTGATTGTGAACAAGTAGTCAAAAATATTGTAATGATATACCTTGAACTGTAATATGATGAAATGGATTCTATTGTTACTCACATTTAATCTGTATTCCAAAAACAATATGACAGAAATTTATCATTTTTCAGCTCAATCAAATTTAAGAGACTGGAGAATCGTAAACGATGGGGTAATGGGTGGCATATCCAAAAGCAATCTTTTAATTACTAGCGAAGGGCATGGTCAATTTTCGAGACATGTTTCTTTAGAAAATAATGGCGGATTTGCATCAATTCAGTTGAATCAATCAGCCTCAATACCCAATGAAACTAAATACATAGTTTTACGAGTGAAAGGAGATGGAAAGCAATACGAGTTTCGTATAAAAAGCAATATATACCAGTCAGTCTCTTATGTACATCCATTTAAAACAACGGGTGAATGGCAAAATATACAATTAGCAATTAACGATTTTTACCCCCAGTATTTTGGTCAAAAATCAAATAGGCCAAATTTCAACTATAATAACATAGAGCAAATCAGCTTCTTAATATCTAATAAAAAAGAGGAAGATTTTAAACTATTAATTGATCGGATAAGCATGAACTAAACATTAAAATACTCAACTAGTGCATCTAACGTTTCTTTACTTACAGAGATGTCTTTTATGATCTCTCCCTTGTGCATTAGTAAAATTCTGGTACTTAATTTTGCTATATGATTTAAATCGTGGCTACTAACTATAATAGTAGTTCGTTCATTAATATTCAATTCTTGCAATATTTTTATTAATCTAATTTGAGAACTTGGGTCTAAGTTTGCAAATGGTTCGTCTAGAATTAGTAATTCAGGTTTCTGTAATAAGCAACCTACAATCCCCACCTTAAATTGATTCCCTTTTGATAAATCGCGAATGTATTTTTTGAAATCTACTCCGCCATCAAAAAAATAAGCATAAGAAGATACTCGGTCATCAACTTCTTGTTTATTTAGACCATGCAGTTTACCAACAAAATAAAAATACTCTATAGAGCTTAAATAATCTATTAAAAAACCATCATCAAGATATGCTGCAGTATAATTTTTCCAATCTTCTGAAGCATTAACAGGAATACCATTTATTGAAACAGTTCCAGATTCGGGTTTTAATAAATCGAGTACCAATCTAAACAGTGTTGTTTTACCCGCCCCATTATTGCCAACTAATCCAATTAATTCACCTTTATTTATACTTAATTCAGGAATATTAGCACAAACCACGCCACTGAATTTTTTTGTAAGATTTTGTATAGATATCATCATTAATTTATTTTTGTCTGAAGCCTGCAATGATTGAATATTTTTGTTTTTTTAAGCGCAGTACTATTTGATTAATCCACCAATTTTGAAGAAATAAGGGAATAAAACCTGCAACTCCAATTGCAACAACAGCAGGCCAAAATCCAAAAAATAGGTTTACTAATGAATAAATCCCCATTAGTAAAAGCAATGGAATTAGTGTACTTAAGAAGCTATTTATTCCTACGCCTTGATAATTAAAGTTGGCGCTTTTACTGATATCAATTCCCTTTGAATTATAAACATTAAGCAATACACCAATTGGCAAAATAAGCCCAATATTAAATAGAAACAAAGCAATATGCAAGGGTATGATTCTCCAATCGATTATTCCGTAGAACAAACTGATAATAAATGGAATAGTATTTAGAATTCTCAACAAACTGAGTTTACTCTTAACATAATTGGTGAGGCCGTGTTTAGAAATCATCAATTGTTCTATATGTGCTGTTTGCCAAGAAAATAAAAACTGTAGATAATTCAAGCTAATCAAACAGGTAATCATATACGGCATAACGATGATTATCATCCTGAGCGATTGTTCATTAAATAAATCTTTATCATAAAGCATAAAACCATACAAAAGAAATATGAAGCTCATTAAAATGGTATTTCGCGGACGCTTATTTCTGAATATTAGTTTTAATTCATTTGAAACTAAATCACCAAAACTATCTGTCCATTGTAAGGAAAGATTACTACTTGTTTTGCTATTAGCATCAATATCGAGATAAAAATTAGCCTTTAATAAGGATTGGTTGAGGAAAAATGCCCAAAGAAAAAGTAAAAAAGGAATCACTGCAAGCCAATAATTGGTGAGTATCTGCGGAAAAAAATATTTTGATATCGCAGAAAATGAAAAAACATTATTGGCATTACACAAGATTATAGTTACAATAAGAAGCACAAAACCAAATAACCATTTTGAATTGATAATTGATTTTCGTTTTAAATAGATGACCATAAAATGATTAGCAAGCATCAAAAAAAATAGACAAACTAAAAAAGCTATGAATACACTTACACCAAATTTTGCTAAGACAGTTCCCACTATAAATGGTATAAATAATACCAATGGAATTAAATTAAAAAGGCTCAGTAAAGAGCGAAGATTTAAAAAACTAATTAGTTGACTTTTCTTTACATTCTGAATCAAATAGGGCTTAACAGATAAAGTTGGTAATTCTTGAAACCAATAACGAAGAGGTATATCTATTAAAAAGTAATAAAATAAAATTCCACAAAAGGTATCAAACTCTTTTCCTGGAGTCAATTTATGTAAAATTGAATCCAACATTACACCGAGTAAAATGGCAGAAGATAAAAGATATACGATCAGTAAGCCGAGAAAAATTTGTCCAAACAAACTTGCTCCAGCATGTCTGCTTCTAATGATTTTTTTCGTCTCATTAACAATTAAAGAAAATAACATAATCGAATATATATAAATTATATTTATTTTATGGAATCACTTTATAAAGCATAGTTATCTAACAATCGACAAAATTTTATTTTATGAGTAGAACATTAATTATAGCATTATTTACTTTGATTAGTAGTGTCTCATTTGGACAAAGTGAAAGACCCAAAGAAATAACTCCTCCTATTTTACAACAAATAAAAACAGCCGTGAATGAATTAATCCCAGCTTATAAGAAAACCCTTGCATTAAAAGAATTGAGTTCGGAGGCAATTGAGTTTTCAATAGATACCTTTTACATTGGACAGGTTTTATCAAAAAGGATAGACTTAGATTATACCACAGTTGGCATGAACATATCAATAAATGAAATGTCGTCTAATTATGACCGATTGCTAAATAAATATTATACCAAGCTTTTAAAAATATTACAGCCTCAAGATAAAACAGCACTGGTGACCGCTCAAAAAGCTTGGTTGCAATTCAGAGATACAGAATCTAAATTGATTAGAACCCTCTCAAAAGATACATACACCGCAGGAGGCACTATTCAGTCAAACATAGTAGCAGGAGCTTATGCAGACCTTGTTGTAAAACGGTGCGTAGACATTTTTAATTATTATGACAATATTGAAAAAGGAAACTAAAGCATAAGCATTCGATTTTTGCCGCATTAACCAATTGTGTAGGATGGATGTGCTTAGTAAAATACCAAAGTGAGCATTCGATTTTTGCATTCCTATCAGCGGTTAGTGCGTTTAGTACCTGCAAAAATCGGCAGCGAACGATGTATTTTACTAAGCATACTCACTTACAATGTCGAATTCCGAAACAAATCCTCCATTTAACACGCATTTAAACCAATGCCACGTAAATTTGTAATCAATTATTATACATTTTAAATAGAAACTTTATGTCATTTACACTAGCACCTTTACCCTACGCACACGATGCACTAGAACCGCATATTGATACAACAACCATGCAAATTCACCATGGTAAGCACCACCAAGCTTATGTAGATAATTTAAACAAAGCTGTTGCTGGTACACCCAACGAAGGCAAGTCTATTGAAGAATTGGTGAAAGCAGCAGGCAGTATTAGCCCTGCAGTGCGCAACAATGGTGGTGGTCATTGGAACCATACTTTTTTCTGGGAGAGCTTAGCAGCCAATGCAGGCGGTACACCTACCGGCGCTTTGGCGGAAGCAATTGATTCCGCTTTTGGATCATTTGATGCATTCAAAGAAAAATTTGCAGCAGCAGGCATGACTCGTTTTGGAAGTGGTTGGGCTTGGTTAATTGTAAAAGAGGGCAAATTAGAAGTAAGTTCTACGCCTAACCAAGACAATCCTTTGATGGATGTTGCTGAAGTAAAAGGCACGCCTATTTTAGGGGCAGATGTTTGGGAACATGCATATTACCTTAAGTATCAAAACCGCAGAGCTGATTATTTAGCCGCTTTTTGGAACGTAGTAAATTGGAGCAAAGTTGCTGAGCGTTTTGCAGCAGCCAAATAAATAAAAAATATGTATTTTCACATCACGCTGTAGATAACTGCAGCGTGATTTTTTTTAAATAAGCTTTTATGAAAAACCTACTCGCCTTTTTTTTAGTCAGCAGTTTATTAATTGCCTGTGCAGGGAATGATAAAACCATTGTCATCATGAGCAAAGGAGAAGCAACCGTTGACCTAAACGCAGGTACCATACAAGCAAAAGATGGTGCGGGTCATGAAGAAAAATTAGTGGCGGTTAATAAAGCAGATATCAGTTTTAAATTAAATACTCCAGCGGGAGAAGCTACTGTACAATTAAAAGAAAATGGTTTGTATATTATTAATGTAAAGAATGATACCATTATTGGTAGCTATCAACAGTACTCAAGCGCAGGTCAGGCACAGAAAGTAATTACCCAAGAAAGCCTTGTTCAAAAAATAGATTCACTACAACAATTAAGTCAAGGGAAAAATGTTTCTGCGGCCAATAGAAATTTTTTCATCCTTCCTAACCAAGCAACTTTTATTACAGCAAATGCACAAGCACAAGTTGTGGGACCTTATCATCAAATGCGTTCTGCAGAAAAAATAGACGGAAAAGATCCTGAAATTTATCGATTTTATAGCATCAAGGAAATCAGAGAAATGATTACCAAGCTGCAAGCACTCACTGTTGCACCTGAATAGGTTTAAGGTAATGGGTCCCATCCAGAACCTCCGCCAGGTCTGCATTTACTGAGTCTTTTAATCAATAGCCAACCGCCTTTAAACAAGCCATATTTTTTCAATGCTTGTTCTCCATATTGCGAACAGGTTGGAACAAATCTGCACTTAGGTCCCATTACAGGAGAAATGATGTATTGGTAAATTTTAATAAAGGGAATCAACAAATATCCAAGCATCCGCGTGATGGAAAACGCTTTTAGCGTTTGATCTTTTTTTATAACGGGTTGATTACAGCTGCTACACATTTGGAGTGGGTTCATTTATTTTCCGAATCAATTTTTCCAAGGTCTTTTCCATAGCTATTTGTAGGTCTGCAAATACGGGGAGTTCTTTACCGATGTATAAAAAAAACACATTCAGTGCTTGTTGTTTTGCAGCCGCTGTTTTATAAAGCGGCAGCTTTTGGATACGGTATACTTCCCGCAACAATCGCTTTACTTTATTTCTATCATGGGCTTTTTTAAAAATACGCGAACTCACACCAACCCCTGCCCGAACATTAATTTGAGGCACTTCTGCATCACTTACTAACTTATTCAAATCTGATAAAGAATCCGCTTCTTTGCCAGTGATTTCAGACAGCGTGTAAAACACTTTAATCGGAAACACACTAAATGATTTACCCTTGGCAAATAGTTGCTCCAGGGCTTTTCTGCTCTTGAGTTTTTCTTGCTTTGAGTAAGTATTATTTGTTGTCATTAATTACAAAACTAAAAAAGCTCCGTCACAAAGACGGAGCTTAATATGATCATGCCCTACAACATTGATATGAATGTTGTACCCTAAGCGTTGTGGGGGATTACTTTAATCCTTTTTCGCTAGAAACAGTAAGTTTCTTGCGGCCTTTCGCTCTGCGGCTTGCCAGTACTTTACGGCCATTAGCAGACTCCATACGTTTACGGAAACCGTGTAC
>Ga0154020_10010901_pt1 | contig 10378 bp, 7 predicted proteins | sample Klosneuvirus_201_FD_109709 | JGI IMG/M metagenome (GOLD analysis project Ga0154020, IMG submission 109709) | Active sludge microbial communities from wastewater, Klosterneuburg, Austria - Klosneuvirus_20160825_MG | ecosystem: Engineered > WWTP > Aerobic digester > Activated sludge | place... | reverse complement strand
TACTCCGTGCCGTACAGCTACCGCGGCTTCAAGGCGCTCACCGCCGAGCGGCGCGGACTCAAGGCGCTCATCATCTACTCCGACCCGGCGCAGGACGGCTTCACGAAGGGGGCCACCTTCCCCGATGGACCGTGGGGACCGGAGAGTCACATCCAGCGCGGTGCGCTCTCATACGACTTCATGTATGCGGGCGATCCCCTCACACCCGGCGTCCCCTCCATCCCGGGCGTGCCGCGGATCGACGAGCGGGAGTCGGTGCAGATCCCGCGCATCATCGCGGTGCCCATGTCGTACCGCGATGCCGCGCCGCTCCTCCGCGCGCTCGGCGGGCCGGTGGCACCGGCCGAGTGGCAGGGGGCGATGCCGTTCACCTATCACGTGGGCGGTGGGCCGGCGACGGTGCGCGTGAAGGTCGACATGGACGGCGCGACACGGCCCATCTGGGTCGTCGAAGGCCGCATCCTCGGCAACGAGGAACCGGACAAGTACGTCGTGCTCGGCAATCATCGCGACGCGTGGGTCTTCGGGGCCGTCGATCCCTCGTCCGGCACCGCGACGCAGCTCGAGCTGGCGCGCGTGCTCGGCGGCCTCGCGCGGGAAGGGAAGCGGCCGCGGCGTTCGATCGTCTTCACGAGCTGGGACGCGGAGGAATGGCACCTGACCGGGTCGACCGAATGGGGCGAGCAGTTCGCCGACGACCTCCGTCGGAACGCGATCGCGTACCTCAACGTCGACGGCTCCACGAGCGGTCCCGACTTCGAAGCGGGCGCGATCGCGTCGCTCAATGCGCTCGTGGCCGAGACGGTGCGCGACGTGCGCGATCCGGGGCGGAGTGGCAGCGTGCTCGAGAGCTGGGGGAAGGCGATCGAGTCGGAGCGCGCGGCGGTGATCGGTGGTGGTGCGACGCGCGCGGCCAACGTGTCGCGACCGATCGACTATCCCGGCAATGCGCTCGGCTCGGGTTCGGACTACACCGTGTTCCTCAACTTCCTCGGATTGCCCGTGGTGGAGATGGCCTTCGGTGGCGACTACGGCGTCTATCACTCCATCTATGACGACGCCTACTGGATGGAGCACTTCGGCGACCCCGGCTACCGCTACATGACGGCGATGGGCGACGTGTGGGGCCGGATGGCGTTGCGGCTGGCCAACGCGGAACACTATCCGCACGACTTCGGGCTCTATGCGGATCGGGTGCGCGGGTTCCTCGACGCGCTCGCGGCCGCACCGGGCGTGGCGGGGCAGGTGGACCTCGCGTCCGCGCGTGCCGCCGAGGCGTCATGGCGCGCGGAGGCGGTGCGCCTGGAGACGGCGCTACGCACGACGCTCGCGCAGGCGCCGAGTGCCGCCCGTACGGCGCGGCTGGCGCGCATGAACGAGGCGATGCGGCGGGTGGAGCAGTCCCTGCTGAGCGCCGAGGGCATCCCCGGTCGGCCCTGGTTCAAGCATGTCCTGTACGCGCCCAAGTACACCTACGCCGCCATGACGCTCCCCGGCGTGCAGGAGGCGGTGGACGCGCAGGACTGGGCGCGCGCGCGTGCGCAGGTCACCGTGCTCGCCGCACGACTGCAAGCGGCCGCAGCGGCTACGCGCGCGGCCGCGCGTGCCGATGCACCGCCGCGATGAGGGCGGCCGGGGAGATCGGCTTGCCGAGCACCTCGCGTGCGCCATTCGCGCGGAGCACCGGGTCGGCCTCGTCGCCATAGCCGGTCAGGATCACGACCGGCGGCGGGTCCGGCTCGCGCTGGATGGCCGAGAGCAGCGCCTTGCCGTCCATCACGGGCATCATGAGGTCGCTGAGCACCAGCTCGAACGGCTGCGCGCGCACGAGGGCGAGTGCCTCGGCGCCGTTCCCGGCCGTGGCGACCTCGAATCCGGCGTGTTCCAGGAGGTAGCGCGTCAGGTTCACGAGCAACGGCTCATCGTCCACGACGAGCAGACGCGGTGTGAGGATCATGTGCCGCCGACGTTCGCGAGCGGCAGCCGCAGCTCGAAGGTCGTGTGGGTCGCACCGGTGACATGCAAGAACTCCCCGCGGCCGCGTTCGGCGATGGAGCGCACAAGGCTAAGGCCGATGTCGTCCTCCGCGCGGCCTCCGGCGCCACCGTCGATGCAGCGCAGGATGATGCGGTCGCCCACCCGCTCCGCCTCGAGACGTGCCCATGGCGCGCCACTCCCCGCGGCGTCGAAGGCGTGGTCGAGGAGCAGGAGCACCGCACGCAGGACGTCCCCTGGGCGGCCGGCGAGGGAGGCGCCGTCCGTCCGGTCGTCGATCGTGAGGGCGATGCCCTTGCTCTCGAAGCGCGAGCGCGAGAGGTCCATCGCGAGCGTGAGCGTGGTCGCGACCGGGACGGGTTCCTCGGGATCGCACCGGGCATCGCGTGCGAGCGTGCGGAGGGCGCGCGTGATGGCCCCGGCGCGGCGCCCCATCTCGCGGATCGCGCGCACGCTCTCGCGCACCCGCGTCGGTTGCGCGGGGTCATCCTCGACGGTGGTCGCGAGCAGGTCACCGCCGATCTTGATCACCTGCAGCGGTGTGTTGAGCTCGTGCGCCAGCGTCGCGGCGAATCGCGTGAGGGTCGCGCTGCGCGACTCCTCCTCGAGCCGCAGTTGGTGCCGGGCGTGCTCCCGTTCGGTGATGTCGAGGTGCGTGCCGGTGAAGCGGATCGGGCGGCCGTCGGCGTCGCGACCGGAGATCCGCCCGCGGTCGAGGATGTACCGCCACTCGCCGTCGGTGTGCATCATGCGGTGCACGTTCTCGTAGTGCACGGTCCGACCCTCGATGTGTGCCCTGATGTCGCGATAGCAGCCGTCGAGGTCCTCGCGATGCACGCGCGAGGACCAGGTGCCGAGCAGCATCGGCGTGGTGGCGTGATCGAGACCGAGCATCTCGCACCACCGGCGATCGAACTGGACCGAGTCGTCACGCAGGTCCCAGTCCCAGATGCCGAGGTTCGCGCCTTCGAGCGCGAGATCGAGTCGTTGCAGCAGCTGTTCGTTCGTGAGCGAGTCGAGGAAGTTCTGGGTGAGACCCAACGGACCCTCGCGAGAACGAGATACGGATAAAGATACGGGGGGCGCCCAGTCGGCGCCCCCCGTATCGTGCAGCGTGCATCCATTCACCGATCCACCACCTCGCCCCGCTCAGGGGATCGGCTTCGGCTTCATGGGCTTGGTGCCGTTCAGGCGAGGACGCGGCCCGTTGCCGACCTCGACCGTCAGGTCGCGGAGCAGCGTGGTGATCCGCGCATAGTGCGGATAGTCGATGAACTCCGCCTCGTCGCTGCGCTGGTGGTAGTCCCCGTGCAGGCCGGTGAAGAAGAACGCGATCGGCACGCCCTCGCGGGCGTAGTTGATGTGGTCCGAGCGCCCGTAGAGGTTGTTGTAGCCGGCCCAGCTGATGGGCTCGTCGAACTTGTAGTCGAGCTTGAGCGGCGTGGCCTGTCGCTGATTCACGGACTGCACCGCGTCGCCCAGGTCCTTGGAGTCGAAGAACGACCCGATCACGCCGACGAAGTCGTCGCCGCCGCCGGGCAGGTCCTCGGCGCGGCCGCGGCCGATCATGTCCACGTTGATGGTCGCGACGATCGAGTCGATCGGCACCGTGGGGTTGCGCGCGAAGAACGCCGAGCCGACCAGACCGCCTTCCTCGCCGGTGTGCCAGATGAAGAGCGTCGAGCGCTTCGGCTTCACGCGCATCGCGGCGATGGCCTCCGCCACCTCGAGCACGCCCATCGAGCCGGATCCGTCGTCGTCGGCGCCGTTGTTGATCGAGTCGAGCCGCGCCACCGGATGCACGCGGCGGATGCTGTCCATGTTCACCTTGAACGTCTGCAGCACGTCGATGGTCGGCTGCGCCATGTTGTTGGCGAGCATCCAACGGATGCGCTGGTCGTTGAAGGCCTTCAGCGAGTCCTTGTCCACCGGCGGTGCGAAGCCCACGTGGTCGTTGTGCGCGCCGATGATGACGTACTGGTTCCGGAGCACCGGATCCGATCCCGGGATCACGCCGATGACGTTGCGCGCCCACTCGGTGGGCAGCTCGACGAAGTCGAGCGAGGCGTTGACCGTGCCGCCGCGTGTGCCGGCCGCGAGGCCATCGATGCGGGCCCGGCTGAACATCCGCGCTGCCGCCTCGCGCGTGAGGCGGAGCGTCGCCTGCGGCTGGAGCGCGAGCAACTGCGTGCGGAGCAGCGCGATCGAATCGACCGTGGCCGGGGCGGCGCCCGGGGGCGCCCCACGGCCGCCGCCGAGCTGGCTGGCGACGGTCGGTTCATTGAGCGCGGCCCGCTGCGCGGGCGTCAGGTCATCGAGGTCGATCGTCGCGATGGCCACGGCGTCCGCGAACCGATTGGGCGCCGCCGGACCGCCCGGCCGCCCGCCGCCGAACGCCTGCTGCGCCGGCCCTTGGCCCGCTCCGCGGCGCCCCGGCGCCGGGAGCAGCACCACGAACTTCCCCGCCGCCTCCGCCGCACTGATCTGCGTCGTGGTGTCGCCCATCGTCCCGCCGAAGATCACCTCGACGTTCGCGATCGCCCGCGGTGCGCGCTGGCCCGGGATCGCGACGAAGTCGGTGTTCCAGGCCAGCGGATTGCCGTTCACCGTGAGCCGGGAGCTCGACGTGAACTTGCGCACATGGTAGGGCAGCACCTGGAAGTAGCCGCCGTTGTCGCCCATCGGGACGAGGCCGAGGCGCTTGGCCTCGGCGGCGATGTAGTCGGTGCCCTTCTTGTTGCCGACACGGCCGACCTGTCGACCCTGCATCGAGTCGTCGGCGAACTGATAGAGGCGGATCTGCAGGTCACGCGCCGTGATCGCGGCCGCGGTCGGCGCGGGGCGCATCGTGGGCGGATTGCCGTACCGGTTGGTGCGCGGCGCCTGCGCCGACGCGACGAGGGGCGCCACGACCAGCGGCGCGATGAGCGTGAGGCGGGCGAGCCCGAAGGTTCGCATGCGTGCTCCAGAGTGTGGTGTTGTGGGCGGGACGTACGCGTCCAATCTACGGCGCACTGCCGCGCGGCGTTCAGCCCGGCACCACCTTCACCCCGGGGTCGTCACGTAGTCCTCGGCGCGGACCCGTCCCACGGTGCGACGGAAGCGCCCGAGTCCGAAGGGCCACAGCGCGGCGTTGCGCCCGGTCCGGTCGAGGTACCAGCTCGTGCACCCGCCCTGCATCCAGACCGTCTCCGCGAGCCCGGCGTCCATCTCGCCGACGAATCGCGCTTGCGCCTCCGCGCGCGGTTCGATGGCTCGCGCGCCGCGCCGCGCGAGCAGCGCGAGCGCCCCCATGACGTGCGCCACCTGTGCCTCGGCGATCATCAGCACCGAGGAGTGGCCGAGTCCCGTGTTCGGGCCCATCAGCATGAAGAGATTGGGGAAGCCCGCGACCGTCGTGCCCATGTACGCCTTGGGGCTCCCCGCCCACGCCTCGGCGAGTGACCGCCCCTCGCGTCCGACGATCACCGGCGCGAGGATCGGGTCGGTGACGCGGAAGCCGGTCGCGAGCACGAGGATGTCGGCGAGGTGCTTCGCACCGTCGCTGGTGACGATGCCGTCGTGCTCCACGCGCGCGACCCCGTGCGGTACGAGCGTGACGTTGGGCCGCGTGAGGGCGGGGTAGTAGTCGTTGGAGAGCAGCAGACGCTTGCACCCGATGCCGTAGTGCGGGGTGAGCGCGGCGCGCAACGCGGGGTCGCGCACCTGTCGCCGGAGATGGAGGCCGATGACGCGCTCCATGAGTCGGCGAACCCCTGCGTGGCGGAACGGGTGCAGGAGCAGCTCGTGCTCCACGTACTGCAGGCCCCGGACGAGGCGATGCAGCAGCGGGAAGTCGCGGTAGAGGCCGCGCCGCCAGGCGGGGACCTCGTGATCCCAGCGGGGCAGCACCCACGCCGGCGTACGTTGTGCCACGACGAGGTGTCGTACCTGCGGCTGGATGGCCGGGATGACCTGGATCGCCGAGGCGCCGGTGCCGATGACCGCGACGCGCTTCCCCTCGAGTGCGACCCGCGCATCCCACCGCGCCGTGTGGAAGGCAGGGCCGGCGAAGGTCGAGAGCCCCGGAAGGTCCGGGACGATCGGGTCGCTCAGCGCGCCGTTCGCCATCACCACCGACTGCGCCTGCCAGCTGCCGCTCGTCGACGTCACGACCCAGCGCTCCGCCGCGGCGTCCCAGCGCGCGCCGGTGACCTCCTCGTCGAACCGGATGAACGGCACGATCCCGTGCTCCGTCGCGACGCGCACGAGATACGCTTCGATCTCCGGTTGGCGCGCGAACGTGTGCGACCAGTCGGGATTGGGCGCGAACGACAGCGAGTAGAGCGCGCTCTCCACGTCACAGGCGCAGCCCGGATACCGGTTGTCGCGCCAGGTGCCGCCGAGCGCGGGGGCGCGCTCGAGGATCACGAAGTCCTCGCGCCCGGCGCGGCGGAGCGCCACCGCCATCGCGATGCCGGCGAACCCGCTGCCGATGATGAGGACGCGGTGGTCGCGCGACGGGTGAGCGGGGCGGGTGGGCATGTGCGCCGAAAGATGCCACACCACGGGGCACTGGTCAGGTCCTCCCGCCTCGCGTAGCATCAGGCACGCCATCCCGCTCCCGCCGTCCGAGGCCCAGGTCATGTCGTCCTCCGCTCCCGCGTCGTCCGTTCCCTCGCACGCCCGCGTCGTCGTCATCGGCGGCGGGGTGATCGGCTGCTCCGTCGCCTACCACCTCGCGCACATGGGCTGTCGCGACGTCGTGCTCCTCGAGCGGCACCAGCTCACCGCGGGCACGACTTGGCACTCGGCGGGCCTCATGGTGACGTTCGGGTCCACCTCCGAGACCTCGACCGAGTTCCGGAAGTACACCCGCGACCTCTACGCGCGACTGGAGGCCGAGACGGGACAGGCGACCGGCTTCATGCCGGTCGGGTTCATCGAGTGCGCGATCGATGCGGACCGTCTCGAGGAGTATCGTCGCGTCTCGACCTTCAATCGCTACTGCGGCGTCGACGTCCACGAGATCTCGGCGCGTGAGGTGCAGGAGCTCTTCCCCGTCGCGCGGACGGACGACATCCTCGCGGGCTTCTACGTGAAGGAGGATGGGCGCGTCAATCCGGTGGATGTGACGATGGCGCTCGCGCGGGGCGCGAAGCAGCAGGGCGCGACGATCCTCGAGGGCGTGGCCGCGACCGGCCTGTTGCGTACGAACGGCGCGGTGACGGGCGTACGCACCGCGCAGGGCGATATCGCGTGCGAGATGGTGATCAACTGCGCCGGCGCGTGGGGGCGCCAGCTCGGCGCCGAGGCGGGCGTGACCATCCCGCTGCAGGCGGCCGAGCACTACTACCTGCTGACGGAGGAGATCGCGGGGGTGAGCAAGTCGTGGCCGGTGCTCGAGGACCCGGCGTCGTACGGCTACTTCCGTGAGGAGGGCGGCGGCCTCATGATCGGCCTCTTCGAACCGATCTGCGCCCCGTGGAAGCTCGAGGGAGTGCCCGAGGACTTCGCCTTCGGCGAGATCCCGCCCGACTGGGATCGCGTCGGCCAGTACATCGAGACCGCGATGAAGCGCGTACCGATCTCGATGCAGACCGGCGTGAAGAAGCTCTTCTGCGGGCCCGAGTCGTTCACGCCCGACCTGCGTCCCTGCCTCGGCGAGTCCCCGGAGCTCCGCAACTACTTCGTCGCCGCGGGGCTCAACTCGATCGGCATCCTGACCGGGGGCGGCGTCGGGCGCGCGATGGCGCACTGGATGCTCACGGGACGGCCTGACTGCGACATGACGGGCTTCCATCTCGATCGGCTGCACAAGTACCAGGCCAATCCCGAATACCGCCGCACGCGTACGGTCGAGTCGCTCGGCATGGTCTACCAGACGCACTACCCCAACCGGTCGATGCTCACCGCGCGCGGCGCCAAGCGTTCGGCGATCCATGAGCGCCTCGCGGCGCGCGGCGCCTGGTTCAAGGATGTGAGCGGCTGGGAAGGGGCCGATTGGTACACCCCCGACGGGTCGACGCCCGCCCAGGAGCCGTTCACGTTCGGGCGTCCCGCGAGCTGGGCGAACTGGAAGGCCGAGCATGACGCGTGCCGTGAGGGCGTCATCCTCATGGACATGTCCTTCATGTCGAAGTTCCTCGTGCAGGGACGCGACGCGGGGCGCGTGCTCGACCACATCTCCGCCGGATCGGTCGACGGCGAGAGCGGACGCACGACCTACACGCAGTGGCTGAACGACGGCGGCACGCTCGAGGCCGACCTCACCGTGACGAAGCTCGACGCGACCTTCGGCGCGGGGAACGTCGGGCACCAGTACCTCGTGATCGCGGCCGACAACGCGCACCGGCACGTGGAGACCTGGATGCGGCGGCACACGCCCGCGGAGGCGCACTGCTTCGTCACCGACGTGACGAGTGCGTACGCCCAGATCAACATCCAGGGGCCGCGCTCGCGCGCGCTGCTCCAGTCGCTCACCACCGCCGATCTCTCCAACGCCGCGTTCCCGTTCCGCACGGCGCGCGAGATCGACCTCGGGTTCGCCCGCGTCCTGCTCGTGCGCATCACCTATCTGGGCGAGCTGGGATACGAGCTCTACATCCCGAGCGAGCAGGCGGTGCACGTCTACGATCTCGTCGTCGAGGCCGGGAAGTCGCATGGGCTGCGCCACGCGGGCCTGAAGGCGCTCGCGAGCCTGCGCATGGAGAAGGCGTACCGCGACTACGGGCACGACATCGACAACACGGACAGCGTGCTCGAGGTGGGACTGGGATTCGCGGTGGACCTGACGAAGCCGGACTTCATCGGCAAGTCGGCGGTGCTGGCGAAGAAGGCGGCGGGGATCCGGAAGAAGCTGGTGCAGGTCTTGGTGAAGGCCCCGGAGCCTCTGCTGTTCCACGCCGAGGTGGTGCGGCGGGATGGCGTCGAGATGGGGTACGTGCGCGCGGCGTCGTACGGGCACACCCTCGGCGGGGCGGTGGGGCTCGCCATGATCGAGCGCGCCGCGGAGCCGATCACCGAGGAGTGGCTCCGCGCGGGCACCTGGGACGTCGAGATCGCCGGAGCGCGCTACCCGATGGTCGCGTCGCTCAAGCCGATGTACGACCCGGCGATGGAGCGGATCCGGGCGTAGCGGTTCGGCGCGCGGAGCCGCGCGGCACGCGAGTTGCTCCTCCTGCGCATCGTATGCGGATCCTCAGGGACATCGCCGACCTGGTGCACGCCGTCGTCTCGCCGCTGGTGAGACCGGCGCTCCTCGGGTTGCCGCTCCTGCTCGTGCTCCTCGTCGCGACCGCCCGCGATTCATGCGCCTGCATGACCGCGCAGGACATGCATCGTGTCGCCATGCGTGTCGAGCTCGGGCGGATCGTCGAGATGCAGGAGTCACAGCGCGTCGCGCATGGCTACTTCCTCGACAGTCTCGCGCACGACGGCGACTTCCCGTACTCGGAGGGTGTCGAGTTGCGATACATGCGCGAGACCGCGGTCGGGTTCGATGCCGAGGTCGCGTTCCCGCGCCTGACCAGGAATCGCTGCCGCGTCTCGCATCGATGGGGGCAGAAGGCCACGCCGACCTGCGACGTCCGACGGCGGTACCAGTACTGGCTGGACTGACCGACCGCGCGGGCGTTTCCGCGCCCGCGCGGCGACCGTCGCTACCGCGTCCGCGTCTGCTGATGCGCCTCGACGAACCAGAGCCACTGGTCGATGCCGCGCGAGACCTGCGTCATGAGGTCCGCCGATCCGGCGTCGGTGAGGTCCTGCATCTCCTCGATGCCCAACCGTACGGTGCGCCCGAACTGCGCGAGTGAATCCGAGAGCGCGGCCACGTGCTCGCCGCCGGAGCTGATCGCGAGCGGATAGTCGATCAGCGACGACCGCGCCGCGACGACGCGGACGGTGCCCTCGGCGACGCCGCCGAGTTGCACGATGCGCTCGGCGATCGCGTCGACGTAGCCCTCGACCGCCTCATTGACCTGATCGAACAGCAGATGCAGCGACATGAAATGCGGACCCTTCACGTTCCAGTGCGCCTGCTTGCACTGGCTCTGGAGGTCGAGGCAGTCGGCGAGGCGCTGCCCGAGCAGGCCGACCACCTGGATGCGCGTCTCCTCGGGCAGGTCGTGCTTGGTGGTGAAGAGGGCGAGATCCTCCGTGGATTCGAGGACACGCACGTCCGCCCGGGCGGGCAGGACCGGCGCGTCACCGTTGTGGTCGTGGCGGCGGCGGGCCGAGGGGGTGCGCGAGGCGATGCGGGACATGGCGAACGCTCCGAGGGGCGGAAGTGCGGCGCGCGCGCGGTCGCGCGGGCGCACTCGGATGTTCGTCCCGCCGCGCGGTGCGCGGTATCCGCCGTTGGAGGGATGCGGGACCTAGTCCCGCGCCGCCCGTCAGTGGG
>Ga0154020_10010900_pt1 | contig 10378 bp, 10 predicted proteins | sample Klosneuvirus_201_FD_109709 | JGI IMG/M metagenome (GOLD analysis project Ga0154020, IMG submission 109709) | Active sludge microbial communities from wastewater, Klosterneuburg, Austria - Klosneuvirus_20160825_MG | ecosystem: Engineered > WWTP > Aerobic digester > Activated sludge | place... | reverse complement strand
GCGCGATCGTGCCGAACGTCCGCGCGATCGTGCCGGCCGCGGGCCACGCGAGCTGCGCCGGCATCGCGATCTCCTTCAGCGCCGCCGTCGCGACCACCGTGCGCTCGTTCGCCTTCGCGAGCATCGCGAGCTCGTCGGCGAGCAAACCTCGCTCGTCTCGATCTCGCTCGATCAGCATCCGTGCACCCGCGCGCCTCCGCGCCGCCGCCATGCGATCGCCGCTCGTCGCGTTGCTCGGCAGCGGCCCGCGCAGCACGCGATACGCGGCACGCATGCGAGCGAGCCTGACCTTGTCGAGCGCGCCGAGCTTGTCGGTCACCGTGGTGTGCGTCGTGTCGATCACGGCGGCTTGCTCCGCGAGCTGGGCGCCGAGCGAGCTACGCGGATCGATGTCGTCCGCGTGCGCGACGCTCGCGAGCACCGCGAGCACCGCGAGCACGAGACTAGCGCGCCACACGAGACGCTCCTGCGAGCCCGCCGCCGACGAGGCCGAGCGCCGCACCCACGCCGACGAACAGCGCGAGCTCCACCAGCGTCGGCATCGCGAGATCGATCGCGCCGAGCGGTCCCGCCAGCGCGCTGACGATCGCATCGCCGTACACGGACAGCGCACCGACGATCGCACCACCGGCGATCACCGCAGCGAGCGCACCGAGCAACGCGCCCGCCAGGATCGACGGCATCATCAGAAAGCTCGGCCCCGCGCCCAACAGGTGCGAGATGCGTTGCTCCTCGGGATCGCGATCCAACCGCAGCCGGATCGTCGCGAGCAGGATGATCAGCGCGAGCCCGGCCAACAGCGCAGCGCCGGTCCACACCACCGTGCGCACGGTCCCCAGCGCAGCGCTCGTGCGATCCTCGCTCGCTTCGTCGAGCACGACATCTTCCACGCCGGGTGCTCCCCGCAGCGCGCGCACCGTCGGGCTCATCGCGACCACGTCGCGCACGCCCGGCGCCAACGTGACCTCGACGCTCGCCGGCAAGCTGCCGGGATCGACGCCGTCCATGAGCTTCGTGTCCGCGCCGAGCGCTTGCTGCAGTCGCTTCGCGGATTCCTCGGGCGCGACCAGCTCGGCGTGCTCGACACCGGGCAATCGGCGCAGCTCGGCGACGAGCGTGCCCGCGGTGACATCGTCGACGCCTTCGCCGAGGTAGACGACCATGCTGCCGCCGCTGCCGGAGTGCATGGTCCACGCGTCGACGTGCTTCGCGGCCATCGCGCTGACGCCGACGACGATCATCGCGCAGACGGCGACGAGCATCGACCACAGGCCCGCACGCGGCTCGCGGAACGCGAAGCGAAACGCGCGGCGCAGACTGGATCCCACGCGCGCGATCGCCGATGCACGCAGCGCCTCGCGCCGGAACCGAGGGACCTCGTGGGCGTCGCTAGAATCGTGATCGTGGTCGCGCCGGTGTCGCGATGAGATCTCGGCGACGCTACCGCGTGCAGCCGGACCGTCCTCGTCGTCCGCGTCGCCCATCGATGCCGGGCTGCGATGAGGTCCGAATCCAGGCGCCGTCGAGATTTTCGGTTCCGGGCTCCGATGAGGACCGAAACCGAGCGCGGTGCTCGACTTCGAGCCGTCGCTGATCGACGTCGACTTCGAGCCGCCATCGATAATCGATGACAATGGCTTCGATGCGTTCGACCTCGATCTCGATCCGTCTTCGCTGATCGATGGCATCGCCGCGTTCGACTTCGATCCGCCGTCGCCGATCGAAATCGACTTCGACGGGTTCGATTTCGAACCGATTTCGGTGATCGATGGCATCGAGCTCGACGCGACATCGCCCGGTGGCAACTTCGTCGACTTCGAGCCCGTCGAGCTCAGGTGCGCGGGAATCGACCGTGGCCCGAGCTCGACCACTCGCGCGTTGTCGCCCACGCGCGCGCTGTCTCCGCCCGTGCGCGCGCTTTCGCTCCCGATCACCTGCGCGCTGTCGACGACGATGCTCGCGCTCGCGTGCTCGACGATGCCCGTCGCCACGCGATCGCTACCGGTGGCGTTCGTGTTGTCGCCGACGACGCCATCGTCCTTCTCGGTTGCCACTCAGGTCTCCTCGTCGAACCCGCCGGACATTCCGACCGCGCGGCGGCGATCGAAGGGACCGGTGGATCGATCGAAGATCGCCTCGGGCGTTGGACCGGCCTCGGGCTCCATCGCATCGCTCAGATCGAAGTCGCGGCGGCGCACCTGGCGCGGCGCGGTGGCGCGGAGGCGGCGCAGGGTCTTCATCTTCATCCGACACCTACCGTTCGAGCGGAGATCGGGAAGTGGACGACGTTCGGGATCGAATCGATCGCGTCGGAGGGCGGCACCGCGGCGGGAGGTGGCGGCGGCGGCATCGCTGGCGTATGGACCGGCGCCGTCTCGATTCCGACGAGCACGTCGTCGATCGTGCGGCCGTCGAGCTCGACCTCGCCGAGCGGGCGAAGCAGGCCATCGACGAGCGCGAGCTGCCGCCAGCGATTGCGCTCGGCGACCGAACGAAGCGCCGGATCGCGCGAGAAGATCACCACGGACGCGCCCTGCGATGCGGCCTCGTAGAACGCTTCGCAGACGCGCTCGGTGCCCGAGGCGTCCTGCATGCTCGTCGGGTGATCCGCGAGGATCAGCTCGGGTGCGCGGACGAGGGCGCGCGCGACCGCGACCCGTTGGCGCGCGGAGGCGGACAGGCATTCGACTGGAAGCGACGCTTCGTCGTCGAGGCCCATCTGCGAGAGAACCTCGGCTGCACGCGCGACGGAGACCGCGCGCGGGATGCCATCGATCTCGAGCGGCAGCACCACGTTGAGCTGGGCGCTGCGATCTTCGAGGAGCGAGAGGTCTTGGGGGACGACGCCGATGCGGCGGCGCAGGAGCCGCAGCGACGAGCGCCGCAGCTTGGACACGTCGCGACCGAGCACGCTGATCGTGCCTTCGGACGGTGTTGCCTCTCCGAGCGCGGCCGCGACGAGTCGCGATGTGCCGACGCCGGCAGCACCCACGATCACCACCACCTCTCCTTGTTGCACGCCGAAATTGGCATGCTCCACCAGCACGGCCCCATCACGCGGATGGAGCAACCGTAGGTCGGTGAGCTCGAGCATCATCGCTCCGGTCGTACACGCCTAGATCCGTCGGGGCAAAAAACCGGCTCGCGACGGACACGCACCCACACGCTTCGATAAGATCGACCCATGAGGGCTTCACCGATCACGATCGCCTGTGCGATCGCAGCTTTCGGTGGGGCGTGTCGCGCGGGCGACACCGACAAACGCGTCGACGAGACCGTGAAGCGCGTCGACGATCACGATCTGCGGATCGGCACGATCGAACGGCGCGGCGATGTCGACGCGAAGAAAGTTGCCGCCGAGGTGATCGCGAAAGGCGTGACCGGACCGACAGGACCGGTAGGGCCGGTAGGTCCTGCCGGGCCCCGCGGCGCCGACGGGCCGATGGGGCCTGCGGGCGTTGGCCCTCCCGGACCCGAAGGCCCACGCGGTCCCAAAGGCGACGTCGGTCCGATGGGGCCTGAAGGCACGCAGGGCATTCAGGGCATTCAAGGACTGCAGGGACAACAAGGCCAACAGGGCGCGATGGGTCCGAAAGGACCGCCCGGTCCGTCGGCGGCGTACGGCACCAAGAGCGACATCGTTCGCAAGGAAGCGCGCATCTCGGTGCAAGCGGGGCTCGTCGCGACAGCGGTCGCCTCGTGCGATCGCGCGCAGGACTTGCTCGTCACCGGCGGCTGCTACGCAGATCCGCAGTGGATGGCGCAGCTCGTCGCCGCGCGTCCGTTGGCGATGAGCGATGGCGCATCACCGTCGAGCTGGCGCTGCGACTATCGCAACACGTCACCCTCGTCGACGATCGAGGTCGTCGCCGAGGTGTACTGCGTGCGACCGCGCGAGTGACTAGGGCGCCGTCCAGCTGATGTCGAGGTTGAACGTGCCGGCGGTGTAGCCACGCACCATCACGTTCGCCGACGTCGTACCGGCAGGCACCGTGAGCGAGCACGTCTCCGTCGCGCCATCGATGTACGGGCGGCAGGTGTACGACGACGTCGTCGGCGCGCTGTTCCAGCGAACGTAGAGATCGGGATCCCCGGTGCCGGTCATGTTCACCGTGAACGTCGTGCCGGCCTTCACCGTGTACGCGCCGATCGTCACGTTCTGGCGCAGTCCCACCGAGCCGCTCTTGGTCTGCGTCTGCGGCGTGCCGCCCGTCGGGGGCGGAGGAGGCGGGTTCGTTCCACCGCCACCGGGCGCGCCGTACACCGACGCAGCGCCCTGCGCGTCCTTTGTCGTCCAGTTCAGATCCTGCGACGAACCGTTGCACTGCGGGTAGTGCATGATCGACGCGGCGTCGTACGTCGTCAGCGGACGCCAGTTGTTGTCCTCGAAGCACGTGCCGGCTTCGGGCCGCGTGTGCTCGTGACGGAAGCCGAGCGCGTGACCGAGCTCGTGACCGAGGATGTGCGAGAGCGGCCAACCGGTGTTGCCGAACGAGCTCGTGTCGACGAGCACTTCGCGCGAGCTGCGCGAGTTCGCGGGGAAGAACGCGCGTGCGAGGTACGGCTGCCCCGACACCTGGCCGACGTTGAACACCACGTTGGAGTTCGTGCGCGTGCAGTTCGCATCCTCGGCAGGCACGTAGACGAAGTTGACGTTCGCGCGAACTTCCCAGCCTTGATCCGTCGCGGCCTTCAGCGCGTCGAGGATTTGCTGCTTGCGTGTCGCGAACGCGTTCGAGACGCAGTAGGTGAGGTTCAGCTTCTGCGTGTCGTTCCACCGGTCGTCGGCTGCGCCGTTCTTGTTGATGATCAAGCCGCCCTGTTGGAGTCCCTCCCAGAACTCGTAGAGCGACTTCTCGTCGGCGATCGCGCGATCGCCATCGACGATGTAGTGGCCGCCTTCCCACGGCTCGCGATACGTCTGCGCGCGAAACTCTTCAAAGGTGGGACCTTCGTCCGTCGATGAGAGCGCTTCGTCTCCCTCGTCGCCGACCATGCAGCCAACCAGCTGCCACGCACACGTCGCCAGGAATGCGATCTTGATCGTCGAGCTCGTCTTCGTCATCGGGCTCGGGCTTCATCAAGGGTGGTGCCATCGGGTTCTGCGCAACTCGTGCTCTGGCGCTGAACGCGACTGCTGTCAGGCGCGGAAAGCGATGGAAGCGAGAACGCGCGGAGACACTAGATGGGTAGTGGAGTGTCTGCTCGCTCACGTTCGGAGTGCGTTCATGTGGAGCGAACGTGATCCGATGTAGACGTGCACCGCTGATCGACCTCCGATGCTGGTGCGGATTCACGGACAGCGCATGTCATGCGGGTCCACTAACAAGTCGCAGGTGTCTCAGCGCAGTTGCAATACCATTGCATCTGGATGCGACACGTCGTCACGCTACCGTTTGTTGTCGGGGAGTTACGCCTCTGCGGAGAGAGGCGAACGCGTCCTACACCGACGAGCTAGTAGCAGACGAGCCCACGCGAGGACGTCGGCTTGAGGCCGATGCGGATCGCGAGGCTCGTCGCTTCGTTCTTCGCGCTGTTGTAGATGCGAACGCCCTGCGCTGCATTGGCGGGAGCTCCGAACGGCGGGTTCTCGGCGACCACGATCGTTCCGTCGGGACACGCGGCAACATCCGCGAGCGCTTGCCCGGCGGTGTTGTACGCATCGGCGGCGAGGGTCTCGCCGACGAGATCGATCGTGTGTACGTCGCCGCCCGAGAAGTCCGGGCGAGGCACGAGGAAGAACAGCGTCGGCGCCGGGATCACGTGCGCGCTCGGGCTCGTGGTCGTCGGTAGAGACACCTCGAGGCGACTCGCGAAGCCACCCGAGAGCGCGGTGTTGTTGATCATGCAGCCCGCGGCGGTCGGCGTGGCGCCGGTGGTGATGCGCTCGATGCAGCCCGCGTTGTTGTTGCCGAACCGGAAGTCCACGGTGCCGACGACGAGATCCCCGGCGTGCATCGAGCCGTCCGGAATCTGCTCGAGAAGACTGAACGGATTCGAGGTCGAGAGATCGAGCTCGAACTGCACGGCGCGCGTCGCGATGTCGACGACGTAGACCTTGCCGGGAAGTCCGCGGTTCGCGAAGAAGTTCGTGTCGTCGAGGAGCTGGCAGGTCACGAACAGCTTCGTGCCGACCTTGTAGACCGACGCGCAGTTCGGCTTGAGATCCGGATCGTCGGCGGAGAGATCGATGTCGACGATCGCACCACTGCCGCGCGAGATCTCGATCAAGCCTTTGCGCGCGTACGTCGCGACGAACACCTTGTCGCCGTCGATGGCGACGTCCTGCGGGTTCGACGAGTCTCCCGTGGCGAGCTGCTCGACCAGCCCGGCGTCGTTCGCGTCGAGGATCGTGATGTTGTTCTCGATGCGATTGATCACGAACAGCTCGTCGCCGATCTTGCGCAGGATCGGATCGGCACCCACGGCTGTCTCGGGCGCGATGTTGTTCGTCGACGACCGGCTCGCGATATCGACCGACGACATCACACCCGTGGCCTGGAAATCGCCCGCGACGATCATGGCGTGCGGCGTCGCCGTCGTGGAACCATCGACGTCATCGCCGCCACCGTCGAAGCGCGGCGGATCGATGTTGTCGCCACATGCGACGAGCAGAACCAGTGCGAGTGCAGTGAGCTTCATCGTGCGTTTCCTTAGTGAGACCAGTCGAGGGCCACGTAGAAGCTGCGACCCGGTAGCGGGAACCCGGTGACATCGGTGAGCGCCATCGGCGCTTCGGTGAACGTCGGTGATGGCGGGCGATCGAGCGGCATGTACGCGACGCGGTGATCGGTGAGGTTCGCGACCGACGCGGACACCGCGAGTCCACCGCCGATCACGATTCGAGCACCCGCACCGACGAGGAATCGTGCGGGCACGCGGACGAGGCTCGATCGATCGAGCGTGCTCTCCGATTGAAAACTGCCGTCGATCCACAGCGTGCCCTCGCGACCGGCGACGGTGCGCGTTGCATCGGCGCGCCCGTACGCGATGTGACCCGGGCGGCGCGGCACCGACTTGCCGTGATAGTTCGGATCGCCCGACAGCTGCGCGGTGGCGAGGCGCGTGTAGCTCGCGGTGATCGACAGCGTCTCCGCGATCCGACCCGCCGCGACGATCTCGGCGCCGTAGGCCTGCGTGTCGTCGAGATTCACCGCGCGCGCCGTGTAGCCGGCCGTGGTGATGAACGTGATCGTGTCGTGCGATCGATTCGCGAACACGTTCGCCTGCAGCAGAAGGCGATCCCAATCGCCCATCGCTTTTCCCGGCGCCCAGACGAGACCGACATCGCTGGACGGCCCCTTCTCCGCGCGCAGATCCGGCGAGCCGAGAACGAAGCCGCGGTTGCCGAACACCTCGAGCATCGTCGGCAACCGCGCGTAGTAGCCCGTGCTGCCTTTGAGCGCGAGGTCCGCGCCGACGAGCACGCGCGCCGTGATCCGCGGACTCGGCACGATGTCCCACCGCGGCGGCGCCGGCATCAGCGCGTTCGGCCCCGCGGTCATCGGGGTCGCGTCGGTGCGCAAGGCATCGAGCCGGACCGCCGGCGTGACGACGAGCTCCGGCGCGAGCGCGAGATCCATCGCGCCGGTCAGCGCGCCGCCGACGCGCGTGCCGTCGAGCGGTGCTTGCACGCCCGTCTTGTCGCGATCGCCGAACGAGTCCGCACGCAGCTCGAGTCCGCCCGCGAGACGATGTGCGCGCACGGGGAGCTTCCACGTCGACGACACGCCGAGCGAATACGTCGTGTATGCGCGATCGACCGTCCCGAGTCCGAGCTCGCCCTGCGGATCGTCGAGCGTTTGATACTCGAGCAGCAGGAAGCCGAGGTTTCGCGCGACCGCGTCGCCGACAATCGTATCGCCTTGGACGTCGAGCACGCCATCGACCGTGGATAGCGTCGCCGCGCTCGACGGATTCGCGGTCGTGCCCGGGAGCCCCTGCGTCTTCAGCGCGAGCCGCGCGCCCGCGATCAGCGGACTCTTCGTCGAGCCGATGCGCGTCGACGCGTCGAACTGATCGAAGCCGTTGTTGGTGCGCGTGCGATACGAATCGTCGCTCTTGTTGAGGAGCGTGCCGTTGTCGTCGAAGTACGAGAAGTCTCCGTCGGCACCCGCGTAACCGATCATCGTCGCGGACTTCGCGTGGATGCTCTCGTGCTCGTCGCCGTAGTGCGCGCGCAGATGCCGCGCTCCGTACGATCCGTAGCCGAGTGAAGCGCGAAACCGCTCGCCGTGCTCGCCGCGTCCGAGCCGCGTGATCATGTTGACCGCGCCGCCGATGCCCGCACCACCGAGCTCGACGGGGACCGCACCGCGATACAGCTCGATCTCGCCGAAGCTGTCGAGCGAGAACCGGCCGAGATCCGTGGTCACCGCCGCGATGCGTGCGAGTGGAACACCGTCGACGAGCACCGCGGTGTGCCCGGCCGTCGCGCCGCGAACGCTGATCGTCTGATACGCGCCGAGCCCACCGAGCGACCGGCCCAGCACACCCGCGGTCGTGGCGAGCGCTTCGGCGACCGAGGTCGTCGCGCTGTGATCGTCCGCGTGCAGCACCGTCAAGAACGGCGCATCACCGAGGAGCCTCTCGCGGTCGCGCGCACCTTCGTCGGGGCGTTCGTCGATGACGAAGATCGTCTCTTCGGGTGCAGCCTCGGGCTTCGGCTCCTCCGCACGCGCGGTTCCGCTCGCGACGATCGTCGCGACGAGCACACGGACATATGGACAGAAGCGATTCAAGGTCACCCCACGTGACACGGGGGACCGAACGCAACAGCGTCCTTCCACCCGAAGTACCGACGGAGAGGTGTCCTGACTTCCGGTTCGTCCTAGGCGGCGCCTTCCCAGTTTCCCAGTGGCATGTTGCCGCTTCGTCCCCGGTTACAGTAGCGGGGGCTGTGCCAGCGTTTCACTGGCTTCCCTGCATCCGTCGAGGCTGTTGCTAGAACATGACGGCTTTCGCCTACAGGACGTTTCGTACTCCGTGCGCCATCGCGGCGTCAACTGTGCGATCGTGATCGGCATGCGGCCTCGGGGCATGCTGCTGATTCTGTTCGTGTCGGCCTGTGGTGATGACGGCAGTTCGACCGTCGTCGATGGCTCGACCACAAGAGATGGCGCAGGCACCGCCAACGACGCCGCGATGATCGATGCAGCACCGATCGTCGGCGAGCCACCGGAGCTCGTCGGGATCACCGGCGGAGCGCACTACGGATGAAGCTCGCGCTCGCGATCGTCGCGCTCGCGGCGTGCGGCCCCGACGCAGCGACCGGCGATGACAGCGGCAGCGGTGAGCCGGCGGAGCTCGCCGGCATCGTCGACGCGCACAACGCGGTTCGCCGCATGGTGCAGACCTCGCCCGCGCTCGGCGATCTCGTGTGGGACGACACGCTCGCCGCCACCGCGCGTGCGTGGGTCGCGATGTGCCGCGATCAAGACGCGCCCACCGGCCTCATCGATCACAATCCGAATCGCGGACAGAACGTCGGCGAGAACGTGTTCGGCTCGAGCGGCGGTGCCACGGGAGACCAAGCGGTCGCGTCGTGGGCCAGCGAGCGAAACAACTACGACTACTCCACGAACACCTGTAACGGCATCTGCGGCCACTACACGCAGATCGTGTGGCGCTCGACGACGAACGTCGGCTGCGCGATCGGCTCGTGCAGCGGACTCACGTTCGGCAACTCGATCGTCTGCGACTACTCGCCCGCCGGAAACGTCGGCAGCCAGAAGCCATACTGAGCAGCAGTGCTCGGGCGATCTCGGCCTACTCGAACACGAGCGTCCAGTGATCCGAGAACAGGTCGCTGGTGACCTCGAGCGTTGCAGTCCCCGATGCGAGCGGCGCAACGGTGAAATCTAGGAACCGTCCATCGTCCGTGGCGTCGAGATCAGAGACGCTCGCCATCGCCGCCGGGACGACGTGCACGTCGGGCCCGTGTTCGAACCAAACGGCAGGCGCTGATCGCCGGCCTTCGTCGTCCGTGATCTGCTCCCATCGATGGATCCGCAGCGTGCTCGGACGATCCGCCGGCAGTGGTGCAAGCGCCGGTGACCCATCCGGCGTCGTGATGGACGCATACAGCTCGCCGCGATCGCCATTCGAGATGACACGGAGCCCGTCACAGCCGCCGAAGAGGAGGAGCGGAATCGCGAACCGTGACGGAAGTGCCATGGCCCGAATGTCATCCCTTCGGGCACGACACGCTCACCGCCGATGATGGCAAACCGCGGCGAGTTGCGGACAGCGCTGGCTACTGCTCGACGATGTCGGGCTTCATCGGGCCGAGCGCACCGAGGAGATCCGCCTTCTCCTTCTCGCCGACCTTGAACTTGTCCAGGGACTTCACGAGATCCTCGACGAGCGCATCGAAGTG
>Ga0154020_10010897_pt1 | contig 10379 bp, 9 predicted proteins | sample Klosneuvirus_201_FD_109709 | JGI IMG/M metagenome (GOLD analysis project Ga0154020, IMG submission 109709) | Active sludge microbial communities from wastewater, Klosterneuburg, Austria - Klosneuvirus_20160825_MG | ecosystem: Engineered > WWTP > Aerobic digester > Activated sludge | place... | reverse complement strand
CATGGGGCCCTTTGACGTCAAGCCCACGCCAACGGGCCGCGTCGTGCTCGATTTCCTGCTGCGCAAGATGCCCGGCTACATGGAAACGGGCCTGAACGTGATCGACGTGCATGACTGCGCGCGCGGCCACATCCTCGCGGCGCAAAAAGGAAAAGTGGGCGAGCGCTATATTCTTGCGCACGAGAACTTGAGCATCCTCGAGATTTTCGAAAGACTGGCCGAAATCACCGGCCTGCCCGCGCCCAAATTTAGAGTGCCTAAGTGGGTCGCGCTGACGGCCTCTTTTGCGAGCGAGATAAAGGCCAAGTTGCTGGGCACCCCACCCAAAGTGCCCTTGGCCGGCGTGCGTATGGCCCTCAAGCCCATGTTCTACAGCAACGCCCGCGCCGTGGCGGAGCTTGGCCTGAAGACGCGCCCAGCCATCGAGGCCCTGCGCCGCGCGGCGGCATGGTTTGTCGAACACGGCTATGCGGAAGAGCCGCCGAAAGAACTTGGCCCTTGGCGGCAGGAGCAGGAGCGGTAGATGTTAAATGAACAGTGGCCAGTTCCGGACAGAACTCCCGAAACTGACCACTGATTGCTGACAGCTCATTAGCGGCGGGCCGGAATCAGGCCGTCGCGTTCCACGGTTTCCTTTGGCTTTTCGGTGCTGGCTGCCTTGGCGGGTGCAGGCGCGGCTTCGACCTCTCCCCATTGCGGCAGGATGACTTCTTCGCCGCCCTTGAGGCGATCGCTCCAGGGCAGTTCCGGATTGGCTTCCATGATCAGGCGGAAAAGCGCGCGGGCGCCATAGTATTCAATGGCGAGCGAGAACGCGGTGTCTCCGGCCTCGGCCTTGACCACGCGGCGAGCAAACCCAATGGGCTCCGCTTTTTCCGGTGCGGTGGATTCAACCACAGCGCCGGGGCCGTTGGGCACGCGGATAACCTGGCCCACGCGGATTTTGTTGGCGGTCTGGGCGTTGAGGCCTTCGTTGAGCTTGTAGATGTCCTCAACCTTGCAGCCATACTTCTTGGCGATCTTTGAGAGCATGTCGCCTGACTGGATCTTGTAGTCCACGATCGCAGGTTTGGTTTCTTTCGGCTGCTCGGCCTTGGGTTGATCGACGGGCTTGGCCGGCTCGGAGGGAGGCGTCAGGGTTGGCGCGCCCATTTGTGCCGGCAGCGACTTGGGCGGGTTGATCACTTCCATCTTCATCGGTTTTTCATTCTTCTTTGCCACGGGCGCTCTCTCCGTCTCTTCGCCCGAGGGTGCAAACAGCGCAGCCGCCAGCAAGCCCACAAGCAGCAGGCCACCCGCGGCGATAATCAATGAAACGCGTCCTTTAGTCAGCATGCGAACCTCCATGATCGATGGCGGGATTTCGCGCCGCGCTATGCGTGGCGGAATCCCGCAGTAGTCATGGTTCGGCACGCGGGGCTGAAGGACTTGCGGAAAAAATCGAAGTTGCGTTTACCGGACGCAAACGGGCCGGCAATGCCGGCCCGTTCTTGTGCAATGACGACTGCTACTCGCCGTCGCTGAATTCTTCGAGCGTCATTGTTGAAGTGTATTGTTTGCTCTTGGTCTCGACTCTGATGATGAGCCCGGGAAGGTCTTTGGCCATCCAGAAAGTGCTTTCGCTTCCGCCTGCCTGCGTTGTCGTTTTGGTTGTAGCCCAATCGCGCCCCGCCGCAGTGATTGTGCCGCCATCTTCCGTTTCGGGCTGCGGCGCGGCATCTCCCGGGGGCGGTTCCGGCATGCGGAACTCGATCCTTACTTCGGTTCCTTCCTCCATACCGGGCGTTGGCTTCTTGTCCTTGTCGTACATGTAGATTTTGCACGTGGCCAAAGAATCGTTCACTTCGGTGACTTCGTATTTAATGTAGGAAACCATCGGATCCATGCCGTCCATGGTGGTTGTGGTTTTGAGCATCCATGCGCGCCCCTTCTTCTTGTACAGCGCGTAGGGATCTGCTGGCCCGGCGGCGTCTTTGAACTCTGCGCGCGCCTTATCGACCTTGGGCTTTGCCTTTTCCTTGAAGCGATCGATGCCGAACTTCTGGAACTCGTAGCTGGAGAGCAGGCCGTCCTTGTCGAGGTCGGCGTCGCGGAATTCCTTGCGGTCCTTCTCGGCTTTCACGCCCGCTTCTTCGGCCGTCAGGTGGTTGTCGCCGTTTGCGTCGCGCGCGATCGTCCACTCCCAGCGATCCTGGCCGGTTTCCTGCGCCAGCAATTCGAGGTCGTTGTCCGACAGGCGCCAGCGCTTGTTGTCCGATTCCGAGAGATTGTGATTCGCCAGTTCATCAGCCGTCAGCTTCATGTCATTGTCTATGTCCGACGCCAGAAATACCTGGAACTCCGGCAAGCCCCGGGCACCCTCATTGAGTTCCTTCGTTTTGGCCTTGTCCTCGCGCGCGGCTATGAGCGCTTTGCGCAAGTCATAGCGCGTGGCGCGCAACTCGGCGAGTGCGAGCACGCCATCATTGTCTTTGTCCGCCAGCTTGATCTGGGCGGCGGCCTTGGTTTTGGCTTCGGCCTTGGCCGCGTCTTCACCCTCTTGGGCGAGTGCGGGCGTGAAGGCGATAGCTGCACAGAGCGTAGCGAAAGTGAGGCGCCTCATGGGCTCTCCGTAGTTTGTGGGACAAAGAGTCTAGCCCGCCGTCAGCGCAATACACCGAAAAACACAGACCGGGCGCGCGTACGCCCGGTCTTGGAAAGGGTGGCTACTCCTTGAACTCGACCAGCTCGTTCATCACCACACCCTCGCACTCCATCTTCACGACCAGTGGAAACCCGTCAATGTAGGCAGTGTAGTACTTGGCCACACAATTCTTGCCCTGGCCGGCCTTGCCGGGCATGGGGTAGTCCTTGAGTTCGCGTACTTCGCAATCAAAGGTTCCCGCAGCAACGGTGACTTTCACAAGGTCTTTGGATGGCGGAAGGTACTTTGCGTTTTTTCCGGTATAGAGCACGCGTGAACCGCCGCCGCTGGGTTGATCAATAGCCTCTCCCTTCTCGTTGGCGGAAGCGTGTTTCCAGTCAACGGTGGTCTCTTCGGTTTTGTTCGCAATCGCGGTGACCGTGCAGAGCTGATAGCGCCATTTGTCGTCCCCGCTTCCGTCATCGGATTTGTATTCAATGCGGTAGCGCATGAGCCAGGTAGTGCCGACTTTGATGCGCGAGCTCTTCCTCTCCTTGACCTCGGTCTTTTTTTCTGCGTCGCCCTTCTTGGCCTCTGCCTTTTTGTCCTTCTCCTTCTCAGGCCCATCCTCTCCGGCTTGCGCGCCGGTACCGCCCGCCCCGCCCACCGACCCGCCGCGCTCGTCGAATTCAACAAACAAGCCGCGCTCGTGCTCTTCAACTTTGAAGGCTGCATATTCGGTCTTGTCGAGGCTTGCGCTCTTGTTCTTGTCGGCGGCTTTGAAGCAATCGTCGTTAACCTTCGTGGGGTAGTTGTCGTCGAGTTCGGCGCGTGAGAGCGCGCCATCGGCGTTGGTGTCCACGATTTTGCAAATAGCCGGCCAACTTTCGTTCACAACTTCCGCGTAGAAAACTTCAAGATCTTTGCGCGTTGCCTTAAGTTCCTTGCCCGCGGCCTCGATTTTGAAGCTTTCCAACAGTTCTTTGCGGGTCAACACAAGGTCGTCGTTGGTATCGGCAGCGAGGAAGTCGAGCGCCTCGATCAGTTCGGGAAAGGCAGCGCGCACTTTTTCTTCGAGCGCTTCGTCGCCGTCTGCGACTTGCATGGATTGGCGTGCGTTGTTCCAGCGTTCGAAAGCCTCTTTCCACTCGAATTTGCCGTTCTTGTCCTGATCGCCGGCCCTGATCATTCTTTCGGCGCGATCCGAGGCGTTGTCGGCCCGTGCCCATCCAAACGCACACGACAGCAGCAAAAGCGCTGAGCAGTAACGAATCCACATGTGAAACTCCAAGGTGCGCCGGGGAGCGCGTTGGGCGGGGAAAGCGAAGGGAGTTTATGCCGCCGCACCCCAAAAAGCAAACCGGGCGCCTGACGGCGCCCGGTTCAGGAAATCTGACTGGCTATTCCTTGAACTCAACGAGTTCCATGGTCACTTCAGCGGCGCCCGTCGTGGTGGACTTCACCGCCAACCCGGGGAATTTCTTGCTGGTCCATGAAGTCGTCTTTGAACCGCCGGCCTCGGTGGTCATGACGATGCACTCGAACTCGCCCGCCTCAACCTTGATCGTCTCTTCCTTCGTTTCGACCTTCGGGCCTTCCTTGGGTGTGCCCGTGGCCTTAGGAACGCGGAAGGAGATCTTGGTGGTGGTGGGCTGCATGCCCATCATCGGGTTCTTGTCCTTATCGAGCATGGTAACCTTGATCTCTGCGTAGTCGTCGCCCACTTTGACGACTTCCGTCTTCATGTAGCTGACCATGTCGTCCATTCCCTGCATCTTCATCGTGGACTTCATCGTCCAGCGGCGGCCTTCCTTGGTGTAGAGCGTGAACAGTTCCTTCTTGAGCTCACCTTCGCCGGCCGGCGTTTCCTTGGGGCCTTCTTTCGGACCTTCTTTGGGGCCTTCTTTGGGTTCAGCCGGGTCGATCATCTCGGACATCGCCTTCTTCATGAGATCGCGGAACTCGTCCTTCGAAAGCTTGCCGTCACCGTTTGAGTCGTAGCCGTCAAGTTCTCCCTGATCCTTCTCAGGCACCTCATCCTTGGCGATGACGCCGTCACCGTTCTTGTCGTACTTGGCGATTTCAGTGTCCCAGGTGTAGTCAACCAGGAGATCAACGTCCTTGGACGAATACTTCGTCTCGGTTCCTTCTTCGAGCTTCTTGACGTAGGTCTTCAATTCATCGGCTGTGACCGAGCGATCATCATCGCTGTCCGCCAATGCAAAGTTGTAAACGTCGAGGATGTAGCCGTATTTCTCGTGCACCGCCGCCTGCTTTTCTTCGTCTTCACCGGCCGCTTCAAGCGCCTTGGCCCTTTCCTTGGCCAGGGCCAGAATCTCGTCGTAGCTGATCTTGCCGTCTTTGTTCGTGTCCGATGCCTTGAACCACTCCTTCTGCAGGTCACCCGAAGGCTCTTCGCCGCCCATCTGCGCAAACACAGGCGTTGCAACCATGCCCGTCAACAACATGCCCAGCCAATAGGATTTCATTGAGTTCTCCTTGTTGCCGCAATGCGCGGCCGCCCCAGCACCGTCATACGTGGAATTCAGAGCTAACAAGCACCCTTTCCTGATTGCCAAGCAAAACTGAAGGCACTGCCGGGAATGCGGCAGAACCCGCCTGGCAAAGCGTACTTGCACAGTCTCACGCCTTTCAAAAAAGCGTCGCTACTTGAACTCAAGCAACTCCGTGACGCCCTGCTTGCCGCCGTCCAGCGTTTGGCGCACGACCAGGCCGGGGTACAGGTTTGAGATCCAGATCTGGCCTTCTTTGCCTTCCTGCCGAAACGTGTAAACCGTGCACTCCAAGACGTTGGGGCCAAATCTCCGCTTTTCGACGCGGCTTTTGGACGCTCCCTCTGGCAGTGCGAACTTGGCAGATTCGCCCTCCTTGAATTCGACGCGGAGTGACTGGGATTTGCCTCCCTTGACTGGCTTTTTGGCTTCATCGAGTTCCGTCCATTTCACGTCCGCACCGGCCTCATCCCACTTGAGCACTTCGTACTTCCGCAGCACCGCCGGCCCGCTTGCGGCGCGCTCGGAGAGAATCCAGGAATGCCGGGCCTTGAAAAGCGAGAATTCGTCGGGCGCCTTGGCCGGTTCCTTGGGCGGATCTTTGGGCGCCTTTTGACCCTTGCGCGGGGCGGGGGCAGGTTCGTCGTCCTTGAACGCGTCGAAGTCACAGAGTTCGTCCACGCCAAAAGACGCTTCAGTCTTGACCACCAGACCCGGATAGCGTCGCGAACAGAAATACTTCGAAGGCGGGGTGCCGCTGGAATAAACGTCGCACTCAAAATTCATGCCCGCCGCCTTGATCGTCTGCACGCCCAGGTTCTGGGCGCCGTCGGGCTGCTTGAAAGGCGGCAAAGCCGCGTCAAAACGCATTTTCGTGATTGTGGCGGTAACACCCTTGGGAATCTTTTTGCTTGTGTCGAGCCGGATATAGCTGACGAGCGCATGATCTTCGTGCACTTCCTGCACTTCGTACTTCATATAGTTAACGTCAAGGTTTCCGTCTCCGCCGGCGTTGGGCACGATCTTGATGGTCCAGCTTCGACCGCCAATCTGGTAGAGGCGAAATGAAAGCTCCTCGGCATCAAGCACCGGGGCGATCAGAAGCAGGCAAAGAGCCAGTCGTGCCATGGTCACTCCTATTTGATCTCCACCAATTCCACGCTGCCGTCTTTACCGCCCTCGCCGATGAGTTTGCGCACCGTCAGGCCCGGCAGGTCGCGGCCAAACCAGAGTGTCACTTCATTGCCGACTTCGTCGCGAAAAGAGTACACGTCGCAGTTGATTACTCCTGCCGCGGTCTTGCGCTTTTCATGACGCAGCTTCTCCACGCGGTTGTTCTGGGTCGCAGTCGGCGGGTCAATGAAAGCCGCGCCTTCCGTGGAAAACAGCACGGGCGTGGTTTGAGCTGGCTTGTCTTTCAGCGGCTTCTTGTTGCTGTCGAGCTCGGTGATTTTCAGATCGCAGCCTGCGGCGGTGGGCTTGAGCACTTCGTAGCGGGTGTAGCTGATGTACTTCTGGCCGCCCTTGACCAATGTCGTCTGCAGCGTCCAGGATTTCTTTGTTTTGTAGAGCGAGAAATCCTGCTCGCCTTCCTTCACGCTGCGCTTCTTGGGCTTTTCTTTGTCGGTGTCAAAGCGCTCAAACTCGAACACTTCCGTGGTGCCGTAGTCATCGGTGTGGCGCACCACCAGCCCGGGATACTCTTTGCTCACCCAGGTCTTGGCGTTGTCAAGCCCGCCCACAAAGGCGGTGCAATCAAATTTGCCCGCGGGCACGGTGATGTTCTCATCGCGGCTTTTCTGCATGCCGGGTGGGCCGGTGAACTTGGCGTTATCTGCGTCGAACTTCACGTCGCCATCGATCGGGTTGTCCTTGGTCGGTTTTTTCGCCTGGTCAAGCGCGCTCTGGCGCACGGTGGCGCGGTCTTCGTGAACGGCGAGCACTTCAAAGCAGAAGTACATGTCAAAACGATCTCCGCCGGGCGCGTTTGGGTTCGTCACACGCTTGACCGTCCATTTGCGGCCCGCGACCTCGTACAGCTTGAAAGTGGGCAACAGGTTGCCGTCTTCATCGCGGCAGGGCTTGACGGCCTTTTTCTCGCGCTTGGGGTCGTTTTCGTCCTTGGGCTTGATCTGCGCGTACACTTGACACGTCAAGAGCAATGCGGCGGTGGCGCATGCAATGGCAAAGGTCAGGCGCATCGACCCTCCGGCGGTATTGGCGGTTTCACTGGCCCAGTATTGTGATTGTCGCACGCCTGAAGGCGCCGTCAACACACGAACGGGCCGACGCTCTTGAATGCACGCTCTACGCTCTCGTTGAGTGTCAGTGAATTGGCTTGGACAGGTGATCTGTGTCGGCTCTTGAATCAGGCCGCTTGTTCAACATGCGCGTCACCGTTCTTACCAGATCTTCAATCCCAAACGGTTTGGGCAGTTGCTTCGCCTTTCCGTCGCGCACGGCTCGACACAACCCCTCATCGTCGCCGCCCGAGGTTATGACCACTTGCGGCCTGGCACCGTGCAGTAACTCCAACTCGTCGAGCACTTCCTGGCCGCTGCTTTCGCCCAGTCGCCAATCAAGCAGGATCAGGTCAACGGGCGCAATATGCAGGGTACGGATCGCTACTTGGGCTGTCTCAGCCAATGCCACGTCAAAGAAGTCTTCCAGCGCCAGGTAGATCACCGAAGACACGTCTCGGTCGTCTTCGACGAGGAGGATTCGGTGCCTAGGCGCGGAATTCACGTTGTCCATGACAAGCCCCGATAAGCAATGTCTCGAAGCACGGCTTTGGGTGCGCACTTTCTTGAAACTAACGAAAGCCCCTTGATTTGACCCTGGAGACATTCCTGCAACACACCCGGCCAAGCGATCAGGCCTGGGCGGCACGAAGCACTGCGCATTACGGGTTTTCTGCACCCAATGTCTGCTCTCGCGACATCTATGTATGACGGGGCGTCCGCTTTTGCGGACAGGTGATTCTTTCCGGGTCAAATAGGGGGCAATTGGGCTATGGCAAATAAGGGAGTGAAGTTGCTGGCGCAGGAATGGCGCGTTCATCGGGACGTCGACACGGGTGAACTCATCATGGAGCCGGGTTTTACTTCGTCGCGGAAAAAGTGTGCCGTCGTGGCAACACCCATTCCGGGCACCGATCCGGTTCAATTTGAGTACAGCTGCCTGTCTATTACGTGCACTGGTGAAAACGAGTGCGTGCTCAAACAAACGACGCTGCCCGACGGCACCGTGGTCTATTTCTGCGAGTGCGAACCGAGCGGTGGCGTTTCTGCTGCCGTCGGTCGGAGAACGCGCAAGAAGGCGAGTTGAGAGCGGTCAGCGCTGCAGTTAGCATGGGGCGACAGCGTAAGGGTCACACCCCATGGATCAGGTCGGCAGGCTGTTTGAGGACTGCGCCAAAGCGGCGTGGAACTTGGCGCGCGCTCTCACGCGAACCGCGGAGGATGCGGACGACATCGTCCAGCAGGCCTTCACGATCGCTGTAAGGAGGCACGCCGAGATCCCGCCGCAGGCGTGGCCTTGGCTGGCTCGAGTCGTCGCCAACTGCGCGCGCAACCATATTCGCCACAAGGCCCGCAGGCAGGGTATGTTAGACGTTCACGAAACAGATGTGCCGATTTACGACGAGAATCCCGCCGACGCGGCAAGCCGGCGCGAGCTGGCCCGGTCTGTGCATGCCGCGCTGGCCGAGCTCTGCAGCGACGAGCGCGAAGCCGTGGCCCTGTGCCATATCAGCGGTCTCACTCAATCCGAGGCCAGCGAAATCGTCGGCGTTGAACTCAACACGTTGAAATCGCGCGTTCGGCGCGGACTGCAACACCTGCAACAGAAACTTGGGCTGAGTGAAGCCGCAGCGACAACCTGTCTTTCCGCGATTGCCTACCCGCCCCCGAAAGGTGGCTGGGAGAGCGCAATTGCGCGCTGGCAGAGCCAAAGCACTACTTCGCTTGCTGGGAGCGTTGCGTCGCCCTCCCAGCTTTCGCTCAAGTTGGCTGGCCTTACTGCTCTGGCTGCCCTGGCGGGCTTTGGCATTTGGCTTGGCACGGAAGATCGCAACCAAGCACGCCCGCCAAAGGGCGCAATCATCGCAGCGCTCGACAGCGATACATCGCCAGGCGGCGGCGAGAAGCCGAAAGTCCAGGGCGCGACCTCCGCAGCGACTGAAGCAACCGGCGGAAGTGAAAGTGCATCTCGCGCGGCTGACGCCCTGCCCGAGACACCGGCAGAAGCCCCAAAAACGGGTACGGATGAGAAGGGCGCAGCTTCGCCCAGGGAAAACGCGGGCGCAATCGAAACGCGGACTTCCTACTACAACACCGGCCCGCTTCAGATGCAGTGGACTGAACGCAGAACGGACGGAAAATGGGTCAAAGAGGGCGATTTCCTGCACCTTTGGCCAAACGGAAACATCAGGGAAAAGGGGCAGTTTCTCAACGACGAGCGCACCGGCCCTTGGTTCCAGAACTACGAGGACAACACGCAGGCAATTGAGGGCGGATACTCCAAAAACAAGCCCGACGGTGTTTGGAGAACTTTTGACAAAAAGGGCAACCTCGAATCCGAAGGCCGCTTTGAGCAGGGCTTGCAGACGGGCGTCTGGATCACATACCACGCCAACGGCCAGAGAGCGCTCATCCAGAATCTCTCCAAGGGGCAATTGCACGGGCTGGAGACCGAATACGATGAACAGGGCCGCAAGCGACGCGAAACACATTGGGAACAAGACCGCAAGCGCGGCTGGGAGATCATTTTCGACGAAAACGAAATGGAGGTCTCGCGCAAGTTCTACGACAAGAAATGACGGAATTTCCGGAATTCCTGCACCTGACGGCTAAGCACGCGACATCAGCTATCGGAGACCCGCGAGGAGCACCGATGGCAAGCCCGCATGGAACACCGGCCTGGTCAAGTCCGTCAACGCAGCGGAGGCCCGTTACTCACGTTCAGCCGCCTTCGATGCGCAATCTGCACCGGCTTGTTTTCGAGCTGCGAAACCTGCTTGAAAATTCCGGCAACCTTGAGAGCGCGCTGGATGTGGTGGATGACATCGAAAACGCTCTCAATCTGCCGCCCGCTGTTCCGATCCCTCAAACCTCAAACAACGAGCCGCCCGCGAAACTGGAACTCGGCCCACTGGTGGAAGAAGCACTCGGTGCCGTGTCACCACTGCTGGAACAATCGGGGGTTATTGTGTTGCGGCGCCTTGGCGCCGGCAAAGTCGTCCT
>Ga0154020_10010896_pt1 | contig 10380 bp, 10 predicted proteins | sample Klosneuvirus_201_FD_109709 | JGI IMG/M metagenome (GOLD analysis project Ga0154020, IMG submission 109709) | Active sludge microbial communities from wastewater, Klosterneuburg, Austria - Klosneuvirus_20160825_MG | ecosystem: Engineered > WWTP > Aerobic digester > Activated sludge | place... | reverse complement strand
GGCCATCGAGCCCGAGTCGTCGACGACGAAGACGATATCCATCTTCGTGCAGCGACGAGCCTCGCCCGAACCGGAGCCCGAGCCCGAGCCCGAGCCGGATCCGTCGTCGCCGCCGCCGTCATCGCCCCGCCCGTCAGGCGCACACGCGACGAGACCCAACGTGGAACCCAAGATTACTGCGGCAGTAATGAGCTTCATGAACTTCCCCCTCGAAGTTGTGCGGCACGTTAGATCAGCCCCGAAACGCCGAACAAGCGATTTCGTGTGGCCGCGCGCGTCGTAATGCTCTTTGCGCAACTCGTGCTTCGCGTCGCGCAAGCGTGTGTCTCGTTCGCACGCTTCCTCTGCCCACGGTCGTGCGCAATCGGCCAATCCGTAGGCGTGGTGGCCCGTTGGGCATCGCAACAACATCACAACAACGCATCTCGTCAGAGCGCCCGTATCACGGTGCAATGCGAATGCGGGCGCCGTCGGTACCGAGGGTCGAAGAGGTCGCTCGACATGCGCCGAGCTTCCCCGACGTGGCGAAGACTCCATCGGGAGCCGGCGGAAGCATTCCGATCCCGTATCCCGACGTCGATCTCGCAGCGCCATCCATCGATCGCGAGTCGCTTCGAGGACCGGCGCCCGGGACAGCTCACACTGGCGCGTTCGGTCACTTCGCTGAAGACGTCGCGACGGGCGCGAACGACATCACCTCTCGCGGAGCTCGCCTGCACGACACGTCGATGGACATCATTGGCAATGCGAGGGGGGTGACTGGAACGAACACCCGGACGAACGGAACGACTCGCCACGCGATGGAGGACCTTCGCGACGGGAATCCGGTCGCGAGCACGATCGGCCGTGGCGCCGGCGTGGCTCGCGATGCAATCGGAACCGCGAGCGATGTTGTCCAGACCGGCATGGGGCGCGCCGTTCCGCGCGTCGTCGATTTCCTCGGCGACACGATGGGGTTCGGTGGTGGCGTCGGCGATCGCGTCGGCCACGTGATCGGCAACGTTCGCGGCGGTGTCGATCGCAACATCGACAAGGTCGTCAACAACGTCGCCAATAACGGTCGCAGCGCTCTCGGCGGAGCACACCGCGCGAAGGATGCCGCCATCAGCGGTGCGAGCGGAGCGATCGAAGGCACGAAGGACACGATCGGCGGTGGGTTGGATCGCGTGGTGGACCGCGTGGGATCGTTCGGCGATCGCGTCGTCGACCGCGGCGCCGGGCGCGTCATCCCGCGCGTGATCGATTTCGTCGGCCGCGTCGATGGCGGCATCGATAAGGTCGTCGGCGGCGTGTCGAACCTCGGAGGGCGCGTGGTCGACAGAGCACGTCGTACCAAGGACGCAGTGGTCAGCGGCACGGTCGGCACGATGAGAGGTGCGTCGGACGTGATCGAGGACGGGGTACACCACGTGACGGGTAACGTGACAGCAGTCGGCGGACGCATCGCGAGCGGTCTCGAGCAGACGACGACCGGAGCATCGAACGCGGTGAACGACGCGGGCAGTACAGCAAGCGATACGGCGAACACGGTGATCGATGCGGCAACCACGGCGGGCGATGCGGCGAACGATGCGGCGAACGATGCAGCGAACGCGGCGGCCAACGCGGCGGGCGATACAGCGAATGCGGCGGGCGATGCAGCGAATGCCGCGGGCAATGCAGCAAATGCCGCGGGCGATGCCGCGAACGCGGCGGGCGATGCAGCGGGCGACGCGGCGAGCGACGGCGCCGACGCGGCCGGTGAGGTGTTCGACACCGCCACGAGCGGTGGTGGTGGCTGGCCGTTCTGACAGCGAGCCGTGCTAGAAGCGCCGGATGGGCGCGCAATGGAAAGCTGCCGGCAAGGAGAAGAACGCCTCCGCGAAGGGCAAGATCATCGGCAAGCTGTCGAAGGAGATCATCCTCGCGGCGAAGGGCGGCGCGGATCCGGCGATGAACGCGAAGCTACGCGCGGTGGTCGAGGCGGCGAAGAAGGCGTCGATGCCGAAGGACGCGATCGAGCGCGCGATCAAGAAGGGCTCGGGTCAGCTCGATGACGGCGTGACGTTCGAGACGGTGACGTACGAAGGCTTCGCGCCGCACCGCGTGCCGGTGATCGTCGAGTGCTTGACGGACAACAAGAACCGCACCGCGACGACGATCCGCGTGCTGTTTCGTAAGGGCCAGCTATCACCGTCGGCGTGGGACTTCTCGCACGTGGGGCTCGTCGAGGCCACGCCGCCCGAAGGGGCCGATGTCGAGGAGACGGCGATCGAGGCGGGCGCGCAGGACTTCGAGGCAGGCGAGGAAGGTGCCACGCGCTTCTACACCGAGCCCACGGATCTCGACGCGGTCAGCAAGGCGATCAGCGCGCGCGGCTGGACCGTGGCGGCGATGCGCCTCGGATGGCGCCCGAAGAATCCGGTCACCGTCGAGGACGCAGCGGCGCGGGCCGAAGTCGAGGAGTTTCTGGCGGCGCTGGACGAAGAAGACGACGTGCAGCATCTCTACGTCGGTTACGCGTAGCGATCGCGCTATCGTCGTGGTGGCGTGAACACGGGCGACGACACCCAAGCGGATCCGCACGATCCGACGGAGGACATCGGCACGCAGGCTGCGGGGCCGAGAGCGATGGCAGTTGTCGTCGAGGTGAACGCGAAGTCGGCGACGGGCGCGAAGGGCTCGACGGCAGGTGTGTCCAAGCTGCAGCCACCGACGGCGGCGCAGGCGCTCGATCACGCCGACCTCTCGCGCATGCGCGTGTTCCATCTGTTCGGCATCACCGCACCGCTCGCGGCGGGACTCTTTGCACTCGCGATCGGTGGCGATCGGCTCGCGCAGATCTTCTTCTGGATCGGCGTGTCGGTGATGTCGGTCGCGAACATCGGCCTCGTGTGGCTCGCGGCGAAGCCGGAGCGCTGGCAGCCCAAGCCCGTCGGCATCCTATGGATCGTCGCGACGTTCGGCGTGCTGCCGATGCTCTACTACTTCGGGCCGTTCTCGGCGGTGGTCATGGTGCCGATCCTCGGCATCATCTTCATCTCGCTCGGACGCAGTCGATGGATCTCGACATCGATCATCGTGATCTGTGTGGTCGCACATCTCGCGCTCGCGGTGCCGATGATCGTCGGCTGGATCCCCGACGTCGGCGTGATGGCATCCAACGGCGTCGCGCTGCACCAGAAGATCTTCGCCGAGGTGCTGATCATCGCGTTCCAGTTCTCGGGCTTCGCGCTCGGACGCTGGGCGCGCTCGGCGAACACGACCGCGGTCGCGGAGTTGCAGAGCGCGATGCAGATCATCGGCGATCAGCAGCAGGTGCTCGCCGAAGCCAAAGATGATGACGCGCGCGTGCGCCATGCCGACGAGGGGCGATGGAGCGGGCAACAGATGGGGCACTGGAAGATCGGGCACGTGCTCGGCCGCGGTGCGATGGGCGATGTCTACGAAGCGGCGGGGCCCGACGGACGATCGATCGCGATCAAGATGCTCAACGCGCGCACGACGGCGAGTCCGAACCTCGTCGAGCGCTTCCATCGCGAGATGGAGGTGGCGGCGCGCCTCGAATCGCCGCACATCGTCCAGGTCATCGAGATCTCGCCGCCCGACGCGCCGGTGCCGTTCCTCGCGATGGAGCGCCTCTACGGCACGGACCTCGCGACGCGACTGCGCTCCGAGCCGCGCATGCCGAGCGACGAGCTGGGCGTGATGCTCGATCAAGTCTCGCGCGGGCTCGAGGTCGCGCGCATCGCGGGCGTCGTGCATCGCGACATGAAGCCGCACAACCTGTTCCTGCACGAAGGCTCGACCTGGAAGATCCTCGATTTCGGCGTCGCGAAGCTCGTCGGTGGCGAGGGCACGCTGACGGGAGACGGCGTGGTCGGTACGCCGCAGTACATGGCGCCGGAGCAGGCGTCCGGTGGAACGGTCACGCACCTGGCGGATGTCTACGCGCTCGGTGCGATCGCATATCGCTGCCTGACCGGACGCTCGCCGTTCAAGGGCAAGGATCTCGCGGAGCTCGTGTACCAGGTCGTGCACGCGCCGCCCGTGCGGCCCGGCGTGCTCGGCAAAGTGAGCCGCTCCGTCGAAGACGTGCTCGCGGTGGCGATGGCCAAAGATCCGCGCCGGCGATTCTCATCGGCGGTGTCGTTCGCGCAAGCGTTCATCGCCGCCCGTCGCGGAAAGCCGATCACCGTCGACGTTCCGGACGACGCGTGGACGTAGTAAAGAGCGTCGTGCCGAACGACTCGCAGTTTCAGATGCCCGCCGAATGGGCCCCGCACTCGGCCGTGTGGACCGCATGGCCGCACGATCCCGAGCAATGGCTAGAGGGGGTCGAAGCGCCGCAACGCGCACTGATGGCGATGTGCTCCGCCATCGTCGACCTCGACGGGACCACCGCGCGCGGTGAACGCGTGGAGCTCCTCGTTCGCGACGACGCCGACGAGGCAGCCGCCCGCGCACTGCTCGGCCCCGCCGCGGTGGGCGTGCGGTTTCATCGCGCGCAGTACGGCGACGTCTGGCTGCGCGACACCGGCCCGATCTTCGTCACGCGTGCGGGCGAGCTGTCCGCGGCGCGCTTTCGCTTCGACGGCTGGGGCGGCAAGTACGTGATGCCCGGCGACACCGAGGTCAGCACGCAGGTGATGGGGTGGGCCGGCGTGCGCGGTGCGGCCTTCGATTTCGTGCTCGAAGGTGGCGCGATCGAGGTCGACGGCGAAGGCACGTTGCTCACCACGCGGCAATGCATGCTCGGCGGCGCACGCAACCCCGGTCTCGACGAGCGCGCGCTCGAAGCGCGGCTGCGCTGGGCGCTCGGCGTGGAGCGCATCGTGTGGCTCGATCGCGGCCTCGAGAACGATCACACCGACGGCCACATCGACACGCTCGCTCGGTTCGTCGCACCCGGCGTGGTCGCGTGCATGGAGCCGGCGCAAGGCGATCCGAATCGCGACGCGCTCACCGGGATCATCGCGGATCTGCGCGCGGCCAAGCTCGAGGTGGTGACGACGCCATCGCCGGGCGAGGTGCGTGATGCGAGCGGGATGATCATGCCGGCGAGCTACATGAACTTCTACATCGCGAACACCACGGTCGTCGTGCCGACGTACGGCGTCGCAGCCGATGAAGCTGCGGTCGCCGCGATCGCGAAGCTGTTCCCGACTCGTCGCGCGATCGGGCTCGATGGAAAGACCGTCGTCGTCGGTGGCGGCGCGTTCCACTGCTCCACGCAACAGCAGCCGCGTTGAGCGCTCCGTGGGGCGCAATGCCCCAGGAACATTCGCCGATTTGCACCGGTTGAAGCGGCATGCAAGCCGGCCGCATCTTGTTCGTCGACGATGATCCGGCGCTGGCCGACATCGCGAAGAGGGCGCTCCACCATCATGGCTTTTCGGTTCTGACCGCGACGACCGGTGAGGGAGCACTCGCGCTCATGCGCACCGAGGATCTCGATGCGGTGATCACGGATCTGCGCATGCCCGAGATGGATGGGCTCCAGCTCGTCGAGCGCATCTCGCAGCAGCGCGCGGGAGTGCCGGTCATCGTCGTGACTGCGTTCGGCAGCATGGACACCGCGATCGCGGCGTTGCGTGCCGGTGCGTACGACTTCGTGACCAAGCCGTTCACGTTGGACGTGCTCGCCTTGGCTGCCGCGCGTGCCGTTCGGCATCGGCGACTCACCGAGGAGGTGTTGCAGCTCCGAGCGCGCGTGGCCACCGGACGCGGCGGTGCGCTGGTCGGCGAGAGCGCGGCGATGCGCGAGGTCATCACGCTCATCGATCGCGTCGCGGACACCGATGCCTCGGTGCTGATCACGGGCGAGAGCGGTACGGGCAAGGAGCTGGTCGCACGCGAGATCCACGCACGCAGCAAGCGGCATCAAGGCAAGCTCGTCGCGATCAACTGCGCCGCGATGCCACCGTCGCTGCTCGAGAGCGAGCTGTTCGGTCACGTGAAGGGCGCGTTCACCGATGCGAAGGTCTCGCACGCGGGGCTGTTCGCCGCGGCCGATGGAGGGACGCTGTTCCTCGACGAGATCGGCGAGCTCCCGATGGCGCTGCAGCCCAAGTTGTTGCGCGCGTTGCAGGAGCGCGTGGTGCGGCCGGTCGGTGGTGATCGCGAGATCCCGTTCGATGTCCGGCTGATCACCGCGACGAACCGCGATCTCGAGACCGCGATCGAGGAGCGCACGTTTCGCGAGGACCTCTACTACCGGATCCATGTCGTCCACGTTCCACTGCCGCCGCTACGCGCGCGAGGTGCCGACATCATGCTGCTCGCGCAGAGCTTCCTCGTCGATGCTGCGGCGCGCTTCGACAAAGAGGTGCGCGGGTTCACGCCGGCCGCCGCCGACAAGCTCGCCGCGTATGTATGGCCCGGCAACGTGCGCGAGCTCGCGAACGCGATCGAGAGCGCCGTGGCCCTCGCTCGCTTCGTCGAGCTCGGCGTGGAAGACCTGCCGCCGAAGATCCAGACGTACACGCCGTCGAGGATCGAGCTCGCTGGTAGCGACCCGACGGCGCTCGAGCCACTCGACGACATCGAGCGTCGCTACATCATGCATGTCCTCGAGGCGTGCGGCGGCAATCAATCGCTCGCCGCGCAGGTGCTGCAGATCGATCGGAAGACGTTGCATCGCCGCCTCAAGAGCTACGCGATGCGGAACCTTGCCCCAGCCGCGGACGGATGACCCGGCGTCGACCCACCATGCGCACGCGTCGCACGGAGTTAGCGCGGCGCGCGGCGTGCACGGAGGCACATCATGCATGTCGATCCCGAGGAGGAGCCGACCTCCCCACACCAGAAGCTCGCACGCGCTCGCATCCTCGTCGTCGAGGACGATTCGCGCTTTCGTGGCCTTGTCTCCACGCGACTCGATCGCGATGGCTACGACGTCTACACGGCCGCGTCCGCCGACGAGGCGCTCGCGCTCCTGCGCTTCGTCCAGAAGGGCTGGCCGACCGACAACCTCGAGCTGGTGATCATCGATCACCACCTGCCCGGCGGCACCGGGCTCGAGGTGTTGCGCCAGCTCCGCGCCGAGCACGATGCGACGCCGGCGTTGCTCATGACCGCGTTTCCCGATGCCCAGGTGATCGACGAGGCCAGCAAGTACGGCGCCGCGGTGCTGCTCAAGCCGTTCTCGCTCGACTACCTGTGCGACGCGACGATCGAGGCGCTCCTGTGCGCACGTTGATCGTCGCCGACGACAACGCGCAGATGCGCTGGCTCGTGCGAACCACGCTGCGAGATCAGTTCGATGACATCGTCGAGGTCGCCGATGGTCGCGAGCTGTTTCGTCAGCTCGTGCACTTCTCGATGACGCGGAAGGCCGGCGACGTCGTGGTGGTCACCGACATCCGCATGCCCGCGTACACCGGGCTCGAGGTCCTCGCGATCTACGACGATCTCGGCTATCACCCGACGACGATCGTGATGACCGCGTTTCCCGACGCGGACGCGTATGCACTCGCGGAGCGCGCGGGAAGCATGCTGATCCCCAAACCCTTTGCCACCGCGGAGCTATACGCGGTCGTGGAGCGGGCATGCGCGCGTTGAACTTACCGTCGCTGTCCCGTGGTGGCGCGATCGCGATCTCCATCGGACTCACCGTGCTGATCGGCCTCGGCGATCAAGTCACCGGCGCCGATGTCGCGTTCACGCTGCTCTACGCGGCCCCGATCGCGCTCGCGACCTGGTACGCCGGGATCCGTGGCGGCATGTGGATCTCGCTGCTCGCGACGCTGTCGTCGATCGGCAACATGCTCCTCGATCATCGCTCGTGGATCACCACCACGTGGAACGAAGTGGGCGTGTTGCTGCTGTTCCTCGCACTCACGTACCTCTTGCATCGCCATCACGAGCACCTCGCCCACGAGCGCGCCGAGCATCGGCTCACCGTGGATCAGCTGCGCCACGCCGATCGGCTCAACGTGATCGGCACCCTCGCCGCGGGTGTCGCGCACGAGATCGGCACGCCGCTCAACGTGATCTCCGGCAGCGCGGAGCTGATCGTTCACGCGAAGACACCGGCCGAGCGAGACGAGATGGCGCTCGCGATTCGCGAGCAGACCGAGCGCATCAGCGCGATCATTCGCCACCTCCTCGATTTCGGTCGGCGCGCGGGTACGAACACCACGTCGGTGGATCTCGGGGACGTCGCGCGCTCGGCGGTCGCGCTCGTGCAGCCGATCGCGCGCAAGAAGTCCATCACGCTCGTCGTCGAGCCGAACGATCAGCCGGTGATCGTCTCGGGCAACGTCGCGGAGCTCGAGCAGGTGCTGTGCAATCTGATCTTGAACGGCGTCCAAGCGATGTCGGGGCGGGGCACCATCACGCTGCGCACCGGAACGAGCGGCACGATCACCGTCGAAGATCAGGGACCGGGAATCCCGGCCGACGTGCTGCCCCACATCTTCGAGCCCTTCTTCACGACGAAGGGCGTCGGCGAAGGGACCGGACTCGGGCTCTCGGTCAGCTACGGCATCGTGTCCGATCACGGCGGGACGATCGAAGCCGAGAGCACCCGCCGCGGCGCGCGGTTCATCGTCCACCTGCCTCTCGCCGGCATGGGCGAGCTGCTACCTTTCCCGCATGACTCAGGTCACCGTCGCCGCGTTGCAAACGGCGCTGTCGGATGACGTCGCGACCAACGTCGCGCGCGTCGTCGATCTCGTGCATGAAGCGGCCAGCAAGGGCGCGCAGATCATCTTGCCGAGCGAATTGTTCGAAGGTCACTACTTCTGCCGCACGCAGCTCGAAGCGGACTTCGATCGCGCGCATCCCGCGGAGAATCATCCGACGCTGAAGACGTTCCAGGCGCTGGCGAAGCAGCTCGGCGTGGTGATTCCGGTGTCGTTCTTCGAGAAGGCCGGCCCCGAGTTCTACAACTCGATCGTGGTGTTCGATGCCGATGGCACGGACCTCGGCCTGTATCGCAAGAGCCACATCCCCGACGGCCCTGGCTATCAGGAGAAGTTCTTCTTCAAGCCCGGCAACACCGGCTTCAAGACGTTCGCGACGAAGTTCGGAACGATCGGCGTCGCGATCTGCTGGGATCAGTGGTTCCCCGAGGCCGCGCGCGCGATGACGCTCGCGGGCGCCGACGTGCTGTTCTATCCGACCGCGATCGGCAGCGAACCCGAGGAGCCCGAGCTCGACAGTCGGGATTCGTGGCAGCGCGTGATGATCGGACACGCGGTCGCGAATGCCGTCGGCGTCGTCGCGGCGAATCGCATCGGTACCGAGGGAACGGGCAAAGACTCGATCACGTTCTACGGCAGCTCGTTCGTCGCCGATGCTCGCGGGGACAAAGTGGCCGAGCTGGCACGTGACGAACAGGGCATTGCAGTTGCCACGCTCGATCTCGACGCGATCAAACGCGTGCGCGCCAGCATGGGATTCTTCCGAGACCGACGACCGTCGCTGTATCGTCGCCTCGGAGAGTGAGCCCCATGAAGTACCTCGCGGTCGCGGCGATCGTTCTCGCTGCGTGTGGTCCTCGAACGAGCAGCGACGTCGACGCGAACGGAAGTGGCGGCGACGATGCCGACCTGACGCCGCTCGACGGTGGCGCATGTCGCGCGCCGCAGATGATGATCCTGCTCGATCGCACCGGCACGATGCATCGCGATCTCTCGGGCGCGACGCCGCCCGACCCCACGGTCGGTCACGCGACCGCGAAGTTCACGCTCGCGATCAACGCGCTCGATGGCTTCCTCGCGACGACGGGCCTCGATCAAACGCTGCGCCTCGGGCTCGCGATGTTCCCGCGCGATCCGGGTGGCCAGACGTGCATCACGCTGTCGCAACGCCTCTCGGGATCCGCGACGTTCATGAACCCGATGTGCGAAGTCGGCGAGGTCCCGGTGTCTCCGGATCTCGGCACCGCCTCGCAGATCGCCACGCTGCTCGATCCGGAAGTCACGCGCCTGTGCAACACGACGCCGACGGGCAGCGGACTCGAGACCGTGCGCGCCTCGCTCGCGTCGATCACGATCCCCGATGTCGATCAGTACGTCGTCCTCGTCACCGATGGCGCGGACTTCTATGACTCGTGCCCGACGCCCGATCCGATCCCGCTCGTGCGTGATCTGTCGGCCGCGAACATCAAGACGTTCATCGTCGGCTTCGGCGCGCAGAACACGACACCGCAGGGCGTGAACCCGCCGCTGCTCAACGAGATGGCGTGCGCCGGTCAGACCGCTAAGGACTTCGCCACGAACTGCATGCCGCGCGCAGGGGGCGGATTCACCGCGGTCGACGCGACGAATGGCCCGCGCCTGTACTTCGACGCAGCCGATGGCCCGTCGCTGTCCACGGCACTTCGCGACGTTGCGCGCGAAGTCTGCTGCGGCTGCATCTTCTAACGACGCTCGACGACCACGAGCGTGGTGC
>Ga0154020_10010895_pt1 | contig 10381 bp, 12 predicted proteins | sample Klosneuvirus_201_FD_109709 | JGI IMG/M metagenome (GOLD analysis project Ga0154020, IMG submission 109709) | Active sludge microbial communities from wastewater, Klosterneuburg, Austria - Klosneuvirus_20160825_MG | ecosystem: Engineered > WWTP > Aerobic digester > Activated sludge | place... | reverse complement strand
GAGCTCGTAGAGAACCTCGTGAAGCAAGGAGCCCCGTTCCATCCTGAATTCACACTTGGTGAGCGGGCAGAGCAGTTGGAGAAGCTCGAAGATGGAACGTTCCGCCTGACAACATCGCGCGGCACCGTGATCACCGGAAAGACCGTCTTTCTTGCCGGCGGACTTGGTTGTTTTGAACCGCGGAAGCCTTCCATCGACGGCCTTGCGTCGTACGAGGAGAAGGGCGTGGAGTACATCATCAAGGATCCCGAGTTCTATCGCGGAAAACGGGTGATCATTGGCGGCGGGGGAGACTCGGCATTGGACTGGACGATCGTCCTGGCCGATATAGCTGCGGAAGTGACCATGATCCATCGCAGCGCACAATTCCGCGCAGCACCCGATTCCGTGTCCAAGGCACATGCATTGGCCGAGGCAGGGAAGATCACACTCATCACCGATGCACAGGTGACCGGGCTTCATGGAGAAGGGGCTTTGCACCACGTAACCATCACCAACAATGATGGCGAAACACGTGATATCGAAGTAGATCATTTCGTTCCACTCTTTGGACTCTCTCCAAAGCTTGGACCCATCGCGCAGTGGGGACTTGCTCTTGACAAAAACGCCGTCACCGTAGATCCATTGACCTTCCAAACAAGTGTTGAAGGCATCTATGCCGTTGGAGATATCTCCGAGTATCCCAACAAGCTCAAGCTCATTCTCTGTGGATTCCACGAAGCTGCCGTTGCCTTGAACTATGAGTTTCAACGTCAGCACCCCGAGAAGAAACACGTGCTCAAATACACCACCGTTACTGGTGTTGGTACACTTTAACCTCACATCGAGCATGGTACACCGTCACATCGAGCATGGTGATATCGTCACATCGAGCATGGTAGGGTCGTCACATCGAGCATGATGACAACGTCACATCGAGCGAAGTCGAGATGGCGATGGTTGATCTGCCTCCTCCTCGCCCCCTTCATCATCTCTTGTACACGTGATGTGCGGGGGAGTGATGCGCCTGTGGCAAAGGTCATGCGTCCGTCCTTGCCATATCCATTGCAGGGGGCTACCGTTGCCGATGATTTTCCTGACTACACATCAAGCGACGCAGAGCGGCTGTATGACTCATTGCGAGAGGCAGGAATAGAGTGGATCGCGATCACACCGTGCGGTTTTATTGATAGTACCTTCGACACAGATATCGGTTGGACAGAGTGGTCACGCCGTGACTATCCTAAAGGTATTCGAACCGCGCGTGAACACGGTTTGAAGGTGATGATCAAGCCCTATTTGTGGTCGATGGATTTCTGGACCAAGAAGCGTTGGACCGGAGACATACGCTTCAACGATTCCGTTCAAAGAGCATCGTGGTTCCGTTCCTACACAACGTGGATGATCCAGTGCGCAGAGTATGCGCGTGATGGGGGAGCCGAGCTTCTCTGTATTGGACTGGAACTGCCGCATATGTCCGTCTATGCAGAGCAATGGAAGACGCTCATTGACACATTGCGCACTATCTACCCGGGCAGCCTCACCTATGCTTCGCATGGACTTGATGAAGCAGAGTCGATCACCTTTTGGAACGACCTCGATGTTGTTGGAGTGAACATCTATCCAACGCTTAGCCGAGACGATCACCCAACTGACGACGATCTCGGCAACGGATGGCGTCCGGTCGTTGACAGACTACAAAAGCTCTCACAAAGACACCAACGCAAGGTGATCCTCACCGAGGCCGGCTTCCGCAGTGTAGAGCGTGCCTATGACAAGCCATGGGAGTGGCCCGAGCACCGTCCGCGCAAGGTCAACAACGAACACCAACGTCAAGCCTACGCCTCACTCGCCCAAGCCTGCTACACACAAGACTGGTACGGCGGCATCTTCTGGTGGAAGATGTTCACCGACCCCCTTAAAAACAACGAAGGCAAGGACGGCTTCTCACCGCAAGGCAAGCCAGCGTGGGAGCAAATGAAGTCAGATCTGAAGAAATGACATCTCTCGCTTCGCTCGTAATGACCCTACTCGCTTTGCTCGTAATGACGCAATGACGTAGTGACATAGTGACCAAGAATCCTACCCGTCTATGACCGACAGAATCCTCGTTGCAATGACCACACAGGACATATCTAGTGTAATAGGCCCGAATGAACTGTACATTAGATTCAAGCAGAATGTATGTCAACGTGTAACGAGCATTAGTCTAGTTGACTGTTAAGTTGGGAGAAGATCATATGTACACTAGAATATCATTTCACAACCTTGTAGAGTATACGACTCAAAGACAACCGGAGAATGTGAAATGGAAAGTATAGTGCCAGCAGACGCCCGAAAGAGATTTGAAAGCGGTGATATTGAGAGCGTTCTCTTAGGCTTACGTGGTTATCTGCTGCATACTAAGACCACTTATTCACGTCACGATACCGGCTTTGCGCTCAGGTATTTGATGTCGTGGAGCGAGGAAGGTAACTTCGAGGCAGCTTCTCGCCTTCTCTATGAGCTTCTGTATCGGCTTGCAGAAACAGGTGAGTTGGCAAGCATGGTGGAGATATTCAGATGTTACTACATCTACGTCACTATGTCAGGAAGTGAAGATCTTGATATGGATTGGAAGAAGCTGGCTTTTATTGCGCGACACTGTTACGCGAGATATGGTCGTGACCATTATGATGACCCAGAAACATTGATGGGTATGGTCGAAGTTGAACGGCTGTTTTGCAAGCACGGTCAGTAGCAATACCTTTTGACTCCATCCGCCTCGAACATCAAGATTCTCATATCAGTGACAAGCCACGCCACACCCACGCGTCGGAACGGGAAACAATGTTTCGTGTGATCTAGCAAGTGAATCAATTCCAACGGATACGCGGACGGTAGGAGTGGTGAATCGCTAGTAGGGGCGAGGCCCCGCCTCGCCCGGATCAACGGCAGGGGAGGATGATCGGTGTACAAACAAAAAGGGGCGAGTTCAACTCGCCCCTTAGGATATGATTCGTTGTATGTCCGACTGATGGTCTTAGAAACGAAGACCGACGCCGGCGCGGAAGGAATTCATCGAGAGGGAGACAGTGGACCCGTTGAAGTTCTCTTCCTTGATCGCGGTGAACTTCGTGTTGTAACGTAGGTCGATCACGAAGATCTCGAGGAAGGTGACGTCGATACCGATCGCCAGACCTACTTGGAATTTGTTTGGGTCTTCAATGTCAAGAGACTGACCATTGCCTTCATTCTTTGCACCGAGCAAGTAGGAGAAGGATGGACCAGCATAGATCGATGGTTGAATGACGGCACGATCCAGGAGTTCTAACTTGAAGAGCACCGGAAGTCGAAGGCTCTGTGTGGAGGTTGTTAGCTCGGTTGTACCAATGGCTGTAGTGGTGACCCCGGATTCATAGACGTAATGGAGTTCCGGTTGGATAGCGAAGGCTACAGCTCCACCGGTTGACCAATTCCAAAACAAACCGGCTGACCATGCACCTGCCGTAGAAGTCTCGTCTTCAACACCTTCGTAGCTGGGCATGCCAACACCAAGCATAAGTTTAAAGCCCCATGAGGAATTGCTTGTTGATGCTTTTGCACTTGATTCAGCTGGCGCTGGTGCCGGTGCTGGGGTAGGAGCTGGGTTCGGTGTGGGAGGAGGAGGCGTGTCCTGGGCAAACACGGCTACAGAAACAAACACTGCTGCTGAAAACGCTGTAAGAAACCTACGCATCGAACCTCCGAAAAAAATGATGAACTGAGTCGATACAAAAGACGACCAAAGATGGCCAGCAATCATACAGGCTCAAGAACCAACGGGTCGGTTTTGCGTGGCGACGGAAACGACCTTGATACTTGAATGTATGAGGAAGGCCCCCAAGACCGTCGAAACCACACCGTTCATCAGGAAGTTCCCACCATCACGGTAGAAGGCAAGTCCGGCTGCGTAGCAAGCAATGAGTCCGTCCACCGACATCGGATACATACCACCACCAAGCCAAACGGCGAAGTTGGTGATGAGGAAGAAGGCTACGGCCGAAATGGTGCCGCCGCCAAGAATGAGGGCGGTTGGACGCCACGAGCGGATGGCATGGCCGAACAGGCTGATGCCGATCACGCAACCATACACCCACGGTTGGGCTCCATGGAGTACATACTCCGAACCCATGACCAGACCAAGTGCAAGGTCGCTCAGAACCATTGCAGCGATCGGTACAATGAGTGCACGCATCCTGTCAGAAAACATCGCTCCACCCATAAGCGCAATGGCCATCACTGGTGTGAAATTCGGCCAGTGCGGGATGAGACGTGTTAACGCCACAAGCGCAATGGTGACCATCGTGGCTGTATCAAATAGACGTTGGTTCTTCATGCTCAAAGCCTTCAAAGGAACAGGGAAGATCGATGTTCCGTTTAGTTTACATAATGCAGATTATACTTCAACTAGAAAAGGGTCTTTCGACCCCTTTTTCGATATTGCTTAAGCGTTAACTGCGCTACCTGTAAGGGCTTCAGTTACTTTCTCTGCAGCTTCTTGTAAGGTAGCTGCAACAAGGAAGTTCAGGCCTGACTTACGCAGAATCTCACGTGCTTCTTCAGCGTTTGTGCCGTCCAAGCGAACGATCACAGGCACCTTTACATCCACGATCTTCAGTGCTTCGAGGATACCATTTGCTACACGATCGCAGCGTACGATACCGCCAAAGATGTTGATCAGAACGGCCTCAACATGTGGGTCGCTCATCATGATGCGGAAGGCGTTGGAAATGCGCTCTACGTTGGCCCCACCACCCACGTCCAGGAAGTTGGCCGGACGTCCGCCCGCAAGCTGGATGATGTCCATGGTTCCCATGGCCAAACCGGCTCCGTTGACCATGCAGCCTACGTTTCCGTCGAGTTTGATGTAGTTCAGGCTGTGCTTGCCGGCTTCAACCTCAAGTGGGTCTTCTTCTTCAATGTCGCGCAATGCGGCCCATTCTGGGTGACGGTATTCGGCGTTGTCGTCGAAGCCGACCTTGGCATCCAAGGCAATGAAGTCGCCCTCTGGTGTTGTAACCAGCGGATTGATCTCCATCATGGCGCAGTCCATCTCCTGATAGGCCTTGTAAAGCTTCGTGATGAAGCTGACAAAACTCTTGAAGGAAGCACCGCTAAGTCCAAGCCCGAAAGCAAGTTCGCGTGCCTGGAACGGCATGAATCCTGCTGTTGGATCTACGTGGATCTTGATCAGCTTTTCCGGTGTTTCTTCGGCTACTGTCTCGATCTCAACGCCACCTTCGGTAGAGACCATGATCAGGTCCTTACCTACGGAACGGTCAAGAAGGATTGAGCAATAATATTCGTGCTCGATACGGCAGCCTTCTTCGATCAGAACGCGGCGGACGATCTTGCCTTCTTCGCCGGTTTGGATCGTCACGAGTTTGTTGCCGATGAGTCCGTCAGCGATCTGATATGCACGGTCAGCCAGGTTCCCGGATGTTACGACCGTAACACCACGAAGGGGCTTACCATCTACCTCGATCACTGCATTGGACGAAGGGTCATGAACGATCCCCTTTCCACGTCCGCCGGCATGGATCTGTGCTTTTACAACGATCGCTGAGACACCTTGCGCAACGAAGTCGGTAAAGGCTACTGCTCCGGCGTCGACGGCTGAGAACACAGCCTTGCCGCGCAGAACAGGCACACCGTACTGTCGAAGGAGTTCTTTCGCTTGATATTCGTGAATGTTCATGAGTTCCTCAATGATGGAAAGTTCGCGTCGTATCTTGGTAGACAGCGAATTTACGGAACCACGTCGGTATAAGCGAAGAAGCGTCATCCACATGCGTATCGCCCGAGTCTATCTTCTGGTAATAGTTGCGGTTTTGGGCTGGTTAACCCTTCGCCCCTTCCTTGTTGAGAACATGGATCCGGGGTCCGAAAAGAACCCGATCCGACTCATGCTGACGCCGTCTACGGACGCCCAGGCCATCATCAAGGACGGCGATGTTTTGGCTCAATACCTCTACGAAAAGACCGGACTCCACGTGAAAGTGGCAGTGCCGAACTACTACATCACGGTGGTTGAGGCATTTGGGACCGATCGGGCGGATATGGCGATCATGAACACGTTCTCCTACCTGTTGGCACATTCGAAGTATGGTGCCAGGGCGGTGCTGCGTGTGGCCCGCCGGTATGGAGAGCTAACCTACCGTGGTGAGTTCATCGTCCGAGCCAATAGTGGGATCGATTCGCTCTATCAGTTGCAGGGTAAGACCATTGCCTACGTGGATCCTTCCTCAACGTCGGGCTATATCTACCCAAAGGAGATGCTCCGCCTGCGAGGGATCGTTCCGAAACAAGAAGTGTTCGCCAATGGACATAACCAGGTGGTCACCAAGGTCTATCAGGGCGATGTAGACGCCGGGGCTGTGTTCTATTCCCGACCGGACAGTGCAACCGGAGAACGTCTCGATGCACGAGCAAAGGTTGCCACCGAACACCCGGATGTGTTTGACGTGGTAAAGGTGATCGCCCTTACAGAAGAGATCCCGAACGATCCTGTCGTGATTCGAAAGGGGCTCCCGCAGGATGTAGCGGACAGGTTGATCGCTGCCCTTTTGCAGTTCCAGGAAACGCCACAGGGCAAGGCATCATTGATGACCATTGCCAGCGTAGAAGGATTCACGCGCACGAATGACGCGGAGTACCAAGACGTGCGGACCTTGGTGGCCAAGTATGGCGTTGATGTCGAAAGCACGTTGCGCAAGAAGAAACGCTAGATCAACGATCCGTCAGTTTCTTTGCGAAGGTTGTGATCCCTCGAGTGATTCCGCTGATCAACGATGCGGCATCTTCGAGTCCCGGACGAATACGAGCAACCACACTCTGCTCCAAGATCCGTAGATCCTCGGCTATACCGGAGAGGTTTTGTGCGCCCTTGGAGAGTTTGGCAAGATCCGACTCAAGGACCTGGAACGTTTGATGACCCTGATCCAAGAAGACACCGGCCTTTTCGATGATCGGCATCGCACTGACTTTGAGGTCATGGACGTCCTTTTGCATCGCTTCAACAACAACAGTTACACGGTCCAGGTTCTTCCCTGCCCGAAACGCAACAATGGCTACGACGACGCACAATACAGCTGCCGCTCCAAGAGCGCTACAAGCAAATATGAGGAGTGTTGTATCCATCGATCATTGGATCTCTGAGCGGAACGCTTCTGTGCCGGCCTTGGCGGCGTCACTGACCTTTACCGCACGGTTCTTTGCTTCGCGAAGAACTTGCTCGGCGTTGGACATGAGATTATCCGCCTGGTGACGTGCCGAAGAAACAATGCGTTCAGCAGCAAGGCGACCTTCGTTGACAACGTCTTCGAGACCGTCTTCTACACTGCCCGTTGCCTTGTTGAACATCTGTTGTGCTTTGTCTACAACTTCTTCTGTTTTGTCTGCGATGTCACGACGAAGTTCACGACCACTCTTAGGCGCGAATAGCAATGCAACCACTGCACCAACAGCACCACCAACTACGGCACCGATAAGAAAGCCCTTGGTGTACGAGCCATTATTGTCTTCCATGACGTCCTCCGTTGGAGTTACCATCGCTCAGGCAGCGTTATTGGCTTGTTCTGAGCAACGAGAATGAATTCTGCTAATTCGCGAACTGCCCCATTACCACCCGGCTTCTGACAGACCATGTGTGCAGTCTCTCGGATCGCTTCAACAGCATCGACCGGACAGGCCGAAAAGCCGCAAAGTCGCATGACATGGAGGTCGTTCACATCGTCACCAATATACGCAATGTCTTCTGGCGACAGAGACAGACGACGGGCCATGTCGAGCAATGTTGTGGTCTTATCCTTTGACCCAAGCATCACTTCCTGGATCCGCAACTTCTCAGCTCTCCTCACAACCACGGGCGAGTGTTCACTGGTGATGATCGCCGTTTGGATACTGGCCCTGTGAAGCAACGTTATGCCCATTCCGTCTCGGGTATTGAAACGCTTAAGCTCTTCGCCACGCTCGGAGTAATACATTGCCCCATCGGTTAATGTTCCATCCACATCCATCACCAGGAGCTTTACACGCAGCGCTCGTTCTGTGTTTGTCACGTATACTCCGATTCTTCTGTGGTGGTGTAAACCCGATGGCGTAGTTTCGCTCCACAAAACTACAACGGATGGACATGGCCAAGCGATACGTTATGCTTACACTCGCTCTCCCGGAAGAGCAGATGGATATAGCCCTCGGCGTACTATCCGGATATCCGCTTGTTGGTATTGAACAAGGGGTTGACGAATGCACGGTCTGCTTTGAACAGAACGATTGGCAAGAGGCATTCTCCGAGACCATCATCAGTGAAATGCTGGAAATGGGGCTCTCTGCTTCCCTCAAAAAGCTTGGAAGCGAAGACGATCAGAATTGGAACGCTGAATGGGAAGCGAGTATCGATCCGGTGGTGGTGAATGACCGTATTGTGATCGTTCCCGAGTGGCGTGCCGATGAATATGATCTGCCGCTTAAACTGATCATCACTCCGAAGATGTCATTCGGGACCGGACATCATGCCACAACACGCATGATGTGTACACTCATGGAACAATACGCAAAGCCGGGAGATACGTGGGTGGACGTTGGAACGGGCACAGGTGTCTTGGCGATCCTCGCGGCAAAGCTTGGTGCCACGCATGTGTATGCCTTCGACAACAACGAATGGTCTGTTGTCAATAGTCAGGAGAACGTTGAGCGCAATGATGTGAAGGAGATCGTTCGACTGGAACTGGCGGAGTTGCAGGACGTAACGCTTCCATCCTGTAATGGTTTGGCCGCCAATCTCTACCGTCACCTCGTGATCCCGTTCGCTCCGTCATTCGTCAATGCCGTGGTCCCTGGCGGTGTGATCCTGATCTCCGGCATCTTGAAGTATGATAAGGACGAGGTTGCCGCTCCGTTCCTCGAGTTGGGATGCACAATCACCGATAGTTTAGCAGAGACCGAGTGGTGCGCGATTGCCTTCCGTACTCCGGATCCGCGTCGATGACAGACAAACGATCCAGAAACACATGGATACCAGTTGTCCTTGGCATCGTCTTCGGTTCCGTCCTGATCGTAATGGTGCTCAACGGCGGTATGTGTGAGCGCTATGAACGTCGTATGGAACGTCAGCGCATGATGCAGGAGTATCTCGACTCCATGCGCAAGAAATAAAACCGCGTCAATTATTCCAGTATTGCTGTCCAAAGAAGAAGGTGTCTTTCCCGTTGCGGCCTTCAATGAGGAAGACAACATCTTCCTGCGACCGCCTCTCGAGGTATTCACGGGCATCTTCTTCGGGGATCTCGGCGTAGCGCGCTAGATCCGTGACAACAACTCTGCCGGCATTGGTTCTGATGAGCTGACGCATGATGGCATCAACACGTTGGCGTTCTGACCTGTACTCACGCAAACTGCTCAAAAGCAACCATCCTCCCCCACCGATGTGCAGGGAGCCAAAGATGAAGCACGTCAAAACGTCGATGTATGCCGAATCGCCTCGGTACCAGCCTACGATCCCAAAAAGGAAGTAGACCAGACTGAAAACGGCGATCAGAGAGCCGAGCAGGTATTTAATGCGATACATGATGTTCAGGTGAGAGATCAATGCAAAACTACGAAGTGGGTAACTTCGAAGGATGCACGCGATTCGTTCAGACTATTCTGCCCTCCTCGATGTCCTCAAGAACTCAGAACCTGTCCTCCAGGCCGCCGAGTCCTTGTCTCGTTCCGTATCAGTCTCGGTAAAGACGCTGACCGGGTCGGCACGCGCCTCCATGGTCGCAGCCCTATGGTCCCTCGGATCATTGCCCTTTGTTGTCCTTACGTCGGATGACAAGGACGTGGACGACATCGTTCACGATCTCTCAGCCCTGATAGGTCCGGACCTTGTAGCGGGAATCCACGGTGCCATCCGACACAGCGCGCTAGCGGCCGGTGGCATGGTCCACCATGAACAGGTTGATGCCCTAACTCGACTCCGGGAGCGAGAGCGTTTCGTTGTTGTTGCTTCGGCTTCCGCTCTTGCCCTTCGTCTGCCGGCTCTCACAGATCTCTCCTCTGCTAGGATCGAGATCGCTCGCGGTGCTGAATTTGAGTTCGAAGATTTTGTCACGGGGCTTGTCCTTGCCGGTTTTGAACGCACAGACTTTGTAGCCAAGCCGGGTGAGATCGCAGTGCGCGGTGGCATCGTGGACATCTTTCCCGGAGGGTGGGATAATCCATTGCGCATCGAGTTCTGGGGCAACTCCGTTGACTCCATACGTGAGTTTGAGCCCCTTTCCCAACGATCGATACGTGAACATCAAAACGCCGCCTTCCTCGGACGAGTCTACCACGAAGATGATGAAACGCTTACGAGCGGCATCATGGATCACGTACCACAACGTTGCATCCTCGT
>Ga0154020_10010894_pt1 | contig 10381 bp, 7 predicted proteins | sample Klosneuvirus_201_FD_109709 | JGI IMG/M metagenome (GOLD analysis project Ga0154020, IMG submission 109709) | Active sludge microbial communities from wastewater, Klosterneuburg, Austria - Klosneuvirus_20160825_MG | ecosystem: Engineered > WWTP > Aerobic digester > Activated sludge | place... | reverse complement strand
TCGCGCCGCGGATCGGCCAGCTTCACGCCGAGCGCGCCGGCGATCTCGTAGCCCATGCAGGAATAGCCGTATTCGGAGTGGTAGTCGGTCGCGGACTTGCCGCGCCAGAGCTTGTGGATGTCACCCGGGATGCCGCCGGCGGCGTGCACCACGGTGCTGTTGGCATCGGTAAACTCATTGAGGACGCGGATGACCTGGCTCTGGTAGAGAAGGCCGTCCTTGCTCCGGCGCGCCGGCGAGGTCATCGCGCGCCAGGGCTGCTCCCAATCCGCCCGGGCCTTGATGGTGGCGCGGCGATGGGCCGGCGGCACGCGCCAGCCGGCGAGCGCCCGGCCCAGCGCGGCCAGGGTGGCGCGGGCATCGCCGAGCAGCGGCAGCGCACCGTGCTTGGCGGCGTCGGCAGCGTTGACGTTGATGCTGATGAAGCGGACTCGGGGATTCTGGAACTGGGTCTTCGACGCCGTCGTGAAATCGGAAAGCCGCGTGCCCACGACGAGCACGACGTCGGCGTCGGTCGCGATGCGGTTGGCTGCCAGCGTGCCGGTGACACCCACGGCACCGAGTCCCAGCGGGTGTTTCTCCAACAAAGCCCCCTTCCCTGCCTGCGTGACCGCCACCGGAATCCCGCCGGCCTCCGCGAACTTCTGCAATGCGGCGCAGGCGTCGGAATAATGCACGCCACCACCGGCGATGATCAGCGGCTTGCGCGCCGCGCGCAGCAGCTTCGCCGCGGCGCGCACCGCCTCGGTCGCGGCCGTGGGGCGCCAGATGTCGTAGGTTTTTTTGGCGAAGAAATTCACCGGGCAGTCGAACTCCTCGGCCTGCACGTCCTCGGGCAACGCGATTGTGACGGCGCCGGTCTCGGCCGGATCCGCCAGGACGCGCATAGCCTCGGGCAGCGCGGTGAGGATTTGCTCGGGACGGTTGATGCGGTCCCAGTATTTCGAGACGGGGCGGAAGCAGTCGTTGACGCTCACGTCCTGGCTGGCGGGAAATTCAAGCTGCTGGAGCACGGGGCCGGGACGGCGGTTGGCAAAGATATCGCCCGGCAGGAGCAGCACGGGCAGGCGGTTGATGGTGGCGGTCGCGGCACCGGTGATCATGTTGGTCGCGCCCGGGCCGACCGAGGAAGTGCAGGCCAGCGTGCCGAGACGCTGTTTGGTCTTCGTGTAGGCGATCGCCATGTGGACCATGGCCTGTTCGTTCTTCGGCTGGTAGAAAGGCAGGCTTTTGCCGCTGAACTCCTCCAGGGCCTGGCCGAGGCCGGTCACGTTGCCGTGCCCGAAGATGCCGGCGACGCCATTGATGAGGCGGTGCTCCACGCCGTCACGTCGCACATATTGCGTCTGCAGGAAGCGGACGATGGCCGCCGCAGTGGTGGTGCGCACAGTTTTCATCGGAAAAGCGACTTGGCCGGCTTCCAGCCCTGGTTGGCGGGATCGAGCAGCCAGCGATACGCCGGCGTGACCTTGAATCCCTTGTAGGGCCGGCCGGGCAGGTGGCGCACGACCCACAGGTAATACATGCCGTAACCCGGCGCGGAGACCTGGGCGTGATCAAGGCCGCCGGGGATGACAGTGGTGTCGCCGGCGGTGACTTTGTATACGTTTTCACCCACTTCAGCATGGCCGTAGCCAGCGGCTCCGGTGAAGCGGTAGTGATATATCTCCGGTTGGGCGTGGTGGTGCGGCGGATAACTCGACCAGCGGCCGGGCAGGTTGACGACCTCGCCGATCACGAAGGCCGAATCGCGCCGGGTCGAATAATCATAGATGGTGCGGACCAGGCGCTGGCACGTGCCCTGAGCAAGACCGGCGCCGCGATTCTCCAGCGCGACCTCCCCGGGCCGGTAAAGCTGGATCCCGCGCATACGCGGATTGACCGCGCGCATCACGGCCCACTCGGTGTTCGCCGCGAGCGAGCGGATCACCACCGGCTCGCCGGCACCGAAGTTCAACGCCACAGGGCCGCCATCAAAAACGGACTTGCGCGCCACGGTGACCATCTTGCCGCCGAAGCTCAGCTGGGCGCGTCCCTGCAGGAGAACCCACAACGATTCCTTGGCTGCGGTGGCCACGTGAACCGCGCCCTGGCCGAGCCGGCAGAGACCGAAATCCATGCGGGCGATCGAGCGTTTCTCGCTCTCACGGGTCAGCCAGGTCAGTCCGCTAGGAAAGCCATGACGTGGACCGGCAACCTTACCGGCAGTGGCAGTGATGGGGGGCATCAGGGATATCCATGAAAACGATTACATTTTCTCTTTACTCCCGTTTAGGTAAAGCAAAAAAACCCTGCGGCTTGAAAATATTGCATCCCACGTCCGCGGACGCCTAACTCTCAACAGGCTGGCATTTTACCCCATGAATCTCTTCTCCCTCAAGGGCCGCCTGGCCTTGATCACAGGCTCCGGCCGCGGGCTCGGTCTTCGCTTTGCTGAAGCTTTAGCCGAAGCCGGGGCGGAAGTGATCATCAACGATGTCGATACGACCCGGGCCGAGACGGCCGCGGGCAACCTGCGTGCGAAGGGCTACACGGCCCACACCGCCATCTTCAATGTCACCGATCAGGCCGCCGTGCGCGCGGGCGTGCAGCAGCTGGAGAAATCCGCCGGCCCGGTCGACATCCTCATCAACAACGCCGGCATCCACCGCTACGGCGCGCTGCTCGAGCTCGATTTTGCGAAATGGCAGGAGGTCCTGGATGTCAACCTGACCGGCGCGTTCCTCACGTCGCAGGCGATGGCCGCCGGCATGGTCGCGCGGCGGCGCGGCAAGATCATCAACATCTGCTCGCTGATGAGCGAGGGCGGCCGCCCCACGACCGGCAACTACATGGCCGCGAAGGGCGGCCTCAAGATGCTGACGAAGGCGATGACCGTCGAGTGGGCGAAGCACAACATCCAGGCCAACGGCATCGGCCCCGGCTACATCCTGAGCGACATGACGCAGCACCTCGCCGACAAACCGGAGTTCGACACGTGGGTGAAGAACCGCACACCCGCCGGGCGCTGGGGCACTCCGGATGACCTGATCGGTGCCGCCATCTTCCTCGCCTCCCCAGCCTCCGACTTCGTGAACGGCCAGATCATCTACGTGGACGGCGGCTGGCTCTCCGCGTTGTGAAACAAAAAGGGCGGACCGGAGTCCGCCCCTGGCGATCAACAAGGATTTCCTTCGTCAGGACACGCTCTCGGCCTTGCCGCTGTGCAACGACTTGGTCGCGGCGATCGCGATGCGCTGCGCCCGGATACCGTCGTCCGCTACGATCGGCGCCGGCCGGCCGTGCACGAGGTTGTCGACGAAATCCTGCAACTGCGTGATGTAGGCCTGCTCGAAGCGCTCGTAGAAACCCGGCACGGTGTCGTGCGCAATCTGATCCTTGGTCATGACGAGGATGGCCGTCTCGCGGTCGTAACCGATCTGGATCGTGCCCTTGGTGCCGACGATCTCGGTGTGGATGCCGTAACCGTAGATGCCGATGCGGCTCAGGCTGATCGTGCCGATGCCGCCGTTGACAAAGTTCATCTGGCTCAGGCCGTTCTCGACGTCACCCACCCCCGAGATTTCCGGGAAGGCGATCGAGTTGCCGACGCTGTAGACGTCCTTCACCTCACCCATATACCAGCGGGCCAGGTCGAAGTCGTGGATGCCCATGTCGATGAAAAGCCCACCGCTGCTCGCCGGGCGCAGGTATTCGACCGGCGGCGGGAGCGCGTCCTTCGAGGAGGACTTGAAGATGACCGGCGTGCCGATCTCACCGGCGTCGATGCGCTTCTTCGCCGCGGCGTAGGCCTTGTCGAACCGGCGCATGAAGCCGAGCTGGAAGAACACGCCGTGCTTGGCGACGGCGGCCTTCATCGCCTCGCCCTCGCTGACCTCGAGGGATAGCGGCTTCTCGCAGAAGATGGCCTTCTTCGCGGCAGCCGCAGCGATGACGACCTCGCCGTGCATCTTGGTGGGCGTCATCACGACGACCGCGTCTAGCGCCGGGTCGGCGAGCATCTCGGCGGTGGTGGCGAAACCCTTCGCGCCGGTCTCGGCGACGGTGGCCTTGACGGCCTCGGGGGCCACGTCGGTCACGGCATAGAGGCGCGCACCGGGCAGGCGGTTGGTGAAATATCTGGCGTAGAGCCGGCCCAGCCGGCCGAGCCCCACGACACCGATGTTAATTGGCTTGTTCATAGGAGGAGAAAGTTACTTCACGAACTGGATCGGGACGGCGATGTCGGCGGGCGGTGCCTCACCCTTCAGCACGCGGGCGGCCCACTCGACGCCGACGCGGCCCATCTGGGCGGGATCCTGCGCGACGGTGCCGGCCATCGTCCCCTTTTTCACGGCGGCGCGCGCCTCGTCGAGGGCGTCGAAGCCGACGACGGTGATCTTGCCGGACTTGCCGGCGGCGGCGATGGCCTCAAGCGCACCGAGTGCCATGAGGTCGTTGGCCGAGAACAGGGCGTTCACGTCCGGGTGCGCCTGCATGATGTTCTGGAAAACATTGTAGCCCTGGTCGCGCTCCCAGTTGGCGGGCTGCGAGGCGACGATCGTCATGCCGGGGCTGCCCTTCAGCGCGTCACGAAAACCGCGGAGGCGCGCGTCACCCGTCTCGTGGCCCGGGATGCCTTCAAGGACGGCGATGCGGGCCTGGCCGCCCATCTTCTGAACCATGAACTCACCGGCGAGCTTGCCGCCTTCGTAGTTGTCCGAGCCGATGAACGTGGCGGTCTTGCCGCCGGCCGCCTTGAGCGCCGGAGCGTCGACGCGGGTGTCGACCACGAGCACCGGGATGCCTGCCTGGTTGGCTTTCACAACGACGGGCACGATCTCGCGCGACCCGCTGGGGGCGACGACGAGCGCGCTCACCTTCCGCTGGATCAGGTTCTCGATGATCTGCATCTGGCGCTCGACGTCGATCTCGCGCTCTGCGGCCTGGACGATGAGCTCGACCCCGGCGGCCTTGGCGGCCTCCTCGGCACCGCGCTGCATGTCGATGAAGAAGGGATGGTTCAGGGTCTTGACGACCAGAGCGACGACCGGCTTGCCGGGGGCGGCCGGACCGGCGGTGGTCTCGGCTTTTTTGCCGCAACCGACAAGCAGGACGGCGGACGCGACAAAGGGGAGGAATTTTTTCATGGGGATGGGATTAGCGTTTTGATTGCTTGAAGAAAGTGTCGAGGAGCACGGCGGCGATGATGACGATACCGATGACGACCTGCTGGATGAAGGAGGACACGCCGAGCAGGTTGAGGCCGTTGCGGAGAACGCCCATGATGAGCGCGCCGATGAGGGTGCCGATGACCGAGCCCTGCCCGCCCATCAGGCTGGTGCCGCCGATCACGGTGGCGGCAATGGCGTCGAGTTCGTAATTAATTCCGGCGATGGGCTGGGCGGAGTTGAGTCGCGCCGTGAGCAGCACCGCGCCCAGCGCGGCGAGCCCGCCACCCACGATGTAGATGCCGGTCTTGTAGAGCCGCACCGGCACGCCGGAGAGCAGCGAAGCCTCCTCATTGCCACCAATGGCATAGGTGTAGCGGCCGAACTTGGTCCGTTGCAGCACCAGGTGCGCCACCGCGTAGACCAGCACCATGATGATCACGGGCACGGGCACACCGGCGATCTCACCCGTGGCCAGCCAGCGGAAGGATTCGTCGAAGCCAGACACCGGGCGGCCGTCGGTGGCAAGCAGAGCGCCGCCGCGCGCCACGCTCATCATGCCCAGCGTGGCGATGAAGGGCGGCAGGCGACCGTAGGCGATGAGCAGACCATTGACCAGGCCGCAGCCCGCACCAACCCCGACGCCCGCCAGGATGGCCAGCGGCAACGGCCAGCCGAGCCGGAGGGTATGGGCCATCACCACGCCGGAAAACGCGAGGATCGAGCCGACCGACAGATCGATGCCGCCGGAGATGATCACATAGGTCAGGCCGACCGCGATGAGGGCGTTGATGACGGTCTGCTGCGCCACGTTGAGCAGGTTGGTGACCGTGAAGAAATGCGGCGTGAGCACGCTGATGATGGCGCACAGGACCACGAACACGGCGAAGGTGCCGAACTGGCGGGCATGGCGGGCGATGACGGGAGGCAGTTTCATGCGGCGTGGGCGCCGAGGGCGCAGTGCAGAATCTTCTCCTGCGTGGCTTCGGTGGCGGTGAACTCGCCGGCGATGCGCCCGCGGTTCATCACGAGGATGCGGTCGCTCATGCCGAGGATCTCGGGCAGTTCCGAGGAGATCATGAGGATGGCCTTCCCCTCGGCGGCCAGGCGGTTGATGAGCTGGTAGATCTCGACCTTGGATCCAACGTCGATGCCGCGCGTCGGCTCGTCGAAGATCAGGATGTCCGCCTCGCAGCACAGCCACTTGGCGAGGACGACCTTCTGCTGGTTGCCGCCGCTGAGGTTGATCACCCGCTGGTGCAGGCCGGGGGTCTTGACGCGGAGGTCGGTGGAAAGTTTTTGCGCCGCAGCCGTCTCGCGGCCGCCGTCCACCACGCCGGCCGTGCTGAAGCGGTCGACGCTCGCGAGGCAGGTGTTGGCCCGGATATCCAGGCAGAGAACGAGGCCCTGGCGCTTGCGATCCTCCGTGAGCAGGCCGATCCCGAGGCCGATGGCGTGCTGCGGTGAACCGACCACCACTTCGCGGCCCTTCACGGTCACCCGACCAGCCGAGATGGGATCGGCGCCGAAGATGGCGCGGGCCAGCTCGGTGCGCCCGGAGCCCATCAACCCGGCCAACCCGACCACCTCGCCGCGATGCAGCGTGAGCGAAATGTCGTGCAGCACGCCGGCGCGGGAAAGATGCTCGACCCGCAGCAGCTCCTCGCCGGGTGGCACGGCCTTTTTCGGAAAGTGCTCCGTGAGGTCGCGCCCCACCATGAGGCTGACCAGCTCGGGCATGGTGGTCGCCGGGATCTCCCGCGTGGCGATGTAACGGCCGTCGCGCATGACCGTGACGCGGTCGCCGATCTGGAACAGCTCCTCCATCCGGTGCGAGATGTAGATGATCGCCACGCCGCGCGCGCGCAGGGCCCGGATGACCTTGAAGAGCTGCGCAATCTCCTTGTCCGACAGCGCCGACGTGGGCTCGTCCATCACGAGGATCCGGGCGTCGATGGAGAGCGCCTTGGCGACCTCGACCATCTGCTGCTCGGCCACGCCGAGGCGCGCGACGACGGCCGCGGGATCGATGCCGACCTCCAATTCACCGAGCAGCCGGGCCGCATCGGCCTGCATCCGCGCCCCGCCGATGAGTCCCGGCACCTTTCCGCGCGGTTCGCGGCCAAGGAAGATGTTTTCCGCCACCGTCAGGTGCGGCACGAGGTTGAACTCTTGGTAGATGATGCTCACCCCGGCCGCCTGGGCCTCGCGCGGGGACACTAGGCCGCACTCGCGGCCATCGAGGGTGATCGTGCCCGCGTCGCGCTGCACCGCGCCCGCGAGGATCTTCATGAGCGTGGATTTGCCCGCGCCATTTTCGCCCAGCAGGATGTGCACCTCGCCCCGCCGCACCTCGAGGTCAACGCCGTCAAGCGCGACCACGCCGGGGTAGCGCTTGGCGATGCCTTTCATCTGGAGGATAACAGGGGCGAAAGTCACGGAGAGTGGAAATATTAGAACAGTCGGCGGCCCTGCGCCTGCGGCGGACGCGGCACCCCGAGCAGGCCGGCGAGCGTCGGGGCTAGATCGTCCACGCCGGTGCGTTCAACATGGATCCCGGGAGTCACACCCGCGCCGAACCACAATTGTGGCACATGGGTGTCGTAGTCGTAGGGCGTGCCGTGGTTGGTGCCGCTTTTCGGCCGATCCATGAAGTAGGGCTTGAGCACGAAGATCACGTCTTGGCTGCGCCCCGGGAAATAGCTGCGTCGGGAGCCGGCGGCGAGGGAGTTGTCTTCCGCCGCCATCGCCAGCACCTCGGCGGCCGTGAACGCATTGGCGACTTCGGGCCGGGCCAACAGCGCTTGCTTGGCCACGCGAGCCGCGGCGTCGGCTTGAACATTCAGGGCCTGCAGCACCGTCGGTCGCAGATGATAGCCGAAATTGTCCCGCAGGCACCAATAGTCGCCATCCGGAGCCTTCCCGAAAGCCTGCTCCAAAGCCGTGGTCACCGCTCGATCAGCCGCGGCGACATCGAGTCGTCCCGCGGGAATCTCGGGACGCAATGCGCGCACATGCTCCGGCAGCGGGCTCGAACCGTGGTCGGCCGTCAGCACTACCACGCAATTCTTCAAACCGACTGCGCGATCGATCGCATCCAGCAAACCGGCAATGACGCGATCGAGCCGCAGGATCGAATCCATGAGTTCATGGCTGTCGGGACCATAGGCATGGCCGATTTTGTCGATCTGCGAAAAGCCGACGCAGAGTAGGTCCGAATCCCGGTGCCGGCCCAGTTGTTCCTGCTCCAGGGCCAGCTGGGCAAACTGCCCGACCAGCTCCGATGCCGCCGGCGTTGTCTCAAAGGCCTCGTAGAATTTCGCGGTAAGCCGGGTCGCGCCGCCATCGATTTTCTTCGGCATCGCGCGGCCAAATCCGAAATCCGTGTTTTCGCCGGGCGCATCATCCGCACCTTGCACCGCATCGTAAACCGCCGGGTCAAGAAGCCGGTCCCACGTCTGCCCGAAAAATTTTTCCACCCGGCCCTCGGCGTTGAAGGCTTCGACCCAGGCGGGAAGCCGGTCGTGGTAATAGGTCGAAGTGACAAACCGCCCGTCCACAATCCAGTAGGCCGAATCGGCCAGTTTGCCGCCCATCAGGATGGCCGAGCGGTCCTTGTGGGCGACGGAGAACACCCGTGAACCGGCGCCAAAGCGGAGCTTGAGCTGGTCGCCCACCGTCGTGGCGAGGAAGTTGCGTGGCGAACGCCCGGCCTTGGCTTCAAGCACGCCACCGGGAGAGCGACCCGCCTTGGGGGCCGCGCCGAGGATCGTCACCGTCGGATCCTCCACCGATTCGATCACCTGCCAGGTAGCGCGATCCACCCACTCATTGGCGACAATGCCATGCACGTTGGCATGCACGCCGCTCAAAATGGTCGCGTGGCCCGGCGCGGTCTTGGTTACGGCATGGCGATAATGATTATCCCGAAAGTCAGCCCCACCCTCCAAGAGCCGCTTGAACCCGCCCTCCACGAAATACGGCCGGAAGCGGACGAGGTAGTCCGCACGGAATTGGTCGATGGAGATGACCACAGCCAGCTTCGGCGGAGGCGCGTCCGGCGCTGACTGCAAGGGGCCGGCCAGCATGGACACACCAAGCAGGAAACCTGACCAAACGTGAAACATCAGTGGCCGCCGAAGGGGGGTAAGGGGCATACAAAAGCTGTATTGGACAGACTTTGCGCAGAAATCAATGTAAACGTTTACCTTGACTAAAAATAATCCCTGGTCGCATCGCTTGTCGTTTTTCAACAAGAACTTCTGAGAACAAGCTTCGGCAGAAGCTTGAGGTGCGTTTCAGCCCGTTTCGGGTCCTCCAAACGCTTCAGCAGCAATTCCGCCGCGGCCTGCCCGACCTCGTAGGCGGGCTGCCTCACCACCGTGAGCGGCGGATCCAGCGCCTCGGCCCAAGGCAGGTCGTCAAAGCCGATCACGGCGATATCCTTCGGGATTCTCAGCTTCCGGCGGTGGATGGACTCGAGGGCGCCCACCGTCATGAGATTGTTGAGAACGAACAACGCGGTGGGCGGCGACGGCAGGGCCAGGAGTTCCTCCGCCATGGCGAGACCGCTCGCCTGCTTGAAGTCGCCGCCGCGGATGTATTCGGGCGCCACAGGCAGCTTGTGCGCGGCCATGGCGTCATCGTAGCCAAGCCGCCGCTCGCGGCTGGTGGAGACATTGAGCCGACCCGCGATCAGGCCGATGCGGCGATGGCCCAGTTTGATGAGATGATCCACGGCCTCGAAGGCACCGCGGCGGTTGTCGACCTCGACCTTGTCCATGGCCCGGTGGGTCAGACTGCGGTCCACTGTCACCACCGGCACGCCGCTCTCGATGAGTTTCAGCACCACCGGGTCGCGTTCGCTGATGGGCGGCAGGATGATACCGTCGACCGACTCCGACTGCAGCACGTCGATATAAAACTCCTCCTTCTGCAGGTCCTCGTCCGAGTTGCAGAGCATCACGGCGAACTTGTTGGCATAGGCGACGTCTTCCACGCCGCGGGCCATTTCAGCAAAGAATGGGTTCTGGATATCCGGGATGATGAGGCCCAGCAGGTGGCGGAAACCGCCCTTCTGGCGCAGCCGGCGGGCCACGCGGTTGGGCTTGAAACCGAGCTCGGCCATCGCCTGGTGGACCAGCGCGCGCGTCTCCGGCACCACCTTGTCGGAGTTGTTGATCACGCGCGACACGGTCGCGATCGAGACCTTGGCGTGGCGGGCTACATCG
>Ga0154020_10010893_pt1 | contig 10381 bp, 12 predicted proteins | sample Klosneuvirus_201_FD_109709 | JGI IMG/M metagenome (GOLD analysis project Ga0154020, IMG submission 109709) | Active sludge microbial communities from wastewater, Klosterneuburg, Austria - Klosneuvirus_20160825_MG | ecosystem: Engineered > WWTP > Aerobic digester > Activated sludge | place... | reverse complement strand
GTGATCCCGCAGATGTGCTGCGACACCGTCAACCGCGGTCTGGCCTATGCGGAAGGCAAGGTCTTCCTGCAGCAGGCGGACTCCAACCTGGTGGCCCTGGACGCCAAGTCCGGCAAGGTGATCTGGTCGGTCAAGAACGGTGACCCGAAGCTGGGTGCGGTCAACACCAATGCCCCGCACGTCTTCAAGGACAAGGTCATCACCGGCATTTCCGGTGGCGAGTGGGGCGTGCGCGGCTTCCTGGCGGCCTACGACATCAACAGCGGCAAGCAGGTCTGGAAGGGCTACTCCGTCGGTCCGGACAGCGAGATGCTGATCGACCCGGACAAGACCACCACCTGGGCCGACGGCAAGGTGACGCCGGTGGGCCGTGACAGCTCGCTCAAGACCTGGCAGGGCGACCAGTGGAAGATCGGCGGCGGCACCACCTGGGGCTGGTACAGCTATGACAAGGGCCTGAATGCGGTGTTCTACGGCACCGGCAACCCCTCCACCTGGAACCCGGCCCAGCGCCCGGGCGACAACAAGTGGACGATGTCGATCTGGTCGCGTGACGTCGATTCGGGCAAGGTCAACTGGGTCTACCAGATGACACCCTACGACGAGTGGGACTTCGACGGCATCAACGAGATGATCCTGGCGGACATCAACGTCAAGGGCAAGCCGACCAAGGCCCTGGTGCACTTCGATCGCAACGGCTTCGCGTACACCATGGACCGCACCAACGGTGCGTTGCTGGTGGCCGAGAAGTACGACCCGAAGGTGAACTGGGCCACCCACGTGGACATGAAGAGCGGCCGGCCGCAGGTGGTCAAGCAATACTCCACCGCGCAGAACGGGCCGGACGTGAACACCAAGGGCATCTGCCCGGCCGCGTTGGGCTCCAAGGACCAGCAGCCGGCGTCCTTCGACCCCGAGACCAAGCTCTTCTACGTGCCGACCAACCACGTCTGCATGGACTACGAGCCGTTCAAGGTCGAGTACACCGCCGGCCAGCCGTATGTGGGTGCCACGCTGTCCATGTTCCCGGCCCCGGGCAGCCATGGCGGCATGGGCAACTACATCACCTGGGATGCGGGCACCGGCAAGATCGTGCAGTCCAAGGCCGAAAAGTTCTCGGTGTGGAGCGGCTCGCTCAACACCGCGGGTGGCCTGAGCTGCTACGGCACGCTGGAGGGTTACCTGAAGTGCGTGGACAAGAACGACATCAAGAAGGAGTTGTTCAAGTTCAAGACCCCCTCCGGGATCATCGGCAACGTGTTCACCTATGAGCACAAGGGCAAGCAGTACCTGGGCGTGTTCTCCGGTATCGGTGGCTGGGCCGGCATCGGCATGGCCGCAGGCCTGGAGAAGGACCAGGACGGCCTGGGCGCGGTGGGCGGCTACAAGGAACTGAGCCAGTACACCGAGCTCGGTGGATCGCTGACCGTGTTCGCTTTGCCGAACTGAAGCGGTGTCGCCGCGGAGGGTGTCAGGGATCGTCCTGACCTCCTCCCGGTGGTGGGTGGCGTTGCATGACCTGCAGACGCCACCCACCCGTGAACCTGAACCCTCTGTGAACGGACCTGTACCTCGTCGAGCCGATGCGGCCCGGGTTCCCACTTTCCTGAATCGAGAAAGACCGCAAGACATGAGATCCGCCACCCTGGCCCTGTCGATGACCGTGACCGTGGCCATGGCCACGCTGGCCACCGGCGCTTCGGCGCAAAACAAGGTCGAGACCCCGCTGTACACGGTGGTGGACGGCTACAAGGTCGATGCCAACACGATGAAGGGCTTTCGCACCTGGCGCCAGGCCGCCTGCGATCGCTGCCATGGCGCCAACCAGGAGGGCATGGTCGGCCCCTCGCTGATCAACAGCCTGAAGGTGCTGAGCAAGGACGACTTCGTGGTCACCGTGCGTGACGGTCGGCTGGACAAGGGCATGCAGAGCTTCGGCAGCAGCAAGGCGGTGATGGACAACATCGATCAGCTCTATGCCTACCTGAAGGGCCGCTCCGACGGGGCGATCACCCGCTCCAAGGTGGAAGAGGCCAAGTGATGATCTTGACCCTGGTCATGGCCGTGCACCGCTGGACCCGCAGGCTGTTGGCGCTGAGTGCGGCGGCAGCGGTCGTGTTGCTGCCCCTTTCCGCTGCGGCACAGGACAGTGAGCCCCGCAAGGCCCTGCGTGTCTGCCAGGACCCGAACAACCTGCCGTTTTCCAACCTGGCCGGCGAGGGCATCGAGAACCGCCTGGCCGAGGTGTTTGGCCGCGCCATGGGCCTGCCGGTGACGTACTACTCCTTCCCGGCGCGCATGGCCTTCATCCGCAACACGCTGCGCTACAAGCTGCCCGGCGAGGACTACCGCTGCGACATCGTGATGGGGGTGCCGGTCGGCTTCGACCAGGTGTCCGTCACCCAGCCCCTGTACCGCTCCACCTATGCGCTGGTGTATGCGCAGGGCCGGGGGCTGGATGGGGTCAAGACGGTGCAGGACTTCCTGAGCCTGCCGGCCGAGCAGCTCAAGTCCCTGCGCATCGGCCTGTACGACCGCACGCCGGCTTCGGCCTGGCTGGTCAAGCATGGCCTGGTGGCCCAGGGTGTGCCGTACCTGATGATGAGTCCCGACCCGGACCAGTACCCCGGCCAGCTGCTGGAGACCGAACTGGCCGCCGGCAAGATCGACGTGGCCATCGTCTGGGGGCCGATCGCCGGCTTCTTCGCCAAGCGTGTGCAGCAGCCGGTGCTGCAGGTGCTGCCGCTGCGTTCCGAGCCGGGCGTGAAGCTGGACTTCGCCATGGCCATGGGGGTGCGCCATGGCGAGCGCGAATGGAAGCAGCAGGTCGAGCAGCTCATCGCCAGCCGGCGCGATGACATCCAGGCCATCCTGCGCGAGTACCGCGTGCCGCTGGTCGATGACAGCGGTGCGCTGATCCCTTGATCCCCTGATCCCCTGATCCCGCCGATTCACGGACGTCTCTTCCCGCCATGACCCGTCTCCAAGTTGACTTCATCCAGGGCGCAGGCCCGATCCGGTTCGGACCCCGCGGGGTCGGGCTGGCGGTTGCGGCGCTGATCGCCCTGGGCGTTGGCTCGGCTGCGGTGGCGCAGGCGGTGGCCTCGCCGTTCATGCCTGAACCGGCTGCCGAGGTGAAGGACTTTTCTCCCGCTGAAAAGCTGCTGCTGATGAGCCCGCAGTTCGGCCGGGTCAAACCGCCGTCCACGCTGGGCTACCGCTTCCGCAAGACCGGCAGCCTGGAGGAGGGCTTTGAGGACCGGGTCAGCATCGCACTGCAGCGCGCCCAGGGCGGCGCCTGCTGCAAGGCGCAGGGCCAGTTCCTCAGCGGCGCGCGCAAGGTCAGCCTGCCGGAGATCGACCAGGTGGAAGGCAACCCGGTGACGCTGTATTTCCTGGAGCACGACATTCGGGACATGAAGCAGCGCACCAAGGGCTCGGTCACCTACTTCCGCAAGCGCATCCGCATGGCGCTGTACCAGGGCGCCGAGCTGTCCGACGTCAACGTGACCTACCGCGGGCGCACGCTGCCGGCCCGCGAGATCCGCCTGCAGCCCTACCGGGACGATCCCAACCGTGCGCGCTTCGAGCGTTTCGTCGGCAAGCAGTACAGCTTCGTCCTGTCCGACGAGGTGCCGGGGGCCGTGGTGGCCATCCGCACCCGGGTGCCGGGCGAGGCGGGGGCTGCGGCACCGCTGATCGAGGAAGAGCTGCTGCTGGACGGTGCACAGGTGGCGGCCACCGCCACAGCCCGGCGCTGAAGGGGATCGGACGATGAAGACCTTCATTCGCCCGCCATCGATCCTGCGACGCCTGTCGGCCTGTGCCGCGCTGGTGGCGGGAGCCTGCGCACCGGCAGCGGCCGCAGAAAACAGCTTCCCCACGGTGGACCGGGTGCTGTACGTGCAGGAGTGCATGCGCAACCACCCCGGCCCGCACTACGAGATGGTCAACAAGTGCGCCTGTGCGCTGGACCGCCTGGCCGCCGAGATCAGCCACGAGGACTACGTGTCGCTGTCCACCGCAGCCAACGCCACCACCATCGGTGGGGAGCGCGGCAGCTACATCCGCGAGAGTGAGCCGCTCCAGCAGGAGGTGCGCCGCTACCGAGCCCTGCAGGCCAGAGTCAAGAAGGCCTGCTTCATCACCCCCTGACGGTCGTCACCATGTCCTGCCGCAGCGGCATCCGCCGACGTGACCTCGCCGCGCTGGCCTGGCCGGCATCCCTTGTCGCCGCATGGCCGGGGGCTGTGCAGGCCCAGGCCAGGGTGCTGGACGCCCAGCGGCCGGACGAGAGCCCGCGCTGGCTTGCGGTGCGCCGTTCACTCTGGGCCGATCGGCCGATCCAGCCGGCCACACCCGAGCAACTGCAGGTCAGCGCACCTGTCCGGGCGCCCGACCCGGCCGTGGTGCCGGTGGGGCTGCGCAGCCCGATGGGCATGCAGCCCGGCAACGACCCTGCGCGGCAGGTGCGACGACTCACGCTGGTGATCGACCAGAACCCCTCGCCCATTGCCGCGGTGTTCGAGCTGCCGCCCGATGGCGCTCTGCCGGAGCTGGAAACCCGCCTGCGGGTGGACGAGTACAGCTTCGTGCGTGGCATTGCGGAGACGGCCGATGGCCAGCTCTGGCAGGCGCTGCGCTACGTCAAGGCCTCCGGCGGCTGTTCCGCGCCGGCCGGTGGGGACGAGGCACAGCTGGCCGCCAGCCTGGGCCGAATGCTGCTGCGTGCCACCCCCGCTGCCCCCGGCCAGCCGCTGACGCTGGACTGGACGGTGCAGCACCCCAACCACTCCGGCATGGCGATGAACCAGGCCACCCGCCAGCCCATCCCGGCGCACTACCTGCGCAGTGCGCTGCTGCGCCAGGGCGAGCGGCTGCTGCTGTCGGCCGACCTGGACTTCGCCCTCAGCGAGAACCCCAGCCTGCGCCTGCGCTTCTTCCTGCGCGGCAGCGACCCCCTGCGGGCCGAGGTGGTGGACACCCAGGGAGCCCGTTTCAGCGCCACCGTGCGGCTGCCGGAGCCGACGTGAGGTCAGGGGGGCATGCCGTACCGCGGCGGGCGTTTCCGGCGCTTGGCCAGGTCGCACAGCATGTAGGCCATGCCGCGTCTCCAGGACTCGTCGTTGTCGCCGCGGATGTCCACCGACTTGGTCAGCACCAGCCGGTCGTCGCCGGTGGCCCAGAGGCCCAGGTTGAGGATCAGGATCAGGTTCAGGATCAGGTGGCTCACCCGCTGCACCCAGCCCACACCCACCAGGGCGGCACCGGCTGCGGTCAACGCGGCCAGCAGCTCGCGTCGGCGGTGGGTGATCAAGGGCAGGGCGGTTCAAGAGCCGGGTATCGCAGGGTCCTTCTGGCGGGGGGGCTGGGGCTGTTGCTGCAAACGGCGGGCCCGGTCGCGCAGGCCGCGCCCTTTGCCTACATCACCAACCAGGGCAGCCACGATGTCAGCGTCATCGACCTGGCCGGCCCCCGTGTGGTCGCCACCATCCCGGTGGGCCAGGCGCCTGCCGGCGTGGTGGCCGGCCCGCGCGGCGAGGTGTTCGTGGCCAATGCGGCGTCACACAGTGTCACGGTGATCCACACCGCATCGCAACAGGCCGCGAAGACCTTTGCTGCCGGGCAGGGGGCGGTGGGCCTGGACCTCAGCGCCGATGGCCGGCGTCTGTTCGTGGCGGACTGGTTTGGGCAACAGCTGCGGGTGTTCGACGCCGCCAGCCGCGAGCCGATTTCCAGCACCCCGCTGGGCCGCGCCCCGGCCGGGGTGGCGGCGCTGCCGGACGGCTCGGCCGCCTGGGTGGCCGAACGCGACGAGGACCGGGTGGCCCTGATCGATGCCGCCGGCGGTGTGTTGGCCCATGTTGCTGTGGGCACCCACCCGTTTGCGCTGCTGCTGGACGGGCCGCGCCAGCGCCTGTACGTGCTCAACGTGGAGAGCGACAACCTCAGCGTGGTCGATGTCCGGCGCCGTCAGGTCATCGCCACATTGCCCACCGGCCGGGCGCCGTATGGGGCCGCATTGGCCGACCACGGGCGGCTGCTCTACGTCACCAACCAGCATGCCGACAGCGTGAGTGTCTTCGATGCCGAAACACTCACCCTGCGCCACACGCTCACCGGTTTCGGTTACCCGGAGGGTATCGCAGCCTTTGCCGACCGGGTCTGTGTCGTCAACTGGATGGACGACAGCGTCAGCCTGCTCGATGCCGCCAGTGGCCGACGCCTCGCCGAGGTGCCGGTGGGCCGCAACCCGCGGGGTTTTGGGGCCTTCATTGCCCCGCTTGCCGCTGCCGGACCGCCTGAATTGCGTGCCGTTGTATCCCGAGGAGAACCATGAGACGACGTTCCTTCCCGCTGCTGCTGGCGGGCCTGGCCTGTGCGGCCGCCTTTGGCCCCCCGGTGGCAGCCCACGGGCCCACCCGTCAAAAGGTGACCGAGACGGTGACCGTCAACGCGCCGGCCGCGCAGGTCTGGGCGCGCATCGGTGACTTTGCCGCGCTCAAGGACTGGCACCCTGCGGTGGCCGACAGCCCGGTGGACAGGGGCAACGAGGTGGGGTCGGTGCGCAGCGTCAAACTCAAGGGCGGTGGTGAGCTGGTGGAGACGCTGGAGGCCCACGATGCCGCGCAGATGCGCTACACCTACCGCGCCAAAAACGGCGGCGCGTTGCCGGTGACCAACTACACCTCCACGATCCGGGTGACGGCCGACGGTGCCAAGTCGGTGGTGGAGTGGCGCGGCGCCTTCTACCGCGGTTTTCCCAACAACGATCCGCCGCCGGACCAGAACGACGAGGCGGCGGTGCGCGCCGTCACCCAGGTCTACCGGAGTGGCCTGGCGAACCTGAAGAAGCTGGTTGAAGGCCAGTGACCTCAGGCCAGCGCAGCACATGCCCACGCCGTCGCCCCAACAACGGATGCCGACGATGTCGCTGATGTCACCGCAGTCACCGCTGGCACTGCCGCCATCGACTGCGCCGGATGCGGCGCGCCGTCGGTGGCTCGGTTCGGCCTGGGCCTGGGCCTGGATGGGCGCCGGGCCGGCCGTGGCCGTGGTGGGCCTGGCCGGTTGTGGCGCAGCCGCTCTGCGCCAGCCGGCTGCTTCCCACGCTGCCGCAACCTTCGAGCCGGTGGCCCCGGGCCTCTGGCTGGCGCGCGGGCAGGGTGGTGAAGTGGATCCCGCCAACCGGGGTCGGGTGGGCAACACCGCCCTGGTGGCCGGGCCCCGAGGCGCGCTGGTGGTGGGCGGCGGGGTGTCGCGCCGGCAGGGCGTGGAGCTGCTGGCCGCCGCGCGGCAAATTGCATCGGTCCCGGTGCGGGCGCTGCTGATCACCCCGGTGCGGCAGGAGTTCGTGCTGGGAGCCCCCGCCTTTCAGGAGGCAGGGGTACCGGTGGTGATGCACCCGGCCGCAGCCCGGCTGATGCGCGCCCGCTGCGACAACTGCCTGAAAAACCTGAAGCGGGAGTTGGGCGCGCAAGAAATGGCCGGCAGCCGGGTGGTCACGCCAGACCGGCTGCTCGAAGCCGGCGACCCCTGGCTGGCCGAGGTGACCGGCCGGCCGCTGCGGCTCCTGACCTTCGGCGTCCAGGCGCACTCCAGCGGCCCGGGTGATGTGGCCCTGCTGGACGAGGCCAGCGGCAGCCTGCTGGCCGGCGGGCTGGTGTCCGCCGACAGCGTGCCGGACGTGCAGGACGCCGACTTCGCCGGCTGGCGCCAGGCCCTGGCGGCGCTGGGTGGGTTGCCGCTGCAACGCATCCTGCCGGGGCACGGGCCGGTGTGCCCGCCGCAGCAGATTCAACGCATCGCCGGCTACCTGGACGCGCTGGAGGCCCGCACCGCCCAACTCCTGGCCGCCGGGGTGCCGCTCAGCGAGGTGGCCGAGGCCACCGAACTGCCGGCGTTCGCCCGCTGGGAGGGCTACGACAGCGTGCACCGGCGCAATGCCGCCATCGTCTACCTGCGCCAGGAACGCGAACTCCTGCGCCAGCCCGCCCCGGAGGGCCGATGAACCCGACCGAACCCCCCGTCCTTGCTCCCCGACCGTCCGGCCCCGATCAGCCCGTCGATGACCTGCGGCGCCAATGGCTGGCCCGCGCGACCCGCCTGGCGGGTCTGACCGGCTGGGTGGGGGCCGCGGCCGGCCTGGCCGGGCTCGCGACCCCGCCCGAAGTCCGCGCCGCACCGGGCGGCCTGCCCAGCCAGATCGACCACGCCGGCAGCTCGCCGGAGTGGGAGAAGCTGCGTGAGCGCCTGTTCCGCAACCGCCCCATCGTCACCGGCAGCGACAGCCTGGTGCAGCTGGTGGTGCCGCTGCGGGCAGCCTACGGCGCTTCGGTGCCGGTCAAGATCGTCTCTCGCATCCCGCAGACCGCGCAGCGCCATCTGCGCCGGCTGACCCTGCTGGTGGACAAGAACCCCTCACCGGTGGCCGCCACGCTGGAGCTCTCGCTGGCGCTGGGGCAGGCCGACTTCGAGACCCGGCTGCGGGTGGACGAGTACGGCCACATGCGCGTCATCGCCGAGCTCGACGACGGCAGCCTGCATGCCGCCTCGCGCTACGTGAAGGTCTCCGGCGGCTGCAGCGCGCCACCCAACCGCGACAGGATGCACCTGATCGGCCAGACCCAGCTGCGCCTGCCGGAGGGGCTGCGGCCCGCCGGCCAGCCCAGCGCCGTCGAAGTCAGCGTACTGCACCCCAACGACACCGGCTTCGAGCTCAACCAGGTCACGGTGATGTACATCCCGCCGCACTTCGTGCGCGCCATCCGCGTGGCCTACGACGGCGAGCGTCTGTTCGACCTGGACTGCGACTTCTCCGTGAGCGAGAACCCCACCTGGCGCTTCCACTTCCTGCCGCGCCGCGATGCCGGTGGCCGCGGGATCGGCCGCCTCACTGCGGAGGTGGACGACACCAAGGACGGCCACTTCCGCGGTGCGCTGGACCTGGCTGCGGCGCTGGCCGATCGCACAGGCTCCGGCGAAAGGGCACTGTGAAACCCGGCGCGGCAGTACGGTTCCCGGCGCAGGGGGCCCGGCGGGGTGGGTTGCCGGGTCGGGTGACGTGGCTGGTGACTCGGCTGGGGGAGCGACTGGTGAAGGGGCTGCGACCTTGGCTGCTGCCCTGGTGGCTGGCGTCGCTGCTGGTGGCCAGCCTGCTCGGCATGGGTGGCCTTGCCCGGGCCGGCCTGCCCGCCGCCTACGACGCCCTGGTGGTGGAGCCGCGCATCGGCTCGCCCGGCCCCAACGGTCAACCCGCAGCCTGGGAGTTTGACCTGCGCCCCGCCCAGCAGCGCGCCCGCCGGGAGGGTCGCCGGCTCTACGTCTACCTGGGGGCCGGCGACTGCGCCTACTGCCGCCGCTACGAGGCCTTCCTGGCTGCGCACGCCGCCGAGTTGCTGCCGTATTTTCGCGCCCAGTACCTGCTGGTGGACCTGCGCAGCCAGCTCAGCGTGCTGGAGCGGCAACTGGTGCTGCGCACCGAGGCCGTCCATGCCCCCTACGCCGAGTTCCAGCGCAGCATCGGTGACCAGCGCGCCCGGCTGCTGGTCTACCCCAGCGTGTGGCTGCTCGATGCCCACAGCGGGCTGCCGCTGATGCAGATGCCGGCGGGGGCGGGCACCTTCCAGACCGTGCCGGAACAGCTGGAGATCCTCCGGCTGGAGCAATGAAAGGCAAAAACCGTGAAAGGGTGATCTAGGGTTTTCCCTGACTCGTGAGATACTCCGCCCCAGTTCATTTCCGGAGGATCCCATGCGCCGTCACCTGACCCTTGCCGCCCTGATCTCGGCCCCGCTCTGCGCGGCCTTCCTGACCTGCGCCGCCCCGGCGTTGGCGCAGTCTGCCCCCACAACCGCTACCGCAGCGGTTGCAGCCACCGCAGCGGACTACACCGTCTTCATCGACCCGCCGACGAACTTCGTCTTCGTCAAGCTGCCGCAGGGCTGGAAGTTTGCCGGCAAGGCCGAGGGGGTTCTGCCGGCCCAGCTGCCCGCCAACGTCGTCACCCGCCTGCTGCCGGCGGAGCGGGCGCTCGAGCAGGTGGCCCGGGCCGAGTAAGCTGCGGTCTGCGTCGAATTGCGCCATCGAATTGCGCCGTCGGATGGGCCGATGGCGGGTGGCGCAAACCAGCTCAACTGCACCCATGGGCCAAGCCAGACTCCGCGGTACCCCCGAACAACGCCGCCAGGCCGCCATCGAGCGGCAGCTGTCGCTGCGGCCCAAGTACGTCCGGTGCAACCACTGCCAGGCCGAGCTTACCGAGCTGCAGCCGATGGACATCTCGGACCTGAAGGGCATCGAGGCCGCCTTTGCGGCGCACTGCCCGCACTGCGACCACAACACCTTCGCCATCAAGGGTGAGCCCGAGGCGGTGGCGCAG
>Ga0154020_10010890_pt1 | contig 10382 bp, 6 predicted proteins | sample Klosneuvirus_201_FD_109709 | JGI IMG/M metagenome (GOLD analysis project Ga0154020, IMG submission 109709) | Active sludge microbial communities from wastewater, Klosterneuburg, Austria - Klosneuvirus_20160825_MG | ecosystem: Engineered > WWTP > Aerobic digester > Activated sludge | place... | reverse complement strand
GCCTGGGGCCACAGCAGCGTGTGGGCCGAGGGCAACCAGCGCATCGCCACCTCGCTGGTGCTGGCGCTGGGTGCCGCCGTGGCATCGGCACTGGCCCTGCAAGCACACCTGCGCGCCCGCGACGGCGGCAACCACCGCGGCACCATCATCTGGACCCTCGCCGCCGTACTGGCCGTGCTGGGCCTGTCGCTGCAGGATCGCCGCACCGGCATGCTGGCGCTGCCGGTGCTGCTGGCGGTGCTCGGCCTGGCACACCTGCGACGCCCCCGCCAGCGCGTGGCGGCGGTGCTGGCGGTGCTGCTGCTGTCGCTGGCGGCCTGGCAATTCGCCCCGGGCGTGCGCGGACGCATCGACGAAGGGCTGAACGAAGTTCGAACCTATCAATCCAGCGACACGACCGCCACGAGCTGGGGCATGCGGTTGCGCCTGGCGGAGCACACGCTCGACATGATCCGCGAACGCCTGCTGTTCGGGCACGGCGTGGGCAGCTGGATCACCCAATGGCGCCAGCGTGTCCAGCCCGGGCTGCTGATCTCCATCCACACCACGCCCCACAACGAGTACCTGCTCGTCACGTCGCAGCTGGGCATCGTCGGCCTGATCGCCCTGCTCGGCGTACTGGCCGCCCACCTGCGCGCCGCCTGGCGCGCCGGCCCCGCCGGCTACACCGCCCTGATGGCCTGGTCCGCCATCGCCTGCACCGGGATGTTCAACGTGGTGCTGCGCGACGCCAAGTTCGCGTTGCCCATGCTGCTGGTGGCGGGGTTGGGAGGGGCGGTGGCGAGGGCCCGTCACCCGGCCTGATCGGCAGGCCTGCTGGCCCACGCACCTGGCCTCGTAGGCATTCCTCACTTGGTTTGCAGCGCGCCAGTTGAATGCCAACGATCATAGGTATTTTGACTTTCGACGCGCACTTTGGCGTAAGATGCCTGCGCTCGAAGGTATTCAATGCGCGTCCCCATCCAACACTGCACCGACCTCGGCGTCGTTATCCGCGCCCTGCGCAAGGCCTCCGGCGTACGCCAGGACGACCTGGCCGCCACCGTCGGCGTCAGCAAGCAGTTCACCAGCGACGCTGAACACGGCAAACCCACCGCCCAGGTGGGCCTGCTGATGCGGCTGCTCGAAGAGCTCGGCGGCCGCCTCGAGGTCGACGTCCCCGATCAGCTCGCCCCGCTTATTACATCCCTGCAGCAGCGCCTGCATGCCCAGGACGGCCGCCATCAGAAGCGCCGCGCTCGCAACTCGGCCGCCCCAAGGGCGAATACCGGAGGGAGCAGCCCGAAGGTACCCCGATGAGTCGCAGCCTCGTCGCCTACCTGAACGACCGCCGCGTGGGCACCCTCCATGAGAACAACGACCTCTGGGCATTCGAGTACGACGCAGCTTGGGCATCCGACCCCACGGCCTTCGATCTGTCACCAGCGCTGTCGCGCCACCGGCAGCACCACGTCGACGGCGCCACCCTGCGCTCGGTCCAGTGGTACTTCGACAACCTGCTGCCCGAGGAGCGCCTGCGTGAGGCGGTCGCCCAGGAAGCCAGTCTCGACGCGTTCGACTCGTTCGCGCTGCTCGAGTACCTGGGCGCGGAGTCGGCCGGCTCCGTCACGCTGCTTCCCCCCGGCGAACCGCTGCCCGTCCAGTCCGGCCTGATCCCGTTGCCCGATGCGGAGTTGTCGCGGCGCATCCAGAGGCTGCCGCGCGCGCCCTTGTCCTCGGGGTCGCCCAAGCGCATGTCCATCGCCGGCGCACAGCACAAGCTGCCCGTGGTGCTGCGCAACGGGGAACTCTTCGAGCCGGTTGGCGCCACGCCCTCGACCCACATCCTCAAGCCCGACCACCCCTCCATCGACTTCCCGTCCTCCGCGGTCAACGAGTTCGTCACGATGCGCCTGGCCAGCGCCTTCGGCCTTGACGTGCCCGCTGTCGACCTGCGCTACGTCCCCGAACCGGTCTACATGATCCAGCGCTTCGACCGCATCGTCGGCCCCGACGGCGCCGCGCACCGCAGCCACATCATCGACGCGTGCCAGCTGCTGAACAAAGCCCGCACCTTCAAGTACAGCGGCCAGTCCCTGGAGACGCTCACGGCGATCATCGGGCTCACGCGCAACCGCGTCGCAACCCGGCAGGCGCTGTTCCGCTGGCTGCTGTTCAACCTGGTCATCGGCAACGATGACTGCCACCTGAAGAACCTGTCCTTTCGGGTCAGCCACCAAGGCATCGATCTGGCGCCCCACTACGACCTGCTGTCGACGTGCGCGTACCGCACGACCGCTTGGGCCGACACCCCCAATGGCGCCGAGCTGCGCTGGCCCCAAGTCCCCTTGCCCTACCCGCTCGAAGGCGCGGCATCGTTCAACCAGGTCACGCGCGAGGTCGTCCAGTGGCTGGCGAGCCAGTTGCGCGTGGCCCCCTTCGGGCGCCGGCAGTTCGCGACGCTGCCCCGCCTGCCCGACCACCTGCGAGAGCTATCGGAACTCGTGCGCGCCAGGCGCGAGCTATGCCCTGCCGCCGCGATCCACGCCGCCAGTGAATCACGGCTGTTTCGCGTGATCGAGCGCATTGTGGTGTCGGAAATGTTGGCGTCGATGGGCGCAGGCTGAGGGCCTGTCACCCGGCCTGATCGGTCTGCCTCCTGGCCCACTCGAGCAGCGCGCCCTTGAGCTGGACTGGGCGGCCCTGCGGAAACACGGCTGGTATGTACACGGGACCGTCGACATCCGCCACCTTGCGCGCGCGGATACGCAGCACCTGTCCGTTCAATGCGGGATCACTGGAGTGTTCAGCCAGGAAAGCCCTCACGGCTTCGGGCACATGCATGGGGTAGTAGTCGACGGTCGTGAGCTCCTGAACTTCCAGCCCGTGTGCTTCGAGCAGGGCACGGCACTCCGATGCAGTCCAGAGGTGAGGATGCCCGGACTCGATCGCTTCGTAGAACTGGTTCCGTCCGTTTGGATTCACCTGAAGAAGCAGGTTCATCAGTACATCCGTGCCACACGCGTTTGGCGTGGTCAGGAACAGGTTGCCGCCGGGTGCCAAGACACGGCTGATCTCGGCGATCGTCCATGCCGGATCCCGAAACAGATGCTCGAGCACCTCGGTGAAGATCACATCGGTGGCAGAGTGCGACTCGAACGGAAACCGTTCGGACTCGATGTCGATGCGCGTGATCGGGTAGGGACTGAACGGAATGTCGATCGAGATCGTGTGGAACTCGCTGGCCGGGTGCAACTGCCGCAGGAAGTGCGTGATGAACGGCTTGTCTGATCCCAGCTCGATAACGACAGCCCCATAAGCCTGCGAGCACATGTCGATGTAGCGCGCCCTGTGATAGAGCGCATCGTCACAGAACAATGGCCTGACATCGGACGGCAAGTAGTCGTAGAAGTCCTTGACCTTCGTGTCGTACCCGGCCTTGAAGTCATCAAGCAAGCGCAGCACAGCGGGATCGTGGCTGCGTGCCAGTTCATGGCTTGTACTGGCGCCGGCCGAACGCCCCAGCACGCCTTTGACAATGTCTTTGATCCCCATGGGCTAATCCGGCTCTTCGAATCGTGATTCGCAAGTGTGCCCCAAACCCCGGCGTTGTCCGCCCGGTGTCACAACCCTGCGCGCGCGCTCAGGCCTCGGAACGAGAGGATATGGCGTCGATGCGACGCCGTATTCGGTCGCCGATCACTTCGGGCGCCAGCATCTCGATGCAATCATGGCGCGCGCGCTGTCCAATCCGGCGCCGCAGTCCTTCGTCGCTGGCGACCTGACGCAGCTTGGCGATTGCATCATCCAGGGCTGGCTCGGCCCAGCGCTCACCCTGACGGTACGGCCCATGGTCCCGGTCCAGGACGCGCAGCGTGTAGTCGACGGGCAGCGCGTTCTCCGCGGTCATGAAATCCATGTTGCCGGACCAGCCCGTGGCGACCACGACCTTGCCGCGGACCATCGCCTCGGCGATGACAAGACCAAAACCCTCGGCCCGATGCAGCGAGACGAAGCAGTCGACCGAATCCAGCAGGCAATTCAGGGCGCTGCGATCGAGATAGTCCGGCAACACGTGCACGCCCGTGTGCTGCGCAGCCAAGTCGCGCAACCGGGCCATGGCCGCGGTGTCACGGTCGGCGTTGGAGATCTTGATCACGAGCTCGACATCGTCGGTGCGCCCGGCAAACGCAGCAATGAACGCCTCGATGGCCCCCAACGGATTCTTGCGTGCTGCGCTGCTGAGCATGTCCGCCATCGCCAGGAAGGCGACGCTGCCAGGGCGCAGGCCGAACCGCGCGCGATCCGCCGCGGCAACGGACGGAATGGCGATCGAATGCGGCATACATACGACGGGAACGGGGGAGGCCTCGCCGATGGCGCGTTGGCAGAAGGTGGACGGCACCCACACCTCATCGACGTGGGCGAACGCGCTCCACCATTCCTTCGGAAAGCGCTCCAGCTCCCAAGCCCAGAAACCGATGCGGCGCTGCGCCGCGAACGGCCCCTCGCCGAGCATCGTGCGAGCCAACGGCATCTGGTCTGCGTTGATGTGGAAAAGGCTGATCGCGTGTTGTCGATCGTTCACCAGCGGCCCATCGAGCGCGGCCTCCATGCGCGATACGTTGCCCGCGCGAAAGTCGCGCACTGAGTGGGCGATATCAATGGTGGCCAGTGCTCGCAGAGTGGAACGCGCCGACTCGCCGACGCCGCTCTCGGCCTGCAGGTAGCCGATCACAGTGATGCCGGGTGGCAGCGCTGCGCCCTGCGCGACGGCCACGTTGGCCGCGGTGGCCGCCGCGGCCGGCCGACTGGCAAACGCGCGCCGCACGAGGTAGGCGCGAACGCGCTGTCGCAGCGCCGGTGTCGACAGGGGCCGAGCCAGGTGCCGGCCCTGCCAGGCGAGCCGGTAGGCCCACCGAAACAGTGGCGACCCGCCTGGTCGCGTGCCAGCCGGGGCGGTGCCCACACCGGGCAAGGCCACAGCCTGTGCGCCTGCATGCGTACCCTCGGTTCCACCGCTATCAGCGTCGCTGGCCGCACGCGCAACCGCCGATGCCCGCGCGACCGTGCCGACTCCACGCAGCAGTTCGCCGCTGACGCGCGCTTCCTCGCCCGCGCGTTCGACGAACCAGGCCGCGTAGGCCTCACGATGCGCGCCTAGCACGTCGGGAAATGCCGCATGCAGGTCGGGCCGCGAACGGTGCAGTTGCAGCGCCAGGCGGGTCAGCGGTGGATCGAGTTGATCGACCGGCTCGGTGAGCATGCGCACGAGCGTGCGCGCGCCCTCGGCGCTGCGCAAATCCGGCAAGGGCTTGTCCCATTCGAGCTCTTGGCGGATGACCTGGCGCGCGCACTCAGGCAGCACGGTGCCATCGGCGAGTGTCGCGTAGGCATACGGGATCGCCGCATAGCGCTCGCGTCCGTGGCGATCGAGGCGCTCGACGTACTGACGGAACAGCGCCTGCACCGCAGGCGTACAGCGTTCCAGCGTGTAGCGGTCCTGGTGCTTGCTGATCGATCGGGTCTTGGGGTCGTAACCCGAGAAGTGGAAGAAGAACAGCGGCTGTCCATTGACCCGAAAGCCGCTTTCGTCCGCATCCACATGGCGATGGGCAAGGTTCCAATAGGCCACGTTCCAACCCGGATCGCGCTCGATGTACACGCGCTCGAACAGGCCAGGCACCAGGTCCATCCACTTCTGGTCGGTGAACAGGCCGCGTGGAATGTCAACCACGCAATCGCGCTGCAGCTTCGCTTCCCACCAGCGCAGCAGCCGTGCAGTGCCCGCGCTGCGTCGCAGCGCCAGGAACCCGAGGTTGTAGCTGCCGCTTTGCACGATGGACAAGTCCGACGGATGCCGGTCATCCATGAGCGGCGCGGTGAGATGCGGCGTCAGCACCACGTCGGCGTGGTCCAGCCGCTGCAGCAGTGGCGTGCCGCTGGAGAACAGCTGGATGTCCGGATCGAAGTAGATGACCCGCTCCCAAGGACCGGAGGCGAACAACTTGCTGAAGGCGTAGGGCTTGATCGCCGTGTTGAGTTCGAGGATCGTGTACTGCACGATCATGCGGTCGACATGAGCGATGTTCAGCGCGTCGATGTCGATCAGCTCAATGCCGGCATCCGTGAGGTCGACGCCCTCGCCGGCATCGCACAAAACGATAGTGCGGTGGGTGTGCGGCAGGAAGGCGGCCACGCTCTCCATCAGGTTGAGCGCATAGTGCAGGTAGTTGCGCGAAACGATGGTGAAGACGCAAGTGCGCCACTCGGTCTTTGGGCCTGGTGCCATGTTCATTGGGTCCGTCGTTTCCAGGCGCTGTGGAAGGCGCGCAGCGGGCCTTGTGCCAGGTGGGCCTCGAGTGCCGAAGTGAGCGCCCGGATCTCTGTCTCGCGGGCAGAAATCACCGTCTGAAGGCCGGCGGCATGGGCCGCTGCGTCGGCCAGGCTCGTGTCGCGCGCCGCCACGATGGCATGCAGATCGTGCGCACGCGCGGTCAGCGCCGCAATCTCGGCTTCGCGTGCGGCCAGCATCTGCCGCATCCCGTCGAGCGAGGCCCGGGCCTCGCTCAACGCCTCAGCGTCGGTGCCAGCACGCCGGTACAAGGTCTGGACATAGCCCATCCACTGCGCCAGCGCGCCGGTCGCCATGCGTTGCTGCCACTTGGACCACAACCGCGTGCGCGCAGCCCGAGTCGATGCGTTCTCGGCGAAAACGCCTGACGCTTCGGTATCGTCGGCCACGACATATCGGGCACTGACACCCGGGGCGCGCACAAAGCGACCGTGCTCGGCCAACTGCAGCCAAAAGTCCCAATCCTCAAAGAGCAACTGGTCCTCATCGAAACGGCAGTCGGCGGGCGCTTGCGTGCATCTGCGCCGGAACAGCACCGCATGCATCGGCAGGTAATTCTCGAACCGCAGGCGCTCAGGGTCGAAGTCGGCCTCGAATCGATGGCGGCTGCACCATCCTGTCGGCATCAGACTACCCAGGTCCACGTCCGAGTAGGCCGCTACCGCGTCGGGATGCTCTTCGAGCGCCCGAGCCAGCTTGTCCAAATGGCCCGGCAAAAAGACATCGTCGTCATCCAGGAAGATGAGCCACTCCCCGCGCGCGCGGTCCAGCCCCGCATTGGCCGCTGCCGGGCGCGGTAGTGGCTGTGCCGGGACGTCGGCCAGTTCGATGGCTATGCCCTGCGGCCCCAAAGGCAGCGGCTGGTGCGCACGGCCGCTGGCAGGCACCACCAGCACCTCGACCGGTCGCCAGAACTGGGCCAGAACCGACTCCAGCGCCGCACTCAGGCTCGGGCGATCCATGCTGCGGATGATCACGCTGATGAGTGGCGGTGATGTCATGGTGAATCCTGCCTCTCACTCGTGTGCCCGCCTTCGATCGAAGTCGATCGGGGTCGCGCCGGTCGCTCACAATAAAGGAAGGTTTCCGCCGCTGCGCCCGGCCGTGCTTGGCCCATGAGCAACGCACGATAGCGCGCCAAGCCTTCGGCGCCCTCAAGGTAATTGCCGCATGTCAACGCCGTTCGGTGCTCGCGCACTGCGGCCAGCTTGTCGACCAGTACGGATGAGATGTCGAGCACATGGCTGGGTTGTATCGCGTGCCACGTTTCGTAGTGCCACACCGCCTCGACACTCGGTATGTCATTCGCAGCGGCGATCGCAGCCCACGCCACCACGCGATGATCACGGTGCAGGTCTTCGGCGTCGGGCGCAAGGATCCAGTTGGGTTCAAATTCACGTACTTGATCGACGATGGCGCCGCGCAGCGAATCGTCGAGCTTCAGTGCGCCATCCTCGAAGCGCAGCCAGACATGATCGGTGACGCCAAGGTGCCCGAGCGCCGCTACGAACTCGCGATGGCGCACGACATCGGAGCCAGCGGGCAGACCGCCAGCGCCGGCACCGTTGGTCACGAGCACCACCCGAACGGCCACGCCAGCACGGGTGAGCAAGGCCAGCATTCCACCGCAGCCTATGGACTCGTCATCTGGATGGGGTGCCAGGACCAGCACGCGCCGCGCCTGCTCCAGCGGCAGCGGTCGCGGCAGCGCGCACAGCGCATCAACCACAGGGGCAGAAGTGGCCACGGCCTCAGTGGGGGCCGCCAGTGTGCCCTTGGCGCTTGGTGAATCCCCCACGTCCGTCGTCTCTGTCACCAAGCTGCCCGGATCGCCGTCGTAGATGGCCACGAGTTGCTGTGCAACTGCCTTGGCGTCGGGCCAGCTCCGCGCATGCCGCTCGCCGGCCCGCGCGACACGGCTGCGCAACATCGGGTCATCCAGCAGCGCCACGATCGCCTTGGCTGTATTGTCGACCAGTCCAACATCGCCGGCCGGCACCAGCAACGCTGCGCCGCCAGTCACTTCGGCGATGCTGCCTGCCGCAGTGCAGACCGATGGCACGCCCATGCGCAAGGCCTCGAGGTTGGCCATGCCGAACGACTCGTTGCGGGAGGTGCAGACATACACATCGGCTGCGGCGAGGTATGGAGCCACGTCGTCGACGGCTGCCACTTGCAACGTAACGGCCGTGCCCGGCGTCAGTGCCAGCACATGCTCGAGGCCAGCAGCATCGCCCTCGCCCAGCACGTTCAGTGTAAGTGGCCGCCCAAGTGCTATGCAAGCGCGTAACAAGGCATCGAACCGCTTGACCGGGTTCAAGCGCCCGATGGCCAGCACATGCACGGCGTCGCTATCCCAGCCGAGTAACGCCCGTGCTTGCGCACGATCCATCGCATGCAAGACCGGTCTCGGGTGTGGGACGGTACGCCAGTGACCAGGAACATCGGGCAGCGCTAGGTCTCGAGCCAGCTGGGCGCGGGCACTGTGGCTGGGGCAGATCACCCATCGGGCTGCCGCAAGCACCTTTGCTTCCAGGCACCGGTGCCAGCGCAGCAAGGCGGGCGAGTACGGCACCCCCTCCTCACCGGTCGCATCCGCATACGCCCCGAACCCATGCTCCGTCACGCCCCAGCGCAGCGGTGGACCGCGGTACACGAGGCGCGCGAGCCGGAAGCCCCAGGCCATCCACGGGTCGTGCAGGTGGACGATATCGGCGCGCATGTCGCGGGCCACCTTGGCGGCCAGGCGCCCCATGTTCAGGCGCTCGATCCAGACAGCGGCCAGCACACGCCCCGGCGCGCCGGCCAGGCGTTCGCCCCAGCGGCCCAGCCGCTCGGTCCAGCGCTGCTGCCAAGCCCGCCCGCGCGGGCTCTGGTCGTCCTGGGTGAGATAGCGCACCTCGTGGCCGCGCGCCTGCAGTGCCTGCACCACCGGCGCGAGGCTGCGGCCGATGCCGTAGCGGCGGTCGCTGCCGATCTCGCGGGTGACGTGCAGGATGCGCATGGGCGTTCGCGGGCGCGCGCTCAGGTGAAGTCGGCATCGCCGGCCATCAGCAGCCAGCGGCGGTCGGCCGTGATGCGCAGGCCTTCGGTCCAGGCGCTCTCGGGCACCGCGATCTCCAGCGAGTGCACCCTCGCCGCGCCAGGCAGGGCGCCTTCGAGCAGCGGCAGCTGCGAGTGCGTGACCCAGCATTCCACGCGGCTCGCGCCCTGGGTGCCAGCCCAGGCCGCGGCACGGCCGAGCATCTCGCTCAGGCGCGGCACAGGCGCCACCAGGTCGACCACCCGCCACAGGCCATCATCGTGCGTGCGCAGCACGGCCAGGCCCACGGGCCGACGCCACCAGCGGCTGCGCAGCAACAGCAGCCGGTAGCGGCGCGACGGATGGTGGCGGTAGCGGTGGTCGATCCAATCGGCATCGCGCACGCCCAAGACGCGCGCACCGGCAGACGCCCGCATGGCCGACCAGAGTTCGTCGACGATCGCGCGCTGCCCGGCGTCGAGCGCCCCTGCGCAGCCCCAGTCGTCGATCCTGGCGGCCTCGGCGCCGTGCGCATCGGGCGGGCCGCGCAGCGTCGACTCCAGCCGCACCATCTGATCCACCTCGCGATACAAGCCCAGCTTCTCGGCCACGCGAAAGGCGCGCGTGGTCGGGAAGCCAAAGCCCAGCACGTGCGGGGCGCCCCATCCGATCTGCTGCTCCAGGAACGTGGCCGTGATGGCCAGCAGCGGGCCGCTGCCGTTGAGCGAGGCGCGCGCCATTGGAGCCACCATCACGTCGCAGACCTGACAGGCCAGCAGGTCCTGCCCAAGGGCATGCACGCGGCGCGACATGCCGCCGAAGTGCGCCACCAGCTCGCCGTCGCGCTGCAGGCCGACGGCGTGACCGCGACCTTCGCCGTACTTCCAGCGCCACTCGTCGGCGGACATGGCGTGTCCGAACACACGGGCAAACAGCTCGCGCATGGCATCGGCACGCGCGGCATCCAGGGCCACCGGGCGCGCGGCCGCAGGGCCTGGTCGCGTGTAGCGCAGCAGCGCATAGCCG
>Ga0154020_10010889_pt1 | contig 10383 bp, 11 predicted proteins | sample Klosneuvirus_201_FD_109709 | JGI IMG/M metagenome (GOLD analysis project Ga0154020, IMG submission 109709) | Active sludge microbial communities from wastewater, Klosterneuburg, Austria - Klosneuvirus_20160825_MG | ecosystem: Engineered > WWTP > Aerobic digester > Activated sludge | place... | reverse complement strand
CGCGCCGACGAAGGCGAGCGGCAGCACGACGAGGTCGAAGTCGCGCTCGTCCGCGGGCGACCAGCGCGCCGCGCGCCACTCGATGGCAGCGTCTGGCAGCATCGACCGACCGAGGCGCAGGCTCTCCTCGCTGGCGTCGATGACGACGAGCTGCGCGTCGGGCAGGAGCTCGCGGAGGATTCGCGCGGTGCGGGGGAAGATCCCGCCGCCGACGACGGCGACCGTGCGCAGGGTGGCGCGATCGAGGCCCTGGAGGGCGGTGGCGAGGGCGCGGCGGTGCCGCTCGAGGACGAACCGCTGCAGCGCGGAGGGGCGCAACACGAGCCGCTCGAGCGCGCCGAGCAGGTGGCCGCGGACCGCGCCGAGGGGCCGCAGGATCGGCGGCAGGTCGCTGGTGGCCGCGTCGGGGCACCGCAGCGCGGGCAGATCGGACCAGTGCCGGCCCGGATGGCGGTGGTGCTCGGCGTGGTAGCCGTCGTTGAACCACAGCAGGTTGTAGAGGCGCCCGTAGTGGCTCACGCCCGCAGCGACGGGGGTTGCCCCTGCGATCGACGCGGAGTGCTCGGCGTCGCCCTGCACGCGGCACGCGGCGAGGCCGAGCAAGTAGGCGGGCAGCACGACGCGCAACGCGCCGGGCTGGAGGGCGACGAGCGCGGCGACGGTCGCCGCCAGCGCGAGCAGCTCGCCGGCGAGCGCCGCGGTCCAGCGCAAGCGCGGCGGGCGGCCCGCGTGGTGCGCGAGGTGCCGCTGCGTCCACACCGTCTGCGGGATGAACGTGGTGACGGTGAGCAGCAGCGAGAACGCGTACGACGCGCGCCGCGACCGGAACAGCGGCTGGTGCAGGTGCACGTGGGCGAGGGTGTTGGACGACCACGCGATCCCGACCGCGAGCGCGAGGACCGCGGGCACCACGGCGACGCCCCGCGGTGCCGCCGCCACGAGGGCGGAGGCGACACCGGCGTGGACGAGCGCCGCGAGCACGAGCGGCAGATCCCGCGCGTGGCGGAGGACGCCTTCGGTCGAGGATCGCGCGATCGCCGCGTTCACGACGCGCGCTCCCGGCGACGGCGCAGGCCGAGGAGGACGAAGCCGAGGAGGCCGACGGAGCCGACGGAGCCCACGCCACCGCCACCGACGCTGCACCCGCTGTCGGCGGGGGGCGCGGCCGCGGGGGCGGAGGGCGTGCCGGTGTCGACGGCGGCGGTGCCGGTGTCGACGGGGCTCGTGCCGGTGTCGGCGGCGACGCCGCTGTCGACGGCGACGCCGGTGTCGGCGGCCGGGGTGCCGGTGTCGGTCGACCCGCTGTCGGGGACCCCCGCGTCGCCGGGCGCGACGTAGGCGCGGATCTTCTCGCAGGTGCCGCCGGCATAGGCGGTGCTGATGGTGCCGATCGCGATCGGGTACACCTCGGGCTTGGTCGGCGCCTCGCTGGTCGGACGCACGCGGCCGGGCGCCACGTTCATCTGCCCGAAGCCGATGCAGTCGGAGGGCGAGCTCGCGTTGGCGGCCAGCTCGGACCACTCCTTGCGGCACGTGGTCTCCTGGCCCGCGGGGCACTCGAAGTACATGTACCCCGCCTGCGGCGCGCCGTAGCTCCAGCTGCCGCCGGTGCTCGGATCCCACAGCGCGAAGACCCCGTAGATCCGCGCGCGCGTCGCGCTCGCGGCGTCGGGCTCGTACACGACCTTCTGGACGCGCGCGTACGCGCCGAACGGGGAGCTCGCGTGCGCGAGTCCGCTCGTCGCGCCCACGGCCAGGACCACTCCCAATGAAGCCAACCAACGATGCATGAGGACCTCCATGGCCTCTGCACAGCAACCCACGTGCCCCACCAGATCGGGCGGGATTTCCAGGGGGTTCCGCGGGCGGTTGTCGGCGGGAGGGGGGTGAGTTGTCGGTGGCGGCGCGGGCGGTTGTCGGCGCGGTTGCGGCGCCTGCTACCCTGCGCGGATGGTCACGATCTACCACAACCCCCACTGAGCCTCTTCGGTCAATGCCGTGCGCATTGCAGAGGAGCTCGGGGTCGAAGCGAACATCGTCCTCTACCTGAAGCAGCCGCCGGACGCGGCCACGCTGCGCGCGATCCTCGACAAGCTCGAAGACCCCCCGACGCAGCTGGTCCGCCGCGACAGCACCTTCGCGAAGCTCGGGCTCGGCGAGGACGACGTGCAGACCCGTGAGCAGATCGTGGCGCTCCTGGTGGAGCGCAAGGCGCTGCTCCAGCGACCGCTGGTGGTGACGCCGACGAAGGCCATCGTCGGGCGGCCGAAGGAGCGCGTCCGCGACCTCCTGGCGGCGCTCGGGAGGTAGCGCCGTTCACGGCACGCCTGGTCGCCGCCCTCGTCACCCGATACGCTGGACGCGGTGGGGCGCTTCGATCGAGCCGCCGTGCCGTGCCTCGGGCTGACCGCGCTCGCCTTGATGGGCCCGGCGTCGGCCCGCGCGGACGAAGACCGGAGCCTGACCGCGATCGTCCCTGGCTACCTGCACACGTGGTCGACCGGGCGGCGCACGTGGACCGATCGCGGCGCCGAGCTGTCGGTGGTGCACGCTCCGTACGGTCTCGATCGCTGGCAGGGCTTCGGTCTGCTGGGGCAGCTCCAGCGCCATGACGAGGGCATCCGGGCCGCCGTCGCGGCTCTACTCGGCGTTCGGGCTCGAGGCAGGCTGGGCGGTCCGCACCTCCGCCGACGGCGCGCAGCACGGCCTCCACCTGGCGCCGTTCTTCTCGGTGGGGTTCCTCTCGGTCGCGCTGCGCACCACCTTCGCCCTCGGGTCCGGGTCCGGGACGGGGAACGAGGTCGGGCTCGCCCTGGGGCTGAAGCTGCCCATCCCCGTCCAGGGATGGCGCGGCATCTATCTCCCCGGCCGGAACGTCGTCGGTGGCCGCCCCCTGCGCGGCCCCGCCGGAGAACCTCTCCTGCCCTCGGCCTGCGACGGCCGACGGCGCGGCGAGGCGCACGACAGCCGGCGCTGGATCGAGCAGGCCCGCCTCGAGCAGGCGTCGGTCGACAGCTTCCTCTGGCTCGCCGACGACCTCGACGCGCACGGCGCCCCGGCTCCGCTGGTCGAGCGCGCCCTCGCGGCGGCGGCCGAAGAGCGCGAGCACGCACGGGTGAGCCTCGGCTTCGCAGGGCGCGACGCGCGGCTCGCCGCGGCGCCGCGACGGCGGGGGACTCGACGACGGCCGACGCTCCAGCAGCTGTACGAGGAGGCGGTCCTCGATGGGGTCCTCGGAGAGGGGCGCGCCGCGATCGCGCTCGCAAACGAGGCCCGGCGTCAGCCCCTGCGCGCAGCCGCGCTGGCCCGGATGGCGGCCGAGGAGGCCAGCCACGCGCAGCTCTCGGCGGCCGTGGCCGCGTTCGTCGCGACCCACCCGTCCGTGGGGTTTCCGGTAGCCTGAGCGCGACCCGCGCTGGGTGTGCGGCGAGCTCGGCCTGCCGTTCCGCTCGAACGGCTACCGCTGGTTCCTCCCCCACCCCGCATCTCGACGAGGATCTCCACGATGGCGCTCGCGCTCTACGGTCACCCCTTCTCTTCGTACACGCAGAAGGCGCTCGTCGCGCTCTACGAGAACTCGACCCCGTTCGAGTTCCGCTGCATCGGGCCCGACACGCCGGAGCACTCCGCCGAGTGGCTCCGTCGCTGGCCGCTGCGCAAGTTCCCGCTGCTGCTGGACGGCGATCACCAGGTGGTCGAGACCAGCCTCGTCATCGAGTACCTGCAGCTGACCCACCCCGGGCCGGTGCGTCTGCTGCCGGAGGACCCGCGGGCGGCACTCGAGGTGCGCTTCCTGGATCGCTTCTTCGACCTCTACGTGATGGACCCGATGCAACTCGCGGTCGACAGCGCGCTCGGGCGCATCCCGGTGAAGAGGGACGAGGGACGGCTCCTCGCCGCGGAGCGCCTCGAGCGCGCGTACGCGTGGCTCGAGGGGCACCTCGCCGGCAAGACGTGGGCGACGGGCGCGGACTTCACGATGGCGGACTGCGCGGCGGCGCCGTCGCTGTTCTACGCGGACTGGACGCACCCGATCGGCGAGCAGTTCCCGACGCTGCGCGCCTATCGCGCGCGGCTGCTCGCGCGTCCGTCCTTCGCCCGCGCGGTCGACAAGGCGCGCCCGTTCCGGTCGTTCTTCCCGCTGGGAGCGCCGGAGCGGGACTGACTACATCTGGTTCACAGAAGGAGGGCCGCGCAGAGGGTCAGGTCGGATCGTCCTTCACCTCCCGCACGGTGAGAATCCAGCACTCCGCGTTGCCGGCCGGCACCACGCACTTGTCGGCGCCGAAGGCGTGCACGAAGGCACGCGGGACCTCGTCGACCTCCGAGAGGATCACGTTGACCTTCGCGTAGAGGATCTCGGCCCGGAAGAACTTGTGCGTCGGGAAGTTCGCCCGAATCTTCTCTGCATGTTCCGTGGGCGGCGCCGGGATCTCGAAGACGTGTGGGTCCTTGTCGAAGAACGTGTACTTCCGCTCCTTGATCAGCGTCAGCGACTTGTAGCCCGCAGCCCAGTCCATGGTCAGAAGATGGGCGTATGCGGCGGGGACCTTGCCCACCTGCTTGGACTGACCCATCCGCAGCCAGGCAATCTCGCACCGTCTCTTCGGCGTGGCCGGGCTCGCGCGCGACGCCGAGGTCACACCCGTCGCGAGGGTACAGGCCACAGCGAAGCACGCCACTCGGCTCCAGGGGAGGCTTCGCCGACGAGCGCATGGATGGCTCGGCAGAGAGCACCTCGTGGTTCGAGTCGACGCCACCTCTCTGAGTGTACCTCAACCGGGCTGCACCACATGTCCGCACCTCGAGTCCCAGCTTCCGGCAGCCTCCCATCCGAGGACGTCCGTCGCCTGCGCCGCGCTCGAGCAGCGCCGACGGGCGAGGATCGAGCGACGATGACCCATCCAGCTCGGCTGCTACGCTGAGCCTGTGGGTCGGACCGTCCTCGGCGCGATGGGGCTCGTGGCGCTGGCTGCGTGCGCGAGTGCGCCCGCTCGCCCGCCACACCGCGCTCCGCCTCCGACACCGATGACCGCGCAGCACGCTCGCACCATCCTCATCCCCGCTGCGCAGACGGCACAGGCCATCCAGAAGCGCCTCGCGGGTCGCGGCTTGATCCTCGTTCGTCAACGATCCGACGGGCTCGACGTGTTGTGCAAGTCGGTCGGGCACGACGTCTACGGCGTCGTCGATCTTCCTGCTCCCAGCTGGCTCGAGCTGCCCAAGCTGACGCCCGAGGAGCTCGACGAGAACCTCGAGACCCCGGACGCGCAGCCAGCGCAACGTCTGCGGGTCACGCGGCGTCTGACGGCCCGCTTGCCCACGTCGCTGATGGACCGAGAGCTCACCCACTGCATCGAGGCCACCCACTACGTCGATCGTCTGGACCTCGACGTCGAGCCCGACGGACGTGAGGTCGTGAGGCGGCTGGTTCTCCACCCGGTCGCCGACGCGTCGCTCGCGCCGTGTCGCCTCGACTTCCACCTCGCGTCGTCGGTCCCCGACCTGTGTGTGAGGAGGAGCCCGCATACGTGCCGCCCCGGTGGCGCCGACTGTGCGGCAGAGTGCACGGCAGGAGACGCTGGTTCTTGTGAGTATGCGGCGATGACGTACGGCCTCGAGGGCGGCAAGAACCCGAACCAGCTCGACCTGGCCGAGAGAGCTTGTGCGCTCGACTCGGGTCACTGCTGCCTCCTCGGCGCGCTTCTCGGCGGATGGACGGGCGCCGGGAAGCGGATCGAGGAGGTCACGGCAGGTGGTTGCGCCCAGGCGCAACACATATGCTGCCTGTCCCTCGCGGTCGCGCGGCAGAACAGGGGCGCGCTGGAGGGCTCGTCGTCCGCCCTCGCGCAGATGTGCGAGGCAGGAGCCGCGGGAGGGTGCCTGAGGTCTGCCGAAGCCGCAGAGAAGCTCGGCAACCTCTCGCTCGCTCGGCGCCACGCGGCCGTCGCCTGCCAGGCCGAGGTGCCGACGGCGTGCCGCCAGTGGCGCCGCCTCTCCAAAGCACCGTGAATCCCCCGCCGACCCTGGCACGCGCGTCCTGGTCGTGCATACTGCGGCGTTGCTCGATCGAGCCCGTCCGTTTACAGATCAGCAAGCCGCTGATCGACTCTCCATCGCCATCGCAGTCGGAGGCCAGGGGTGAAGCGATGGGTTTTCGCCGGAGTCATCGGGGTCGCAGCGTGTGACAGCCCGGGTCTGCCCGCACCGAAACCTCCGTCGACACCCCGAGTCGCCAGGCCGGCCCGCGCTCTCGTCCTGCTGACCCCGAGCGCATCGAACCTCGGAGACCGCAGCAGCGCACACTCGCTAGCGGCGGCCTATGTCGACGGCACGCCGGTGTTCTTCGACGAGTGCGAGTCGGACGACGCCGGCTACGGGTCGGTCGGCATCGTCCCCGAGCATCTGGTCGTTCCGCTGGAGACGCCGTCCGAGAGAGCCGTCAACTGCGCGGGCATATGCGGAGCGTCGGTCGACGTCCATGTGCTAGCCAGACGGTGGGCGTTCCGCGCCTTGATGCGGAGCGAACTCAAAGGCGCCTGCGCGAGCGCGCAGTACTCGGTCATCCGCCTCGACTACGGAGTCGTCGACGGTTCCTCGAGCGCGTTGCCGGCGTCTCGCTCCAAAGCGCTTGGCGATGCCGCGCTGGCTGGACTGACACCCGTTCGGGTGCTGCTCGCGCCGATTCAAGTGCACTCCGAGACGTGGGCCTTCGAGACGATCTATCCGTGTGAGGCGCCGCTGGTGCTGCGGGACGAGGCCTGTCGGCTCGGGCGTGCGACTCCGTTTGCTTGCCGCCAGAAGGACGGCCAAGTCGTCTGTGAAGGTCAGTGCTCCGCAAACGACCCGTTGAGCTGCTTCAATGCGGGTCTCATGGCCGGAGTGAACACGGACGATGGACGGGGTCTCATGCGGAAGGCTTGCGCCGCGAATCCTCTGCTCTGCAAGTACGCACTGATACCCAGAATAGGGGCGGCCGAGGCGGGCGAGCTCATCGGGCTCGCCGAGGCCGCATGCGCTCATGGACTCGGTGACGGATGTGAGTTTCTCGTCTACAGCCGAAAGCCGGTCACCTTCTCTGCGACGGATGGCACGCTGATACGGGCATGCGAAGCGGGGTCACCGTCCGCATGCAGTGACCTCGGCAAGGCTCAGATCGCCGCCGGCGACCGCGAGAAGGCGTTGGTCTCGTACCACCGCGCCTGCATGCCCGGGGCGGAGGCTGACTGCAGTCGATACGCGGCACTTCGGGCCGTGCTCGGCAAATAGCGGGCTGCTCATGTCGGCAAGGAGTGGGGCTTCCTGGCCACCTCGAGGGCGCGACGACGCGGTTCCAGTGTTCGCAGAGAACGCGCAGCTGTAGACTGGCCAAGCGATGCAGACGAACAGCGCGGGGTGGCCCTTCTCGCTCGATGCCGCGGGTCACCTCCCAGCACTGGTTGTCATCGCAGTGTGGTCCTGAGGTGCCTGCGATGACGTACGCCCGCCAGCTCGACTTCGCCAAGCGCGGCCCCACCGCCCGCATCCGACCATGCGGCGTAGGCGCAGCGTCGTGACAGCAGCGTGGCTCCTCGCTGCGGCATCCGTCTACGGAGACGGAGGCGTTGGTCTGGGGGTGGGAGCGTTCGGGCCACCCAATCAGGGCGCCACCTCATGGGGCGTTCCCGTCTCGATCGGCCTCGGGCTCCAGGAGGGCCCTTGGCAAGGGGGGCTCGAGGCCCGCTACCAGCGCAGAGTGTTCCTCGATCGGGAGCTGGCGAATACGCCTGGCTCCAACCTGTTCCAGGCGTTCGTTCGCGGAGGATTCGGGCGCGTCAGCAGCCCGTTCGAGCATCGATTCGGCGTGGGTGTCGGCGCCGCTCACGACTCCAAGCTCGATGGATTCGGCGTCCTGGCGGACGCAGCCTACACGCTGACGCACCTCGACTCGGGCCTCTATGTGCGAACCGGGGCCTGGGGTGGAACCGTGTTCGCGTATCGAATGCGTCAGGAGGTAGCCCAGCTCTATGTCCAGTTCGGGTGGCGCTTCTTTCTCTGATCGGCGAGCAGCACCACCACTCTCGCCGAGAGCGATCCCTGGCCTGCGCAGTGTGTCATGTGGGCTCCTCCTCTATCTCCCGCACAGTGAGGATCCAACACTCCGAATTGCCGGCCTGCACCATGCACTTTTCGGCGTCGAAGGCGTGCACGAATGCCTGCGGAACCTCGTGGACCTCCGAGAGGATCAGGATGACCTTCGCGTAGACGCCCCTCGCCCCGTCAACATCCTGGGACGATCCCACCGAGACCGTGCCCCCGTTGTCAGCGCGACCGTCGCGCGGCACCATCCTCCCCGCATGCCCGCGAAGAAGACCGCCCGCAAGCTCTCCCCTGCCCTCGCCGAGCGCGCCGCCGCGACCGCCGCCGCTGCCCGCACGCGCCTCCTGAAGCAGGCCCGCGAGGACGTCGCGCTCATCAAGCGCCGCAAGGCGGAGATCACCGAGGCCTTCTACGACATCGGCGAGGCGCTCCTGCGGCTGCGCAAGGACCCCATCCCCACCCTCCTCGGCCACCGCGGCTTCACCGAGCTGTGCAAGCAGGGCCTCGGCATCGCGCCGACCACCGCCACCGAGCTCATCGCCATCGTCGAGCGCCTCCCGCGCCGCGACGCGCTCCGCTGGGGCAAGGAGAAGGCCCACGCCCTCCTCGCGCTCGCCGACGCCACCTCCGCCGCCGACACGCCGCAGAAGATCGACGCCAAGGTCCTCGGCAAGCTCGACCCCGCCAAGGCCACCACCCGCGAGATCCTGGCGCTCGCCCAGAAGCAGCGGGCCGCGAAGAAGGTCGCTCGCCCCCGCGGTCGCACGACCACCGCCGAGGAGCGCTCGCTCGCCACCCGCCTGCAGGCCGCCCTGCGCAAGGCCGGAGCGGCGAGCGCCACCGTGGTGGCCGTCGCCACCAAGCCCGGCGCGCCCGCCAAGCTGCGCCTCGAGCTGCCCGCCGACGCGCTCGCGGCGCTCGCCTCCGCCCTCACCGCCGTTCACGGGCGCAGGTGAACGCGGTGGGTGTGGTGGCGGCCAGCGATCTGCATGGCGTAGCCGTGCGTAGTGACGTCCTGTCTTGCAGCACCTGGGAGGCCGAGGCTGCAGGCACACGCGAGCATCAATTCGCGCACGTCAGAGCAGTTGGAGACCTCCCTTGATAGCGGCGGTCCTTCTGGCGGCGGTCTCGCTGTACGGCGACGTCGATGTCGGCGTCGGCATCGGCTGGTTTGGATCGCACTACGACGGCGGCAGGTCGTGGGGCATCCCCGTTTCGCTGGGCATAGGCCTGCAGGGCAACCACTGGCGGGCTGGCCTTGAAGGCCGCTATCAGCGGCGGCTCTACATTGACAAGGAGCTCTCCCGGGAGCCGGCGTCACATTTGGTCGACGGGCGGCTATGCGCAAGCTTTGGGGGCGACAGTCACCAGCTTGAACATAGGATTGTCTTGGGTCTTGGAGCAGCTTACGACTCCAAACTTGATGGAGCAGGGTTTGTCGTCGACGGCTCCTATGTGTTGACATATGTTCCGCTCGGCCTCTTTGTCCAGTCGGGCATCTGGGGCGGCGGTGTCTTTGGCTATCGACAGTACGTAGTGGTTGCGCAACTCTACGCGCAGGTCGGGTGGCACTTCTTGCCATGATCTCCGCCCAGGTGAAGACGCAGCACGAGATGCTGCTCCCAGAGACTTCGAGGAGAGCGCACCGATGACCGCCGAGATCGTGGCCATCGTCTCGACGGGTCGGCAGGTCACCCCGGAGAGTGAGCGTCAGCTGCGGAAGTGGTCGGCCCTCGGCATCGGTGTGGCTGTGGCCTGGAGGGCGACGACGCTTCTCTCGTTGGGTGCAAGCTTGGCTGTGGAGCGACGCTTCTTCAGCCCGTTCGACGACTCGCTCCAGAAGCCCCATCAGCGTTCCACGCCCGTATCCATCGGTGCATTCGTCGACGCGACGTTCGCCGAGAACCACCGGCTCCGCCTCTCGCCCACGGTCGTCTTCGACTCACCGCCGACGAGCGAGCTGCGGGTCACGCCGTGGATCTCGCTGCTCTATGGATACAGCGGTGTCGGCGTACCATCTCTTCTGCTCGAGGCTGGACCAAGCGTGGGCTCTGGCCTGTCTGGGTATGGAGAAGTCGCCTGGCAGTTCTCGGCCCGTGTTGGCGTGAAGTTCTAGGACTGGATCGACTCGGGGATCGAGATCAGCCGGCATCTACACGCCGGCCGTTCACGGGCGCAGGTGAACGCGCGGTGGGTGTCAAAGTTGTTGTCCACTGAGAGTCAGAAGGGGATCGCGATCGGGGTGTTCCTCCGGTCGTGGACCGGGTTGAGGTAGACGGCGCCCACCGGACGCCAGTTGCGAGT
>Ga0154020_10010888_pt1 | contig 10384 bp, 7 predicted proteins | sample Klosneuvirus_201_FD_109709 | JGI IMG/M metagenome (GOLD analysis project Ga0154020, IMG submission 109709) | Active sludge microbial communities from wastewater, Klosterneuburg, Austria - Klosneuvirus_20160825_MG | ecosystem: Engineered > WWTP > Aerobic digester > Activated sludge | place... | reverse complement strand
CTCGATGCGAGGCAAGAGCTCTTGAAATAGCGTCCAGTCTTGACCAGCACGAATGCAGGCGTCCACGTTGTTGGCAAAACGATGGAGGAAGCGAAGGAAGGGCGCGTAGTTTTGGATGAGAATGGACATTGGAAACAAGACGTCGAGCTTGTCGCTGTCGCAGGTCTTGAGCAGCGGACGCATCCCTTTGCGAGCTTCTTCGCCACGTAGCACCACGGTCTTGTCCATACTTTCGAGCACGCACCGAAGGCGCTCAGTGTCCAAGATGCCGATGAGGCCCGTCGCAGCCGTGTACCACTTGCGCAGCTCTTCGCGTCGAGTCTCGCCAGAAAGCACCTGCCTCTCCACAATTACTAGAAGGTAATACAAATCAAACAAAGGAAGATGCAGTGGATGTTGCGATGTATCCTCTATACCAAGGCTATTTTTGTCGCTCTCGAGAAGCGGGACGTTGAACTCCTTGAGCTTTGTGGGGTATAAGAAGAGCATCTCATTGTATCTGACATAACAGCATCAACAAATGAACATCAGGATAAAGAAGATGAAATCTGGCGTACGAATTGCGAACGAGCTCGCAGATGTAATGGAAGTACGCGATAGAGATGCGGGACTTGGCTTTAAGCATGGTGACGAACCAGACGTCGACGCAAGCGCGCTCAGCCAACAAGGCCAGTGTCGCGTCATCGCCGATCACGTCGATATTGCGCTTTGTGGGGTCCTCAGCGCTGAGCAAACGCAGCCAGAGAATCATTTGGATGAGGCAATTAGCCACTCTAATCAGTTCATCGCGAGTAAGGGTCGTAAAAGCCGCGTCCATCGCACTTAGCAACGGTCGGGAGGTCGGGACGTCACAGCAGCAAAGGAGTTGTTGACCAGCGACTCGGAGGGAGCGGAGGGCGGCCATCTCGCGGTGAAGAGGCGACATGCCCATTTGCTGCGAAACAACCACACGGTAAGCGTTGTTCTTCATGGCCACCGGTGTCGACGGTACGGACTCAATTTCCGAAGAGGCCTTTTCATGGTCGACGGCAAGAGGTAACGTCGTGCGGAGCTGGGACACGCTCACTCTCACCCAGCCCAAAAGGCGAAACACGATCTCGCGGCGTATCCTCTCCTCGTTATAGTCGATCGAGCTCTGGCGCGCGAGAAGTGGGACCTCCGGGGCGACCTCAAAACGCATTTGCGAGGAAACAAAGAGCTCCACGCTCTCGTTGGATGGCTGCTCGCTAAACAGGTGGTTAGTGCCGGCCTCGTATGGAAGCGACTTGACCGAGACGGAGGGGGAATTGGCTGTGGCGCCGACCAGGACAGAGGCAGGGGAACCCATGCCGTAGTCGGCCTTGGCGAGAGCGTCCATGAGCTCGTCGATGAGGGTGCAAATCTCCTCGCCAGCAACCTCTATGCAACTCGGATTCTCCGTGTCGAGGGAGACCAGGACACTGAATGGCGTTGAGTCATCGATGATGGGAATCTCTCCTTCCCGAGCAATCGCACGTGGGCAAACACGAACGCCATCAAGTGCAGACCTCATAGTTGCCCAGTCATCTTTGAAGCGTACCCACTGGCGATTGATGGCCTAGAATCATGAATATCGTAAGAAGAGGTTAGGCATCAACCAAAGCAGCAAAGGCACCTGAATAGCATCACTTGGTTCAAACCGGCGCAGCAAGTGAAGGCACTCGGGGAATGACAACGAGGTCTGCTCGAGAGTGATGCGGTTTCCAAAGAAACGATAGAGCTGTTGGTAGAAAAAGACGGCAGAAGAAAGGAATTTGGCGGCACGAATGCGCTTCAAGTGAGTGAAGAAGTGCTCGTAGTACGGGAGTTCCAACACAGTGGCAACCGCAGCGGGAACGTCGTCCTCGCCGTCATCTTCGCCATCCAGTTCGCCATCGATGTCCTCTTCGTCCTCAGAATCCGCATCATCATCGTTATTAACAGGGGCTGAAGAAGCAGCGCTAGATTTTTTGTTGAGGCACACGACGAGGTAGTCCTGCAATGGGGCCACTTGCACGACGATGTAGGGAGTATTGGCATTGCGCAGTTCCACCAAGGATTGCACTTGTACTGGAATGGTCTTTTGTGCCTCGGCATAGGGTGCAAAGATCTGAGAATAGGCATTGTCGACTTCGCGCAGGTTCTTTAGCAGAGCATTCTCAAAGTTCTTCACCTCTGGAATGGAACCAAATGTATCTCGGTAAGCTCCGAAGTTGGGGGCAGAAGAAATGATGGATGATCTGAGCGAGAGGAGTGTGTTGGTGACGAAGACTCCCGCATCGATGCCGCGCTGTTCCAGCTGCTCTGAGGAACGCAATGTCGTAAAAAAGACTGCCGCGCGGGTAAAAAGATACATGCGATATTGCTGGGTGGCGTCGCCAAGGCCACCTGCGCGCTGCAAAAGCTGAGCGTCCTGGACGACATAGTTGGCGAAATGGTAGGTGTTGGCACAGGCGTTGACAAAGTGATTGTCCTCGCGGCGCCAAATGCCGGCCCATGCCACTGAGCCCCAGACGAGGAAGTTGAGGGTCAAGCGATACCACTCGTGACCACCGAAGACTGTACTTGCCTGAAGGCTACGGTCGTACTAGACACAAAAATGAGATAATATCATAGGAACAGCAAATAGTAGAATTCGCTTCAACCTGAAAGTAACAATCCCAGTTCTGGCGACCTTCGCTCGCGCTACCAGGTGCAAGTTGGCCCATGCGCTCGGGTTCAAAAGCGCGAATATAAAACGGATGCGCGCTCTGGGGAGTGCCAACGATAAAGGCGAGCAGGTTGACCATGACGTGGCAAACCTCGAGATTGCGCTCGCCTCGTCGCTTACCGAGCAGTGGGAGGAGATCGGTGCCACTGTCGCTGCTGTCAATGTTCGCGTAGCCATCAAGGAAGAAGCGGAAGCACTTGAGAAGCATCGGACTCATTTCGTAGGCGTTGGCTAGCGTCGAGCCGTCTACCATTGAGTTCTTGATCGCGGCAGCAACTGGCCGGTTCAGATTGAAGAACTCATAGTAGAGCGCGAGCAACAGGCAGAAACGGCCGTCCAACACGCTGCACCTCGGATTGTGTTGCGGGCCGAGGATGTTCTGCAAGCGCATCGGGTCACCAGCACGCAGGGCCGCCACGATCTCGTCGTAGATAATCTTGAGCGCATTGTTCTTGGATGTTGCCAACTGGAAAGGATAGCATGGAGGCAATAGCGTGCGATCTTTCGCAGCTGGAATTCTCCACTTGGTCTCGGTCATGCCAAGCATCGTGAGCGCGTTCACATCCTCCAGGAGTGCCATGATGGCATTCTGATCGCGCAAGGAGCGCAACAGTTCGATCTCTGGGGAGGCAACGGGAGTCCAGGAGTCTGCTCTGCGCGCGCCATTCATAACGGCCGCTACAACCTTGCACACATCCACGTCCTTTGAGGGAAGCTCGGCAAGCAGCTTGGAGGGCTGTTTCGAGGAATCACTCGAGAGATAGCGGGCCAGTTGATGCAATAGACGCATAAAAATGGCTGAGCACTCGATTCTGATGAGAGGGACTGCACCAGGCTGATGGGCAATCACTTCCTTTGCTGAGTAGTCGCCGGCGAGCTGCAACAGGTCCTTGGTAAGCGAGAAATTGGGGTCCGCTGAGTCGCTCGAATGGCGCTGCAAATAAACGAGGAAGACGATCTGATGCAAGCGTGTGGCAAAGCGAGTGTTCTCTTCGACTGAACGGTGCACATCATCTCCCAGGGGTTTCAGGAGCTCCGCCAACTTCTTGTCGCCACAAGTAAAGAGGCGAGGGCAGAAGAGATCACGACGGAGTCGCTCAGTTAAAAGCTGGCTTAATGCTTGGTGGACTGGTTTCCTGCGCCGATTGGGAAAACTGAGTGGAAATAGTGAGTAATGAGATAGCGGGCAGTCTGTACCGATTGTTAGTTTCGTTGAACAATAACGTGAGTTGGGCGACGAGCCAGGATAATGGCAGACGTCGAAGGATTGCCTCATGGTTCGTATATCGGGCGTAGTTTTCAACGCAAAGATCGCACAGAGTTCGCATCGCTTCAAGGAGGGACGTGCTCACCACATTAGCATGCGCACCGGCGTCAATATGGAGCGAGTGTCCAATGACGTCCTGGAAATACGCGAGCTGAGATGAGGGGTTAAACTCCAAGCAGTCGATTATGGCCGACTCAACTGCAAAGATCTTGGCATCCCCTTCTTCGCAGTCAATCTCTCTCAAGCGATCGACAACAGAGTTGGTGCGCAACAACAAGAATACCGCCTTCAATGACTCCTTCGGACGGCACATGACGGCAAGGAATATCGAGTTGATTCGGCCCAGATTGTCCCGATACTTTTCCAACGGAAGAGCCTCGACCAAATTTCGGAGAGAAGGCACCTTGAGAAGCAGCGAAGCACCAATCAACCAATGCTCAAAGTTATCCAGGGCAGAGTCGATTGCGTTCTCCACGGCGGGGTCCTCGACGAAGGCGAGTGTTTCGAGAAGCTGTTGCCAAACTGCCTCGATGGTCACCGCAACGAGCCCCAGGCAGATAGTATGGGAGTTGACATCGACCATCAACTTCTCGGCGATGTCCTTGACAAGATTTATGAACTGCTCAGGTTTAGGCAGATGGGACTTGCCATCTTGACGTGGCGGCAGTTGCTTCAAGGGCACCGTGACCGCGGCGAGCATCGTGAAGGCTGTCTCATGTGTGTAGCGGAGGCAAAATGCGCCCACACAGTCGCGCGTAAGAAGCTCGATGATTCCAAGAGTGATATCGCCAACAAGGCGCGACACATTTGCAAGGCCAAAGGTGCGTTCAATGATGTCGCGCTTGAAGTGTGCGAATTGAAAAAAGTGTTCCGGCTTTTCGAGCCATTGAAACACCCGACCTAGGGGACGCTTTGCCATGGCATCCGACACCTTTGCACGCTGAAGAAAATGTGAGAGCTGATGATGAGCAGAGAACAAATAGCAAATTAAGAGCGCACGATTCCGTCAATTCCCGAGTCTCCCGAGGTACGCTCCCGTTGGAAGACCGTATCGAGCTCGGCGGAGAGCAAGTCGAAAAAGGGGAGCAATGGTGGGAAAGTACGCTCGAAATTGAGCTACAAGTAAAGGGAAGTTCAGACAAGATTTCTGTGGTTATAAAATAGAAGAGCGCACAGCCAGGGTAGTTTCGTCTTGAAGCAGAGCCAACGAACCCACCTTCTTCGGAATCTCAATCGCAGAGTTTAAGAGAAGTGTGATGTACTCTGCGGGGGGGAAAAACGTCAGTCCGGACACAAATTCGACAAATTCATCGAACCAAATTACCTTTATAAACTGCGGTCTGTTCGGAGCCGAGGCACGACAGCAGCGTGTCGAGGTTGAAGTGGCTGTACAAGGCGTACAGCAACTTCATCACGACTGGACGGAACAAAAACTTGAGAGACAGCTGCACCGAGCGCAGCAAAGAGTGCACCGGTTCACCGCGCTGGATAGACTCTGAAACCTTCACATTGTATGTCAGCCAATTCAAGTGGTCAATTTAAGAAAACGGGAGGAAAGGTGATGGACCTGGATGATGACCTCTCGTAGTAACTTTCCACTCCACGCTGAGTTACACCGCGCCACGATGCCGCGCCATAGGAAGTCGTACGCGTTGAAGAACTCCTTGAGCTTCTTGATCTGTGCTGGCTCCTCCGCCACGGTGTTCATAGCAGTCGATGGGGTCACGACATTCTTGTAATCTAGTCAAAGAGCAATTGTCGGCAGGAATGGTAACTCGGAGTCACGAATCGAACGTACAGTCGTATATTTGAGGGCGCAGACGGCGAATCTGGGAGACCTTTGCAGCGTTGATGTAGTGTGGATTCATATCAGCCGTAGAGCGCACTTCGGCAACGAGCTGAGAAAAGACTTGCTCGAAGGCAGCAGTGAGGGGAGAGGCCGACTCGTCCTTCTCGTCGACCAGACCAAAGGCCGACGCAAGCCAGCTGCGGCCATCAATTTCCCCGTGTCCGGAGACCACGCCACGATGCAGGGCACGATCAACGTTCTCAATCGAGGAGGCATCGCGAGCAAGCAAACCAAAAGCGTCGAAGTACATGAAGTCCCACTCGTTGAGGAAAACGGCGGGATACGCGCTCTGCGAGGAGAAAACCCGCTCCGGAGGGAAGTGAAGGACCAAGAGAACAAAGATGTTGGGGTTCTCAAAGCGATATTCGTCGATGCGGCCGCGGAAAAAGTTGACTTGATCGTTGCTGACGCTGTCCATAGCTGCCACGCAGATAAGAACTTGAGGCCTCGTCGGGCCTCCATTCTTAATCTTGTGGAAGAACTCTTCCATTGCCGCAAGGAAGTTCCCGCGAGAGCTGTAGTCCGACAAGGAGAGAACCGAGAGCTGGTCAAAGTCGATGGCGAGAAGATTCGCAACCTGAATTTGCAGCTCTCTCTTTCCAATATTGATAATATCGGCTGACGAGCGTGAGTAGAGGACCCACTTGCGAGCGTAGACATGTCCCAGGGAGGCGCCCGCGGAATCTCGCAGAGAGCGTTTCTCAGCATCAGCGCTGCTGAGTAGAAGTCGAGCGAACAGAATAACATTGAAATGCTCTTGGGCCAGCAAGTACTCGCGACGATAGGATGGCGGCAGCGAATCGACCAAAAAGAGCTGCTCCGGACGGGCCAGCTGTAAGAGCTTGTACAAGCCCTGGCGAACGAGGAGACGGATCGATTGAATAATTGGGGGCATGGATGGATCGTAATACTCCTCGCTCAACATCTTCGATACTTCTGCGGCAGTCAAGGCACTGAAAGACGTCGGCATCACCGGAACGGCCTTGCCTCTCTCAATCGCCAGTTGAATGCTCTGGTACATGATCGATGCGATAGTTTCTTCGGGGTGGAAGCCATAAAGAAGGCGCCCATTCGAAGCCTCATCATGCAGCCTGTGGACGCCATCGCGGATGCCCGCCTCGACAATCTCAGAGAAGGACTTAGAGGAAAAGTGACCATCGGCCTCGGCCACGCTCAGTGATTTCCAGTTTTCTTGGTGGGAGAGCTTCTCTTCCAACATGTGGCGGATGCTAAGAACGTACTTCTCGAACCTAATCCGAGCGTGGAGTGAGCGATCTGCTTCGTTCAAGAGTCCGGATAGCAAAACGTACCGATCCAAGAAGGGAGTTTGAGTGTTGGGGATTTGTGAGGTGGGCACGTGCACGATGATCTTGAAGTTGGGGTGGACGATGCAAGGCAAACTAAGTGACCCAATCGCCAAGTTAGTCACAAATTGGGTCGTCGATGTGCCTTTCTCTGCCTTGGAAGGGATCGCCGTTGTGTGCAGGTTGAAAAGATCGTAGAAGGCCGAGCGCACTGGCTCTGAATTGAGCAAGAGCACCGTGTCGCCATTTTCCATGGCCGCTTTGACACTGAGAACAACGTCGGCCAGTGAGCTCTCACGCGAGTCATTCTTGAATCCGCCGACAGACACGATGATCAATTTGCCCTTAATCTTCACTTTTTCTCGGTCCAAGAGACCCAACAAGAGGGGAACTGAAGCCTCACTTTCGGTGGGGTCAATGATCATGAGATACCTACAACCGAGATCAGTCCAGCTCGACTGGATAAATGCGGAGGCATACGAACCTGAAAGAGGCCGTGTTAGGGCTTTCGCCCTCTTTGACGCGGTGCTCCAAGCTCTCAATCATCATGTCTAGCGACTTGTCGCTCAAAAGGACTTCGCTGGGTGGGTCTTTCCATTTGAATGGATCAAATTGCGCAGAACGGATGCTTTCAAAGAACCCAAGGGCAACTGTGGAGAAGTCCTTGGGGTCGTAACCGTTGAGGTGGCGTCGGAGCGCATGCAAGAGCATCTCTGGTTCAACGCACCGGAATCCCCGGATTCCAGTCTTGAGAGAAAGGTCACGGAGAAGGCGGAGGAAATATATATAATCGCGATGCTGGAATGGCTTGCGGTGGTCGTGGACGACGGCCTTTGCCTTGCTAAAGCCCTCACACAAAGCCTTAGCAAACAGCGCGTCCTCTCGACCGATGGCCTCTGTGACCAGCTGGCGCGTCCTCTGAAGATTGTCCGCCTCGATAGCATCCTTGCCAAAGAGCGTATAGCGAGTTAGCTGTCCACAAAAATGTCGATTAATAATTGAAAAAATCAAATACAAGAAACAAAGAGAGGCGAACAGCATCCAGATCTTGTAAAGTGAGATCGGGCTGGAGAAGCAAAGCGACTCGATTCGTGTTCGGCACATCCATGATGGCGTTGCTCAGGATGACACTTGCGACCCTAGGGTGGTCCAAGTGGTCATGGGTCTCCTTTAATACCAGGTTCTGGTCCTTGGGTAAGCTAGTCTCGTCGAGCAACACCGTATGCCTCAGTCCTACGTCAATCACTTGCCTAGATAAAATGAATGTTATAGGATGAAACGTCAGTGAAGAATGGTAACATTGAAAGTACCTCGCCTCGGCGTTGTCGTATACTTCCTTGACCTCGCGATCAGTGGAATGCAACGAACACTGGTACCGCCAGGAAATAAGCTCGTAGAGGTCTTTATAGATGCCCTTCTTACCCTTCATGTTGTTCTGCGCAATGGTAAAACCAAAGGTTTTTCCGCAGCCAGCAGGGCCGACGATGGCAAAGGGGATCATCGCGTCCACGCATGCAACCACGCCATATAAATTCTCCAAGATGGCCTCTGTTGGGGCCGTGCCTCGAGGGAGCTCGGTGTCGTTGTAGAGAGCGGTCAGACAGTCCAACACAATCCCTCGGAATGAGAAGTGCTGGTCCAAAATGCTGCACTCACGGTCGATCTGAGTGGCGTACATATCACGCTGAGGGCTGAGACGTGGGAAGCGGAAGTAGTAAGTAATGCAGAGCGCCATTGTGAGCGCACGGGAGAAGCGCAGTGTGGGGTCGGTAGGGGGCTGCATGCCAGGGGAACGCAACAAGATGTGACCGCCTCGATCCTTGTAAAAATAGCGGAACAGCTTCAAAGCGCGCATTGCATCTCGGATGGAGACGTGAATATTCTCATCGAATCGATGATCTCGCAAGTGCTGTTGGCCAATGAGAATACAGTCGCGAGCAGTCGTGGCGAACAGCCTCGACGTCTCGTCATCGAAACCGTAGTCCTCTGCACGAGATGCCAGTAAAAGAGCCATGAAGCGCTTCTCAACTTCAGGGGTGAACTCGTAGAACTTAACGTGCCGTAGTTTGAGCGAGAGAGCTGAAACGCGCACAGTGAACTGCAAACGGCCGCGGCGCTTGACGCCCGTGAAATTGGCATTGTCCTCGTCAGTGTCATTATCCTCGGCGTTGGCCATGAGTGCGTAGTCGCGAATCTCGCGGTCGGCAGGATTCACGGCGCCGACGATAAAGAGTTTCCCGTGGAGAGGAACGCCATCAACACAATGATCGCATATGATCTCCTTGTGAACGCCCATAAAGCGGGTCGTGTTCTCCTCGTCAATAAAGACAATGACGTTCGCGTCGAGGTGTCTCGCTTGCTCGCTGTTGGTCGACGCAAAGTCCTGGATCTCCTTAATTGTCAGGGAGTTGCTCATGAGCTTCGTCGAAAATAAGCCTTTCACGTTAACCGTCAGTAACTCGACAATTAAGGCCGAGAGATCACCACGGCTCTTCAACGGCGCGTTCTGGAAAGTCAGCGGGTTTGCCTTGGCCTCTGCGAGCGACGGCTGAACGTTCTTGGCGTCAAATGATGCAATCAATTTCGAGACCACCGGCGTCCTGTCGAGTTTCTTGTAGGCGCGGAATTTGTTGCTCGCCAACTGCGCGAGCTCTTGCGCAAGCTGCAAAAAGGGCCCATGGGCGTCGGTGATCGTATCAGCCGCGAGCGGGGCATCGCCGAACAGTTCGGAGGCGCGAATCATGCCTGGGGTGGGGTCGGAATCGCCGTGAGTGACGATATTGACCTCTTTGACAATTTCAAGGTGCACTGCTGGTGAAATCCTTTTCTGATCCAAGAGGGCTTTAGCCACTTCTTTTATCGATGATTGGAGCAGCTCAAGCATTCCGGGGATGAGATCTTCTCTAATGTTGGCCAACGATGAGAGTACGCGTAAGAGTTCCGTCTTGCCAACGCCAGTATCTCCCTCCCAGATTAAACTTCGCCCGATGGTGAGACGGCCGTGAAGCACCAACATGGCCAAGAGTGAGTCGGGAGTGAGAACGAATTTGTGGCGATTCGTGACGCGCCAAATATCCTGCGTGCGACAGTGGAATATATTCGCGAGCAATCGGCGCATCTCCGCGGGCAGACGGAAGAGAGTATTCGGGTCCTCGTGCGTGCGGCCGTGGAAATCCCAAACGGATGTCGTCAATTGGGCCACAAACGGCGTCTTCCGCTGCGCCTGGTCGGAGCCAAAGTCAACGAAGTGAATGTGG
>Ga0154020_10010887_pt1 | contig 10384 bp, 6 predicted proteins | sample Klosneuvirus_201_FD_109709 | JGI IMG/M metagenome (GOLD analysis project Ga0154020, IMG submission 109709) | Active sludge microbial communities from wastewater, Klosterneuburg, Austria - Klosneuvirus_20160825_MG | ecosystem: Engineered > WWTP > Aerobic digester > Activated sludge | place... | reverse complement strand
GAGAACCATGGCTCGGTACATCGGTCCTGTTTGTCGGCTCTGCCGGCGCGAGGATATGAAGCTGTTTCTGAAGGGAGACCGCTGCTACACCGAAAAGTGCGGTCAGGAGCGCCGTGCATACGCACCTGGACAGCACGGGCAGAACAGCCGTCGCCGCAAGGCTTCGGACTACGGCGAGCAGCTGCGTGAGAAGCAGAAGGTCAAGCGCATCTACGGCATTGCCGAGCGTCAGTTCCGCGGTTACTACTTCCGCGCGAACCGGATGAAGGGCGTGACGGGCGAGAACCTGCTGATGCTTCTCGAGCGTCGTCTCGATAACGTCGTCTACCGACTCGGCTTCGCCAGCGATCATGCGGAAGCGCGCCAGTTGGTGCGGCACGGACACTTCTCTGTGAATGGGTCGCGCGTTGACATTCCGTCTTATCTGGTCAAGGCCAGTGACGAGGTGCTGGTGCGTGAGAACAGCAAGAAGGTCAAGCGCATCGGCGAGAGCCTGGCGGCGGTCGATCGGCGTGGTGTGCCCCAGTGGCTCGAAGTCGACAAAGACAACTTCCGCGGGAAGGTGAAGTCGCTGCCGGCTCGCGAAGATTTCACGATGCCGATCCGTGAGCAACTGATCGTCGAGCTTTACTCGAAGTAATCGCTCTTCTTGGAGACAAGCAAGATGGCTACCGCGCAGGCAAGTGTGCCGACCTATGCTCGCAATTGGCGCGAGCTAATCCGCCCCAAGATGCTGGAGGTGGATCGCGAGACCCTGACCCCAACGTACGGACGCTTTTCTTGCGAGCCGCTCGAGCGTGGGTTTGGCACGACTCTTGGTAATGGCCTCCGTCGGGTGCTTCTGTCGTCCCTTCAAGGCGCGGCAATCAGTGCCGTCAAGATCGAGGGCGCGCTGCACGAGTTTCAGACCCTGCCGGACGTCGTCGAAGACGTCACGGACATCGTCCTCAACCTGAAGGACGTACTCATCAAGGTGCATGATGCGAAGCCGCGTACGCTGCGCATCGACAAGGATGGAGAGGGCGAGATCACGGCTGGTGACATCGTGCGGAGCGATGGTGTTGAGATTCTCAACCCGTCGCATCACATCGCTACGGTGTCGCGCGGTGGCAAGCTCCATGCGGAGCTGCTGGTGCAGATGGGCCGTGGCTATGTCTCGGCGGAGCGTAACAAGCAGCCGAACATGCCGATCGGGATGATTCCCATCGACGCGCTGTTCTCGCCGATCAAGAAGGTGAACTACGTCGTGACCAACGCTCGCGTTGGACAACAGACGGACTACGACAAGCTCACCGTCGAAGTGTGGACGGATGGCTCGGTGAAGCCGGAGGACGCGGTGGGTTATGCTGCCAAGATCCTCAAGGACCAGCTGACCATCTTCATCAACTTCGAAGAGACCTACGAGCCGCTCGATGAGCCGGTCTCGGAGGAGCAGAGCAAGCTCAATGAGAACCTCGACAAGTCCGTCGAGGAGCTGGAGCTTTCGGTTCGCTCTGCAAACTGTCTGCAGAACGCCAACATTCGCTTCATCGGTGAGCTGGTGCAGCGGAGTGAGGCCGAGATGCTGAAGACCAAGAACTTTGGTCGGAAGTCTCTCAAAGAGATCAAGGAAATCCTGGCCGAGATGAACTTGTCGCTGGGAATGAAGCTCGAGGGCTGGGAAGCTCCGTCGAGCCGCAACAAGCTCTAAGCAGCGCAGAGACAAACACAATGCGTCACCAAAAATCTGGCAGAACGTTTGGCCGCAAGGCCGATCACCGGAAGGCGCTGTGGTCGAACATGGTTTCGTCGCTCATTCAGGCCGAGCGAATCCAGACCACGGACACGAAGGCCAAGGAGCTGCGACGCTTCGCAGAGCCGGCGATTGCCTGGGCAGTATCGGTGGGTTCCTTGCTGAGCAAGGACCAAGAGAAGCGCACCGACGAAGAGAAGATCCGTATCGTCCACGCGATGCGGATGGCGCAGCGGATCGTCAAGAACCGCGTCGCGCTGCACAAACTCTTCGACGAGCTGGGTCCGCGCTATGCAAGCCGTCACGGTGGCTACCTTCGCATCATCAAGAAGGGCTTCCGTCACGGTGATGCCGCTCCGGTGTCGATCGTCGAGTTGGTCGATCGTCCCGAGGCGGAAGCGCCCGCCAAGTAGTCGCCTCAGTAGATTCCTTCCCCTAGGCCCGCTTTCCTCTTCGACCAGACTCGTGGCTCGATGGGGTGGGTTTCTTCCTCCGGGCTTTGGTCCGGACTCTCCCAATCACACACTAGGCTTCGCTGCTACTCCTCAGTAGCGCTGTCCGTCTCGCTTGGCGCAGCTGGCGGCCATTCCGATCGCAGCAAGACCCGCTGGCGTCGCCCCTGATCCGTCCACCAGATGATCTGCTGCACCAGCTTGGGCGCCTTGCTTGGGTCGCGCAGCGTGGCCACCACTTGTGGGTCGTCAAGCTGGAGCGTCGACTCGTGTCGGCCATCGGCCACCCGCGTCACCACCAGTCCCACCGACTGCGCCGGATGCGATCGCCGATCTTCCCACAGTGCGTACTCTTCATCCGTGGACAGCGAAATGAGGCGCGGCTGCTCGTTGGCTGGCAGGCCGAGATCAGCAAACGGGGGCGGCATCGGCAGAATCGTGAGCTGCGGCTTGGTCTCGATCAGCTTGTCGCCCCAGAGATAGCGATGCCCGTCGCTGAGCCAGTGACCCGGCTCTCTCGTTCGTTCGTGCAGACCGATCAGCTCGATCTGCTCGACGTTGGCTCGGACCAGCGTGGTCTCGCCCGGCTGAGTGCCGAAGCAAATGGCGTAGCGCGGCTGCTTGACCGGCTGAACGTCGCAGTGGGCAAACGTAAGCTCCGGCCAGGCCAGCCAGCTGGTCGCCGACAGCCGTGTCCGCAGACCGTCCCTCTCGACATGGAGCTGGGGCGGCTGCTTGTACCTGGCCAGCGTCGCAAAAGTGCTCTGCTCGGGCTGCCACTGGTTGCCGCAGAAGGCGATGAACGCAAACGGCAACCCCAAGATCAAACCCGGCAACGGCAGCAGCGAATACCAAGGCCTGAGGTCATACTGATCGGACATCCGCTCATTCCTTCGACTTCAGCTTAGCAGCGACGGACATTTCCTCGCAAAGCGGACGTGCGGCTGGACGCAGTGCCATGGGTCGCTGATTCCAGATGTAGCCATAAATGCAGAAAACGGTCGAAGGAATCGCCGACACGCGGGAAAATAACCCGGGCCATTCGGCGGAGGAGACAAGTTCCATGGGGGCAGCACGTGTTGTGGGATGTACTTGGGGGCTACTCTGCCTGCTGGGCTGGGGGACGGCGGCGGCGGCAGGCACAAGAGGGGCGGTGTTGGTGAAGGCGGGGCAGGTGCTCGATGTGCAGACGGGGGTGCTGCACGCCAAGCAGGCGCTGCTCATCGAAAACGAGCGCATCAAGGAGATCGGGCCCGAGGCACAGATCTTGGCGCACGCTCCGTCGGGGGCACAGCTGATTGACCTGGGTGGTTATACGGTGCTGCCCGGCTTGATCGATGCGCATACCCATCTGACCTATCGGGTCGACGTCGCGAGCTTCTCCTGGCTCGGGGTGTCGGCGCCGCGTGAGGCACTGCTTGGGGCGCGGCATGCGCGGGCGACTTTGCTGGCCGGCTTTACGACGGTGCGTAATCTCGGGGCGCGGGGCTATGCCGACGTGGCGCTGCGGGATGCGATCCGTGACGGCGATGTGATGGGGCCGCGCATGCAGGTCTCGGGTCCTGCGATCGGCTCGACGGGCGGACACATGGACTCCAACCTCTTGCCGTACGCTTTCCGCTACAGCGAGGAGGGCATTGCCGACGGTCGCGAGGGCGTCATCCGCAAGGTTCGCGAGGTCGTCAAATACGGCTCGGATGTCGTCAAGGTCGCAGTCACCGGCGGCTTCCTGTCCGTCGGTACCAATCCCAATGGCGGCCAGTATAGCGATGAGGAGCTACAAGCACTGGTCGCGGAAGCCAAGCGGCTTGGCAAGCCCGTCGCCGCCCATGCGCACGGTACGGTTGGCATCAAGCAGGCCGTGCGCGCTGGTGTCGACTCCATTGAGCACGGCACCGAGCTAGATGACGAGTGCATTCAGCTCATGAAGTCGCGCGGCACCTACCTCGTTCCGACGGTGTTTCTGTGGTCGCACTTTCCCGAAAACGCCCGTCCTCCCGAGGTCCCGCTCGAGAAAGCCGAGAAGGCGCGCGAGATGGCACCGATCGCCAAGCGCAACCTGGCGAGGGCCATCCGCGCCGGCGTCAAGATTGCGCTCGGAACAGACTCGTCGGTGTATCCACACGGAATGAACGGCCACGAGTTCGGAGCGCTGGTCGACTTGGGGATGTCGCCGCTCGGCTCGATTCAGGCTGCGACGATTCACGCGGCGGATCTGCTCCGCATGCAGCAGCAAGTTGGGCAGCTCAAGCCAGGTTTCTTCGCCGACTTGGTCGCGGTGCCGGTGAACCCGCTCAAAAACGTCCGCGTCCTCGAGAACATCCCGTTTGTGATGAAGGGCGGCGAGATCGTCAAGGATCAGCGGCCGGGCGCAGCCTGTATCCAAGGCGCCACATCGTCCTTCGCAGCGCCGCAAGAGGACGCTACGCTGCGCCCGCATGGATATCCTGGTATTTCTTTGCTTCCTGCTGTCCGGCGGCTCTGGGCTGCTTTTCGAAGTGCTGTGGACGAGGGAACTTCAGCTCGTGTTCGGCTCGACGACACTGGCAATGTCGACGGTCCTGTCGGTGTTCATGGGCGGGTTGGTGTTGGGCAGTCTGCTCGGCGGCAAACTAGCTCCCAAGGTTAAGCGTCCTCTTCTCGCCTACGCACTCGTCGAGGCCGGCGTCGGACTCTACGCTCTGCTTTTGCCGCTTCTGCTCGCGCGCTATCCAGCGCTCAACGGACTTTTGTGGCGGACCGTCGGCGACCACTTTGTCCTGTTGTCGATCCTGCGCTTTGTCGCCACCGCGCTGGCGCTGATCGTGCCGACGACGCTGATGGGTGCGACGCTGCCCTTGCTCTCGCAGTACGTGTCGCAGAAGCACGCCGGCATCGTCGGCACCTCCGTGCAGATCGGCACGCTGTTCGCGATGAACACGACCGGGGCGGTGCTGGGAACCTTTCTGTCCGGCTTCATTTTGCTGCCGCGGCTCGGGGTGACCAGGACCAACCTGCTCGGCGCGGCCACCAACCTATCGCTCGCGATCCTGATCGTGCTCGGGAGCTTTCTGTGGCAGCGGCGCCGGACCTTGCCCGAGGAGTCCACCGGCCCGCTTTCCGAGCCGAACGCAGCAGTGCCTGCCGACGAGCAAGCCCCGCTCCGGGCCGATCTGCCAAGCCCGCTGCGCCTGCGCCGCATCGCCGTGCTCTCCTATGCGATCTCGGGCGGGACGGCGATGATCTACCAAGTGCTGTGGACGCGCGCCTTGGCGATCATCATCGGCTCATCGGTGTACTCGTTCACGCTGATCCTGCTGGCATTCCTCATCGGACTGGCGGCGGGAGCTGCGGCGGTGACGAGGCTGCTCCCGAAGGTAAGAAGGCCGGTGCTGTGGCTCGGTGCGCTGCATGCGCTGACCCTGGTGGCGGTTGGCTATTCCTATCTGATGTTTGATCGCTTGCCGGGGATGTTCTTGGCGATCTTGCGGTCGGGGCAGCTGGGCGTCGACGAGCTGCTCTCGACCCAGTTCGGGCTCTCGGCCTTGGCGATCCTTCCGGCGACGCTGGCGATGGGCGGCGTGATGCCGCTGACCATGCGCATCTATACCGGCAGCGTCGATGGCGCCTCCCATGACGTCGGCATTGCCTATGCGTTAAATACCCTCGGCGCGATCATCGGTTCGTTTGCCGCCGGCTTCTTGGTCCTGCCGGGCCTGGGCCTCCAGCGCGGCCTGCTCGGCAGCGGTCTTGTCACCGCTGGGCTGGCGGCGCTGCTGCTGTTTCACAGTGAGTCGAGGCCCCTGCCGCTCCCCACCACAGATGCGCCAGGCGAGCCGCTGATTCCGACGGACCTGCCAGCCACCAAGCCCTCGCGCCTGATTCCACTGTCGCTTGCTGCGGCGGTGGCGATCGGCGCGCTGCTGTTTGCGCAGCTTGCGCCCCGCTGGAACCTCACCCACTTTGCCGCCGGGCTGTTTCGGGTCTCGGTGGCGCGCTCGGTCGTGCGGCTCCACAACCGCGTCCTGCCCGATCTGCTCTATTACAAAGACGGCATTGCCACCACCGTCTCCGTCGAGCGCTGGGGCAAGACGATTGCACTCAAGAACAACGGCAAGGTCGACGCCTCCAACTCCGACGACATGGGAACGCAGATCATGGTCGGGCTGATGCCGCTCCTGTGGCATCCCACGGCGCTCGACAAGCCGCCGCGGGTGGCGGTGGTCGGCTACGGCTCGGGCGTCACGATCGGCGCAGTCACCCAGTTTCCGATCGGGCACGCCGACGTGATCGAGCTAGAGCCCGCAGTGGTCGAAGCCGGCGATCGCTTCTTTGCCGAGGTCAGCCACTTGCCGAGCAAAGATCCGCGCGTCCGCGTCATCATCGGCGACGGACGCAACTTCATGACGCAGGCGATCTCGCCCGATGATCGCTACGACGTGATCGTCAGCGAGCCCTCGAATCCCTGGATCACCGGCGTCTCCAACCTCTTTACGATCGACTACTGGAAGCTCGCCAAGAGCCGCCTGGCTGACGACGGCGTGTTCTGCCAGTGGGCGCAGCTTTACGAGCTATCGCCCGTCAACATCAAGACCCTGCTGCGCAGCTTCGCCAGCGTCTTTCCCCATACCTACGTCTTCACCTCGGAGTACGGCTCGAGCGACATGATCTTGGTGGCGACCAAGAAGCCACTTCCACTCGACCTTGCGCGACTGCGCAAAAACTTTCAGGTGCCGGCCCTGCGCGCTGAGCTTTCGCGAGCGGGCATTGACCGAGCCGAAGAAGTGCTGGCCGATCTCCTGCTCACGCCCGACGAGCTGTGGGCTTTCACGGTCGGTGGTCACATCAACACCGATGACAATGCGCGGATCGAGTTTGCGGCGCCGCGCGATCTGCTCGGCTACATGCGCCACGAGTCGTCGGTGCCCCGCGTCCACAGCGATGACTGGATCTACGGTCGCTTCGAGCGCTATCTGGTGGGCCAGGGGCTGCCGTTCGACTCGGCGCCGGCCTGGCTCGCGAGCCAAGCCACTGGCGAGCGGCGGGCCGATCTCTACGCCGCGATTGGTCGGGCGCTGCTGATGCGCGGCAAGCGCAAGGCGGCGGCGCGGCTGCTCAATCGCTCGCTGGGACTTGGCGGCGGCCAAGGCACGGACGAGCTGGCACGGCTGCTCACGATGTTCGAGTCACGCACGCACCACGAACACGAGGAGCCGCTTAGCCTGGACTGGGACGGCAGCGACCAGCACTTTGCCGATGGGCTCGGCACCCCGTCCCTGCCGATCGGGCTGTCGGCAGCGGAGCAAGCGACCATCTTGCGGCAGTGGAGCGACGCCAAGCGCTCCCTCGCCAAGCGAGAGTACGTCCCGGCGCTGCGCGAGCTACGCGAGTGGCCGATGAAGTGGATTGATCAAATGGGGCCGAGCGTGCGGCTGCTCCTTGGCTACTTGCTCTACAAAGCCGATCTGTCGCCCGAGGCGCTCGACCACCTGGCCGAACTTTCGGACGAAGAGCCGTTTCTGCGCAGGCACCCCGGCACGTATTACTACCTGGCGCGCACCCAGATGGCGAGCGGCAAGCCGCGGCAGGCCGTGCGCAACATGGAGACCTATCTGGCCGAGCTCAAAAAACCGCGCGCTCAGCCTGTAAAAAGCCCTATCGCTTCGGACTTGTGAAGGTAAAATGCCCGCCCCTACGGCAAGGCGTGGCGGCGCTCTCATCGTCCGACCAGTTCAGCGATGTTCCCGTCGATTCCTTCGGCGACTGCGTGCCCGACCTTGCCCAGTTCTTGGACAGCATTGGTTAGGAGGCACCTGGGATGCGCAATTACAGCGAAGCAGAGATTCGGGATGTCGTCGTTACTGGGCATGGTGGTTCGGGAAAGACTTCGCTGGGAGAGGCCATCTTGTTCGATGCCAAGCTGGTCACCCGGCTTGGGCGAGTCGATGACGAGACCTCAAACCTGGACTCCGAGCCCGAGGAAAAGAAGCGTCGGGGCACCATCAATCCCCACGTCTCCGCAATCGAGTGGCAGAAGTCCAAGCTCAACTTGATTGATACCTCGGGGCAGGGCGACTTCATCGTCGACACCATGATCGCCATCGGGGCCGCCGACAGCGCGCTGTGCGTGGTCTCAGCTTCCGACGGCGTGCAGGTCTACACCGAGAAGACCTGGGAAGCAGCCGACGAGCTGCACATGCCGCGCTTCGTCTTTGTCAACAAGATGGACCGCGAGCGGGCCGACTTTGCCGGCGTGCTGGAGCAGGTTCGGCGGGTTCTGTCGCCGTCCGCGGTGGCGCTCCAGCTGCCGATTGGCGCCGAAGGCTCCTTCGAGGGCCTGGTCGATCTGGTCAGCCAGAAGGCCTACCGATTCTCGGAAGATGGGCGCGAGGTCACGCTGGACGATGTACCGGCGGCTCTCGCGGCGCAGGTCAGGGAAGCGCGCGACAAGCTAATCGAGGAGGTCGCGGGCTCGGACGACGAGCTGATGGCGGTCTACTTCGACGCGGGCACGCTCACCGATGAGCAGCTGCTGGCCGGTCTACAGCGCGCGGTGGCTGCCGGTAAGCTGTTCCCGGTGTTCTGTGGCTCGGCGGCGCAAAACAAGGGCGTGCAGCCACTGCTTGATGCGATGGTGAGCTTGCTGCCGCCAGCCTCGGCGGGACGGTCACGGAGCGGAGCCGGCAAGTCCGGTAGTGAGGTGCGTCGCTCGCCGAGGAGCAGCGAGCCGCTGTCCGCCTTTGTCTTCAAAGTCATTCCGTCGGACGTGGGCAAGATGGCGCTGGTCCGCATCGTGTCGGGCAAGATCACCGCCGACGCCCCGATCTGGAACGCCAGCCACGACAAGGGCGAGCGCGTCGGTCAGCTGTACGTCTTTACACCCGGCAAGCGGACCAGCGTGCCCGAGGCCCATGCGGGTGACATCGTCGGCTTGGCCAAGCTCAAGCTGACCCGCATCGGCGACACCTTCTCGGACGAAAAGGAGCTGGTGAAGTTTGCCGCTCCCACCGTGCCGGCGCCGGTCGTGCGCTATTCGCTGCACATCAAGGGCAAGACCGACGAAGCCAAGCTGGCGCAGAAGCTCCATGACCTGCACGAGGAAGATCTCGCGCTGTCGGTTGAGTACGATGCTGCGACCAAGGAGACCTTGATTGGCGGCTGTGGTCCGGTCCACATCGAAGCGACGCTCGACAAGCTGCGGCGCGTCGGTGTCGAGGTCGACCTGGCGCCCCCGCGCGTGCCGTACTTGGAGACGATTCGCGGTCGCGCCAAGAACGTCGAGGGCAAGCACAAAAAGCAGACCGGCGGCAAAGGTCAGTTCGGCGTCTGCTTCCTCGACCTCGAGCCCTCACCGCGCGGCTCTGGCCTGGTCTTCGAGGATGCCATCGTGGGTGGCTCGATTCCTCGCCAGTTCATTCCATCAGTCGAGAAGGGCATCAAAGAGCGCATGGTCCGCGGCGGGCTCGCCGGCTATCCCATCACCGATGTCAAAGTCCGGCTGTTCGATGGCAAATATCACGACGTCGACAGCGACTCGCGCAGCTTCGAGATGGCCGGCAGCAAGGGCTTCCTCACCGCCTTCAAGCTCTCGCAGCCCGTGCTGCTTGAGCCGTACATGAAGATTGAGGTCGCCATTCCCGAGGAGTACATGGGCACGGTCATCGGTGACCTCAACAACCGCCGCGCGCACATTGGTGGCATGGAAGCCAAGGGCAAGAGCCAGATCGTCATGGCCCAAATCCCAATGAGCGAGACGCTCGACTACTCGGCCTTTCTGCGCTCGGCGACCGGTGGCCGTGGCAGCTTCAGCCTGGCCACCTCGCACTACGCCGAGATGCCGCAGCAGCTCGCCGACAAGGTCATCTCCACCTCCAAGAAGCACGTCGAAGAGGACGAAGAGTAGACCGTCCACCGCTGCCAGCCTCGCTGGCGCGGCGCGGTCCCTTCCCTGCCCGTTCTCTCCCTTCCGTTCCATCCCGACACAGCGCGGTAGCCATCGGACGCACAGTGGTTGAAGCGCCACGCACAGTGGTTGAAGCGCCACGTACTGCGGTAGAAGCGAGACAACCAGTGGTGGTCGGGCGACAACCAGTGGTGGTCGGGCGACAACCAGTGGTGGTCGGGCGACAACCAGTGGTTGAAGCGCCACGTACTGCGGTAGAAGCGAGACAACCAGTGGTGGTCGGGCGACAACCAGTGGTGGTCGGGCGACAACCAGTGG
>Ga0154020_10010886_pt1 | contig 10384 bp, 12 predicted proteins | sample Klosneuvirus_201_FD_109709 | JGI IMG/M metagenome (GOLD analysis project Ga0154020, IMG submission 109709) | Active sludge microbial communities from wastewater, Klosterneuburg, Austria - Klosneuvirus_20160825_MG | ecosystem: Engineered > WWTP > Aerobic digester > Activated sludge | place... | reverse complement strand
TGCTCAACTACGGCATCGAGGAAGCGCGCTTCACGAAGCCTGTTTATCCGGGCTCTACCATCCAAGTGAAGTTCACCGTGAAGGAGAAGGTGGATCAGGAGAAGAAGGTAATTACAGCCGATTCGCCGAAGGGTGCGGATGTGGCTTCGGGGATCGTTAAGTTCCTTGTTGATGTTGTTGACGAGACCGAGGAGACGGTTGCGGTGGCTACTATTTTGACGATGGTTAGGAAGTTGGATCAGAACTGATGGCGAACCTGAACGTTGTTGGTTCTTTGGGCGTGTCCCCGGCTCAAATGCAGCCGGGGTCGCGCTTTCCGCTGCAAGTCCTCGGCTGGATTACCAGCCTGTGGGCTTTCCGCTTCAATCGCTCACGCGAAATGCACCTTATTACTTCCACGGATGGAGCGTTGTCGAACATGCCGTATCGGTGCCATACCCAAAGACCGGCTTCCGATGGCTGATTCAGTAACATTTCGAGATATTTAGCAATAACCCCGGGCTATTGCTCAGCACGAATTGTAATCCTTCCCCCCGCACACCTTCACCCCATCACTATCCGACAGGTCAAAAAAGCATCGCGGCAATGCAGCAGGACACACCCACGACTGAACAGAAGCGCAAGTCCTTCAGTGGCCTCTGGATACTACTGCTCGCGGTTCTTGTCTACCTTTCCTACTTTGGCTTGCCGGGGCGCTCAAGGCGTCATGAAAAGGCGCGAATCCATCAGGATACGGAGTTCTCCGACCCATTCCAAGACTCTCAGAGCACCGACGAATCCAATGACGAAAATGAGTTCAACGAACGGCCTGAAACCGGCGACCTTGATTTCTAAGCCAGCATCCATGAATTACACCTGTTTCTTCACCTTTCTCTGCCTGATGGTCCTTTCCACATCGGCACATGGTCAATCGGTACCTGCCGCGGTCATAGGTGAACGCTATACCGTCTCTAGTCAGACACTCAATATGCGCTCAGGACCAAATACTCAAGCCCGTGTCCTCACGAAGCTCGCTGCTGGCGACGAGGTCGTCCTATTGGAAGTGGAAGGCACTTGGTGGCAAGTATCGCATGACGGCATGGAGGGGTATGTCTCATCACAATATGTTAAGCGAGATGCACTCGCTGGGTGGGAGAGAACCTCTTACTCAACAGGAGCTACGCCAGCATGTGAAAACGTCACGCCTAAGTTCGACTATGGCATGGATAATTACCTGCGCGTGGTCGTCGGGAACAACACGGATGTAGTGGTCAAGCTGATGAAGAAAGCTTACAACGACGAGTGCATCCGCATCGTTTATGTCCGTGCCGGTGATACGTACGAGATCCGGAATATCGCTGAAGGACGCTACTACCTGAAGATTGCATACGGCAAAGACTACCGCCAGAAGATCGAAGGCTCACAGTGTCAGGTCCGTTTTGTGCGTTCCCCCATGTATGAAAAGGGCGATGAGATCCTCGATTTCAATCGCAAGTATGTGCAAGGAGGTTACCAAGAGCCATGTTTCGAGCTCTCACTCAATGTCATCAATACCTACGGTGGCACAGACTTCAACTCCAATACCATCAGCGAAGCAGAGTTCAACAGGTGATACAACCGACCCGTTGAGCTAATGACAATCTGCCCATCTGCGCCAAGAATCATCGCCTAGCAAAGCGTTTCAGTGAAGTACGTGAATCCATTATCCCTTCTCGGTATCCAGCCCTTTGATATTGCGAGCTTGGATACAGCGATGGTCAAGAAGCTACGCAGAAAATTGTTCGCGGAGATCGAGCTATCGGATGATGGCGCATTCCATTTGGATGGCGTTTCCTACACAAGATCCGAATGCGAGAAAGCACTGGACTCCATCGAGGACCAAGCGAACCTCAAGTATCATGCCTACCTATTGAACAATAGGCGATTGCTCGCCTTTCTCAACAATGGTGATCCATCCATCTTCCAAGGGACACAATTAGAGAGCGTTTATTTGGATGGCGGGTTCCAGAGCTTCATCAGCCACTTCTTCGCGCCGCGCTATGACAAGGCACTTCTTGAAGCATTCAAGACAGATGTCACGGACACGACCGGTCTAACCTTGCGTACTGGACTGGACAATGTTCTAAGGCTCAGTGTTCTTGTAACTCCATCACACGAATCCATCGCATACCGCAGCTTAACGAGCGAGCTTCAAAGCAGGGTCGCCGAACTTGAAAAGCTCACAGAGGAAATCAATGAAGAGGAGTCGGAATATGGCGAGGATAATTCCGGTGAGATAACTGCGCTGGTTAGAAATCTGATACCGGTCCATTCTCTCAACAAACTGCCCGCAATTTTCCAAAGCACTCGGAACAAGCTTGCTTCCCAGGCCAATTACCTTCAATTGGCTGTATGGAATATACTGGTCATTCCAAAGGTTTCACATGACATCCTCGAACATCTCCTGACGCTCGACATTGAGAGCGCGAGCAAGCCCACGTTTGAACGCAATTTTACTATCGTACGTGAGAAGTACTTGGAACAGCTGGAGCAGGACAAGCACAAATATGTTGTTCATCACTGGGCGCTCTATATGAAAACATTGACCGAATTGAACAATAAGGTCAATAACAAATTTGTAAAGCCAGGTGATATAGAACTTGATTTACTAGTCGACGACCTCAACAATCTTGGCTCCTTCGCAGATGAGATAAGAGATACGGTGGCAAAGCGAGTGCGTGAGCTATCAATTTCCGTGTGGAACAATTATAAGGATCACGCTAAATCCATGCAGCTCATTCAGCTCTCATGCTCAATCCGAACCACCAAGGAGGTGAGGGACCAGCTCTTGGAGGACCAAAAGCAACTTACCAACCTCAGAGCGCAGTCGGTAGAAGTCTCTGGAAGTCCGATTAAATCCGCACCGACTCTGTACTTGGTCAATGGATGCGGAAGCACACTCTACGGCTCCACCCTATACTTCGTCATCTTCGGAATACCGATCTTCCCGTTCGCTCGATACAACTATGAGTCATTCGGGAATCAGTATCGCTTCCACGGCAAACTCAAACTTCACAACTATCAGGTCGTGTGGAGATATATTGTCTTAGCCGTAGTAGTATACTTCGTCCTCAACGTCCTTATCAACTCTTAACCCCACCATGATCACAGAAGGTGCACGAGTCCCAAAACTCTACATTGATATCTTGGACCAGGTCTTTGAGATCGAGAAGAAGCTTGCCGCAATCGAGCAGAGCAACTCGATCTCAAGGAACATCAACCGTTTAAAGGACTTGATGGCATCTATCTACGAGGACGCTGGCCTGAGCTACGAATCGCCGCTCGGTGAACCCTTTAATGAATCCCGGAACGATGTGGAAGCAAGCATCAGTGGTGAATCAGCTGAGAACCTAGTTGTCACCGAGGTGATCAAACCTGTCATCCGCTACCGAAAGGGCGGCATCAATTTCATCGCCCGCAAAGGCGTGGTCATCGTTCAAACTGCTAAACCTTGAGATCATTCAGGCAATGGACAACACCATCAATTACGGCATCGACCTAGGCACAACCAACAGTGCCATCGCCAAATTTGTCAAAGGCGAGGTAGTCATCTTCAACAATCCACTGGACTACGGCCGCGCCACGCTGCCATCAGTCGTATCCTACCGCAAAGACAAGATCTTGGTTGGAACTCAAGCCAAACAGTACTTGGAACGTGACCCCAAGAATGTCATGGCTGTGTTCAAACGCAAGATGGGAACTGTTGAATCGTACAAGATCCAGGCGACCGGTGATTCCGTCACGCCGGTCCAACTCTCGGCTGAAGTGCTTAAGCAGCTGAAGATGTTCGTGAATACGAGCGATCAGCTAAATGCGGTCGTGATAACGATACCGGCATCGTTCAACACAATCCAGAGCAATGCGACCAAAGAGGCTGGTCAATTAGCAGGCTTTGACCAGGTTGTGCTACTGCAAGAACCTATTGCGGCGAGCCTGGCCTATGCCAACATGAAGAAGGCTAAGGACATTGAAGATGGACAATGGCTTGTATATGACCTTGGTGGAGGCACATTTGACGTGGCTCTAATCAGGATCAAGGAGGGTGAAATGAAGGTCCTTGATCATGAAGGCGACAACTTTCTAGGCGGGGCTGATTTCGACCAGCTCATCGTCGAGAAGCTGATCGTGCCTAAGCTCAACTCGCAATACAAATTCGACGATCTCTACACCGAACTCACGAGTGCTTCCGGTCGCCTGAACGTGTTCTATCATAAACTCTGTCATTTGGCCGAACAGGCCAAGATCCGTCTCTCAGCCGTGCCTTCTGCCGAAATCGAGATCAACGGCTTCCAGGATGCAGCACACGAAGATGTCGATCTAGAAGTTTCCATCACTCGATCCGAGTTCAACGATCTGATCAAGCCTCATATCGATAGGACGCTTGAGAAGATTAAGGTCATCCTCACGCGCCACTCCATCCGTCCTCATGATGTTCAGTATACACTCATGGTCGGGGGCTCCACCTACATCCCCTTCGTTCGTCAACGCACCGAGGAGATCCTTCAGATACCCGTTAATTGCGAGATCGATCCGACGACAGCCGTTGCCATTGGTGCTGCGTATTACGCGGCCACGAAGCCCAAGGAGCTGTCGAAACCCTCCACCGCAACTCGCAAACCATCAGCCTTGTCCATCAAGGCCTCCTACAACAAGGCATCCAAGGAAAAGGATGAGCTTTTCGCAGCGCGTGTAACAGGAAACACGGATGGTCTATTCTATCGCATTGTGCGGCAGGACGGTGGATTTGACTCGGGTCTCAAGAAGCTCACTGAGCGTATAAGCGAAGACCTGCCCTTGGTGGAAAACGCCTTCAACTACTTTCTGCTCACCGTTTACGATGGTCAGAATAACACCGTTGATACCGAAATGGAATCTATCGGCATCAACAGCGGTTTTGCCATCAGCGGACAGCCGTTGCCGGAGGATATCTGTCTCGAGGTCGATGACCTCGACCATCCCGGGTCAACTCGTCTCCTGCCCATCTTCGAGCGCAATTCGATCCTACCCGCGAGAAAGACAATGATGCTCCCTATGACCCGTAACTTAATTAAGGGGAACGATCATGACCGCATCTGGATAAATGTTTACGAAGGCCCGCAGACCTCTTTGCCAACTGCAAATCTGCCATTAGGCGTGATCATGGTCACCGGCAAGATGATCACCCGCGATGTTTCCAAGGGTTCAGACATCGAAATCACCATCAGTATGTCCGAGAGCAGAGACCTCACTGTTGCAGCGTACTTGACCATGTCGGATCAGGAGTTCAAGAACGTCTTCAATCCGAAAGCCCGGGAAACCAATGTGGAGCTTCTTCGTGAACACATTGGAGACCTCTCGGATCAGCTCGACGATGAACTCGAGACCGCAACTGAAAAGGAGGAGTATGAGACGGCAGGTCACCTGACCAAGCTCAAGAAACAACTGGTCCATTTGGTGGAACAAGCTGATAACCTCAGCGATGACGATGTCACAGATAAGCGCTATCAGCTAGAAGACCAAAAGCGGAAGATCGCTCAAGAGCTGGATGCCGCAACCAAGGACAAGCGCATCAACAAGATCAAGGAGCTCTACATTAAGGTCAAGGACGAATGCAAGGAGATGCTTGATAAAGCAGGTAACGACCACGAGCGCAACACATTCAGGAACATTGTCGCACAGGAGGCTTCCTTCCTCAGCAGCAATAATCCGTTGAGGATTCAAGAGAAGTCGGATGAGCTTCAGGGCATCATCGGGCAAATTCGTTGGAGAACACCAGATTTCCTGTTGGGCATCTTCAAATGGCTCTCCGAGCAACAGCACCGCATGAACGATCAAACCCAGGCCAAGAGCCTGATCGATGCCGGAAGGTTCGCAGCTGAGTCCACGAATTGGGAAAGGCTGAAAGAGATCAACTACGGCCTTCTCGATCTTCTGCCAAAGCAGGCAAGGGAACAGGCAACCAGCAAGATCGGCTTCGGACTATGAGAACCGCAGACTTCCAACAGCTGCTGCTCCGCTCCGCCGTAACAGCCCTCGCTTGTGATGGCAACATCGACCAAGCGGAGGTGGATGCCTTAAAGCACATGGCCGAGAACGAGATTTACTTCCTCGGCTACGACCATAAGGAACCCTTTGACACTTATCTCGGGCACATCAGAGCGCACGGCAGAGGGGCTGTCGAAGAGTACCTCGCCGAACTCGAGCATGCTCAGCTCAACAGCCGCCAAAAGCTGCTACTCGTGGAAGTCTTGCTACGGGTAATGGAGGCCGACAGCCAATGGGCACAGAATGAGAAGGCATTTCTGCACATGGCTGTGGGTCGCATGCAGCTCACACTCGAGGACCTAATTGGAAGTTTCCCAAAGCATGCGGTCGTTCTCAGCGGTGCCCATTCTGCCCGCTTTGACGACACCTTCCACAGTGTGCTAAGCGCGTAGTCCATTCTGTGATCCGATTAGGATGGAGTAATCAAACACCGATCCGTGGGCCAAGTACCGGCGCAGATAACGCGTATGCTACACAGAAACCATCACTCGAATAAATGGGGCGCCAACCATTTGCCCCTCCAGCTTTATAGAACAGGCTGACCTTAGACCAAGCATTTCGCTTGCAAATGCGGAGGGCCAAGAGCGCGTCTCTTTCAAGCGCTACGTCATGATTAGAATCGAGTGCCCCCCCTTTTACTACTGATTGTTTCATTCGTTCACTCCTTGAACGTGCTCTTTTCTCGAGGAAAGCAAGCTATGCTGCCGTTCTCAGGATCCCTCACAAAGCGCACTGGAGAACCCGTTGCCAGCATCATCTTCCTAAGGGTCAGGAACCCGATAATATGTTTGATGTCTTCATCAGTCAGCCGTTTGCCATATCTGCGACTAAGATGCCCCTGTAGGTCATCAGAGATGTTCGAAAATATCGCGGCCTTGATGAACAAGTCTTTGCACTCATCGAGTGGCATTTTCCGATTGATAGTCTCACAGATAATCTGTGCGCCTTCCATATGGTCCTCTTTACCATTTGGGAAAACACTGCTTGTCATCGTTGTGGCAAACTCGAAGAGTTCGTTCTTGGGCTTTGTCTTCTTCTTATGGTCTGCATACAAGATGCCAATCACGAGAACGACTACCACGAGGATGATTATCCAGAACATTGCTATTTGATTTTGACACCCTGCCAAACATAGGTGTTTTTAACCTAGGCTTGATTACTGCATTTAACCACTGCAGAGCAAGTCAACAAAGCGGCATGATCACCGATGTGGCGCGGCCCGCTCTCCCGCCACGAACAGGACCTCTTGCCCGATCATGAAATCGAGGGCGGCCACGCCCACGCCTACAACCGATTCCACTTCGTCGCCACACCTCGCGCCTTCTCCACCGGGTACTTGGCCGCATTCTTCCCCAGCTTCCGGCGCACGGCCACTTCCATGTTCACAACTTGTCCCGCCAAAGCGCGACCTAGGTCATGGACTGAGAAGTACCGAAAGCGAGGTACATTCCCTATCCTTGTTTAATGACAACACAAGAAGGCCTCGTCCCAGAATTCGTAAACCCTCACGCAACACTGCCATACGGGCTTACAGTGGAGGAGGTGTCCCATGCTGTTTCCGAGACCTATCGCTTGTTCAATGGCCTCAATGGATTCTTGACCGGTAGCGGCTTCAGGCCTTTCGAGGAACTACTACTGGGTAATTCACTGTCTGGCGTGCTCTCTGAATTTCTGGTCAAGAACATTGCCCGATGCAGCGAAAAGGTGATCGCGAATGTGAAGATCGGCGGACATCCGGACCTCTTACCCGTCGGGGTTTACCCGTCTGACCAAGTGCTCAAAGGTGAGGAAGGTATTGAGGTGAAGTCATCTATCCAGCGTGGCGGCTGGCAGGGGCACAATCCAGAGGACTGCTGGCTCATCATCTTCCGTTACGTCATCGGCAACCAAAAGGATGGCACCGTGGCACCTCTGACTTTCGTAGAAATCCTTTGTGCAGAACTGACAAAGGCGGACTGGTCCTACTCGGGTCGCAAGGGCGAATCGCGCCGAACTCCTACAGCCTCAATCACCAAGACTGGCATGACGCGGCTTCGAGCCAACGCCATTTATTGCGTGCCTGACTACAAGGTGGGAGCGAAGAGGAAGAAGCGTTCAGCCAAATAGCTCAGCCGTTCGCTGAGTAGCTCGCTTGCCGCTTTTCTTAGTTACTACATCCGGTGCCTCATGAACATGTTCCGCAGAAAGTCGCGGGATCGCCTTCTTGGCAACCCGGAAGTATTCGGGGTCCAATTCCAACCCGATGCTCTGGTAGCCCAGGAACTGTGCTGCCGCTATCGTGGACCCCGCGCCCATGAACGGATCCAGCACGACGCCTTCGCCAAGCGGCAGGGCGGCTCGCACCAATTGCCGCATCAGATCTTGCGGCTTCAAGGATGGATGTGGCGCGAGCTTCCGCTCCCGTGCCTGTGTGGGTGAACTCTTGATCACATCTACGAACGGTTGCAGTTCGGAGATCCGGCGAAGTCCTCCAGTCTTCCATTTGCGCAAGTTGTCCTGCACACGTCCTTCGCAAGGCTTTCTGAACAACCCCCATGGTTCCCATGCGGAGCGAGGCATCACCGATACATCAGAAAATTCCTCATGCGCATTCTTGGGGCGATCACCACCCCGCAGCGTTTGGACCAATCGGATTATCTCTCCGCGCTTCTCGAATCCAGCAGATTCCATCGATGCGTATAGCAAATGTGATAACAGCGGATTGGAAGCGATGATTACATGCCCACCGGGAACGAGGATACGATGCACAAGTGCTGCCCACTCCGTAAAGAAGCGCTGGAGGTTCTTCTTGTCTTTCTCGTCAAGCACCGTAAAACGCGGCAAGGGCGAGCGCTCGTACCCATCCAACTTGGGCGGGATCCGCCAGATGCCACCGTTCCCGCTTCTCAACTTGGTCTTCTCCTCTTCAGCGAACTCCTTCAGTCCGTATGGTGGATCTGTAACAACCGCGTGAATACTATTTGGCTCACGGGTTCTCATCCAGGCAAGACAATCCGCGTTCACCAATTCATGGCGTGTCCCACGATGCCCAACCTTCACGGTATTCGGAGGAGTCCGGATCGGCACCGCTCCATATTCCGAATCTGGTTCTCGCAAGATGGAAGCGGCTAGGTGCGGTTGTGCGTAGACCTTATCTCGCACCCGCTTCGGAAGCTTGCCGCTTAACACCTCAAGTTCTGAGATGTCCAATTTCAATGACTTGGCGAGTCTCTGAAGCATGGCATCCGAGGGTTTAGCAGTTCCATTCTCTACGCGCGACAAGTACCCCTTGGAGACTCCTACTTTATTACTCAACGCGCTCAGTGATATCGACTTGTCAGACCGGGTCCTCCTTACTACCTCACCGATTGCGAATGTTTGCGCTTTTGATTTCATGTCAGCTTTTCCGTCAATATGGATGGTGTAATAATAAGGGTTAACCAATTCGGTTAACCACAAGTGTGCAAAACAGTTTTCAACATCTGCACATATGTCGCATGACACGCAATCGACTCTTGCCTGTTTGCACTACAACCGATCATACTTCGTCGCCACACCCCGCGCCTTTTCCACAGGGTACTTGGCTGCGTTCTTCACCAGCTTCCGGCGCACGGCCTCTTCCATGTCCACATCCAGATCATGCGCGAGGTAGGTCAGCAGAATGGCAACGTCCGCGATCTCCTCGGCAATGGCTTCGCGGCGCTCGGTGGTAATGGCGGGCAGTTCGGCATCGGTGGCCCATTGCGTGTGCTCCATCAGTTCGGCGGCTTCCAAGGCAATGCTCGTGGAGAGTGTCCGCAGGTTGTGGAACTGTTCCCAGTCGCGCTCCTTCCGGAAGGCCAGTAGGTCTTGAAGTAATTGGTCGCTCAGCATGGGCGGTGTGTCAAGGTCATCCGACAAATCGTTCTTGGAGGTGCCACTTCAGGTATTCAGGGTCGGGGTGGTCGGTGGCGCGTTCGGGCATCACGGTTAGTGGCTGGTCGTGCAAGCGGTAGTAGGCTTTCCCATTGAAGTACTTGTCCTTGATCTGGTCGCTTACACGCACCCTTAGCTCGGGTGTCACGGTCACCAGCCCGGCATCAAAGAGCTTGTGGAAATCGGAGCGCATCAACATTCCGTTCGAGATCCGGTGCGGGCCACCTTCCGAATAGGCTTGGATGTGCGCGGCCTCCAACACCGGAAAGGTCGATTCACCGGTAATGGCGCAGCGCTTCCCGTATGCTTCACTTACCAGCACCTTGAAAGCTCCTTGCCCAAGACGGCTGCGGGTCAAGAATAGTTCACCGAAACGTGGTCCGTCACCATACTCGGCAACAGGTTCTTGCAGCAGCCCCTCGATCGCCTTCAACTGAACACGCTTTTG
>Ga0154020_10010884_pt1 | contig 10385 bp, 14 predicted proteins | sample Klosneuvirus_201_FD_109709 | JGI IMG/M metagenome (GOLD analysis project Ga0154020, IMG submission 109709) | Active sludge microbial communities from wastewater, Klosterneuburg, Austria - Klosneuvirus_20160825_MG | ecosystem: Engineered > WWTP > Aerobic digester > Activated sludge | place... | reverse complement strand
CATCATGGAGAGAAACACCTCGTAAGTCCTCCTTTCATACGAAAGGAGATCCCCATGAAAACGCAAACTGGCTACGAGTACGAAGTTGTTGGGTACTGCTCTCGGTGCAAGAAGCCGATTGTCGCTCCGATTGCCTGGAGCAATGAAAAGTTTCCTCGTCCCGTTTACAGTACCTGTAGGTGCAAGTAGCCCATAGACAGGGGCCCCGAAAGGGGCCCTTTTCTTTTTCAAAGGACCCCATGTGCCCACACTGTATCGCAACCAGCGTCATAGCAAGCACCTCTTTCATTGCAGTTTTCTGGAAGTTCTTCGTAGCTAGTTGGTATCGACTCTTTAAGAAAGGATCAAAATGAAGTTTGAGGAAATACCACTTCACTCTTTCGGTAATACGATTCAAATAGTTGGCGGTATTTGGCAGGGGGAAGGTAAAACCTTCCTTATTTTCTTCCCCAAAGATAAAGCAGATTCTCTAATAGAGAAATTGGAATTATCTGAGGAAGAGTGGGAGATTTTCTTACGCCAGACGGATCTCTTAGAGACGCAAATTCTGACTAAAGCTTCTGATGGAAAGTTAGTCAAGGCAGTTATTAGAAAGAGTACTAGGCAGATCGAACAGAATATTAGCTGGTCCGTCTTTAGGCGTGATAGCTATGCCTGTAGATATTGTGGTGCTAATGATGTCCCTCTAACCGTGGATCACTTAGTTTGTTGGGAGGATGGCGGCCCTTCTATTGTAGATAATCTGGTTTCTGCCTGCAGAAAATGTAATAGAGTAAGAGGTAATACCTCTTACGAGGATTGGTTAAAGCACGAGTATTACCTGAATGTTTCTAGGAAACTACCACCATCTATTAGAGAGCTGAACAATAAAATTGCCAGTAATTTACCCCTCATTCCTAGAATGTACCATCAGCGTTCTAGATAAGGAATCCAATGGCTACTACGAAGAAGCCCATCAAGCTGAAAATGAAGCCGAAGAAGCAGGTCAAGAAATCTACTGATTTTACGAAGGAACAGGAAACAAAGATTCTTCTTTCTGCCTCTAGAAAAATTATTTTTGATCACCTTTCTAGGGAGGCTGCTTCAAAGCAGCCTCGGCCTAAAACAAGTAAGGAAAAAGCTAATACGGAAGCTTCCTTTGTGTTTAACGAGGAGCTTCAAGAGCTTAGCCTAAGTGAGTCGCTGCACAATAAGGTCAGCGATCTAATTAACCGCTACACCAAACCGGAAGATTGCATTATCAATTACGATAATCTAAAGTCTCGGCTCTCCCATTATCCGGATCGGTTTAAAGATTTCTCTACCTATCTGGACGCCGAGAAGCTCCGCATTGAGCAGGGGTACGCAGAAAGAACTCAAAGAGGGACTATCCTCTTCAATGATTTATCTCTCTATTACAAGATTGGCGCAGATGTTATAGTGGATGATGACATTGAGGATCTTGAGCCTGTCGGCGGTACCGTAACCCGAGTCGTAAATAGGGCAGGCTGGTTTCCCTCTGTAGAGATTCAGTTTGAGTGCATCACTTCTGCCAATGGTGCGGTTAAGAAAACTAGAAAAGTCAAAAATATCTATAAGTACTCTGGGGTGCGTAAGATTGCTTCCCTTCCTGTTCGGCCGATCTCTGAGGAAGAGAAACTCAAATTTACAGAAAGAGGAAAACTATTTAGAGATATTGTTTCTTCTCCCACTTACCTAACCTGCGAAGGAAACCTACTAACTAGAACGTGGTATGGCTACATGAGGTTTAAGAGCACTGGCAGAGTTATGATTGACGCTAGAGCTATGAAACAGGTACGGCCTAACTACGATACTAGAGTTGGTAATCTTTACAATGATGAGGGGGATGAGGAGAACACTGATCTTAACTCTATCCCCGATGATGATCTCTGGAGGACTGAGTCTAGAGTTTTTGGCTTCTCCTTCTCTTTAAAGATGTGGGGCGAATTTCGTCTAGATTCGCTATCGAATATTAAGTACCGCTCCGATGCATATAAGAAGCTGGTTCTTGACGAAGAGGCTAAGGAAACTATTCTTGCTCTGGTCAAGACGGGGAATAAAGGATTTACGGATCTAATTGAAGGTAAGGGTGGAGGTTGTATCTTCCTCCTTCACGGTCCTCCCGGGGTGGGTAAGACGATGACCGCCGAGGCTGTGGCCGAGTTCCTCCAGAGGCCCCTCTACAGTGTGAGCGCCGGAGAGCTTGGAACGGAGCCATCGGAGCTTGAAGAGGCTCTTAGAACTATTCTTGATATCGCTTCTACCTGGAATGCTGTTATTCTTCTGGATGAGGCAGATGTCTATCTTGAGCAGAGAGACGAGAAGGATATTATAAGAAATGCTATGGTTGGAGTCTTCCTGCGCCTTCTTGAGTATCACAACGGCGTGATGTTTCTTACCACTAATAGAGTCAAAGAGTTCGACAGGGCTTTCTTCTCTAGAATCACGATGGTTCTACACTATCCTGAGATGACCAGTGGAACTCGTCTTCAGGTCTGGCAGAACCTGCTGGAATCTGCAGGTGTTACGTACCTTCCAACGGAAGATCTTGTAAGCCTGGCTTCTAGAGATCTTAATGGCCGGCAGATTAAAAATACGATCAGAGCGGCCCAGGCTCTTTCTCCTAACGAGCCCCTTACTGAAAAATCTCTTTTGCGGGTAATTAATATCACTACTTATCGGGCTGACATTCCCGACTAAGAAAAAGGAGACGGGTGTACAATGTACGCCCGTCTTTTATTTTCTCTCAGCTTCTTTTAGCTATTAGACTGAGATGAAAGGAGCTATTGAATGAAAAAGCTATTATTTGCAATTGGACTTCTATTATTTCCCCTAAATTATGCTATTGCGGATGAGGGTAATCCTCTCCCATCTGAAACGGTCGACGCCTCTGCTTCAGTAGAGGTACCTGTTATTCCTGTGGATCTTCCTAATATAGACCCAGGTCAAACAGCTAAAACAGTGGTAGATGCGGTTAATCAAAGAGACTGGCAAGTAATGACTGCTGGACTTCTTTCTTTGATTTGGCTATTCTTACTCAGATTTCTGGTCCCCATTAATAGCTTCTTCCACACTTTAAAGGGAAAAGCCCTTATTACTTCTCTTTCTTCTCTACTAGGAGCCATGGTTCCATTACTACAAACCCATAATTTTAGCTTGGCAATGCTAGTTTCAGCATTAACTTCTGCTGGGTTCACATTCTTAGCACTTGTAACCCCCCAGCCAAAAGAAACCATTAAGGAGGAAAGCAAATGAGATCCGTTAAGTTATTCTTTGCCGCACTTGCTCTAGTACTACTACCTTCTTGTAGCTGCTGGCTACCCGAGAAGGCCCAAGACAAGGGGTGCATCGTAACACGCCAACTTGTGGATTGCACCCAAGGGGCTGTGATCACAAGTGGACCTGCTCTTGCCGCAATTGTTAAGAATCTAATTGCAAGTGGTGTTATGGATTGGGATGCAGTGATTCAGGCTGCAGCTGGTATGGGCTTTAAGGATGCCGGTTGCTTTCTTGCTCAGCTAGAGAACGACTTCTTAGTGACTGCCCAGTCTTCTGGTGAAGCCGTCGCCTCATCAAAAGCAAAAACCGCCGAAAATATCTTCCAAACTTGGAAGATTACACACGAAGTTACAGATGTTAAGTTTGTTGTGTTTAACCCGGCCAAGTAAATGCGTACTATCCAGATTAATGGTAATGTAAGAAATCTTTCTGGTTGGAAGAAAAGTAAACCCGACCATAGAGATCTTAAACTCGTTGCAGCTAAACAAATATTACCCACGCATGTAGATCTAAGACCGGGATGCCCTGCCGTACTAGACCAGGGGTCACTTGGATCTTGCACGGCAAATAGTGCTTGCACTGTTATGGAGTTCTTACAGAAGAGAGGGCAAGAAGCCCTACCTTACTCCCGTCTTTATATTTACTATTGGTCGCGTATTAAAGAGGGAACCCCGCCCGAAGAAGATAGTGGGGCAGAAATCAGAGATGTGATGAAAGTGCTAGCTAAAAAAGGAGCACCTTACGAATCTTCTTGGCCCTATATAATTGAAAAATTTAGTGTTATGCCTCCAACCTTGTTAGACACGGAAGCAAGTAAGCATCGAGCCCTATTCTACTACGCTTGCCCTAGTTTATTTACTCTTAAAGCTTCCTTAGCTCATGGCTTCCCGGTCACTTTTGGTTTTAGTGTTCCTGATAATATGCTAACGGATAGTTGCGCAAAAACAGGACTTGTATACTATCCAAGTCTCACAGAGGGATTCCAGGGGGGTCATGCTGTTACCGCAGTAGGGTATGATGATAATATGGCAATAGGTAAAGATACTGGAGCCATACTATGTCAAAATTCTTGGGGAACCGAGTGGGGTCAAAAAGGGTTCTTCTGGCTTCCTTATCGATTCTGGGTAGCTGGATTAGCCGATGATTGTTGGACGATTAGAAAAACAGGCGTCTAATGCGCGTACTATTACTATTAGGTCTTTTAGGTTTAGCTGGCTGTCCTAAGCCCATCCCGCCCGTAGTGGAAGTGCCCCCAGTTGGATATGATTTTTGCCAAGTAGAGCCTGCAGTTACTAATGATGATGTTTGTTACGGAATGTTTACAAAAGATGGATTTAGCTGCGTAAACTGTAATCAAACTATGGGATGCCTCTCAAAGGAACTTTTAGTCTATTGTGTTAATGGAAGTTGTCTAACTGATAGTGCTTGTGCTTACTACACAAAATATAGTAATAAACACAAATGAATATTATTAAGATCCCCACGAAACGCCTTCTACCCGCCAGATCTAGCAAGCCGGTTGCTGTAGTTGTACATACTACCGGTGATACGGATCTAAATAAGATAATCAAATTCTATCAGTCTGCAGACGGCTTTCAGCCTCATTATATGATTGATAAAACTGGAGTTATTCGACAGTTTGTAGAAGAAGATAAAGTCGCATATCACGCTAAGATTGGATATAACGAGGCAACACTGTATAAAAAAGGTTGGTCTTACTGGTCTAAGTGTCTAAAGACTGGAGAAGATACATTTAAGCAGTTAGATTCTCAATTTACAGGCTATACTACTTGGCGCTATCGATGGCCCTCATTAGAGAGCCCTTTAAAGCTAGTAACAGGATCCCATCCCAACTTTGTTGCGATTGGTATAGAATTACAGCAGCCTATGCCGGTAGAGATTACAAAAGACATATTCTTAGATCCTCAATATGCCTCCCTTAAAGAACTACTTACAGATATAAATAAAAGAACAGGAATCCTCTTAGACGCAGATCATGTTCTTGGTCATTCTGATTGTTCCCCAATGACCAGAAGCACCTCTAAGGGTGGGTGGGATCCTGGAGTTAACTTCAATTGGTCTAAGGTATTAGGGTAAGTCCCAGAAGAAACAAAATTCTAGACTATCTACCGAGCCGTGCTTGATCAAATCGAGTACGGCTTGTTCATTTTTATCTGGGTGCCATTCTAATAGAGAGGATCCTCTAAGAGCCCCAGAGGGAAAGACTTCTTGGGCCTTTACTCTTGCAATAACACCAAGATAGTTTTCCGGGTTTTTAAACATATCTTTTCTTTGCTCTTCAGAGAAACCGGTCCCAACTTTTCCTAAAATTGGGCCATCAGAAGAAGTAGAGAAGTAAAAACCTCCAACTCCTTTATTCTTTAGCTTACCCTCTCCCCCAAAGAATCCCCTTACATAAACATCATGGTCCTTAGAGAACTTAACTTTAATTGGTGATTCTGAAGCTTTTAAGTTCCAAAGTACCAAACCCTCTTCCGTCTCCGGAACCTTCTTGCTCTGAATCTCATGAAGAAGTTTCTTTTTACCTTCTGCTGAGATAGCCATTTTTGGCAAGGTGAATACATGAGGAAAGGTTTGCTCTATATGCTGTAGCACCTTTAACTTCTCCTCATACGGGGCTTTTTCTAGGTTCCTACCTTTGAACTGAACCACATCATAAAGAACTGGAATCAGCTCTCCTAATTCTTCTTGTTTCGCTCTACTAGTCCAAACATTAGAATTTAGTAAGGTAGCAAGCTGCCTAGCTGGAATGGCCTTGCCGGTTTCAGAACTAAGAGCATATAAACCCCCTCTTAGAATGGTCCCACCTAAACCCTCAGGGACCTTCAATCCTTCTGCTATTCCAGGGACCTTATGAGTATGCTCAATTATCCCTGTGGGATTTCTTTTAGACTTTCTATAAGAGATAACTCTTACCTTCTCCCCCGCTGCAGGGAAATAGAACAGATTATGTGCATCATCTATCTTAGCGGAGGCCAGATAATTAGGGTTCTCTAACTTAGCATGTCCCGGAGAAACTTCTTTATAATCAGGCTTAGAATCTGGTAGTTTAGCGTGCTTTTCTCTTGTTATTGTTCTATTAAAAAGAACCCAATGCTTATCGTACAACCTATGAAGAGTATACTCTTCTGGGCCTGAGTTCTTATATAGATTGAAACTTATATGACCTGGCCTAGACTCTAAGATCTCAGTCTTACTTCTATCATGTAGATCTACTTTTCCTTTACCATAACCTTCTGGGATCTCTCCTTTGAAATCCATATAAGGAACACTATGAGTAGGTTGTAGGATGGCCCAAGTCTTTTCTCCTGGCTTTGGCCAGGAAGCATGCATTGCCCAACTATGGGCATGACCAGTAGAAGGATCTCCCAGTCTAAGATCAAAGTGCCTACCTCTTCTTTCGGCATGATGATCATGAACGGCAAATTCAAAAACTGTAGGCTCCCTTATAGTTGGGAGTTCATGAAAGGACTCTTTTGAGGGTATTCCTGGGGCATAATCCATTCCAAGAGCATACTTATCTTTTCCATTTAGAGCAAGTCTTACGAGTCGAAAAGTAGTGGTAGTTGTGTTATAAGGCCATATCAAGGACCAATTTTTTATTAAGGAGAGAAAATGAAGCCTGAGGTATTGTTAGATGTCGATGGGGTTATTTGTGATTTCGTGGAGGGGTATCTGAAGACTGTAGACGAGGTGGTAGGGAAGAAGTTCATGGCGGAGTCCTTAACTCAGTGGGGACTAGATGAGGCAATGGGCCTATCTGGTAAGGAGAAGAGGCTGGTCGCGGATAAGGTTAAATCTCCTGGTTTCTGCTTTAACCTAAAGCCTCTAGATGGCGCCGTGGAAATGGTAGAGATGCTAAGAAAGATGAGTTCTTATGTTTATATTGTAACTAGTCCTTGGGATGGACCTAATTGGGAGCCGGAGAGAGTGGCCTGGTTAAAGAAACATTTTAACTTTGCTCATAGAGACGTTATTTTTACCCATCATAAGCACATTATTGATGGTGATATTATCATTGATGACAAGATGAGTACCTTAATCAACTGGAAGAATAGAAGACCAAATAAAAATGCCGTACTCTGGCATACTCATCATAATGTTAATGACCATGCTCCGGGAATTGACAGAGTTTCCTCTGCTGGTCTTCTTGAAAAATACCTCACTTCGAATTTCCACACGACCTAGGAGTTAACCTATGAGTTATAGCGTTAGGATACTGAAGGACTCTATGAGTCCTTCAGGCAAGAGACTTACGACCTGGGAATTAACCTATCCCCGCTTTGTGCACGCAGAATTCATGACTCACCGCCTTTTTTCTAGAAACGCTGCCAGTTCTAGGGCAATCCCTATTGATAAGGTTCTTGAAAGAATTGAAATGGATCCAGCCTTACCGGTCTGGTGGGGTAAAAATCAGGCCGGAATGCAAGCTAGAGAAGAATTAAGTACCGAAGATGGAACCTTTACTCAAAACTCCTCTAGAGAAGAGGCCGAGTTTCAGTGGACCAATAGCAGGTTCGAAGCCATAAAGTCAGTTAGAAGGCTACAGGCCATTGGGCTTCATAAACAGATCTCTAATAGAATTGTAGAGCCTTGGATGTTTATTACGGTCATTGTCTCCGCCACTGAGTGGGATAACTGGTTCTGGTTAAGAGATCATAAAGAGGCCCAGCCAGAAATTGCCTGGGTCGCCAAAGAAATGCACAAAAAGTATCTTGAGAATATTCCCAAGGTTATGGCCGTAGGAGATTGGCATCTTCCTCTTATTGGTGAGGAGGATTGGTGGGAAACTTCTAAACCAGAAAATTGTGGCTCTTCAGAAGAGCAAGTAGCCATGATAAAGAAAATTTCTGTGGGGCGCTGCGCCCGTGTCTCTTATCTAACCCACGAGGGCAAAAGAGATATTAGAGAAGATGTCGCTCTTCACGATAAGTTAATTGCGGGTTTGAAAACTAATGAGCCCATTCACATGAGTCCTTTTGAACATGTAGCTACTCCTATGAGTACTGACGAGTGGAATCATTGGGCCTCTCATGAGTTGAAGAAGGCAATAATGGAAAATAGACCTTTTGATCAGACTGTTTTCGGTAACTTTATAGGCTGGCAGCAATACAGAAAGGAAATTCCTAATGAGCATTTCAGATCCCCTAGTAGTCCCTAGATCGAAGTCACTACTTGATACTGCTACAGAAATCTTTTCCTCTTACGCAAGATTAGCTGAGGGAGAATTACCTCAGGATCCTATTTCTAATCTACAGGTAAGACTTTCTAGATGGGGAACACAGTTTAGTGGGATTGATGGAGAAGTTGCCTGCGTACTTGGTCAAGGTGAGGAGATTGGGGAGTTAGTAGAAGCCGTCGCAGGAAAGCTTGAAGACCCTGGTAGCTTCTCCATGGAGGGTAGTGGTGACAAATGGTATGAAAACGCATCCAAGGGCCAGGTAGGGGCCTTGGAGCATATATTTGATGCAATTGGTGACATTCTGATATATTCTTGTCAATTAGCCTCTAATCTCCAATTAGACTTCTCGACTATCTTAAGAGAAGGTGAGGGGCTCAAACAGAAAGCTGCTAAGAATACTAGTGAAGACTTGGCTGAATTAGGCTGGGCTCTTCTAGGACTAACTGCAGCCACAGGTCGTATTCAGCACGCTACCCTGAAGAATAAACAGAAACTTAGAGGTTATGATAATGAGCTAAAATATAAAACAGAGGTTCTTGATGGCATGGTTCAAATCGCTAGGTTTTGTACTCAAATTTCTGAGCAATTGAACGAGAAAGTATTCACTGTATTCTTCCAGGTCTCTGAAAGAGTAATGCGAAGAGACTGGAAGAAGAACTCTCTAACAGGTGGAGAGGGTACTCCGGAAGTCAATCCTGTTTCTGGGGGATAAGAATAATAACATCTACTGGAGGTGGCATGTCTGTATTTCTTTTCGTCCTGAGTCTCTTTACTGGGTCGCATGTGATGGCGACCACATTTGGAGGAGAAGGAGACGCCTCAAACCCCGATTCTCGTCTAGCTTGTTGGAAGTATATCGGAAAGAAGTTTAACGATAGACTAGATGATAAAAAGGATTTTCTGGTGGCTCATCGCACTCTTCCGTGCGGTACTAGCCTCATTATTTGCAACCCAAGAACGAAGAAATGCGCAACAGCAAGGGTAGGGGATAGGGGCCCCTTCGGTAAGACCAAAGGCAAATATAGAGCAGGAATAGACCTATCCACTGCTGTGGCTAAGTCTATTCACTTTAATGGAATGGAAAAGGTATTAATATGGAAAGCTAAAGAGGGATTTGAGGATTTGCAGGAGCTTACTAAGCCGGGAGGTCTGCTGAGCTTTCAATAACCCTCTTTCTGGTTACTAGCTCATCTAACACTCCGAGGTTGTGGTCGATTTCTTCGTTCAGCTCCTTAAGCTGTTCGTTGAAGGCGGCCACAGCCTCTTTTTTTGTTTCCTTGGTTTGAAACATCTGCTTTGCCTTTCGGCAAATTTCATTCTTGGTGTTCTCGATTTCCTTGTCAACTTCATCAGTGCTAACAAACGATTCATAATCCGGTCTGGTGAACTCTTTGCTCGACATTGTGCTCTCCCTGAGGTTCATTGCTATATAACACTTCTTTTTAGGTTTGACTAGTGCCCCTGAAAGGAATCGAACCTTCATAACCTTGTTTAGAAGACAAGTGCCTTATCCATTAGACTACAGGGGCATATTTGCAGATGAAGAGAGGAGAGCAGGGGATTCGAACCCCAACCGGGTTACCGATCTCACCGCTTAGCAGGCGGGATTAGGACCTATCCTAATTTACTCTCCAGAAAAGGTATAAGAATTATAGCGCAGGAGAGTTTCTTTTTCAACCTCAACTCTCCGAGGAGGCCTTGATGACCGGTAGTTGGTGGGAAGTCGTATTCGTGGTAGCGAAGATCGTGAAGGCGGCAGCAGAAGTCTTCATCGCAATCAGCGTGATTCTGGTCGGCTGGAATGACTTGATGAAGTTCTAATGGTAAAGAGCCCCTTTGGGCTCTTTTTAGGTTAGGGAAGGTGTAAGGTCGAGAAAGAACATTGTACACTGTCTTTCAAGAT
>Ga0154020_10010883_pt1 | contig 10385 bp, 4 predicted proteins | sample Klosneuvirus_201_FD_109709 | JGI IMG/M metagenome (GOLD analysis project Ga0154020, IMG submission 109709) | Active sludge microbial communities from wastewater, Klosterneuburg, Austria - Klosneuvirus_20160825_MG | ecosystem: Engineered > WWTP > Aerobic digester > Activated sludge | place... | reverse complement strand
AGCGCCGCGTCGAGGTCGGCGACCGACGGAGCCGCGTCGCCCCCGTTGTGGAGGGTCGACTCCACGTCCCGGGCGGCACGAGCCACGGCCGTGGCCGACAGGTTGGCCGCGACCCCGCGAAGGGCGTGGGCGATCGCCTCGGCCCCCTCGAGATCGCCCTTGGCGATCGCGGCACGGATGCGGGCGGGAGCGTCGAGGAACCGGCGCCGGAGGTCGCCGACCATCTCGACGAGGAGCTTCTCGTTGCCGCCGAAGCGGCGGATCGCGCTCTCGACGTCGATCCCGGGCAGCCTTTGCGCCAGATCGGACGGAACGGATTCGTGCGGCGACGATGACGGCCCGTCGAACGGTGACGGCCCCTCGGTCGTTCTCGTCGCGGAGACGTCGCGCAGAGTCGAGAGGATCAGCTCCCTTTCCGCAGGCTTGTGGAGAAAGCGGTCGCAGCCGGCACCGAGGACACGCTCGCGGGTCTCGGGGTCGTCGTACGATGAGAAGCCCACGATGACGCAAGCGGCCCTGCCAGGCTCCCCGGCCTCGAGGGCGCGGATCCGGGCCGTCGCCTCGAGGCCGTCCATGATCGGCATGGCGACGTCCATGAAGACCACGTCGGGGCGAAACGACTCCACCTTCTCGAGCGCCGCCCTGCCGTTCACCGCCACGTCGACCTCGAGCGGCGGAGACGGCAGCAGCCGGCGCAGGACGGCGATGTTGCCGGGCTCGTCGTCGACGATGAGTACCCGGAGCGCCGCGAGCTCGGCCGCCACGCGGCACGGTGTCGCGGCCGGCACGCTCATCTCACCCGTCGCGGAGCCTCCCGGCGCGAGCTGGAGGACGACCGTCACGGCGGTTCCCTCCAACGCGGAGGTGGCCATGGAGATGCGGCCCCGCTGCGTCTCGGCCATCAGCCTGGCCGAGTAGGTTCCGAGCCCGGTGCCGCTCACCTTTCCGGCGCTCGCGTACTTTTCGAAGAAGCGGCCGCGGATCGCCTCCGGCACCTCGCCGGCGTTGTGGACCCGGATCGAGACCTCGTCCCCCGACCTCCCCACCGTGATCGTCACCGGAGTCCTCTCGGGAGCCGCCTCGAGCGCGTTCTTGATCACGTTCGCGAGCATGGAGTAGCTGAGGAGCTCCTCCGCGCTCGCCAGGATCGGTCCCGTCGCATCCCCGGTCCGTTCGAGCTGGAACGAGACGCGCTTCGAGGCCGCCTGGCTTCCCAGGTCGAGGGTCACGCGCTTCAGCACCTCCGGCACGTCGACCGCCTTTGGCTGGAACGCGTACGTTCCCTTCTCCATCCGGTAGAGGTCGAGCGAGAGGTTCACCATGTTGAGGACCCGGTAGCCCGAGCTCTCGATCAGCTTCAGCAGCTCGGCATCGCCCTCGGCGAGACCGGGCCGGCGGAGGAGGAGCTTCGGAATCGAGATGATGCTGGCGAGCGGCGTCTTGAGGTCGTGCCGCGACATCCTCTCGACGTCGGACTGGAGTCGCGCGTTCTCGCGGAGGACGTCGTTCTGGCCCTCCAGCTGGCGCGCCTGGTCCTCGATCGTCCGGCTCTTCAGGACGAGCTCGCGCGTGCGAGCCGCCACCTGGTCCTCCAGCTCCCGCTGGTGGCGCTCGAGCCGGACGGTCCGCTGCCGCAGCCAGGCGAGCGGGCTGACGACGAAGAGGAGGCCGAGCACGGCCTTGAGCCACCACGTTCGCCACCACGGCGGCCGGATGACGACGCGGAGGACGGCGCCGGCGTCGTTCCAGAGGCCGTCGTCGTTCGAGGCGCGGACGCGGAACGTGTACGTGCCCGGCGGCACCCTCGTGTAGACGGCCTTCCGGTCGGCCGCGCTCGTGTCGATCCACCCCTTGTCGAACCCCTCGAGCCGGTACGCGTAGCGGTTTTTCTCGGGCCGTCGATAGCTCAGGGCCGAGAACTCGAAGGCGAAGAGGTCGTCGGCGTGCCCGAGGGTGAGGTCCTGGAGGGCGCTCGGCGCACGCGTCAGAGGCCCCGAAGCCGAGATCGGCACCCTCCGGTTGAAGAGGAGGAAGTCGGTGAGGACGACGGGCGGCACGCGCGGGCTCGCGTCGATCCGCTCGGGGTCGAAGACGTTAAGGCCCCGGGGACCACCGAAGTAGAGCCGTCCGTCCCTCGCCTTGAACCCGGCGCCGTCCACCTCCCCGAAGAAGCTGTCGGACTGGAGCCCGTCGTGCTCGTCGAAGTGTGTGACCAGACCCGACGTGGGGTCGAGACGGTCGAGCCCCCGGTTCGTGGCCAGCCAGACGCGGTCGCGGCCGTCGACGAGGACCCGCGCGATCAGATCGCTCGACAGCCCGTCCTTCTCGCGGAAGGAACGGATCTTCCCGCTCTTCGGGTCCAGCTGGTTCAGCCCTCCGTTTCGCGTGCCGATCCAGAGGCTCCCCCGGGAATCCTCGGCGATGGAGGCGACCGCGGTGCCGCTGAGGCGTCCGGCGCTCCCCTCCCCCCGTCCGAACCTCTCGAACCGGGAGAGCTTCTCGTCGAACCGGTCGAGCCCCTCCTCGGTTCCCACCCAGACGGTTCCGGACGAGTCCGCGAACACCGTCCAGACGACGTCGTAGCTGAGGCTCGCGGGATCGGCATCCGAGTGCTCGTAGCCGGTGAGGCGGGTGCCGTCCCACCGGAAGACCCCCTTGTTCCGCGTGCCGAGCCAGTAGACGCCGCGGCGGTCCTGCACCATGGCGGTCACGCGATCGCGGAGCGCGGAGAGCGGGTGATCCGGCAGATCCTGGAACCTCACGAACTTCGGCTCCTGGCCTTCCCGGCGCTCCACGATGTAAAGGCCCCCGTACCAGCTCGCCACCCACAGCTGGCCGCCGCGATCCTCGAACAGCGAGGAGATCCGCTCGTCGCGGAGGCCGTCCTTCGCCTGATAGTGGGTGAAGACGGGCGGGACCGCCTGGTCCCAGCTCGCAGCGACGTCGAGACCCTTGTCCGTCCCCACCCAGAGCCGGCCCGCCGAATCCTGGAGGATCGCGCGGATGAGGCTCGAGCCGAGCCCGCGGGGGTCGTCGTCGTGGTGACGGTGGAGGCCGAAGCGAGCCGTCCGCGGGTCGAGCTTGCAGACGCCGCCGCCCCAGGTCCCGAACCAGAGCACCCCCTCCGCGTCCTCGAAGATCGCCGTGACCTGGTCCGACGTCAGGCTGGAAGGATCGTCTTCCCGGTGCGCGAGCCGGGAGACCGTTCCTCCTGCCGGCTCGATCCGGCGGAGACCGTCGAAGTTCGTGGCGGCCCAGACGACGCCCTTCGAATCCTGGAAGACGCTCCGGATGCGAGGCTGGTCGTCGCTCCCCTCGAACGTCACCCGCGCGGACTCGCCGGTTCCCGCGTCGATCTTGATCAGGCCGCCGCCGAACATCCCCGCCCAGAGCGAACCGTCCGTGCCCCGCCCCATCGCCCAGACCTGGTCGGAGCCGAGGCGGAGGTGCTGAAAACGGGCGGAGGGCGCCCCGCCGGAGGCGGCCCGCGCCTGGGCGACCGGCACGTGGTCGATGCCGTTGTACCGGAGGCCGATCCAGAGCCGTCCCCGGTCCTCGAGCAGCGTCCAGATCTGGTCGTTCGCGAGGCTCTCCGGATCGTTCGGGTCATGGCGCAGGTGGAGGAACCGGGGTGGGCCGGTGCCTGGCGCGAGCCGGTCGAGACCGCCGCCGAACGTCCCCACCCAGAGGGTCCCGGTGGAGTCGTAGAGCAGCGCGGAGATCCTGTCGCTGGCCAGGCTCGTCTCGTCTTTCGGGTCGTGCCGGAAGCGCTCGAAGCGATCGCTCGCCGGGTCGAGCCGATCGAGGCCGTCGCCGAAGGTGCCGATCCAGAGGCGGCCGCCCGGCTCCTCGGCGATCGCCCAGACTCGGTTGCCGCTCAGGCTCGCGCCGTCGTTCGGGTCGTGGACGTAGCGCTTCACCCGGTAGCCGTCGAAGCGAAAAAGACCGCTGTCGCGCGTGCCGAACCAGAGGAAGCCGCGGCGGTCCTGGTAGATGCACGAGACCTGCGCCGCGTCGAGCGCGGTGCCGTGCCCGATGTGCTCGAAGCGGACCGCCATCGAGGCCGGCTCCGCGGATCCGCGGCGCGACGGCGACGCGGCCAGGCAGGCGGCCGCGGCGAACGCGAGTAAGGTCCTGGACGATCTCAACGGGTGGCGACCTCTTCGAACCAATCGACGTCGCTCGAGTCTACCGAGTGCCATGCCGTTACCGGTGGACGCGGATCGCGCGGGGAGTAGACTTTCCTCAGGGCACCGGCGAGCGGATGGGAGTTTCCGCCCGCCAGGGAGGCCACGTGAGGTTTCCTCCAAGGGTCTCGGCCGGCGATGTCTGGGGCGGTCTCGCCTCGATGCTCGTCGCGCTTCCCGCCTCCATCGCGTTCGGCGTCGCCGTCTTCGCTCCGTTCGGGCCCGCCGCGGCGGGCCAGGGAGCGCTGGCCGGAATGCTCGGGGCGACCGCGATCGGTATCGTCGCGCCGCTCTTCGGCGGAACGGACCGGCTGATCTCGGCGCCGTGCGCTCCGGCCGCCGCCGTGATGGCCGCCTTCGCGCTGCAGGCCACGACCTCCGCGGGCGGGGCCTCGCCCGAGAGGGTCGTCACGTTGATGGCGCTGGTGGCGCTTCTCTCCGGGGGCCTCCAGCTCCTCTTCGGGGCCGTCGGCGGCGGGACGCTCATCAAGTACATCCCCTGGCCCGTCGTCACCGGCTACCTGAGCGGCGTCGGCATCGTCATCCTGCTCAAGCAGCTGCCCGGGCTCTTCGGCCTTCCGCGGGGCACGCACCTCCTCGCGGGCCTCAGGTCCCCCGGCCTCTGGCAGGGGCCAGGTCTGGTGGTCGGCCTCGTGACCATCGTCGTGATGGTGTTGGCGCCCCGGCTGACGAAGGCCGTTCCGGCCGCGATCCTGGGGCTGGCCGCCGGTGTGGCGACCTACTTCGGCCTGGCCCTCACGCGTCCGGGAATGCTCTCGCTCCAGGGCAACGCGATGGTGATCGGGCCGATCGGCGGAACGGGCGAGTCGGCCTTCTCCCTGATCGGCGCTCGCTGGGCGGGCATCCTCGCCGTGAAGCCGGCGGACCTCGCGCTCCTGCTCGTTCCGGCCCTGACGCTCGCGGTGCTCCTCTCCATCGACACGTTGAAGACCTGCCTCGTGGTGGACAGCCTCACGCGCAGCCGGCACGACTCGAACCGCGAGATGCTGGGCCAGGGGCTGGCCAACGTCGCGTCGGCCCTGGTCGGCGGCATCCCGGGAGCCGGGACCTCGGGCGCCACCCTCGTCAACCTCGCCAGCGGCGGGAAGACCCGCCTGTCGAGCGTCCTCGAAGGCGTCTTCGCGCTGGTGGCGTTCCTCGCGCTCGGACGCTTCGTCGCATGGGCCCCCATCGCGGCGCTTTCCGGGATCCTGATCGTCGTGGCGTTCCGGATGCTCGACCGGTCCAGCCTGCGCCTGCTGCGCCAGCGCTCCACCCTTCTCGACTTCGTCGTGGTGGCGACGGTGGTCGCCGTCGCGGTGAGCGTGGACCTCATCACGGCGTCCGGCGTCGGCGTCGCGCTCGCCATCGTCCTCTTCATCCGCGACCAGGCGAAGAGCAGCGTCATCAGGCGGAAGACGTTCGGAAGCCAGGTCTTCTCCCGCCAGCGGCGGCAGCCCGAGGAGATGGCGATCCTCGAGCGGAAGGGCGCGACGACGGTCGTCTGCGAGCTGGACGGGAACCTCTTCTTCGGTACGACCGACCAGCTCTTCACCGCGCTCCAGGACGACCTGAAGACCTGCCGCTTCCTCATCCTCGACCTCAAGCTCGTCCGCTCGGTGGACCTGACGGCGGTCCACGTGCTCCAGCAGATCGAGGCCCGGCTGAAGGAGCGCGACGCGCAGCTGATCTTCACCAACGTGCTGGAGGTCCTTCCCTCGGGTCAGCGTCTCCGCGCGTACCTGGAGGAGGCGGGGCTCGTCAGAACGGGGAGCCGCATCCGGCTGTTCGACGAGCTGTCCGACGCGCTCGAGTGGACGGAAGACATCCTGGTAGCGGAGGAGGGGTACGGCCACCACGCCGACGAGCCTCCGCTCGGGCTGCGCGAGATGAGCTCGCTGAAGGGGATAAAGGAGGAGCGGCTCGCCGAGCTCGAGACCTTCGTCGTCGAGCGCAGCTGCGCGGCCGGCGAGCGGATCTTCAGCCAGGGCGACGCGGGAGACGAGATCTACTTCATCCGGCGGGGCCGCGTGAAGATCGTTCTCCCGATCGAGGGCGGCCGCGCCCACCACCTCGCCACCTCGACCCGGGGGGACTTCTTCGGAGACGTGGCTTTCCTCGATGCTGGGACCCGCTCGGCGCATGCCGTCGCCGACACGCCGACCGACCTCTACGTCCTCTCCCGGGCCCGCTTCGACGCGCTCTCCGAGGAGCACCCGCGGATGGGTCGCACCGTCTTCTTCGCGCTGGCCCGGACGCTCGCCGCCCGGCTGCGGCGCGCGGACGGCGAGATCCGAGCGCTGGAAGGTCCCTGAAGGCCTCCGGCCGGAATCCGAAACGCGTCCTCGAGAACCGCGACCTCGACGAGGTCTCGCCGAGCTGAGACCGAGTCGCGTCTTAGAATCAGGAACGACGTGAGCACCACAGATGACGACGACTCGGGCGGCCCTTCACCCGAGGAAGGGCCAGGCGCGCGTTTCGAGGAGCGGTTCCGGGGGCTCGTGACAGGCCGGCGAGCGCCGGCGTTGGCCACCAGCGTCGCGTTCGTGCTGATGCTCCCCGCCCTGTGGGTGGGCTTCGTGGCGGACGACTACTTCCACCGCATCGTCCTCCTCCGGCTCGGCGGATGGACCGAGGCCGTCGCGGTCCGCGACCTCTACGCCTTCATCCCGAAGGGGGCGAGCGGCTGGAAGCTCGACCTGGGAGCCGCCTGGTGGACCGATTCCTCGATGCACATCCGGTTCGGGCGCCCCCTCACGGCGCTGACGCACGCCCTCGACTACAGACTCTGGCCGGACGCGCCGGGCCTCCATCATCTACAGAGCCTTCTCTGGTTCGCGCTCGGCGTGGGGCTGACGGCGACGCTCTATCGGAGGGTCCACGCGTCCGCTGCGGTGGCAGGAATGGCCGCGCTGCTCTTCGCGGTCCAGGGATCCCATAGCGTCGTGGCCGCATGGCTGGCGAACCGGAGCACTCTTCTCTGCCTCGCGTTCGGCGTGGCGGCGCTGATCGAGCATCTCGCCTGGCGCCGGACGGGCGAACGCCGCCACCTCGCCTTCGCCTTGATCCTGCTGGCGCTCGGCCTCGCGGGCGGTGAGGCGGCCGTCGCGGCCGCGGCCTACGTCCTCGCGTGGCAGGTGACGTGCGAGGAAGGGACGTGGACCCGCCGCCTGCTCCCCGTCCTCCCCTACGCGGCGCTCGTCATGGTCTGGCGCTTTCTCTACGGTCGGCTCGGTTTCGGCGCCACCGGAGCCACCATGTATCTCGACCCGAGCGATCAGCCTCTTCTCTTCCTCGGCGCCACCGTCGAACGCCTCCCGATCCTCCTCACCGGCGCGCTGCTCCAGGCGCCGGTGGACCTGTGGCTCCTCCTGTCACGACGGGGACAGATCGCCGCGGCGGCCCTCGCGACAGGCCTCGTTGCGGGCCTCCTTTCTGCCCTCTGGAATCTCCTGCGGCGCGACCCGATCGCGCGCTTCTGGGCGCTCGGGATGGCGCTCTCCCTGCTGCCGTTCTGCACCACGTTTCCGCAGAGCCGTCTTCTCGGCTTCGCGGGGATCGGCGCCGCCGGCCTCCTGGCGGCTTTCTTCGAAGCGTCCGGCGTCTGGCCCTGGGAGCCGGCTCCGGGCGATCGGAGGTCGCGCCTGGCGTTGCTCCTGCTCCTTCTTCACGGGCCTCTCGCGGCTATCCTGACCCCGATCCGGATCGGCGCCCTTCCGATTTTCGCCGACCTCACCACGGCGCCTTCACGCCGGGCGCCCCGCGGCCCCGAGGTGACGCAGCAGACGTTCGTCTTCCTGAACGGCAGCGACTTCCTGCTCGCCTATCTGCACATCATGCGCACCGCCCAGGGCGGAGCCCCTCTGCCCCGCCGGATGGCGCTCCTCAGCCCGCTCTCCACGCCGAGCCGCGTCGAGCGGACGGACGCCCGCACCCTCGTGATCGCGTCCGAGCCCGGGTGGTTCCACTACGTGATCGACCGCGCCTTCGTGAGCCCGAGCCGCCGGTTCTCGGCGGGCGAGCGGATCGAACGGCCCGACTACGTTGCCGAGATCCGGTCCACGACGGATGACGGACGGCCGCTCGAGGTCGCCTTTCGGTTCCACGTGCCGCTCGAGAGCCCCGAGCTTCGCTGGCTCTACTGGAAGAACGACCGCCTCATCCCCTTCCCGCTCCCCGCGATCGGCACGGGCGTCAGCGTTCCGCGCGGGATCTACCCGTGACTTCGGTCACGCGCCTTCCGGACGATCTCCTCGTAGATCTGACGCGCCTTGGCCGCGTCGAGGAGCTCGGCCGCGGTCATCTTCCCGTTCACGTCCATCGAGAAGCGGTCGATCTGCGATCCTTTCGGCATCGGGAAGAGGTACCTCCCCTCGAGCCGCGCGTCGCCCGGGTTGAAGAAGACCTGGTCCACCTCGGTGACCGCCACGCGCCCCTTCACGTGTACCGAGACGTGGTGGGTCCGGACCTCGAGCGGCATGGCCGGCGCCGGGCGCGGGAGGTCTCGGATGACGATGAAGCCGTCGGCCCGTGCCAGGCCCGCCAGCAGGCCCGCCAGGCCGATGAGGACCAGGATCGGTCCGATCCGTCGCATCCGGAGAGTCCCAAGCAAAGTCGTCGCCACGCCCATACGACGGTTTGGACCTCGGATGAGGACGTTGGTTCCCGCAGCATCGTCCTTGAAGAAGCCGTCCATTGTGCGGTCCGGGGGCCGAGCACAGAGCGATACTCGGGATCACGAGCGCGTCCGGAGACGTCGCGACCTTGGTGAACACGAGTCCGGCCCGAGCCACCTGCGCTACGGCGAAGAAGGAGACGACGAGAGCCGTCAGCCCGGCGCGGCGCCGCGGAATGGTCACGTGCAGACGAAGCGATACATCTGTCCTTGACGGTTTGCGCTCTCGAACCACTCCTACCGGGCACGGTGAAGCTCTGTCACGCCCGGTAGTGTCCTGACCAGGCCGAGTCTTTCAAAACGGCTGCAGGGCGGGGCTTACCGCTTCACGATCTCCACGCGCCGGTTCTTCGCCCGGCCCTCCTCGCTCCGGTTGTCCGCGACCGGCTTCGTCTGTCCGAAGCCCGTAGGCACCAGACGGTCCCGGCCGATGCCGAGAGCGACGAGAGCGTCCGCGACGGAGCGGGCCCGGACCTCGGACAGGGTCTTGTTTCCCGCCGGCGTGCCGGTGTCGTCGGTGTGGCCCTCGACCCCGACGCGGAGGTCGGCCTGCTTCGAGAGCATCTTCCCCACCTCCTCGAGCAGCGGCCGCGACTCCGGCAGGATCTCGGCCTTGGAGGTGGCGAAGTGGACGTCGAGCGCGACGAAGCCGTCCTTCTGGAGCGCGGCGTACATCGCTTCCGCCGTGATGACCTGCTTCATAGGCGTCCGCTCGACGATGTGGAGGAAGTAGATGCGGCCCGGGTTCTTGACCGAGGCTTGCAGCTCGGCCCAGACCTCGGCGCCGGCATGGGTCGCCTTCATCACGGAGACGTTGTCGTCGGAGTAGACGACCTCGCCTCCGATCGACCTGATCGCGTTCTCGTAGTTTCGCCGGATGGCGACGCCCCCCGGGTTCTTCGAGGTGTCCTTCAGGTAGTAGTGGAGGCGCGTGTAGGCCCCCTCGACGACCTGAGGAGGCCGCGTCCGGAGCTTGTAGGAGCCGAACTCCTGCTTCTGGTAGTTGGAAATCGAGTAGCCCGGCATACGGCTGGGAAACAGCGGGTGGTCGGCGCTGTCCTTCACGTCCTGCGCGAACCCCACGTTCGCCCCGCAGGAGAAGGCAAGAGCAGTCGCGAGGAACAGGCGGACGCGAGCGGCACCGAGCTGGCGGGACGTCATGAGCGAGGCCTCCTCGTCGTCGGACCGGGGCTGGGGTTCTTGGTTTCACGATCATAGCCGGAAGCCGGCCTTCCGGAGGTCGCCACGGCCGCCGGGACGCGCTCCTCGTCTCGCCCTAGGATCAGGCTCCCTTCATCAGTTCGGTGTAGCCCCCTGTATCGCGCCTCTTTTTTCGTCGGACCGTCAGCTCCGCGCAACCGGCACGGTGTGCGCATGGGCCGCGTGAGACCTCTCAGCGTTTCTTCGGTTCGGAGGCGATCGTGATCTTGAAGCCGTCCGGATCGGTGAGGGAGAAATCGCGAGTGCCCCAGGGCTGGTCCTTCGGATCCTGGTCGAGGGTTCCGCCTCGCGCCTTGATCTCT
>Ga0154020_10010882_pt1 | contig 10386 bp, 13 predicted proteins | sample Klosneuvirus_201_FD_109709 | JGI IMG/M metagenome (GOLD analysis project Ga0154020, IMG submission 109709) | Active sludge microbial communities from wastewater, Klosterneuburg, Austria - Klosneuvirus_20160825_MG | ecosystem: Engineered > WWTP > Aerobic digester > Activated sludge | place... | reverse complement strand
TGATGCGCCGCTGCAGTTCGTCTACGTCGTGGCTATTGATGGACACGATCTCCATCCCCGGGCGAACGGTGCTGTCGTTGGGCGTGTCGTTCGACGTCACCACGAGCCGTGTTCCCTCGAGCGCCACCTTGAGTGGAAATCGCAGCGCCCGATCAAGCTCGGCCGTCGTCGAATCATCCTGATCAGCACGCGCGTGTCCATCACCCGTGGCCGCGAGCATTTCGTTGACGAGACCAAAGAACTCGCGCCGCGTCAACTCGCGATTGGCGCGCGCGCGAATGGCGTCAAACGCGCGGTCGAGCTCAGGCTTTGGCGTGAATCGGTACAGCGCCCCGTGCGCCTCCTCCAGCGACTTCCGCGCGACGTCGAGGTCCTGCTGGGCCTGTGCGGCGGACAATCTTGCCGGTATGGGCTGTGCCGGGGTGGCCGTTGCCGGATTGGCCTGTGCCGCCGCCTGCGTGGAAAGAGCCACACACAGCGCCGCCGCGACGACAAGCCGATATGGTGGAATGTTCATCATCGTTCGACGTCGCGAGGCGGGAATTGGTTTGACAGCGACACGGAAGGGCCCGCCAGATGAGCCCCCGACAGCTCAGGATTCCGCGCGAGCGGTGTCACTTGAGGTATTCCGTTATGGGTATACGTTTCCCCCATGCCTCGCGCCGCCACCACGTCCGACCCGTTCAACGCCATCGCCGAACCCCGCCGCCGCGACATCCTCACACTGCTCGCCGCCGACGAGCGGCCGGTGAACGACATCGCCGACGCACTCGAGATGGGACAGCCGTCGGTGTCCAAACACCTGCGTGTGCTGCTCGAGGTAGGGCTGGTGGAGGTGCGCCGAGACGGGCGTCAGGCGTTCTACCGCACCAACGCCGCACAACTCAAAGCCGTGCACGACTGGACCCAGCGCTTCGAACGGTATTGGCAGCATCAGCTCCTGCGTGTGAAGGAGCGCGCCGAACAGAAGTCGGCGCAGAGGGCGGCGCCCAAATCCGTCCCGCCCTCGACACCCCCCAGGAAGTAGCGCAACACCTCACCCGCTCCGGAGCACCCGTATGGTCACGCTCGTCTCCCCATTTGCCGACATGACGCTCGATGTCACACAGGAAACTCGTGTGCATGCGTCCATCGAAGACACCTTTGCCGCGCTGCTCGAAGAACTGGGCCCCGACAATCGCGGCATGGGCGACGCGCCGATGCCCATGGTGCTCGAAGCGCGTCCCGGTGGCCGCTGGTATCGCGATCTGGGCAACGACAACGGACACTGCTGGGGTACGGTGCAGGCCATTCGCGCGCCCAACCTGCTGGAAATCTGCGGCCCGCTCATGATGTCGTTTGCGGTTGCGTCCAATGTGCAGTATCGCCTGAAGGCCGACGGCGACGTCACGGTGCTGACGCTGCACCATACCGCACTGGGCATGTTCCCCGATGGCTATCGCGACGCACTCACGCAGGGCTGGAGCGGCATCGCCACGCGCCTGGCTGCGCGCTTCACGCGCTGACACACCTCGTCTCCTCATTCGCCTCACCACTCGTCACCCCACCGGAGCCGCACGATGTCGATTGCCGATACGCTGATTCAGGAACTCGAGATGGAAGCCGCTACCACGCGGCGTGTGCTGGAGCGCGTGCCCGATGCGCATCTCGCGTGGGCGCCACATGCCAAGTCACGCACACTCGGCCAGCTCGCCATGCACATCGCCGTCAATCCGGCCGGCGTGAGCACCATTGCAGCGCAGAACCCCGCCGACCTGCCCGGCTTCGGGGACATCACCCCGTCGTCCACGGCCGAAGTGCTCGCAGCGCTCGACACCAGCGTCGTCACAGCCAAACAGGTGCTGAGCGGCTTCAGCGACGAGTCCCTGGCCGAGATCTGGCACGCGCGCGTGGGCGGCGTCGTGATCATGTCCATGCCGCGCATAGTCTTCCTGCGCACGGTGCTACTCAGTCATTGGTACCACCACCGCGGCCAGCTCTCGGTGTATCTGCGCCTGCTCGATGTCCCGCTGCCGTCGATCTATGGTCCGAGTGCGGATGAGAATCCGTTTATGTAGTTCCGCGACAATTCGGAGCCTCCCGCCGCCGATGGCCGATCGCGTTTAACCGATAGCGTTGTTCACGTTGCGCGAAGCCAGTTGTCATCCGCTCCGAGTATGGTCATCGTAGTGTACCCACTTCAATTCGGGGATCGCACGATGCGGCACTTCGACGGGACTCACCGTGTCCCCGCAGCACGAGAGGTTTCTGCCAGAGCGTTCAAGGCAGCCTGCTCAGAGTTGATTGAGACGGTTGCTCGCACGCGATCCGAACTCATTGTGACAAAGCACGGCCGTCCTGTGGTACGGATGTGCCCGATTGATGCGGCTGGATCATCGCCAGTCGGGTTTCTGGCGGGGACGATTGTCGGCCACGGAGACATTGTGCCAGCCGATGTCGCGAGCTGGTCGGAGTCGCCGACCGATCCGCTGGCGCCACGCCGCAATCGTTAGCGGAACTCCCGACTACGCGACGCTCGCGGGTGAGCATCTCGTGCTGGATCCGAGCCTGCTACCGCTCGCGCGACATATCGCGCCTCAGCTCCCCCGCGCCCGCAGCCGCGCCCCCTCTCGCAGTCCCCAGACCCCCAGCGTCAGCGCGCCGATCGCCACTAACGCGTAGAGGCCAATCGAGACCCAGAACATCGCCGGGTCGTCGGCCTGCGAAATGATCCGCTGAAACGTCGTGCGTTTGGCGGGCAGAAACGTCACCCCGGTCATGATTCCGCGTGCGACGAGCCATGTCATGCCAAGCGCCACCAGCATCATGAACACAATCGCGATGCGAAGGGCGCGCATTTGCGACGGCGTTGCGCCAAACGGGTCGTTTGTCATCTCACGGTTTTTTCACGAACGCCATCACCTCCGCGAACCCGCTGTCCGCACTCGCCCAACTCGCGTTGGCCTCCAGCATCTCCCGGAACGTCTGCCCGCTGAGCGTGCGCCCCTGCCGAAAGTCCACGCCACGCTGCAAGAGCATCATCACCAGCGGCCAATTGCGCGCATCGGCGGCGTAGAACAACACGCCGCCGGTGCCACGGTTTCCCGTTGCGCTGAGATCGGCGCCGTGCTCGATCAGCATCGTCATCACCTCGGGCGCGATGCCGTTCCCCGCTGCGGTGAAGAAGACCGGGGTCCCGCTCGAGTTGATCGTGTTGGGATTCGCGCCTGCCTCGATCAGCATGCGTGCCGGTGCGGGTCCCGACTTGGCTGCCGTTTGCAGCGCCATCTCGAGAGGCAGTTCGTACGCAGTGCCTTTGTTGGGATCCGCCTTTGCCGCCAGCAGGAGGCGCAGCACGTCATGCTGCGTGGGTGTCTCGCGCAGCTGACGCAGTGACGCAATGAGCAGCGTCGTTTCCTGCAATCCTTGCGCGTTCACATCCACCGACGGCAGCATCGCGGCGACCGTCGCCGTATCGTTGCGCCGAATCGCTTCCGCAATCTCGCGCGATGGGCCGGCTCTGAAAAACGTCAGCTCGCCCTTCTCATTCATGTTGGCGGCCAGTTGCGCATCGGAATACGCCTTGGTGCCCGCCAGAATCAGCAGCGGCGCCGCCACCAACAAGAAGGCCAGCCCACGCATCATCGGCGAGCCGGCCTTCACGAACAGCAACACCGACAGCACCAGCGGAATGCCCGGCAGCACCAGCAGATACAGCGCCACCATCAGCGGATTGGTCTTGGCACTCCCCGCTGCCGCGAGCCCCAGCACAAACAGCAGCCCGATCCCCGCCGTATCGAGCGCCACCAATCCCCAGAACACGAGTTTGATCAGCATCTCGACATCGGCCAGAGGAAGGTGCGCCTATTACTTCTTGACAATCACCGTGATCGTATCCCGCTTCACATTCGTCATCGGCACGTGATCTCCGCCCGCGAAGATCGCGATGATGCGGTGTGAACCCGGCGTCAGTGAATCCATCACGCGTTCGGTGGCGCCGTTGCCCATGTGAATCACCACCGGCATGGCCGGAAGCGGCGCCGTATCGGCCGGCGCATCGCCGTCCACCATCAGGTGATGGTGCCCTTTGCCGGGTTCACTGGTCCCAGTGGCGGCGATCACTTCAACACCCGTCGCCTCGAGCTTGAGCGTAAACGGCAATGCGACCGTATCGCCATCAGCCGGCGATGCGATCGTCACGGCGGGTTCCACAGCCGGCGCCGCGGCCGGGGCCATCGCCGCAGTGTCAGCGGCCGGCGCCTTCTCGCCAGAGCCACACGCTGCAGCAAGTCCAACAGACACGATCGCAACAATCACGGAGGCTCTACGCACAGGCGGGTTCTCAGTCAGGGTGGCAGGAGCGGACGGGTCTAAGAATGGCGCGCGGACGGCGCATTGCCAACATCATGATCCGAAATCGCGCCAGTGACCTCGTCCTGGTGCATCCGGCTGACGGCCCCAGTACGCCACTGACACGTCGCTAGCACGTCTTTTGATCGTCTCTAGTACGTCGGCACCTTCGGATCCACGTCGGCGCTCCACCGCAGGATCCCACCGGCCAGGTTGGTGACGCGCGAAAATCCGGCCGCCTCAAGCTGCTTCGCCGCCGTCAGACTGCGCTTGCCGCTCCGGCACATCACCACGATGTGGCGCGCCGGGTCGAGTGTTTCCATCGCGGTCGCGATTGTCCCAAGCGGGATCAGCCGCGCCCCCGGCACACTCGCGATCTCGGCCTCATACGGCTCTCGCACATCGATCAGGTCGAAGTCGTCACCACGGGCCAGCGCCGCCGCCAACTCGGTCGGCGTCATCTCCGGAATTCCGTCAGTGGTCATCTCGGTCGTCTCTCCTCGAACTCCGCAGAATTCGTCGTAGTCGATCAATTCGGTGATCGTCCGCGTGCCGCACGCCGGACAGTTGGGGTCCTTGCGAATACGCACGGTGTGAAAGCTCATGCCGAGTGCATCCACCAGCAGCAGACGCCCCACCAGCGATTCGCCCACACCGAGGATGAGTTTGATGGTTTCGGTGGCCTGAATGGTGCCCACCAAACCCGGCAGCACGCCCAGCACACCACCTTCCGCGCAGCTCGGCACCATCCCCGGCGGCGGTGGCGTGGGATAGAGACACCGGTAGCACGGGCCGTCGGCCGCGGCAAACACCGATGCCTGTCCGTCAAACCGGAAGATCGACCCATACACATTCGGCTTGCCGAGCAGCACACACGCGTCGTTCGTGAGGTAGCGGGTGGCAAAGTTGTCCGTGCCATCCACCACGATGTCGTAGTCGCGCAGAATGTCGAGCGCGTTGGCCGATGTCAGTCGTGTTTCGTGCGTGATGAGCTGCACATGCGGGTTGACGTCATGCAACCGGTCACGCGCCGAGTCGAGTTTGGCACGCCCCACATCACGCGTGCCATGCAGAATCTGTCGCTGCAGGTTGGTGACATCGACCACATCGAAATCGACCAAGCCGAGTGTGCCCACACCGGCGGCCGCGAGATACAGTGCGGTCGGTGACCCCAGCCCACCGGCGCCCACCAGCAACACGCGCGCCGCCTTGAGTCGCTGTTGCCCGACAGGACCCACGGCCGGCAGGGACAGATGTCGGCTGTATCGGATCAGTTCGTCGGACGACAGCGCCGGAAGCGCCGCGTCATCCACGCGGTGATGTGAGTTCAGGTCGGACACAGGACGGCCCCAGGGACAGGAACAGCGGCACGCATGAACGGCTGCGCTGTAGGAGTGTGTGCAGGTGCATTGCGATGCGCAACGCGTCGTGCGCAAAGCGTCGTGCGCACCGCGGAACCGTGAACAGCATGTGGATCGCGGAGACGCAGAGGCGCAGAGGCCCGGGTCGACAAGATGTGTGTGTTTTCCCTTCACTTTTGAGAGGGATTGGCTGCGATCCCGCCGAAAGCTGGCCTCCGCGCCTCTGCGTCTCCGCGATTCACCCGCAGTTCGCCTACACGCCGAGGCCGCACGCCGAGGCCGCACGCCAAGGCCGCACGCCAAGGCCGCTAGCCGCGCCGCATTCGACAGCCGCGGTACCTGCCCCTATCGTTTCTGTCGCACACAGTTCATCAACGAGAGGAAACGACGACATGAGCCGAGTACGGGTGCTGGTCGGTACGCGGAAGGGCGCGTTCATCCTGGAGTCGGATGGCAAACGCGAATCATGGACCGTCAACGGTCCGCACTTTCCCGGCTGGGAGATGTACCACATCAAGGGTTCGCCGGTTGATCCGAACCGACTGTACGCGTCGCAGTCGAGCGGATGGTTTGGGCAGATCATCCAGCGCTCCGACGATGGCGGCGTGTCATGGCGGCCGATGGACAACACGTTCACCTATGCCACGCAGCCCGGCACGCATATGTGGTACGACGGCACGCCGCATCCGTGGGAGTTCAAACGTGTGTGGCATCTCGAGCCCTCGCTCACCAATCCCGATCATGTGTACGCCGGCGTCGAAGACGCCGCGATTTTTGAATCGTTTGACGGTGGCGCAAGCTGGGGTGAACTCGTCGGACTGCGCGGCCATGGGTCAGGATCGCAGTGGCAGCCGGGCGCCGGCGGATTGTGCCTGCACACCATCGTGCTCGATCCGTCCAATGCCAAACGTTTGTTCATCGCCATCTCCGCGGCGGGCGCGTTTCGCACCGACGATGGCGGCACCACGTGGACGCCGATCAACAAGGGGCTACGCTCCGGACAGATTCCCGATGAGGACGCCGAAGTCGGACACTGTGTGCATCGCATCGCCATGCATCCGTCGCGTCCCAACACGTTGTTCATGCAGAAGCACTGGGACGTGATGCGGAGTGACGATGGTGGCGACCACTGGCACGAGATCAGCGGCAACCTGCCCAGCGATTTCGGCTTCCCCATCGATGTACACGCGCACGAACCGGAAACGATCTACGTGGTGCCCATCACCAGCGATGCGCATCATTTTCCGCCCGAAGGCAAACTGCGCGTGTATCGCAGTCGTACGGGCGGCAATGAATGGGAGCCACTCACCAACGGACTGCCGCAGCAGGACTGCTACGTGAACATCCTGCGCGATGCCATGGCCGTCGACCGTCTTGATTCGTGCGGCATCTACTTTGGCACCACCGGCGGTCAGGTATATGTGTCGAGCGACGCCGGCGATCACTGGCAGGCCATCGTACACGACCTGCCGCCCGTGTTGTCGGTCGAGGTGCAGACACTCACATGAGTGCGGGCGAGATTCGGGTGGTGCTGCCGTCGCCACTGCAGTCACTGGCGCAGGTGCCGAGGGAGATCACCGTGACCGTCACCGGCAAGGTCACGGTGCGCACGGTCGTCGATGCCATCGAAGCGCGGTTTCCGATGCTGCGCGGCACCATCCGTGATCATGTCACCAAAGAACGCCGCGCGTTTGTGCGCTTCTTTGCGTGTCAGCAGGACTTGTCGCTTGAGTCGCCCGATGCGCCGCTGCCGGCGTCTGTGGTCGACGGGCGCGAACCGCTCTTGGTGGTGGGAGCGATGGCGGGCGGGTGAGGGGCTCTTCTGTAGTTTCTGAGATGTCTCAATTCTTGCTTTATCTGGTCGTTTTCGGGCCGGATAACTCAAGAAGTCAGACCTTACAGAAACTACAGAGTTGAGATGGGGTCGCGGCGGGGATTGGACCGCCTCACGTCATCGCATACACCGCGATGTTCACGCCGAACTTGGTGTTGTCGCGCGCGCGGAAGCGTTTGTTCTTCCAGTCGTAGTCCCACTCGCAACCGTAGTCTTTGTTGGAGTACAGCACGCCCAATCGGCCGCGCCGCTCCACCCCGCGCAGATAATCGTGCACGATGTTGTCGCCCCACCCATTGAGTTCGTGCGTGGTGCGCGGCGGCCCGCCGGGGAACGCAAAGAAACTCGAGTACAGCGGATGGGTGAGCGGCAACTTGGGCATCGGATTGGGCCCGAACGCCTTCACCATCTCGGCTTCAAACGTCTTGGAGTACAACCCGTTCACATCGTGGTTGCAGTCGTCGCTGAACAGCAACCCACCGTTCTCCACATAGCGCACGAGCCCCTGCCGCTCCTTTTCGCTGAAGCGCACCAGCTTGTGCCCCGTCATGAACAGAAACGGAAACGCCGAGAGCTCAGCGGAGTCGGCCGTGATCACGATCTCCTGCTGATTGACCGGGATGTCGGTGTACTGCAGCACTGCGTCCAGCATGTTCGCGCAGACTTTGGGATTGTAGTCCCAGTCGCCCGAGTCGTAGCGAAGGCGGGCGAAGACGAACTCGTAGGAGCGGCGCCGCGCTCCGCTGGCAGATGCCGACAGGCCAACAGGGAACGCACCGAGAGCGGCTGCCGACGCTAGTCCCAGACCCAACCGCGTCAGAAACGCGCGCCGTTTCATGCCGGAGTTCGTATTGGATGGATTGCGCGTCGGAGCGATCACAGATTCTTTTCGGTGTACCATGGTGAGCAAGTCACAGATTGACCGGCTGGGCGAGCGGCTGAAAGCCGGACAGTTCTCCGAGGAAGACCTTCGAGAATTGGACGCGTATCGGCTGGCTTTCGCTGAATCTTACGAAGCCGTTATGGCCGCCATTCGGCAAGAGCTCGAGCTTACACCCACGGGGCGATCCGCGAAGTCGACCACCGCGATCGTGGATAAACTTCGGCGCGAATCGATCCGCTTGTCTCAAATGCAGGATATCGCGGGTTGTCGTATCGTCGTTGGAACTATCCGCGACCAGCAAAATGTTGTATCCCGCCTTTCCTGGCTGTTTCCACAACACGAGTTGATTGACCGCCGTCGCACGCCGAGTCACGGCTACCGCGAATCCATTTGGTCGTCTGGATCGCGGATCGTCCCGTTGAGGTGCAGATTCACACAACGCTGCAAAATCTATGGGCCGGGCTTTCGGAACGCCTCTCTGACAGGTTGGGTATCGAACTCAAGTACGGCGGCGGTGATCCAAGTTTTCGGAGTACACTCGATGGATTGTCCGAGACGATCCGCGAGTTTGAGGCGCTCGATAGCAAGATCATCGACCATGAGCACCTCAGAGAAGTAGCCGATCTGCAAGGCGACCTGACGGTGTTCCATGCGCAGCTTGTCGAGATGCTTCAAAGAGCTGATCGACTTTTCTCCAACGAACCCTAGCGTCCGATGATCTTTCTCATCCAATACGACCGTCGCGCCGGCCAGATTGTCGGACTTCGTTCTTTCGCGGATTCTGAACGATCAGTGGCCAGTGCGGAGCGACTGGACCTCGAACTTCGGCTTCGCTCGACCGGTGTCGAGAACGAGGTCGTGATTTTGGAGGCGCACGACGAAGGTGCCCTGCGCGTCACGCACGCGCGATACTTCGAAGATGCGCTCACAATGCTCGAGGCGCACAGGGAGCACTAAGGGCTCGCAGGATATGGCTCGCGTTGACAATCCCACCATCCGCGCGTGACGCCCGGCACCCTCGCCACCCTCAAAACCCTCCACCTCGTCGCCGCGATCCTGTTCGTCGGCAACGTGATCGTGACCGGTGTCTGGTCCGGAGTCCTCTTTCGTGTACGCGCCACCCACGATTTTCGTGCGGCCGCACGTGCCATTGTGCTCACCGACTGGCTCTTCACCTTTGGCGGGGGCGGGCTGCTGGTGGGCTCCGGGATCGCACTGGCCATGGGCCGCGGATTCCCGATCTGGGGCACGCCGTGGATTCGCCTGGCCGTGATCGCGCTGGCCCTCTCGACACTCGTGTGGCTGATTGTACTGGTCCCGGCCCAGCGGGTGATGCTGCACACTGATCCCGCCGATGACAGGCAGCTTGCCCGCGTCTATCATCGCTGGAACATCACCGGCTGGATCGCTACCGTGCCGCTGCTCTTTGCCGTCTGGTGCATGGTGGCGAAACCCGGAAGCTGATCGCGTCGTTCAGCCACGAACCAGATGGTCATCAGGCCGCGGCACACGCGGCACATCCTCTCACCCCACGTCGTGCGCGCACTTCTCTGGCTGTTCTTCGCCACCCTCTCCGCCATCCTCATGCTGCAGCTTCGCGGCTTCGACAGCGCGCTCCGCATCGAGGGGGCGCCGGGTGGCATCGTGGGCTACGAACTGGCCTGGTCGGCCGCGCGCGCCAGTACGTACCTGTCCACGTGGGACGCGGCCAGTGTGCTCGAAACAGCCAAGGTGAGTCTGGGCGTGGATTTCGTGTTTCTCATCGCGTATCCGCTGATGTTCTACACGGGCGCGGCGTTGCTGCTGCGCACCCCGCCAACGGGCGCGTTCGATCGATTCGGCGCCGTAGCGCGGCGCGCGGTGCTGCTTTGCATCCCGCTCGACGCCGCCGAAAACCTGCTCCTGTGGCGCATGATCGACCACGGGGCGTCAGATACACTCGCGCATCTGGCGACCATCTGCGCGAGCGTCAAGTTCCT
>Ga0154020_10010881_pt1 | contig 10387 bp, 6 predicted proteins | sample Klosneuvirus_201_FD_109709 | JGI IMG/M metagenome (GOLD analysis project Ga0154020, IMG submission 109709) | Active sludge microbial communities from wastewater, Klosterneuburg, Austria - Klosneuvirus_20160825_MG | ecosystem: Engineered > WWTP > Aerobic digester > Activated sludge | place... | reverse complement strand
GCAGCGGCCAAGGCGGGCAAGGAGATGTTCTCCATGATGGGCGCGACTCAGGAGTGGTCTGAGTCAATGAAAACGATGCAAGAGCGGGCGCGCATCGATGCCGCCAAGCTGCGTGAGATTATCATCACAGAGGTTGAAAAAGGACGGCTTCAGCTTTCTGACGCGGAAGCAGTGCTGTTCGACAAGATGCTCGACGAGCCAACGATCGAAAGACTGGGAGTCATCCGCAGGCGGCTTATGGAGGCGCTGCCAGCATCGTTCTTCAGGAAGGATTCCGAAAATTCAGGCATCGCCCGCGAACAGATTGCCGATCTTGAACGCATGTTGGAATTGGAGAAGGCGAGGCAGGCGCTGATGAACAAGCCCGCCACACTATCGGGCGAATTGGAGATACTGAACCGCCGCCTCGCCTTATATCGCGAGCTGCACGCTGAAGGGGTGTTAACTGAGAAGGAACTCGCCGCTTTGTCGGAGGAGGCGGAGATCAAGTGGAACAACGTCTCCGCAGCAATTGCGAATGTCAAAAAGCCGCTGACCGATCTACAGCAGCTCGGGCAGCAGGTCACTCAACAATTCGCAGCCGGTTTGAGTTCGGCCATCGTTCAGTCTTTTAAGGAAGGCGGGGAGGCTCTCAAGAATTTTGCGGCCCAGTTCTTCGCGACGGTGGCGCAGATGATTTTGCAGATGCTGATCCTCCGGGCGTTGAAGTCGGCCTTCCCTGGGCTCGCTGCCGCCGATGGCGGCATGTTCCCGAGCGCGGCGGCGAGCGGTGGATTTTTCCCGCGCATGATGGCTTCGGGCGGAATGGCGGGCGTGAGTTCCGTTTCGCAGCCGACTTATTTCCCAAAGTTCAACGTCGTGGCGGGCGAGGCCGGGCGCGAGATGCTGACTGTCCTGGCGCGTCCGCGCTTCATGTCGGTTGGCGGCATGCAAGCCGTGGTCGGCAATGCTGGGCCAAACCGGCTGGCGATCACGAATGCTGACGATCTCGCGCGCGGCGGCGCGGGCGGCGCCGGCCATATCGTGGTGGATGTGAATCTGTCGCCAGACTTGGAAGGCCGCATAGTTAAGAACAGCGTGGAACATTCCGTCGTGCGCGTCACTCAGGACATGAGCCGAGACTCCAAACTTTCCCGCACAACCAAGCAACTGCGATGAACACCGCCAATCCAGAAATCAATTCGCAGCCCGGCCTGAATGCCGCGCTGGATAATCTCGATCCCGAATGGCAGCAGCTCTGCGCCCGCATGGGCGTGGACATTCTCTTGATCGCGTTCGAAAACCGGCGCGGCAGCAAGCTCCATCAACACACCGCCGCATGGAAGCAGATCGGCGAGGCGTTGCAGCGCGAGGGATGCGGCGTTTACACCAACAGTCTCCCGCAGGGCGAATTCTATTTTTCGTTTTACCAACTCATGAACCTGGCGCGCGGCTTGAACACCGTGAAGGCCGAATTGCAGCGCCTCGATCTGCTCGACTGCGCGCAGATGCTCGTCTGCGAGCCGGGGCAAAGGACGTGGCAGCAATACTGGCCCGCCACGGCGGAGGAAGTATCCACCAAATGATTTTTGCGGCGACACAACCAAAACGGGATTCAAAGCCAACGCTGAGCGGCGGGCTTGTTATCCAACGCGCTCAGTGTCGCCGCATTTCCCGCAACAGACTGGCGGAACCGCAGCCCAATACCTGTGCAGTAGGGCTCGGAGTCAACGCTGCACAACTGTTGCAATGCCTGCGTTTCTCAACGTGGTGTTGAGAGCGTGAAACCGGGCGTGGCTGCCCAAGAGAAAGAACAATTGAAATGAAAAAGTTTTTGAAAAACTACCGCCACACACTTGGCCTGTTTGCCGTGTGCCTGATGGCCTTTGCGCTCGTGATGCTCGGCGCGCCCCTGTCCAACGGCATCTTGATCGTCGGCCTGTATCAGCTCTCACAGTTCGCGCTCAGCAAGCGCTGCGGTGTGTGCTTTGAAGGCCTGATCACCCCGGAGCAGGTCAAGGAGTTTGATTCGATCATGAAAACTCTGCGCGACCAATCGGTCAACTGGAAGGCAAAGGAGACGCAGCTTGAGCGACTCGAAAACGAGTTTAAGCAAATGCAGCGATCCTTGCTCGCCCGCTCTGGCAGCGGCCTTGCCCGCCCGCGCGGCGGCGTTAGTGATGAATGCGCCCGCAGCTTGGCGTCAGCCGTCATCTTGCACTCTGCGAAGTCCGGCAAGCTCGATGCATTGATAACGGACGTCCACATGCGCGACGTGTTGTTCAACGAAGCCCGCGCCTTTGCTGGCGTCACTCGCGCCATGTCCACAACGGAGATTCCGCTTCCCGCCACCTACGGCGGGCAATTGGTGGAACTGATTGCCGAGTTCGGCGTCGCCCGCCAGGAACTCATGATCTATCCAATGACCGGGGGGGCCAATAAGCCGCCGCGCTGGGGCACGCGCCCGGCCTTTTCCTTTGTCGCCATGGCGGCGGCGATGGATGAGAAGAAACCCACGATGACGTTCTGCGATCTCACGTCGAAGAAAGTCGGCGGCATCGTCCTTTTGCCGCGCGAAATCGAAGAACAAAGCCTTGGTCTGATGGGGCAATTCCTCGCGCAGTATGGCGCGGTTGAATTTGCCCGCGCAGAAGACACGGCGGCATTCCTCGCCGATGGCACCGCGACGTATGAGAGCGCGGAAGGCATCTGCAAGATCGCCGCCGACAACGGCAAGCTCGTCACGCTGGACACCGGAAAAACCGCACCTAGCGATGCCGTCTTGGTGGACTTCCGCAACCTGCGTGCCGAGGTCAATACGGCTGCGCTCGCAGGCGGCAAGTATTACATGAACCAGTCCTGGGAGGCGAAGCTCCGCAACTTCAACACCATTGAAGATAAATGCTTCGACTATCGCCCCGATGGCACGGCAACACTCGACGGCTTCCCGATCCGCTGGGTGGAAGTGTTGCAGCCTTACACAACAAATGCTGCTGCTGCCACGCCGCTGGCTGTGTTCGGCAAGCTCAAGTTCTGGTTGTTCGGCACTCGCGGCGCTCCGCGCCTCGACACCAGCGAACATGCTTATTTCCTGAATGACCTGCTCGCCACGCGGTTCATCGAAGAACTCGACTTCGATTATCTCAGCGGCGAAGCAGCGGCGGTCCTTAAAACGGCGCCGTAAGCCAGGCACGCACCCGATTGATTACACGCCCGGCGGGCAGTCCCGCCGGGCACTTTGAAACCAAAACAGAAATCTCGAACGGAACAAAATTATGAGACTGAAAAAGATAATCTGCGGCGCGGCACTTGCGCTCTCCGCCGCGCTTGCAGCACACGCTGGCGTGGACTTCACGACTGGCACCGGCGCAACGAACGCGATAGTGCCGAACACGAATATCATGGTTTTCCCGACAAGGGCGGACAAACAGTTCGTGCTCTACAACCTCGACTATCGAACGGCAACCAACGGGCTGCTTTGGATGGCAACGGGCAAGCAAATGTTTACCCAGACCCAGACGAACCTTTCCGCCTCGGCGGTCACCAACATGGTGAACTCCACGAACGGGTTTGTTCCCGGATCGCTGCTCGTGCTTGAGCATAATGGTGTCGGCTACGTCGCGGGCCTGTCCGCCCTTGGTCAAACCACGAACGCGAACACGTTTGGCACGAACATCGTGCTGGCGTCCGGCGGCTGGGGAGTTGCGACCAGCGCGGGCGACAACATCTATCAACTCGGCACGCCGCGCACGATCCCGCTCCTGGCGGCAACGGGCACAAACCAGATCAACGGCTCGGCGATCTTCGCAGGCGATCCGGGCCGCCCGGTGGTTGTCATGATGGGGCCGGCCATTACACCCAGCGCACTGAGCGGCACTGGCGAGTATCGCTAACGCCCGAAACACTCTGCGAGGATGGCTCTCAAACTCCAAATTGCAGGCGCGGGCGGATGTCCGAGTCTGTCCGTTCTGCCGGTGATCCCCGCCGGTGTCCTTTGGTTTGGGTTTGGGACCATCCTCGCATTTGGTCACTCACTCTCGATTTTGGCCGTTGCAACGCGCTGGATAGGCATTGCAGAGGCGTTTGCAGCGAAGCTGCACGAACGTTCCCGGCGGCTCGGTGCCACCGCAAATCGAAGCCAGCGCGCTGGCTGTGAATTTTCAACTTTCGGTCCGCCTGTCGCGACACCGGAACACCAAGGGCGACAGGAACTGCCGGCGTTTGATTCCGCCGGTTTGCGCGGGCGGCAACGTCTGGCGCGGCCCTTGGTGAGCTATTTTGTCCGTTTCAATTTCGTGGCCCGTCGCCCTTGCCAGGGGACCACTGCTTCCGAGCTGGTAGCAGCCTGGCTTGGGTGGCGGTGCCACGTCTTTGCTTTCCCTGGCTAACTGCGCAATGAGCAACCCGCGAACATCGTCTGGTCCCGATGCCCCGCAAGGCTACACAGCGGCGGAGATCGCCTCTGCTTCCGGACTGTCAAAGCCGACGGTCTTGGCGAAGCTGTTGGACACACCAGCCGCTAGCGTTCAGATCGTGCGCGGACAACAAGCCAGCGCGTGGACGATTGATTCTCTGCCGCAAGATTTGCGCGTCGCCATCGGGCAACATGCCGCGCGTCACGGGCTCAGCCTGGCGGACTACATGGATTCCTCCGCGCGCCAGTGGCAGCCGAGCATCGCCTTGTCCAAAGTGTCCGATGCTGCCCGTCAAAAGGCCGTGAAACTTCAACACGCACTTGCCACTTCCTTGGCGCATCGCCGGGCGGGCACTCTCAGCCGTGGCGAGATTGAGCGCATGGGTTTGGATGCTTACAAAGCCGTCTTCGGCTTCCCGATTTCCGGCAAGCATTGGCGCGCGCTGATGCGCCGCACGGAAAACCGCGCCCGTTGGGATGACGACTTTACCCGCCTCGAAATCTATCTGGACGAATCCGCGCAAGCCGCAGCTTCTTCCCTGTCTGCTCCGCTCACGGATGAACTCCGCCCGTTGCGCGCTTTGGTTGAAGGCATCCTGAAACTTGGCGAGCCGACGATGCAACAGAAGCGTCAGATTTTCGACGCGGCTTTTGATCTGCTCGACTCGCTCACTGCGGGCAATGTGACCAATGGCAAACGCGCCATCTTGGAATGCCTGGCTGCGCACGCGCCTTTCCTCGCCAAGAATCCCGCCGCTCTCCGTCGCAACTTCGATTTCCTTTACCAACGCTGGGCTGCCGCTGATGGCGCGCTGGCCAGCTTGGACGTTCAACACAAGGGCCGCCCGCGTGGTCCGCAACTGACGGAACAGGAACGGCTCACACTCATTGCCTACGCGAAGCAATACGGCGGCGGGCGCGATCAAGGATGGCGCGAGGCGATTCGCGACAAAAAACTGCGATCAGAGGTTGTTGCCTACTACGGCAAATCCCTGCGCAAGATGCCGCGCAAGCTTCGCGAGCAGCTCACCGGATACGTTGACGACGCGAAGATGCGCGATCACGGCCAGCGTCATGCCGTGTTGCAAGGGCCACACATCAACCGTAACCCAGATCACCCTGCCAATCCGCTCGCGGCTGGCGACGTGGACCAGAGCGACGACATGACGTTTGTGAACGTCGTTTGGGATGAACTCCCGGATGGATCGCTTTACGTTGGGCAGCCGCAGTTCCTGGCGTGGATTGATGAGCGCTCTTGGTTCGCTTACAACTTCGCTTTGATTCTCGAAAAGGGTTACTCCGCGTTCAACATCCGCAATTCGTGGACGAACAAGTGCGACACCTACGGCTTGCCCCGCAAGAGTCTTTACCTGGAAGGCAGCTATTGGCAGACCGCCCGCGTCTGGGTAGGGCGGCGCGATGAAGTCCAATGGAGTGAAACCGAGCAAGGCATCCGCCGCATGGGTGTGCGCATCCATCACGCACTCTATCCACGGGGGAAGGTGATCGAGCGCATTTACGGCAAGATTCAGAACGACCTACAGGCGCAGCCCGGCTACGTTGGCCGTAATCCGCTGACGGATCGTTACGAGGAAGTTCAGAAGCAGCTTCGCCTTGTGAAGGCCGGGCACGTGCATCCCAAAGAGTTCGGCTGGCTCTCCAAAGCTCAATGGAGCGCGCTGCTCGGTGAGTTGCTGGTGAAATACAACCTTGAACCCGGCGAAGGAAAGTATCTCGCCGGCCTGAGTCCGAAGCAGGCTTACGAGCGCCACTTCACCACGCCACTGCAAAAGATTCCGGACAACTGCCGCCATCTGCTCGCGTGCAACAAGATCGAAGCGCGCATCACTTCCAACGGGCTGACTTTTCAATACGGCAAACGCCGATTCAATTACAAGGACGAGCGGCTTGGCAAGATGCGCTTCACCGATACGCGCTGCATTGCTTGGTTCAACCCTGAGCAGCCACAGACGTGCGGAGTAACGGATTTGCACGGGGAGAATCCCATCGTCGTGAAACTGGAAACCGACGTTCCGAACCATGATGCCCCGGCGGAATTGCTTCGCCTGGCGCACTCGGAAAACGCCGCGATGGAACGCCACGCAAAGGAGATTTATCGCGCCGTCAAAATGGTGTGGTCGCAGGAATTCGAGCAACGCCGTTTCCGCCGCATCATTGCAGACGGCACCGCTGCGGAGACGGGCAGCGAGTTCCGCCGCCAGACTGAAGAGATTCACGCCACAGAACGCGCGAAGACTGCCACCGTCCGCAAGGCAACCCGCGCCGCGCGCCGGCTCGGTGTCCGCCTCGATGCTGGCAACCCGCGTCTGGATCGCGAAGCGCGCGGCCTGCAATTGATGGACGAAGCGTTTGGCACCGGAGATCGAGCGCCCAGCGCTAAGGAGGAAAAATCATGAGTAGCACGCGACGCGCAAAACCGGGCAGTGCAAAACCGCAGGAAGCATTTTGCTCTAGCATCGAATACGAGACGGGCCTGCTTGCTAACGTGGTTGCCCTCCGCTGCCAGGTGTTGACGAACGCGGAAGAGCGCGAGCTGGTTTTCGCCCTGCAATACTATTCTTGGCAGCCGGGCGGACTGGACAAGTTTGCCGCCGATCTGCGCGACGCACACCCGGCGGAGATTGCAACCCTGTCCATGCAGAAGTTCGGCTTCAAACCCGGACAGGTTTACAACGCGGAGCGCGTTCGCCTCGTGCGGCAAGAAATGGGCATCTGCGGATTCCTCTTGCGCGGTGAAGTCGCTGAGATGCCAGACGGGGAATGGATAAGTTTGGACGGCTACGAGCGCGAGCAGTGGCTGAAGAAAGCTCGTAGCGAAGCGCGATCCCATCCCACCAGTTACCCAGCCGAACAGTTTGCAGGACTCTGTCGCGACGCAGCCAACAATCTCGCTGACTACCTTGCAAACATCTGCATTGATCCAAAGCGCGCAGTGGCAGCGCCGTGGTATTTCCCGAATCTGATTTCCGTCCTGCAAGGCTTCATGCGTGCGCGTGGAGAGGCGATGCGTTCACGATGGGCGGAAACCGAGATCACGCGCCGTGTAGGCAAGGCGCTCGACTACGCGCTGGCCACTGGCGAGATGACTCCAATCTATGGCGATCCGCGCCTCGGGAAAAGTGAAGCCGCTAAAGCCTGGTGCGCTGCGCATCCGGGCCGCGCACGCTACGTGCAAGTGCCCGCCGGCAATGATGACATAAGTTTGTTCCGGCTCGTGGCGGAAGCCTACGGCGTTTCATCTGGGCTCTCACTCAAGAGCGTGCAGCTCCGCGAACGCATCGAAAAGGTTGCTCGTGCCGCCGGGCTGATGATTGTGTTTGATGAAGCGCAGAAACTCTTGGGCGATGCCTTCCGTATCTATCGCCGTCCATCGCGCATCACTTGGGTAATCAATCAACTCGTGAACTGTGGCGTGCCGGTCGCGTTAGTGGCCACCGATGAATTTGAGACAGAGAAGCAGCGCATCCAAAAGCAAACGGGTTGGAAGTGGGAGCAGTTCGACGGCCGTATTGGCATTCCGGAGATTCTCCCCAAGGAACTTTCGCAGGACGATCTCACTGCCGTAGCGCGCAACTGGCTGCCTGAAGGAGACGCGGCCTCGATCAAGGCGCTCGTTGGCTACGCGCTATTCACCAAGAGCAACATCGCGGGCATCAAGCACGTGGTGGTGAAGGCACGCTACGAAGCGGGCCAGCAGGGGCGAGAGAAGTTGAACCTGGCCGACATCAAGAGTGCGATCCAAGCGCGGATGCCCGTGGACACAGCCAACGTCGTCAGCCCGGTGTTAGCCAAGCCTGTCAGCGAGCGATTCACTCCGCTCCGGTCCAAGAGGACTGTTAAGCTGCGCGGTGAATCTGTCCGTGCTGCCAGCCTTGAAGTTAGCGGGTTGCAACCTGGTTGCAGGGCCGGTGCAGGGGCTGAGCATTTGCCAGTTCGGATCGTGGAAGAGTCGACTTTGGCGAGTTCCTGAGTCGCTGAAAATTTTGAAAACGGCTTGCGCCCGTTTGGAGTAATTTTACTCCGAACCGGGCGCATTACCACGTCCAGTCATAGCTTGGAACTTTAACACCTTTTTTCCGGAGATTTCAACGGTCGTTATACAGGAGCATCGCGGAGAGCGAAGGCTGCGCGTCGAAGCGCCACGCGCGAAGGCGGGCCGAATGCCGCGGACACTCGATGCTCCGAGCTACGGCTGGCAAGCCAGTTAAAAACTTGGAGGTTGAAATGGAAGGTTTCCATTACGTCTATACGCTGGAGTCGCTCTCGCATCCCGACCAGATCTACACCGGTCAAACGCAAAACCTGAAGCAGCGTTTGGAGGCGCACAATTCCGTCCAAGTGCCTCACACATCCAAGTTCACTCCCTGGCAAATTCGTTCTGCGACGGCATTCAAAAGCCGGAAACGTGCATTGGCTTTCGAGCGATATTTGAAAAGCGGCTCTGGCCGCGCCTTCTTAAAGCACCATCTCTGAACGCGGCCAAAGGCTCACGACGGCGCCTCACTTCCCGTCGCGAATCGTCACCTGGCCCAAACGCGCGTTGTTGATGGACTCGGAGAGAATCCGGGCGGACTCCTGCGGCGCGTGGAAGCCCATCGAGTTTTCCGCTTCGACGAAGTCCAGATACCACTGCGCCTTGCGCTGGTAATCCTGCGCCTTCACCAGGGTGGCATTGTTCGTTGCCATGCCGTTCGCCTTGGCAGTCTTGATGTCCTTGATCAGATCTACGAGTGCGTCCATGGCGTTGTTGCGCATCTTGAAGGTGCGATCCTGGATGGTTTCGACGCGGGCCTTGAGTTCCGCCTCGGGCCATTTGTGGCAGGTCTGGCAGGCGTGGTTGAGGTTGAGCATCGGGCTGCGCACATGATGGTCGCTGATCTTCGTGGCGCCGACGCGCTTGAAGGGCATGTGGCAATCGGCGCAGGCCACGCCCGAGCGCGCGTGGATGCCCTGGCTCCACATCTCGAATTCCGGATGCTGCACCTTGAGCGCGGGCGCGCCGCTTTCGGCGTGGGTCCAGTCCTTGTGGCCGACCTCGTCGTAGTAGGCCAGCATATTGTCAGCGCTCAAACCCTTGCTCCACGGGTAAACGAGCCGTTTCTCCGGTCCCTTGAAGTAATACTCGACGTGGCATTGTCCGCAGACGAAGGAGCGCAGCTCCTGCCGCGTCGCGTCGCGGTTCACGTCGTAATCCTTTACGCCCTCGCTGGCCTTGAGCGCCTTGATGCCTTCGATGAATCCGGGCCGCGTCACGCGCAGCGCCATCGTCTGTGAATCATGGCAGTCAATGCACGCCACCGGATGCTCGACGAGTTTGCGCGCCTCCGTGTAAGGCATGGCATTCATCTTCTCGAAACCCTTGATGAGGTCGCCCTCGCCGAGTTTCTTGTAGGGCAAATAGACCGACGCGTGGCAGTGCATGCAGGTGCCAGGCTGCTTCACGACCTGCTGACGTTCGGTGAAGGTTTGGTCGTCGAGCATGTAGGCGTGGCCGCGTTCCTCGCGGAAATCTTTGGCGAAGGCGTAACCCGCCCACATCGTCTTGAGACGCGGATCTTCTTCGAGACGCGACTGCGAAACCACCGAGCGCGGGTCAGCCTGTGTGGGTGTGCGAGGCATCGCCTCGCTGCCGCCGTATTTGGTCCGGACCTGGTCCACGGTGCGTTTGTAATCATCGTATTGGAACGGGAAATTCTTCCCCCAGATGGCGGGATCGACCGTATCATCAGTCAACTCGACGACGCGGAAGAACGGGTTCTTCGCCTCCTGCTTGCGCTCCATGATGTTGGTCAGGAAGGCTAGGCCGGCGGCAGACACGCCGATGGCAACCACGATGGTCAGCAGCGCGACGCGAAAGGCACGTCCGCGAGTTTTTTCCGGGATTTGGGTTTCAGTGCTCATGATGAGGTAGGGTTTGAATTCAGCGGAGCGGATGGCCGACGTCACCGTGACAGCGCAGGCAGGCGGTGGCTT
>Ga0154020_10010880_pt1 | contig 10387 bp, 10 predicted proteins | sample Klosneuvirus_201_FD_109709 | JGI IMG/M metagenome (GOLD analysis project Ga0154020, IMG submission 109709) | Active sludge microbial communities from wastewater, Klosterneuburg, Austria - Klosneuvirus_20160825_MG | ecosystem: Engineered > WWTP > Aerobic digester > Activated sludge | place... | reverse complement strand
TGGGCTGGGCCGCCGCGACGGGCGAGGTGAGCAGCGAGGCGCTGCTGCTGTTCCTCATCATCTTCGTGTGGACGCCGCCGCACTTCTGGTCGCTGGCGCTCTATCGCACCAAGGAATACGCCAAGGTCGGCATGCCCATGCTGCCGGTGACGCACGGGCCCGAATACACCCGCCTGCAGATCCTGCTCTACACCATCCTGCTCTTCGGCGTCACCCTCATGCCCTATGTGATCGGCATGAGCGGCCTGATCTACCTGGCCTGCGCCGCGGTCCTCAGCGGGGTGTTCCTGGCCTACGCGATCCAAATGTACCGGGCCTACAGCGACCGTCTGGCTCACAAGACCTTCCGCTACTCGATCTGGTACCTGTCCGCGCTGTTCGCTGCGCTCCTGATCGACCACTACTTCAGGTTCTGATGGCTAGACTGCTTTTCCTGGCGCTGGCCCTGCTGCTGGCCGGCTGCGATTCCAAGCCGCAATTCGCCAACGCCGACCTCACCTTCGCCGACTTCGGCAAGGATTTCGCGCTGACCGACCACACCGGCAAGCCGCGCACCTTGGCCGACTTCCGCGGCAAGGCGGTGGTGATCTTCTTCGGCTACACGCAATGCCCGGATGTCTGCCCGACGACCATGACCGGCATGGCGGAGGCGATGAAGCTGCTGGGCGCCGATGCCGCCAAGGTGCAGGTGCTGTTCGTCTCGGTGGACCCCGAGCGCGACACGCAGGAACTGCTGGCCCAGTACGTGCCGGTGTTCAACCCGAGTTTCCTCGGCCTCTACGCCGATGCGCCGACCATTGCCAAAACGGCCCAGGACTTCCGCGTCTTCTACAAGAAGCAGCCGGGCAGCACGCCGACGACCTACACCGTCGACCACACGGCCGGCAGCTACGTCTATGATCCCCAGGGCCGGCTCAGGCTCTACGTCAAGCATGGCGAAAAGCCGGAGCTGATCGCCAAGGACCTCAAGCTCCTCGTCGCAGGGAAATAACCGCCTATCCCCCTTCCCCTTTCCCGCGGAAAGGGGTGACGTTGGTTCAGCCGCTGCGCGGCTTCCAGAAAGAAAAAAGCCGCTGCATTCGCGCAGCGGCTTGATTGGCGCTGCGCCGGTCAGACGGCGTGCGCCAGCATGCCTTTCATTTTCTGCATGGCCTTGGCCTCGATCTGGCGGATGCGCTCGGCCGACACGCCGTATTCGTCCGCCAGCTCGTGCAGCGTAGCCGTCTCGCCCTCGGCCAGCCAGCGCCGCTCGATGATGCGCCGGCTGCGCTCGTCGAGCTTGGCCAGGGCCAGCTTCAGTCCTTCGTCCTGCAGGCGTTCCATTTCGCGGTTGGCCAGCGCTTCCGAGGGCTCCTCGGCCGGGTCGGCCAGGTAGGCGATGGGGGCGAAGGACTCGTCCTCATCATCTGAACTGGCTTCCATGGCGATGTCGCGGCCGGTGAGGCGCGTTTCCATCTCGCGCACTTCCTCGGGCTTGACGCCGAGCTGCCTGGCCATGGCGCCGACTTCTTCGCCGCTCATGGTATTGAGGCCCTGCTTCAGGCTGCGCAGGTTGAAGAACAGCTTGCGCTGCGCCTTGGTGGTGGCGATCTTCACCAAGCGCCAGTTGCGCAGGATGTATTCGTGGATCTCCGCCTTGATCCAGTGGATGGCGAAGGACACCAGCCGCACTCCGCGTTCCGGATCGTAGCGCTTCACCGCTTTCATCAGGCCGACGTTGCCTTCCTGGATCAGGTCGGCATGGGGCAGGCCGTAACCCAGGTAGCCGCGGGCGACCGAGACCACCAGGCGCAGGTGCGAGAGCACCAGCTGGCGCGCGGCCTCGAGATCGCCGTCCTGGCGGAAACGGCGCGCCAGATCGACTTCCTGCGTCTCGCTGAGAAGCGGAAAACGGTTGGCGGCCTGGATGTAGCTTTCCAGGTTGCCGACCGCCAGTGTTGCGGGCAAGTTCAAAGCATGTGCCATACGGCTTGACCTCCCGATGCAATGTTAGCACTCAAAGCCATAGAGTGCTAAGCAAGCCGGAAGTTCCTCCTGACCTTGAACAACAATAATTTAACAATCAATATGTTGCTGAAAGATGCCGATGCAGGGACAGCCAGGCCCCCAGCCAACCCAGCAAGGCGGCAAGGAGGAACAGCAGCAGCGAATCGGACAGGGGGAGGATGTGGAGCGCGAAGTCGATGCCATACAGGCCGGCCAGTTCGCCGACTGGGGAACGCAGCACCAGGGTGGCGCCGAGCACCGCCAGCCAGGCGACGGCGCCGCCGGCCAGGCCCTGCAGGGCGCCGAAGTAATAGAACGGCCGGCGGATGAAGGCGTCGGTGGCGCCGAGCAGGCGACTGACCTCGACCTCCTCGGCCTGGGTCAGGATCTGCAGGCGAATGGTGTTGAAGGTGACGGCCACCAGCGCCACGCCGAGCACGGTCGCCAGCAGGGCGACGGCCAGCCTGGCCAGGCGCAACAGCGCATCGAGCTTTTTCACCCAGGCCGAATCGAGCTGTACGTGTTCGACGCGGGGATAGCTCGCGAACTCCGTCCGCATGGCCTCCAGCGCGGCGGGGGACTCATCGCCCGGCACGACCACGAAGGCGTCGGGAAAGGGATTGCGCGGCAGGCTCTCGATGACCTCGCCCAGGCCCTCGCTCTCCTTGAGCCGGCGCAGCGTCTCCTCGCGCGGCACCCTTCTCACCTCGCGCGTGCCGGGATGCTTCCTCAGGCGCGACTCGATCTCGGCGACCTCCTTCCCGGCCGCTTCGAGCGCCATGAACACGGAGATCTGCGGGGTGGCGGCGATGCGCTGCGCCAGGCGCTGGAAATTGGCCAGCAGCATCTCGCCGCCCGCCGGCAGGGCCAGGGCGATGCCCAGCACCAGGGCGCCGAGCAGCGTGTTGAGCGGCGTGGCGGATAGCCGGCGAAAGGCCTGCGCCGCTGCCTGTCGGTGATGCAGCAGCCAGCCATTCATGACGCCATCCTGCCGTGGGAGAGCACCATCCGCCGCGTCATGTAGGGGGCGAACAGCGCCTCGTGGTGGGTCGCCACCAGCACCGTGACGCCGACCTGGTTGAAGGCGTGGAACATGGCGGCGATGTCCGCCGCGGTGTCGTCGGCGAGGTGGGCGGTCGGTTCGTCGGCGATGAGGATCGAAGGCCGCGCCACCACGGCGCGGGCGATGGCCAGGCGCTGCTGCTCGCCGCCGGAGAGCGCCACCGGCATGGCTTTCTCGCGTTCCAGCAGCCCGACCTTGTCGAGCGCCGCGCGCACGCGCCGGCCGGCGTCGCGCACTGCCACGCCGGCGATGGCCAGCGGCAGCATGACATTGTTGAAGACGCTGCGATCGAAGAGCAGCTTCTGGTCCTGGAACACCATGCCGATGTTGCGGCGGAGGAAGGGGATGGCGGCGCGCTTGAGGGCGGCGACGTTCTGGCCATTCACCACCACCGAGCCTTCGCTCGGCCGCTCGACGGCCGGGACCAGCTTGAGCAGCGTGCTCTTGCCGGCGCCGGAGTGGCCGGAGAGAACGATCATCTCGCCCGCCTCGACCGAAAAAGTCAGTCCCGCCAGGGCGGCGATGCCCCCCGGATAGCGCTTGCCGACTTGCTCGAAATGAATCATTGCGCCGTTTGCCCGAACAGGGCGTCAACGAATTCGCGTGCCGAGAACGGCTGCAGGTCGTCGATGCCCTCGCCGACTCCGATGTAGCGCACGGGCTTGGGCTGCTGGCGGGCGATGGCGGCGATGACGCCGCCCTTGGCGGTGCCGTCGAGCTTGGTGAGCACCAGGCCGCTGACGCCGATGGCCGCGTCGAAGGCCTTGACCTGGGCCAGGGCGTTCTGGCCGATGTTGGCGTCGAGCACCAGCAGCACTTCGTGCGGCGCCGTCGGGTCGGCCTTGGCGATGACGCGCCGGACCTTGGCGATCTCTTCCATCAGGTGCAGCTGGGTCGGCAGCCGCCCGGCGGTGTCGGCCAGCACCACGTCGATGCTGCGCGCCCGGGCGGCGTTCACCGCGTCGAAGATGACGGCGGCCGCGTCGCCAGACTCCTGGGCGATCACCGCGATGCCGTTGCGCTCGCCCCATACCGCCAGCTGCTCGCGGGCCGCGGCGCGGAAGGTGTCGCCGGCGGCGAGCAGCACCGATTTTCCCTGCGCCTGGAAGTGCTTGGCCAGCTTGCCGATGGAGGTGGTCTTGCCCGAGCCGTTCACGCCGGCGATCATGATGATGAAGGGCTTGTGGGTGGAGACCTCGAGCGGCTGCTCCAGCGGGGCGAGCAGCTTGAGCAGGATCTCGCCCAGCGCCCGCCGCAGCTGTTCGCCGGTCTCCAGCTTTTCACGCTTGACGGCGGCCTTCAGTTCGTCGAGGAGGTATTGCGTCGCCTCGACGCCGACGTCGGCCATCAGCAGGGTGGTCTCCAGCTCCTCCAGCATTTCCTCGTCGATGCGCCGGCCGAACAGGCCGCCCAGCTGGGCGCGGGTACGCGACAGGCCGGCCTTGAGCCGCTCGGACCACGACGGGCGCGGCGTGTCGGGCGTGTCGGACTTCTTGAGGAAACCAAACATGGATAAGCGAGTCTGAATCGGCGCGGGGACCATCCCCGTGCGAGAATGCAGCGAAATTTTATCAGAAGCCAATTAGACCCCATGAAGATCAGGTTATTTGCAGTGCTGGCCCTGACGGCGACAACCGTCTGGGCCAATCCCCATGAGAAGACGCTGGCCAACGGCCTGCGCATCATTGTCCAGGAAGACCGCCGCGCGCCGACGGCGGTGCACATGGTCTGGTACCGCGCCGGCAGCATGGACGAGACCGACGGCACCTCGGGTGTTGCCCACGTGCTCGAGCACATGATGTTCAAGGGCACCAGGACCCTCAAGCCGGGCGAGTTCAACAAGCGGGTGGCCGCCGCCGGCGGCCGCGACAACGCCTTCACCAGCCTCGACTACACCGCCTATTTTCAGCAGGTGCCGGCCAGGCGCCTGCCCGAGATGATGGCGCTGGAAGCCGACCGGATGGCCAACCTGGTGCTCGATCCGAAGGAGTTCGCCCAGGAGATCAAGGTGGTCATGGAGGAGCGGCGCCTGCGCACCGAGGACAACCCGCAGTCGCTTGTGCACGAAAAGCAGATGGCGGCGGCCTTTCAGGCCCACCCTTACCGCCGGCCCATCATCGGCTGGATGAACGACCTGGAGCACATGACGACGGCGGATGCGCGCGACTGGTACCGCCGCTGGTACGCGCCCAACAACGCCTACGTCATCGTCGTCGGCGACGTGAACAAGGACGAGGTGTTCCGTCTTGCCGAGAAGCACTACGGCAAGATCCCGCGAAAGGTGCTGCCCGAACGCAAGCCGCAGACCGAGCCGGCGCAGGTCGGCGCCAAGCGCCTGACGGTCAAGGCGCCGGCCAAGCTGCCTTACCTCTCGCTGGCCTTTAAGGTGCCGGCCCTGCGCGACCTGCGCGGCGACCGCGAGCCCTACGCCCTGGAGATGCTGGCCGGTGTGCTCGACGGCCACGAGGCGGCCAGGCTGGCAAGGAACGTCGTGCGCGGCGCCAAGCTCGCCGTGTCGGCCGGCGCCGGCTACGATGCCACGGTGCGAGGCGAGGCGCTGTTCGTGGTCAGCGGCACGCCGGCGGAGGGGCGCAGCGTGGCCGAGCTGGAGGCGGCGCTGCGGGCCGAGATCGCGCGGGTGGCGAGCGAAGGCGTCGATGCCCAGGAGCTGGAGCGGGTGCGCACCCAGCTCATCGCCGCCCAGGTGTACAAGCGCGATTCGATGATGGCGCAGGCGATGGAGATCGGCCGCCTCGAATCGGCCGGCGTGCACTGGCGCGACATCGACACCCTGATCGAGAGGCTGCGCGGCGTCAGCGCCGAGGAGGTGCGGGCGGCGGCGAAGAAATACTTCGGCGACGACGCGCTCACCGTCGCCGTGCTCGATCCTCAGCCCTTGCCCGATGGGGCGGCGCAGAAAAAGTCGGTTTCCGCAGGACGGCACTGAGATGACAACTACCGCGAAATTCCTGATTGCAAGCCTGCTCGGGCTCGCCGCCGCCGCGGCCCAGGCCGGCCCGAAGATCGAGCACTGGACCGCGCCCTCCGGCGCGCGCGTGTTCTTCATCGAAAGCCGGGTGGTGCCGATCGTCGACATCCAGGTCGACTTCGCCGCCGGCGGCGCCTATGCCCCGGAAGGCAAGGCCGGTCTGGCCGGCCTGACGCGCAGCCTGATGGGGCTGGGCGCCGGCGACCTGGACGAGCAGATGCTCGCCGAACGACTGGCCGACAGCGGCGCCATGATGGGCGGCGGCGCCGACCAGGACCGCGCCAGCGTCGCGCTGCGCAGCCTGTCCGCGCCGCGCGAGCGCGAGGCGGCCGCGGAGCTGATGCGGCTGGTGCTCCAGCAGCCGGCCTTCCCCGCCGCCGTGCTGGAGCGCGAGAAGGCCCGCCTGATCGCCGGCATCCGCGAGGCCGACACCCGCCCCGGCAGCATCGCCGCCAAGCGCTTCACCGCGGCGCTCTACCCGGACCACCCCTATGGCCGGGTGCCGACGGCGGAGAGCGTGGAGAGAATCGGGCGCGAAGACCTCGTCGCCTTCTACCGGGCGAACTACGGCGCGCGCCGGGCCGTCGTCTCGATCATCGGCGACCTCTCGCGCGCTGAAGCCGAGACGCTCGCCCAGCGCCTGACCGCCGGCCTGCCCGACGCGCCTGAAAAAGTCGGTCTGCCGGAGACGGCGCTGCCGGCCAGGAACACCGTGCGGGTCGACCATCCTGCCCAGCAGGCGCACATCCAGCTGGGCCTGCCGACGCTGCGCCGCGGCGACCCCGACTATTTCCCGCTGCTGGTCGGCAACTACATTCTCGGTGGCGGCGGCTTCGTCTCGCGCCTGATGCAGGAGGTGCGCGAGAAGCGCGGCTACGCCTACAGCGTGTACAGCTACTTTCAGCCGCAGCGTGAGCGAGGCCCCTTCCAGATCGGCCTGCAGACCAAGCGCGAGCAGGCCAGGGACGCCCTCAAGGTGGTGGAGGAGGTGCTGGCCGGATTCCTCGCCAACGGCCCGACCGAGGCGGAGCTGAAGGCCGCCCGGCGCAACCTGGCCGACGGCTTTCCGCTGCGCATCGACAGCAACCGCAAGCTGATCGAGTACCTCTCGGTGATCGGCTTCTACGGCCTGCCGCTCGACTATATCGACGCCTTTCCGCGCCAGGTCGAAGCGGTCACCGTCGCCGACATCCGCGCAGCGTTTGCCCGCCACGTCAGGCCGGAGCACATGGTCACGGTTATCGTCGCCGGGGACTGAGCCGTTGTCCCGCCTGCGCATCGTCGGCGGCGAGTGGAAGCGCCGCCTCATCGCCTTTCACGCCGCCCCGGGCCTGAGGCCGACGCCGGACGCGGTGCGCGAGACGCTGTTCAACTGGCTGGGGCAGGATCTTACCGGCCTGGTCTGCCTCGACCTCTTCGCCGGCAGCGGGGCGCTCGGCTTCGAGGCGGCTTCACGCGGCGCCGCGGCGGTCACCCTGGTCGAGCGCGATCCGCGCACCTTCGCCGTGCTGCGTGACAATGCCGCCGTCCTCAACACGCCGCGACTGGAGCCGATCCGCGCGGATGCGTTAAAATTCCTCGCCCGGCCACCTCGGCGCTACGATGTGCTGTTTCTCGACCCGCCCTATCGCCAGGACTGGATTGCCCGCATCGCGCCCCGGCTGGAGGCGGTGCTGGCTCCCGAGGCGCGCATCTATGCCGAGGCGGAGGCGCCTATCGCGCGCATCGGCCCCTGGGAGGCGGTGCGCAGCGGGAAGTCGGGGCAGGTTTATTATCATTTACTGGAGCGAGCGCAGGCATGAGCGACGGCGTGGCCATCTATCCCGGCACCTTCGATCCCGTGACCCTGGGCCACGAGGACCTGGTGCGGCGCGCTTCGCGCCTGTTCGACGAGGTGCTGGTGGCGGTGGCCGACAGCCGCACCAAGCGTCCCTTCTTCACCCTCGACGAGCGCGTGGCGATGGCGCGCGAGGTGCTGGCGCCCTATCCCAACGTGAAAGTCGTGGGCTTCGACGGCCTGCTGATGGATTTTCTGAGTCGCCACGACGCCCGCATCATCCTGCGCGGCCTGCGGGCGGTGTCCGACTTCGAGTACGAATTCCAGATGGCCGGCATGAACCGCAGCCTGAACCCCGACGTCGAGACGGTGTTCCTGACGCCGGCCGAGAAATACCAGTTCATTTCCGCGACCATGGTGCGCGAGATCGCCACCCTCGGCGGCGACGTGGGCAAGTTCGTGCAGCCGCTGGTGCACGAGCGGCTCAAGCAGAGAATTTCAAGCAAGTGAGGACAGCAAGATGGCTTTGATGATCACCGACGAATGCATCAACTGCGACGTGTGCGAACCGGAGTGCCCCAACGGCGCCATATCGCAGGGCGAGGAGATCTACCAGATCGACCCGAACAAGTGCACCGAGTGCGTCGGTCACTACGACACGCCGCAATGCATCGAGGTTTGCCCGGTGGACTGCATCATCCCCAACCCCGACCACGCCGAGGACAAGGATCAGCTGCAGCAGAAGTTCCTCAAGCTGACCGCCGCCAAGTAGGGCGGCCCGGGTTCAGGCCGCAGCGGCGGCGGGCGCTTCCCGCGCCTCGGCGTGCAGCGTCTCGCGCAGCGCCGTGGCGATGCCGTTGAGTTCCGCCAGCTGGGTCTCCAGCGCCGACTGCATCTGCGCCAGCTCGCGCACCCGGTCCTCCAGCGTGTCGGTGGCCTGGTGGATGCGCTTGACGCTTTCCAGCCGGCGCTTGAGCTGCAGCTGGTATTCGCGCACCTGGGTTTCCAGCGGCGCCATGACGGCGCGCAGCCAGTGGTCCACGTCGCGGTTGACCAGCTCGAAGATGCGCCGCACCTGGGTCGCCGCCGTCTCGAAGAAGCGCTGGGTCAGGCCGCGCTTGGCATGGGTCACCATGTTGAGCAGCGTGTTGAAGTGGGCGTTGAAGCCTTCCTCGAGCCGGGAGATTTCCTTCTCGTAGCGCAGCAGCGAAAAAGGCGCCGGCGCCGCCAGCTTCATGCCGTGCTCGGTGGAGAAGCGCTCGTACATCGCCTCCATCATCTTGGTGATCTCGGCGATCTCCCCGGCCGACTTGTCCAGGTTGGCGCGCACGTGCTTGAAGAAGCCGCGCATCGCCTCGCGCAGATTCTTGGAGAAGCGCGCCTCCAGCATGGTCTCGCGGGTGCGCCGCGTCTCGTCGCGCAGGGCGTCCATGCCCAGGTGCGAGTAGAGGTTGTTGGTGAGCTGGGAGAAGACGCTGCGCACCGCATAGTAGCGCTGCAGGCCGCGCTCGAACTCGTCCTTCTCGCTCTTCACCTTGCGCATCATGTACTCGATGACGTTCTGGTTCTTGCCGCGCAGGTCGGAGAGTTCGCCCAGCTGCTCGGCCACGCCGCCGCGCCGCGTCTCCAGCAGGGCGCGGGTGCGGGCGATCAGGTCGGCCGCCTCGCTCTCGGTGTTGTCGCAGACGATGTCCTGCTTGGCGGGGATCAGCTCGGCGGTGAGGGCCTGCTCCAGCTGCGGCAGGCGGCTGCGCGCCAGCAGCGGCTCGTCGCGGCTGATCTTGGCCAGCAGGCCCTTCTGCGCCGAGACCGGGTAGATGTGGCCGGCGTCCAGCTCCAGGATGCCTGCGGTGGCCCGCACCTGGCCGCCGATCTCGGATTCGATCTCGGCCTCGCTGCGGATGCCGTCCCATAAGCCGTCGATCTTGTTGAGCACCGCGATGCGGCCTTTCTGCCGGGTGCGGGCGCCGTTCACATGGTCGCGCCACACCGCCAGGTCGGACTGCGTCACCCCGGTGTCGGCGGCCAGGATGAACAGCACGGCATGGGCGTTGGGCAGCTGAGAGAGCGTCAGCTCCGGCTCGGCGCCGATGGCGTTGAGACCCGGGGTGTCGAGAATCACCAGGCCCTGCTCGAGCAGGGGGTGGGGGAAGTTGATCACCGCGTGGCGCCAGCAGGGGATCTCGACCAGGCCCTCGGCATCCGGCTTGAGGCCCTCCTTGCCCTGTGCGTCGAGACTGAAGCCCAGGTCCTCGGCCAGCTCCGGCGACACCCGCTTCTGTTCGCCGACCCGGGAGAGGGCGGCATGCATGGCCTCGGCCGAGGCGGTGTCCAGCTCGACCACCCGCCATTCCTCCGGGAAGCGCTTGTATTCCGCCACGCTGGCGTTGGAGGCCCGGGTCTCGATGGGCAGCAGCTCGATGGCCGGCGGCTTGCCGGCCTCGTAGAGCAGCTCGGTCGGGCACATGGTGGTCCGCCCGGCGGTCGACGGCAGGATGCGGTTGCCGTAGTCGCCGAAGAAGATGGCGTTGATCAGTTCCGACTTGCCGCGGGAGAACTCGGCGACGAAGGC
>Ga0154020_10010879_pt1 | contig 10387 bp, 9 predicted proteins | sample Klosneuvirus_201_FD_109709 | JGI IMG/M metagenome (GOLD analysis project Ga0154020, IMG submission 109709) | Active sludge microbial communities from wastewater, Klosterneuburg, Austria - Klosneuvirus_20160825_MG | ecosystem: Engineered > WWTP > Aerobic digester > Activated sludge | place... | reverse complement strand
TTGAAAGCCGACTAAAAGACCGAGTTGGTCAAGATATTACTGTTAATTTTGAAATGTTAGACAAAATCCCCAGGGGACCAAATGGCAAATTTAAGGCCGTGGTTTCTAAGGTAAACCTAAAAAAAACTCAATAAATAAATTTAGATTCTCATATTAAAATCAATCCTAAAAATAACTATCAAGAAAATTAATTAATAATGAATACTTTTAAACTAATTAAAAACCACACGAACAAATTATTACCACTTGGATTTAGTATGCTTAATCCATATAATTTTACAGTGCTTTTGAGAAACGCCTCCAGTTTATTGTTTTCTCAGCAATGGGAAAACTTTATTCGAAAAGAGAAGCAGAATTTTAAATCCCTGGCTCAAAAGGCCTTAAATTGGATCTCACATTCACAAAAAACTGTCGGTACAGGTGGAGTTGGTTGTTATGAGTTTTATCGTTGGACAACGGGCTACCCTGAAGTTACAGGTTATATTATTCCAACATTTTGGGATGCTTACCATTTATTTAAGGATGAAGGGTATAAATCAAAAGCTATAAAAATGGCAGAATGGGAACTCAGCATACAACATGAGGATGGTGGCTGGGAAGGCAGTTACGATGGTGATGGAAAACCCTCTGTTGTTTTTAATTCGGGCCAAGTTATTAGAGGGATGGTTCGGACTTATCTGGAAACAAAAGAGGAGCGCTTTTTGGTGGCTGCTACAAAATGTGCGGATTGGATTGTTAGCACCCAAGATGAGGATGGAAGTTGGACCAAAACCAATTTCAAACAAATGAAAAGAGTGTATGATACATATGTAACTGCAGCTCTTGCCGAGTTATATCAAATTACAGGTAATGAGAAGTACAAAGAAAGTTGTATCAAAAATTGTGATTTTGTACTAAGCAATCAGCATAAGAATGGATGGTTTGAATTATGCGATAACACCTTATTAAATAATGATGCACCTGTAACCCACACTATTTGTTATACCATTGATGGATTGATAGAAACCGGGCAACGTTTGAATATTCAAAAATATATTGATGCCGGAAAATTAGCTGCAGATGCCATGATGCATAAGGCCGAAATTTTACCAGTATTACCGGGCAGATTAAATAAGGATTGGAAAAAATCAGCAAATTATGTTTGCAATACCGGAAATGCACAACTAGGTATTATTCTTATAAGACTTTATGAAATTACAAAGGAAGCACGATACTTAAATACGGCTCTCAAACTTGCTGATTTCCTCGCATTTGTTCAAGATTTAAATGGAATTGGACAAAACCGAAATGGTGGAATAACAGGATCATATCCAATTTGGGGTATGTATTGTCCTTTAAAATATCCAAGTTGGGCTACAAAATATTATATTGATCTATTGCTATTATTAGACAAACATGCAAAATAATAACGATAATATTTCGGATTCAATAGCTTATATAACCATAAATCCTAAGGGTAAGTTTTTGAAATCTGTACAATTAGGGTTTCAAGAGGTGGGGTTACAGCCTAAGTATTTAATTCATGTTAACCCGGGAAAAAGACTTTTAGCTGAATTCAAAAAGTATCGCCTTGGTATTTTTAAAAAATTCATTATACCAAAGTTTTTTCAACATAGCTCCAATAAGGCAAGCTTTTCAAATGAAATTGTTTCTATTCCAATTGCCGAAACAATTTTTGTTAAAAAACTGAACAGTGATGAATTGGTTAAAATATTACAGGAGAAAAAAATCAAATACTTAGTGAATTGCGGTGCAGGCATTTTTAGAAAAAAACTAATAGATTGTCCAAATTTAAATATAATTAATGCCCATGCCGGCAAATTACCACTGTACCGAAATATGAATGTAGTAGATTGGGCATTATACAATAATGAACCGGTTATAGGAACTGTACATTTGGTAGATACCGGAATTGATACCGGAAATATTTTATATGAAGAACCATTAAATCTAGGCAATTTTAATGATATTATTACAGCCCGTGAAAGCGCTTTTGATCAAGTTGCCAAAATTTTAGGCAAGGTTGTTCTGGCTTTTTCCAAAGGTGAGATCACACCTAAAATCCAAACGGTTGAAGGAAGAAACTGGTACATTATGCACGATTATTTTAAAAGTATTTATCAGCAAAGAATTAATAAGTAAAATTGAAAATAGTAACAATTATAGGTGCCAGGCCTCAATTTATAAAGGCTGCCGTGGTATCAAAGGCATTTAAGGAACACAATATTAATGAAGTACTTGTGCATACGGGTCAGCATTTCGACCAAAATATGTCACAAATCTTTTTCGAAGAAATGGGCATTCCTGCACCAAATTACAATTTGCATATCCACGGATTGTCACATGGTGCCATGACCGGTCAAATGCTTGAAAAAACAGAAGAAATTTTGCTAAAGGAAAAGCCTGACTTTGTTTTGGTTTATGGTGATACTAATAGCACATTGGCAGGCGCATTGGCTGCAGTAAAAATTCATATTCCGGTTATACATATTGAGGCCGGATTGCGCAGTTATAATATGCAGATGCCGGAAGAAGTTAATCGCATATTAACTGATCGGATTAGCAGCATTTTATTTTGTCCAACAGATACTGCAGTTGCCAATCTTCAATCCGAAGGATACGATAAAATTAATGCAAAAATTGTTAACTCGGGAGATGTTATGGAGGATTCCGCCACCTTTTTTAATGAGGTAGCCAAAACAAGATCAAACATTCTGAATCAACTTGGGCTAAAAACCAATTCATATATTTTAGCAACTATACATCGTGCCGAGAATACTGATAATCCTGACAAACTACTTGGAATTTTTAATGCGCTCGAAAAAATAAATAAAGATATTCCGGTTATTCTTCCTTTACACCCGCGCACTGCAAATATTCTAAAGCAAAAGGGAATACAAACAGATATTCAAATTATTGAACCTGTAGGATACCTGGATATGACCATTTTAACATCTAATGCGTCAATGATTTTGACCGATAGCGGTGGTTTGCAAAAGGAAGCTTTTTTCTTTAATAGATTTTGTATTACACTTAGAGAAGAAACAGAATGGGTGGAGTTAGTAGATAATGGATATAATTTTTTGGCCGGAAGCGATACCGAAAAAATTATTCAAGCCTTCCAAAACATAAAAAACAGAGAATTTATTAAAAAGCATAATTTCTACGGGGGTGGTAAAGCATCCGAAAATATTGCCAATTACCTAGTAAAAAATATATGAGCAAAACTATTTGGGTAATAAATCAATTTGCCGGTAAAGCAGATTCAGGCTGGGGCGAAAGACACTTTTTTTTAAGCAAATACTGGATAGAAGCCGGCTATAAAGTCTATATTATTTCAGGTTCCTTTAACCATGTATTTAATAAATTGCCGGATGCCCCAAACAAATATAATTTTGAAAAAACTTCATCAGCCGAATTTTGTTGGGTAAAAACTCCGGTCTACAATCCAAAATCAGGAATGCGATTTTTAAGTTTTCTTGTTTTTGCCTGGAGGGTATTGTTTATTCCTAAAAACCTGATTCAAAAACCGGATATTATTTTGGTCTCTTCTATGCCAATTTTTCCAATATTGTCAGGGCATCTGCTAAAAAAAAGGTTTAAATCAGATAAACTAATTTTTGAAATACGTGACATCTGGCCGCTCACTTTAAATCTACTTGGAAACATTTCTAAAAACCACCCATTATCCTTGTTTATTGGCTGGTTCGAAAAATTTGGATACAAAAAAGCGGATCATGTAGTTTCCCTTCTTCCAAACGCAAAAAGCCACATTGAAGAAGTTGCTAAAGCCGGACATAAATTTGTTTGCATACCCAATGGATTGGATGAATCAGTGCTTGTGAACGAAGCTCTTGAAGCAGATTATATGTCTAAAATTCCAAAAGATAAGTTTATTGTGGGTTATACAGGAACCATTGGTTTGGCTAATGCTCTTGAGTATTTTGTTGACGCTGCAGAATTGCTAAAAGATGATCAACGATTTGCATTTGTAATAATTGGCGAAGGTTATTTAAAAAAAGATCTTCAAGAAAAGAGCAAAAATTTCGGCAATATTTATTTTCTGGATAAGATTAGAAAAAATCAGGTTCAATCTGCAATAACATATTTTGATGTGTGTTTTGTAGGTAGAAACAATACTCCACTGTATGAACATGGTGTATCGGCCAATAAATATTTTGATTACATGTTGGCTGAAAAACCAATATTAGATTCAAGCAATAAAATAAAGGATCCGGTTGAATTATCAGGATGTGGCATTATTGTACAACCCGACTCAGCCCAATCCATAGTGGATGGATTGATTCAGCTATTTGAGATGGGATCTGAAAACCGCCTCGCCTTAGGCAAAAAAGGCAAAAAATATCTGTTGGAAAACCACAGTATCAAACATCTGGCGTATCAATATATTGAACTCTTTAAATAATACCGTTCTTATAACAGGCGCTGCCGGTTTTTTAGGTGGTGAATTAAAAGCTTTTCTCTTAGGAAATGGGTATACCGTAATAACTCTTGGAAGAAAAAATGCCGATATTATTTGTGATCTCAGTAATTCAATTCCAAAATTACCTTCAAATATTGATTTTGTAATTCATGCTGCCGGTAAAGCCCACATGGTTCCAAAAACGGAACAGGAATCGGCTGATTTTTTTAAGGTAAACGTTAATGGAACTCAAAACCTACTGAAAGGGATTACAGAAAGTCATTCTAAATTAAAGTCTTTTGTATTTATTAGTTCTGTAGCTGTTTACGGTGTCTCCATAGGAAAAGGTATAGATGAGAGCAATCAATTATTGGCTGAAGATCCTTACGGAAAAAGTAAGATTGAAGCAGAATTGATAATAAATAACTATTGTGAATCCCAAAATATACTTTGCACTATTTTAAGATTACCGTTGATTGCCGGTAAAAATCCGCCTGGAAATTTGGGCGCGATGATATCAGCTATTAAAAAAGGAATGTACTTTTCTTTTGGTAATGGATTGGTTAAAAAGTCAATGGTTTTGGCAAGTGATGTGGCTGAATTTATGCCAACCTTTTTTAAAAATAAAGGAATTTACAATCTTACAGATGGTTATCACCCTACATTTCATGAGTTAGAAACTGCTATTTCAAGGGGCCTTGGCAAAAACGGTAAAATCAAAAAAATACCGGGATTTGTGGCAAACCTTATGGGCAAATGCGGAGACTTATTGGGAAAAAAAGCTCCCATAAACACTCTAAAATTAAAGAAAATGCAGTCTGAATTAACATTCTCTGATCAAAAGGCCAGAAAAGAACTTCAATGGAATCCACATGGAGTTTTAACATGTATTGATTCTATTGTAAAATGAATGTATTGTATATTTCCGGAACTGTACCCGACAATAGATATACTTTTATTCACCGCGAAGTAGAGGCCTTAAGAAAAAATGGTGTTGAAGTAAGTTTTTTAATATTAAAACCCTACTCCGGGAAACAACATTCAAGCAATCAACATACCTGGTACTATCCTAGTTTCAATCCGTTTTCATGGTTGGTTTGTCCATTTTTAAATTTACTTATTTTCAAACGTTCTATCTTATTTTCAAGTGAACTTTATAAAATACTTAAAGGAATTGATTTAAAAAAAACGAGTAGGTTAAGAACATTTTTAGGTGCAGTATTTCTTGAATCAGCATTATATTCACTCAACAAATCCGGCATTAGTTTTTCTCAAATACATTCACACCATTTGTTTGCAGCAACGCTTTTTACACCTGCTATTTCCAAATGCCTCCATACTAATTACAGTTTAACTCTTCATACCCTCTCCCACTATTATACTGAACCGTTTTTGAAAGATTGCATCCAAAATGCTTTATTTACAAGAACAGTTACTCGCGAAACCTATGGATTTGCCGGTCAATTTAAAAATACTCAAGTAGTTTATATCCCAAATTCAATTTCAATAGATTCTTTATTATTCAAGGAAAATCCCACTAGAAATTCTAATTTAATCTTGGCAATTGGTAAATTGTTGGATAAAAAAGGATTTGATATTTTAGTTAAAAGCTGTAAAATTTTATCTGATAAAAAAGTGGACTTTAATTGCATGATTATTGGTGAAGGCCCTGAGCATGACAATTTGGAAAATTTGATTAGTCAAAACAACTTAGGGAGCTTAATTACTTTACATCCTTTTAAAGAATTTAAGGATTTAATTCAAGATTTTTTAAAAGCTGCTGTTTTGGCAATGCCCTCTAAAAATCCATCACGATCCACACGCGACGGGCTGCCTACAGTTATCCTGGAGGCAATGGCCTTAAATCTTCCGGTTGTTGCTACTAACTTCGCCGGAATATCTGATGCTATAACTGACAATGAAACCGGCTTACTTGTTGAAAGTAACAACGAAAAGCAACTAGCCGATGGTTTACAAAGAATTTTAGACGATAAAAAATTAGCCAATAGGTTAACCGCCAATGCATACCAAAGAGTAAAAAACAATTATTCATTGGAGAAAAATATGTGGATATTGTCCGAACGTTTTAAAAACCAACTTATATAGAATATAGTTACATAACACTAATTTCGAAGTTTAATGATACATTTCAATATCCAGGATTTTATAAGTAAAAATATTACTTACAGAGAAAAAAGTTATTTTTTGAATGACTTAAACAGGCATTCTGAATCCTTATCCAAAGCCATAGACGGCAAAAATGTTATGGTAATTGGTGGAGCCGGAACAATAGGAAGCAGCTATATCAAGGCTATGTTGCATTTTAAACCCGCTAAGCTTTTTGTTGTTGACATTAATGAAAACGGATTAACTGAACTGGTAAGAGATGTAAGAAGCAGTAAAGGTTTAAATATACCTTCTGATTTTAAAACGTACCCTGTTAATTTTGGAGATTCTGTTTTTGAAAAGTTATTTTTAAATGAAGGACCTTGGCATGTTGTGGCCAATTTTGCCGCACACAAGCATGTAAGAAGCGAAAAAGATGAATACTCCATAGAGGCGATGTTGGATAATAATTTGTTTAAAGCCGAAAGGTTATTGAACTTATTAGCACAAAACCCTCCTGAACATTTTTTCTGCGTATCAACCGACAAAGCTGCAAACCCGGTTAATATAATGGGTGCTTCCAAAAAATTAATGGAAAACTTGATTATTGCTTACAGTAATTTCTTTAAAATAAATACTGCCCGATTTGCCAATGTTGCATTTTCTAATGGTAGTTTATTGGCAGGTTACATCGAGCGAATAATGAAACAACAACCTTTGTCGTGCCCATCGGATATACGAAGATTTTTTGTTTCGCCCGAAGAATCAGGTCAAATATGTTTATTGTCAAACATTCTTGGAAAATCCGGTCAAATATTTTTTCCAAAATTTGATTTTGATAAGGATCAAACCTATTTTCATGAAATCACTATTCGTTTTATAGAAGCCTTGGGAATGAAAGCCGATATATGTAAAAGTGAGGAAGAAGCAATTGAAAAAAGTCTTCATTTAGATGGAAAAACCTATCCTGTATATTTTTTCGAATCAAGTACATCCGGCGAAAAACCTTATGAAGAATTTTACACCGACGAAGAAGTACGTGATATTGAGTCTTTTGAAAGTTTGGGAATTATTACACCGGAAAAACAAGATCTTGATTATACTCTAAGTTCAATTTACGCCATAAAAAAGCAATTCGAAAACAAAAACTTAGATAAAAGCACCATAGTAAATGAGATTAAGACCCATCTTCCAGGTTTTAGTCATATTGAAACCGGGCAAAACCTCGACCAAAAAATGTAAGTATGTATAGTTTAATCAAACGTCTTTTTGATATTTTATTTTCGTTATTGGCCATTATTTTATTAATGCCATTGCTTTTACCAATCATTATATTACTTAAACTAACAGGTGAAGGTTATATTTTCTTTTACCAAAAAAGAATAGGTCATTACGCCAAACCTTTTGATATTTGGAAATTTGCTACAATGTTGAAAGATAGTCCAAACATGGGCACAGGTTTAATCACCCTTAGAAAAGACCCGCGAATTACTCCCATGGGAGGATTTTTAAGGAAAACTAAGATTAATGAATTACCTCAAATATTTAATGTTTTGAGAGGTGAAATGAGCTTTGTTGGGCCAAGACCCTTGGTTGATAAAAATTTTATTTCAATTGATCCTAAAATTAAGGAGGAAATATATTTAAATAAGCCCGGAATTACCGGAATTGGTTCCATAGTATTTAGAGATGAAGAAAAATTACTTTCAGAAACCAAAATGCCACCCGACCAATACTACAATGAAGTGATTATGCCTCATAAAGCGGCCTTAGAACTCTGGTATGGAAAACATGTTTCATTTATTACTGATCTTAAAATTCTTATTTTAACTGGCTTGGTAATATTGTTACCCGAAAACAAACTTTATACCACATGGTTCAATGACTTGCCAAAAGCACAGTTTTAATATACTTTGGATCAATTAACTTTAATGAGTTATAGTAATAATTGTTAGTTTTGTAAAACTTCAGATAAATGAAATTTTCATATGAAATCCTTTATATAATACCTCTTCAGTTTTTAATAATGCTGGCATATTTCCCAATTGCCCGGCGCTTGAAGTTGTATGATATACCAAACGAAAGAAGTTCACACTCTAATATTGCATTTAGAGGTGGTGGAGTTATTGTGCCCCTATCTATAATCCTATATCTTATTTTCTTTGGAAATAGCGGAAATGATATGTACCTAATCTCAGGTATTTTATTAGCAGCAGCAATTAGTTTTTATGATGATTACAAAGGTGCGAACATCTTTTTAAGACTAATTTGTCATTTTGTAGCTGTTGGGTTAATAATGAAACAAATTTCTGAAGTGCTTCCGAAAGAACCTTTGGAGACCATTTTGATAGCTATTGTTTGTGTAGCTGCCGTTAATGCATATAATTTTATGGATGGTATAAATGCCATCACAGGTTTGTATACCTTATCCATTTACGAAACTATAATTATATACCAAACCTATATAAGTGATGGGATTCTCTTATTTAATCCAAGTCTTTTAATTATTCTAATTATTGCTCTAATTATTTTTGGATTTTATAACTTTAGGTCCAAAGCTGTTGTTTTTGCCGGAGATGTTGGTAGTGTTTCTCTAGGTTTGTTAGCAGTCTTTTATATCCTTAAAATGATATTTTATAATGAAGATATTATTTATTTATCCATGGTTGCGGTATATGGAGTTGAATCAGGTTTAACAATTTTTTACAGACTTTTTAAAGGTCAAAATATATTTCAGGCACACAGAATGCATTTGTTTCAAGATCTAGTAAATAAAGTTGGGTTCTCTCACCTAAAAACCTCATTGCTTTATACTTTGGTACAAGTAATTATAAATGCCGGAATGCTTGTTGCAATTCATTATCATTTTCCGGGATATTACTATTTTGCATATATAATTATTTTGCTTGTTACCTCATATATTATTTTAAAATATCAAATCAAAAAGAACTACAGCATAGAAGCCCATGAAGAAGATTAAATTTGCAGTTATAGGACTTGGGCATATTGGACTAAGGCATTCTAAAATTGCTCACGAACATCCCGATTCTGAAACAATAGCCTGTTGTGATGTATTGCCTGAAAGGGAGGAAAAACTAAAGGAACTTGGTTTAAATCCAAAATTTTATACCGATTACAAAGAGCTTATACTTAATGAACCTGATGTTGATGTTGTAAATATTGCAGCACCCAATGGTTTGCATACCGAAATTGCATTGTTTGCCTTAGAAAACGGTAAACATGTGGTTATCGAAAAACCAATGGCTCTATCAAGAATAGATTGCGAAAAGGTGATTTTTAAATCTTTGCAAAAATCAAGAAATGTTTTTGTGGTTAAACAAAACAGGTATAGCCCTCCATCCAAATGGCTTAAAGAAATTGTTGATAACGATTCACTTGGTGAAGTATTAATGGTTCAAGTAAATTGTTATTGGAACCGTGACGATAGATATTATAAACCAAATAACTGGAAAGGCACATTAAAATTGGACGGCGGTTCACTTTATACCCAGTTCTCTCATTTTATTGATATTATGTACTGGATTTTTGGTGATATCAAAAATATTAACGCTACATTTAAAAATGCTACTCACAAACAACTAACTGAGTTTGAAGACTCCGGAGTAGTTAATTTTGAATTTATAAATAGTGGAATAGGTTGTATTAACTTTTCAACTTCATGCTGGGATACAAATATGGAAAGTAGTATCACAGTGGTTGGTTCCAAAGGAAGTGTTAAGTTAGGTGGCCAATACCTCAACGTTATTGAATACTGCCATATTAAAGATTATGTGCAGCCGGAGTTACCTCCAACCAATCCTCCCAACGATTACGGCCCTTTTAAAGGAAGCGCTGCCA
>Ga0154020_10010878_pt1 | contig 10387 bp, 4 predicted proteins | sample Klosneuvirus_201_FD_109709 | JGI IMG/M metagenome (GOLD analysis project Ga0154020, IMG submission 109709) | Active sludge microbial communities from wastewater, Klosterneuburg, Austria - Klosneuvirus_20160825_MG | ecosystem: Engineered > WWTP > Aerobic digester > Activated sludge | place... | reverse complement strand
TTTGAGAAAAAATCAAAATATCAGATCATCAATCTTGTTGGTGAAATCATACAGGAAGGCGATATGACCAATTCAAAAACTATTTCAGTAGAAACTATTTCTTCCGGAATTTATTTCATCAGAATTACCAATGAAAATAATTTCAGTTCGATCAAAAAATTTGTGATCAATTGAGTTTCAATTTTACCAATATTTACAATACCATTCATGATTAACAAAGAGAAGGACATTAGCGAGACGGAAAATAACGAACTTGAGAATAACGTGATTGAAAATAACACCTCCAATTCCGGTGATCAGGAAGAAAATGAGCAAGACGAACTTTACGAGCATCATCGTTTCGATGTAGAAAAAGGGCACATGATGCTCAGGATCGATAAATTCCTGATGAATCGGATGTCGAATGTGAGCCGGAATAAAATTCAGCATGCATGTGAAGCCGGTAATATTTTAGTGAATGGTAAGGTTGTAAAATCGAGCTACAAAGTAAAACCACTTGATCAGATCCAGATCGTTTTACCTGAACCTGTTCGTATTCACGAACTCGTACCGCAAGACCTTCCCATCAACATTACTTTTGAAGATGATGAATTTGTGATCATCAATAAAAATCCGGGAATGGTTGTCCATCCTGCTTTTGGAAATTACACAGGTACATTGATGAATGCATTGATGTTCCATTTCAAAAATCTACCGGCTAGTTCAGGAAATATGGATCGTCCGGGACTTGTACATAGAATTGACAAGAACACTTCAGGCTTAATGGTAATTGCAAAGACTGAACGTGCAATGGCAACATTGGCAAAAGAATTCTTCGATCGTACCATTGAAAGAAGATATCTCGCACTGGTTTGGGGAGATTTCAAAGAAGACGAAGGAACCATCATCGGACACGTTGGGAGAAACCTAAAAGACCGCAAGATTATGGATGTCTTTCCAAGTGGTGAGCAAGGAAAGCACGCTGTAACGCATTATAAAGTCGTTGAGCGCTTCGGTTACGTAACATTGATCGAATGTAAACTGGAAACCGGAAGAACCCATCAGATCCGCGTACACATGAAATACGCCGGCCACACCCTTTTCAACGATGAAACCTACGGCGGAGATCAGATCCTGAAAGGAACCACTTTCACACGTTATCGCCAATTCATTGATAATTGTTTTAAACTGATGCCAAGACATGCCTTGCATGCAAAGACACTAGGCTTTATTCATCCGACCACAAAAGAAAAAGTATTTTTCGACTCAGAACTCCCGCAGGATTTTACATCCGTGTTGGATAAGTGGAGACACTATGTTAAGTTCAATGAAACCGACGTTTAAATAACGTATGCCTCCGGTGAACCACGTACCTAAAGTATAAAAATGTATCGGGCAGACGAAGTAAACCATCTGCGAGCCATTCTTTCGGATTCGCATAGTTTTTTGAAAGTGCCAAGAAAAGAATAAATCATTGCGGAGCGCTGTGCTCCTTTGTGTGAACCTGAGAACAAATATTTTTTTCTGCTGAGTACTGTTGGATGAATCGCGTTCTCACAATAATTTCAGATAAATAGTTTACTGAACACAAACGATTTTACAACTAAAAATACGGTCTCTGGTTACAACTTTTAAAATGTAAGCACCTGATCGAAAAGAAAAGGGTAATTCGATTTTGTTTCTGCCTGCTTTAAAAGAATCTTTTTTTATTATAAGTGATTTACCCGACATGTCAAAAACAGAGATTTCTACTGATTGGTCCTTGTCAAATTCATATCTGATAGCTAGATTTTGATTTTTAATTTCGCCCGAAACTGCGTTTTTGCACTCTTGGTTATCTAATATCCCAACTGGTATATCTGATAATCTGATTATCCAATTCTGTTCGTTTCCTGTATTTGGAATACCAATATCGCCATCTGAAGAAAGAGAATATCCACAAACAATTGACCCCCCATCACTAGCTTGTGTTACAGAAAAAGCCTCATCATTGTTTGACCCCCCCATGCTTTTGGCCCACAATAAATTTCCTGAAGAATCAACTTCAAAAGCAACAGCATCTTTCAATCCATGATTATTCGATAAATTTGAGTCATTACTATAGGAATAACCAACTATCTCGACTCCCCCATTAGTTGTTAGACAGCCGGCCTGTCCTTCTTCATTTTGACTCCCACCCAAACATTTCGACCATTGAAGGATCCCCAAACTATCTGTTTTCATAACTAAGATGTCTCCGGCCCCTTTTGGATTGTTTATATCGAAATCACCTGAATTTGTATTCCCTATTAAATAGTAATTACCGTTAAAATCTCTAACAATATCGTTCGCTCCATCTGAACCACTTCCACCATAGCTATATTGCCATTGAATTATTCCATTGGAAGAAATTTTAACAATCCATACATCATAAGATCCACGATTGATTGTAAGATGATGATCAAGTGAGGCACTTGCCCCTGTGAAAGCGTATCCACCATCTGGAGTACAAATAATTTTTCCTGCTAAATCAAAATCACTTCCACCAAAAGACTTTTGCCATTGTAAAATCCCGTTACTACTTATTTTTGCAATCCAAATATCATATGACCCTAAATAAGTTGTGATGTCTCCATTATCATCTTCAACGTGACCAAAAACGATATATCCGCTATCAGAAGTTTGCTGTATACTCATAGCATCGTTCATCCCAGTTCCTCCTAAACATTTTTGCCAAATTATATTACCAATTGTATCAAGACAAACTACCCAATAGTCATTTTCACCTCCTGACATTGTGCCTCCATGAAGACCAATGACGTCTCCGTTAGTTGATGAAGCATATCCTGCAAAAACTATGTTACCGTTATAGTTTTTTATTATCTGACTTGCTTTCTCGTTTCCATTTGTTCCACCATAAGAATGTGACCAGTTAATATTTCCAATTGAATCGATAGAGGAAATCTCGGCATCAAAACTAGCTCTTCCCCCTACCCATAAATTATTCCAATCATCTCTAATAACAGAATAGACGCGGTTATTTTGACCGCCACCGAATGTTTTTTCCCACAAAATTGTTGGAACTTGTGCATTTAGCTTTGTGGAGGCAAACAGAAATGTCAAAAATAAAATCTTTTTCATAATTACATTTTTATAATTCTTTTGGTTCTTTGGTCAGCAAGAATAATTATGTATACTCCAGGATTTAAATTACTCAAATCGATTTGAAAATTATCTGACGAACAAATCCCTACTTTCACTTCTTTACTATATAAATCTACCACTCTATAATTTGAATTCTTTGCGTTGGATAAATATACAAAATTAGTTGTTGGGTTAGGAGTTACGTAAATTTCATTATTTTCATCTGAAAGTATTTTAGGACTTGATTTTCTTTCTGCGGCTTCGCATGATGGATAAGTTGGGCTAATTAAATAGGGACAAGGAATGCAATTAAAAAAAGAAGTTTCTCTATAAGGATGAGTCGGATCAGTATATTTAGTTACAATTGGCTCAATTGAAGCAAAACGACCACTAGGATTAAACAATACATTAATAGAATTATTGTTTAAAGTTCCTTGATAATATCTTGGAGCACACCCTGTAGTCGGCTCATTTCTCATACCTCCTCCTATGACCTCAATAGTTGCCCATCTGTTAAAAAAATTAATATAATTTAAATACGCCAATTCCCAATCGCAAATTACACATGCATTTAAACCATGGTTTTTAAATTCGCAATCGATAATTCTATTTAAATTATATGAAGCAATAGTTGCCCCAGTTAAATATAAATCTTGGGACAAATTCATAAGTTTTAATGTATAATTTGTACTCCAGGTACATCTAGTAAAATAAGTTCTAATGGTCCAGCCAAACTTTAACATCATTTCATGTTCATCTCCATGACATGTCATTGTTTCATTTGCTGTTGGTGCAAAAGATTTCCTTTCATAAGGTAAAATTTCGGGATCGAGGTATTCTTCGTTGAATGAACAATCTGTAAACTCTGTGTTATCACGGTTTATAGCATTTCTTGCAAGCAATGAAGCATAGGCCCATTCTAGTCTACCAACAAACTGGCAGTGTTTGAATTTGAATCCTCGAGCATTTGGCCAAGCTGCTAGGCCATTTTGTGACCCAACAATTAAGCAGTTATCAAATTTATAATCATATTGAACATTTGTAGTTAGGTTCTGTGCAGAATTACTATTGACCCCATAGTATTTATTATATTTAAATTTGCATTTTGTAAATTGACCTTGAGCAGTTGGCACATTGCTTTGTTCATATTCAATATCAATACCTGAAGCTGGTTGACTTGTTAACCTTCCTTGGCCAGCATAATTAAATTCCGTTTTATAAACATTCATACCAATTCCACCACCCCATGTCATGTTATTTCTGCCATTCATTGTAAAGAACGAATTGCTGATATTGCAATTCATAATTGGAGGATATTGTGGAGGATATTCAATTGAGCTTGGGCAATCCATAAAATAAATTGTAATCCCATCATAACCAAAATCATGAACGTTCACTTTGTCAATTGTTATGTTTCGACAAGCATTTAGAAATATTCCTCTCGTTGGAATTTGAATTGTTTCAGTGTAGCCACCACCAATTATTGTATTGTCCATGTTTCCATCAAGTTCAATATTTTTAATCACAATGTTGTTACAGCCTGTGAAATGAATCATGTTTCCTGGAGTCGCTATTTTATTAAGTGTATTTGAATTTAAAGAACATGGGTTACTTTGATTGTTACAAGTTAAATATCTAGTATCCGGTAAAGTAGGAAAATCAAATGCGCCATATTGCATACAATCCATGAACTTGAGTTTTACAACTTGAGTTCCAACAACTTTACCAATAATTTGCATATTGTTAATATTTTCAAAACATAACACTGTATTTCCATCAAGACCATATGGAATTCGCTGTTCCTGTCGACCGACAATATAAGTTCCAGGTGGTATTTCTAGTAATTTGTTAGAATTGAAAGGCAATGAAGAAAAATAAGATGCTGCTTCTTCAAATGCGCATTGATCATTAGTGATGCCATCTCCTTGGGCTCCAAAATCTAATTTAATATTTTTCAATACGTTCAAACAAGGTGGTGGACAACTTGGATGGGAGAATGGACCACAAGAGGTTGTTGAAGCGCAAGACCAACAAGTATTTATTGGACGATTGATTATCCTGAAAATTGAAGTTACTGTACAACCATGCGCATCTATTACTACCAATGTATCATTTCCAACTCCGACATTATAGATACTGTCAACAGTTGAGCCGCTAGACCAACTATATATGTAAGGTAATGTTCCACCACTTACAATTGCTCTTGCTTTCCCATCATCAGTTGAATCAGTAGATGGTCCAATGATCTGTTGAAAGACCATTAGTTCGTCAGGACTATCTATAAAAAAATTCGCCGTCTTCCTGCATCCATTTGCATCAACAACCGTCACGGAATAATTATCTGAAGGAAGATTAATAGCTGTATCTCCTGCTCCACCGTTCGGGCTCCATAAATAAGAATAGGGTTGTGTACCACCTGTAACCGTTACGGTAGCAGATCCTAAATCAGTTGGGAAACAATTAACATCTGAAATCACAATAGGACTTAGAGTCAACCCAGTACTATTTGAAATTTCTGTTTGTGATCTAATTAAGCATCCATTTTGATCAACAATTGATAAAGTATCAATTCCCGAAGGTAAAGAGATTATTACTGAATCTGTGTCGCTACTTCTTGACCATGTATATGAGTAGGGCCTGCTACCTCCAGTTACTGCAGCAGTTATTGAACCTGTGCTGAAACCACAAGGAGTTGAAGTAGTCTCAAATTCTATTTTCAAATATTCTGGTTCCGTTATTTCAATAGAATCAAAACTTACACATCCCAAATCATTAATTATTTTAACAACGTAAACGCCTGACCTTAGATTATTTAATATAGGTAAAGTATCAAAAACTGAAGTTGACCAACTATAGAAAAAAGGATCATTAGAATCTGCTCCTTCAACTTCCACAATTCCTGAATCCGCACCACTACAAACTAAGTTTGTTTGGCTAACTATATTCATTCCAGGGCCATCGGAGTCATCTAAATACTTGCCTGCAGTTTTAGCGCATCCATTTGAGTCAGTAATTAATACAAAATACTCGCCAGACGGAACACTACTAAGAGTATTTGTTGTGCTAGCGTCATACATCCAAAAAAATTGAAAACTACCTGTTCCACCAACTGGTAGAGCAGTAATCGAACCACTGGAATCGCCGCAGCTAGACTGAGTTGTAGACAATTCTAATGTAATACTGTCCGGTTCACTTATTATTATACTGTCAGATAAAAAACAACCATTTTTATCCAAAGCACTAATATAATAATTCCCAACTTTTAAATTATTAATTTCTTTATCGCCACCTAAAGAAACTGAATCCCTCCATTCATATCTATAACCAATCGTTCCACCTTTTAGTGAAATTATAGCTGCTCCATCAGCTCCCCCGTGACATCTAACATTTTTATGAGTTACAATTTTTCTAAACGCAGAACACTTTAAAAAGGCTAAAGTAAAATTAGTAATTGTATTTACACTATCGTTTGATTGCACTGTTCCCTGAATACTATCACCGGAAGTTGCTGAATTACCGAGATCTTCCCAGAGCGAATCATTCCAACCCGTCACTCTGAAATTAGTTGGCGAAACCGTTTCGCAACTATCGTAATTCCAAGCAAGTTTCACTTTCACTTTCGAGGTTCCTGCGTTTCGGTTTAGTTTCCAATACTGACATGCATTCAAATTATCAATCGAGGTGTCAATGGCTGTTCCGATGGTCTGTGATGTCGGAAAATAATTTGCTGTGTAGGCATCTGTAGATGATGATGGTGCTGTGATCTCCAACGGATGATACGGATGTGCAAGTGTTGAAGAACCAATCGGAAATACGAATGCACTGTTACCTGTTTTCTTTATCGGACCGTTGATGTAGGTGCTGTCGCTTCCGCCAGTGAGTTTTCCACCATGTGCAATGGTCAGTAGATTGGTTGTGTCTGTATTGATTCTGCCTAGCGATAGTTGAAGGGAATCTGCAATCGAAAGCGGACACGCCAGCGTAAAAGAATTTGAAGATTTGTTTATTTGCAGTTTCTTCATCGTGATCGTTTGCGATGTTAACGATGTCAACGATTGATTGGCTGAGCCATCCAAAATAACTTTACCGCCAATGCCTCCAAACTGAAACGATGAACTGGCATCGACTGTTATGTTTCCCGAAAAAGTTATGTTCTTGGTGTATGCCGGATAGATCTTGCCGCCGCTTCCTTTTTGTATGAACGTCACATTGCCGTTGTAATCATCGGCCGTGTTATAAGCCATTAACAGATTGTATGTTCCGGCTATGGAGTCTTTTATTGTTGTTGTTCCGTTGAATACATTTCCGCCCTTGCAAGTGTCCGGAATATTACCGTATCTGGTAATTGAGGTTGTATTGTTAAACGTTGTTCCATTCAAGCAAATACTTTGACCATAGAAATTAAAGTCACCATTAAGTATGGAGTTAGGTCCCAGGATAAGCTTAGTCGTTGTGGACGGAAAACTCAGTGATAAATTTCCGGAATTTAGTTTAGTGAAATTACTGATGTTCACATTGCCGGTGAGGCCACTTGTGAATGTTAAGCTTCCTGTACTTGACACAGTAGTTGTCCCGTTTACATTACCAAAGTTAAAACCCGAACCGGTGTTTTCAACGGTCAATGCTCCATTAAAAACACAACTGCCTGTTGCTGCTACAAAGAAGCGGTCTAAGGCTGTTGAGCTTACACTGTTCTTTAATAGGACTGCATTACTGAATACGGCATTGTTGATTTGAAGGGTTCCTAAGGTATTTTGAATGGTTGTACCGGCAGCAAAAGTATCGGTGTATGCCGAATTCAAAGTAAACACACTCGATGAATGATTGTTGGTAATCGATGTTGTTCCGCCAAAATAACAACCGCCAAGTGAGGGCTCTGTTCCGGATCCTGTTTTGGTAAAGGTCGTACCAGCTAAAAATCGTGATGTACTTAAGTATATGGAAGGAGCAGAAATGGTCACTTCGGAATTGAATATTGAGGCATCGAAATATACTTTTGCACTTCCGACTAGTGTTAAGTCGATGGCTCCTGTTCCCAATTTAGTGAAATTCCTGAAAAATAGTTTCCCGGATGAGAATTCTACATCACTAAGTGCGATTATTTTTTCATCGGCAAGGGTGCAAGAACCATCAGTTAATCCAAAATACACTTCGCCATTTTGGCAAGCGATCGAAATATTTCCATTGTATTCTGCCGTTCCATAATAATTCGAATAAATTTTTTGGCCTGCAAATTTCACATCGCCGTTGAAGATGTTTCCACTTGAACGATGGGCGATATAAATGGCTCCCTTTTGGTCAAGATTGGTAAAATCAACGGTCCTGTCAAAAGTATCGGGAAAGGAATCCGCCAGTACCAGTGCTCCTTCATCTGAATTCGTGATTGAGACATATTCAGCAAACGTATTTCCGCCCTTACTGTTATCATTGGACTTTCCATTCTTAGTGATCAACAAGGAATCATTGAATACGGATCCGTCTAAGAAAATAGTGCCTCCTGTCGCATTGACCACTGCACCAAACGTTGTCCCATAAAACTTGATAGTCGAAGTTCCCGAAATAATAAGATGACCATTATTGATTTCTCCTCCTTTGAAATCTGCCGGGCCTGTAATTGTAAGCGTGTATGCATACAGATCGATCGTTTCAGATTCAATCGTAAACATCTTAACCGTAACATCACCGGAAAGCTCTATTGTATTCGATCCGGAGACGACAAGCACTGTATCATTCGTTCCCGGAATGCCTTCAGGATCCCAGTTTTTGGATTCACGCCAGTCCCGCGACTCACTTCCATTCCATGTGAAATTGGTTGGGATTGCAAAAAGTTCATTTGTACTAAATAAAATTGGTGCAAGGAATAAAATGATCCATTTTATTTGTTGAGTGGAGGTTTTCATCGTACGTTTTGTTTAAAAAGGATTAAAAATTATCGATTGAATAGAACAGCATCTGTGTAACTTCCATCTGCTTTTTTGATTCGAACTTGAGAATAGTAATTCAGCATTTGCATTCGGTTGCCAAGACCAAGTTGTATTGAATAAGCGTCACGCAAATAAAAGAGTCCGCTTCCGAGCGAACCCGAAACATCAAAAACAAAGCTGTGCGAGAAAATATCGGATGCACCGGAACTTGTGCCGATCTTAACTTCCAGTTCCTGAATATTGAGGGTGTCAAATAAATTGACATTCATCTCTACACTGAAAACAGTTGAATCGGTAAGTGAAGGAAGACTATCTAAAGAAAGATGATTGGCGACTGGCGTTGTGGCCACGTCCATGGATAAAACAGGATATACGTCCTGAGCGGAACTGAAGAAAACGGAGAAAAGAAGAAGAAAACTAGTGCAAGCTAGTTTGAATGCAGAATGCAGAATGCAGAATGCAGAATGCGGATTTCGGATTTCGGATTTCGGATTTCGGATTTCGGATTTCGGATTTTAGGCTTCGTAGTCATGTACATTAGTTTAAAAAAAATGAATAATTAACAATTCAAAATAACGGTGCGAAATATTTTTTCTAACCTGCAATTCTGATGCAATTCAATAGGTAAAAACTATGTTAAATCAGGAAGAAATTCCTTCAACAAATAAATCAACTTAGGCAATTTCTAAATCATTTAACTCTTTATGCCAATGTGACTCTTTAAACGTGTTTTGAAAATTACAATTCAAGAAAAACTTGGTGGGGTAATTGTAAAATCCAGAACGAAGATATGTGTAAATTTTTATAATCCTAACATTTACGAAAATAATTTTAGCTATTCGAAGAACTTCTAGATGCCGTTTCCATCGCACAGCTTCTCCCCTTCCTCGTAAACTGCTTTTAATCTCGCATCAGAAACGCCTGCACTTTTTAACGTCGCTTTGTCATTATAAACATCTTTTACCAAAACATAATTTTTTGCAAGTAACCATTGCTTTTCCTGTCGAGTTAATGAAGTCAGGCATGTTAGAGGATATAGTCTTAATTTGTCTATGATATCCCGCAATGATTTATGCGTTGGATAATTCCAGCTTAGCAACTTCAGATTTTTGCAATTTCCATAATCGATTGCATCTGAAGTAAACTTTGAATTTGTTGCTATCCAACCGGTAAAAACTGCACCTTTCTTTTTCAATGCTCCATTGGCAAGTATGTCCTCAAATCTGGAATGAATGTACAGCGGCGTTTTGACGTCAACAGAAATACCGGCTTGATTGTGATACTTGCATTCTACAAGTATTAACTCATTCTCCTTTTTACCTACTACATCCACTTCATGACTGACACATTTCCCCTCTAAT
>Ga0154020_10010877_pt1 | contig 10387 bp, 4 predicted proteins | sample Klosneuvirus_201_FD_109709 | JGI IMG/M metagenome (GOLD analysis project Ga0154020, IMG submission 109709) | Active sludge microbial communities from wastewater, Klosterneuburg, Austria - Klosneuvirus_20160825_MG | ecosystem: Engineered > WWTP > Aerobic digester > Activated sludge | place... | reverse complement strand
GCGCCCTTGAGAAGAAGGACGGCCACACCGCTTTCACCGAGCGCGCCCAGGACCGGCGCGGCATCGTCGAACCGCAGGAGATTCGAGTAGCGGGCGCGGAGGTACTCGGTCCGGGCAAAATCCAGCCAGGGGTCCTCGGGCGCGACGTCGCGCAGATTCAGGTAGACCGCGGGCAGGAGCCTGGAGGAGCCGACGCGGAGGGGTCGGCTCGCACGGGTCCGCCAGGCGTCCCAGGCCCCCAGGGCCGCGTCGCCCCGAAGAAGCGCCGCCCGCAGCAGCAGGATTTCGAGGGGGGTTGGGCGACAGTCGGCCGGGATCGACTCGAGCGGCGTCACCGGACCGCCCCCCGGAGGGATTTCGGGGCCGACGAGGGTACCCCGGCGACGCCGCGCGCGTGTGTGACTGGAGTCACGGCGGGCCTGGAGGCGGAACAGGCGTTCAAGCTAGTATTTCCTCATCTTCCCCTCAATTGAGTCCCTGCACCTTTCGTCACGCTTCATGATATCCGCCGACATGTCTTCGTCCGCGCTCCACAAGAACGGTCATCAGCCCGTAAAGGTACTGCAATGCCAGTGAGTTACCCCATGTCTTCACCGCTGTCACGCGGGTGCGGGCGGGCCGCACGCCCAGCGAGCTCCTGGGGACGCGGCCTGAGCATGGCGGCTCTCGCGGCCCTGCTCTTTTCGATTGGATTCGTCACGGCTCTCGCGGGCACGCCGGCGGGATACAGCGAGTACATCGTTCCCTTCGACGAGGACGTCTTCGCCTACGTGACCGACCCGGTCACGGCGGGCGCAATCGGGGCGAACGATACGACCTTCTCGTTGATCTCCGTCACCGCCTGGTCCGATACGGTGACCATCTACTACGACCACTGGGAGAACGGCTACAACTACGATTCCAACAATCCGGATGCGACGGCCGACGAGAAGTACGTCATCGACAAGAGCCAGACCCTGAATTTCCAGAGCATCGCGATTCCCCGCCCGCGAACCCTGGCCGACGGAAACACCTACCGCGGAAACGTCGCTTCCGGCGCCAGTCCCACCGCCGATTGCGCGGCCCAGCCCACCCCCGCCGTGCCCCTGATCCAGAACACCGTCAACTACTGCTACGACGGCCGCGACCGCATCGTCTCGGTGGGCGGCGCGACCACCCTGACCCGCGCCGGCTACCTGAACACCGCCGGCCTCGGCAAGCTGGCGGCGATCGGTGAAGAGGTCTATCCCCTGGCGCCGCAACTCGTCAAGTACATCCTGCCCTTCGGCGACGACCCGACGCGAGTCGACTATGAGCGCGTGGCCGCCCTCATCCAGGCCACCGAGGACGACACGACCATCCAGATCGATTTCAACGCGGACGGGGTGTTCGATTCGTTCAACACCGAAAACGGCTATCGAACCGCGCGCGCCGATCCCCTCGACAACACGATCCTGACCCTGCAGAAAGGCCAGACGTACATCCTCAACACGGACAGCAACGGCGTGGCCGGCGCCGGCCTCCCCCGGGGCGCGGTCATTCTCGGAAGCAAAACCCTGCAGGTGGAGTACTTCTACGGCGAGATCGACTCGAACTACAACACGCGGGCGATCTCCGCTTTCCCTCGCGGCTTCTGGAGCAACGAGTACTACGCATCCGCCGACGGGGGCACCGGCGGCACCGACATCCTTCTCTACAATCCCAACAGCAGCTCCATCACCATCAATTGGGAAACCGCGGCGGCAACCGGTTCGTTCACCATGGTGGCGAACGAAACCGCCTTTTTCCAGGTCAAGACCGGCGCCTTTCTACCTGAGGGGTCCGGCGCCTACTTGAAGGGAACGGCGGCCTTCTGGGGCACCTCCGACGTCGACCAGAACGGCGCCAACTACGACTGGGGCTACAGTCTGGTGCCGAGCTACCTCTTGTCGGACGACCAGGTCGTCGCGTGGGCGCCGGGAAACGCCCCCGCCCTCGCCTGTAACGTGGCCAACGGTCGGGGAAACGGGCTCTTCGTCACCCCTGCCTACGACAACACGACCTTCTTCATCGACGCCGACGGCGACGGCACGCCGGACACCAACGCCAGCATCGAGGTGCTTCGCGGCCTCACCGCCGTGACCGCCACCGGGTCGGGTTACAAGGCGAACCGGCTGGAGTCCCTCTACATCACCGGCAGCAACTCCGGGACGCTCGCGGGCAGCCTGTGCGACCTCACCGGCGCGCGGATCTACGCGACCGGGCCATTCTCGATGTCTTACGGCGAGAACCCCAACAAGGCGAGCGCGGGCGGCGGCCTCGACCTCGGCTACACCGTGCTCCCCAGCCCGAGCAACTGGATGGACCTCGCCCTCACCGTCGACAAGACCACGAGCCCGGCCCTGGTCTCCACCGTGGCCGGGGTCACGACCGTCACCTTCACCCTCGTCGTCGATTCCCATCTCTTCAACATCGACGGCCTGAGCGTCCTCGATACCCTGCCCGCGAACTGGACGTACGACAACAACAGCACCACCATCACCCTCCCCGATCTGACCCAGATCAGCGGAGCGGCGGCCAACCCCACGGTGGCCCTTCCGAACCTCACCTGGGGAGCGGGCCTGCTGGGCAGCCTGCTTCCGAATCAGCGGGTCACCATCACGTTCACGGCCCGCACCACCGCGGCGTTCACCAACGGCGCGATCTCCCAGAACAACGTACAGGCGATCGGTACGCGAGTCGTCGGGGGCGTGACCCAGACCTTCAATTCGCGTGATTTCGCGTTCAACACCTTCGCCGACAGCACGCTGGGCATGCAGTTGACCAAGGCGTCTTCCGTGCCCCTTGCGACCCCGGTGAGCCCGGGAGACGCGATCACCTACACCGTGACCGTGACGAATCCGGTCGGCACGACCACCAACCTCACCGGGGTCTCACTGAATGACCTGCTTCCCGCGGGGGTGACCTCGGTGGCCGGCTCAACCACCTTGAGCCGGTCCTCGGTCGCCGACGCGTTCGGCGCCAATGCCTACACCAACAACAACGGCACGCGGGCATGGGCGACGAACTGGACGGAGACGGTGGAAGGAACCAACGCGACCGCGGGCGACATACAGGTCATCGCCGGCGAACTGCGGCTCAACAACGACAACAGCAACGAGCCGACCGTCTTCAGGCGGGTGAACCTGGCCGGCGCGACTTCGGCGCTCCTCTCTTTCCGCTACCGCACGACCGCGGGCGTCGACGTCGGCGACCAAGTGCGGATCTGCGGCCGGCGCCAGGCCATCGATGTCTGGACCTGTCCCTTGACCGGGGGCGATTTCACCGGCGTCGCCGGCGTGACCTCCGGCCGGTACTCGGTCAACCTCAACACCCTCGTGGGAGCGCTGACCGCCACCGCGGAGATCGGCTTCCAGTTCGGGAACAACGACTACAACGACACCGCGGCCAACGAGAGCTTCTTCGTGGACGATCTCTCGATCACCTACGACGTCAGCGTCGCGGGAGGCAACCCCCCCGAACTCCTGTCCAGCGCCGCGCTCTACACCCTCGCGCCCGGTCAGAGCCTGACCGCCACCTTCAACGTCACCGTCGACACCCCCTTCCCCTCCGGGGCAGGCGAGATCGTCAACACCGCGGCCTCCAGCGTCAACGAGATCCCGGTTCCCCTCACCGCCACCGCGCGGAACATCGTGCTGGTGCCGGGCGGCGGAACCGCGACCGTGGGCGACCGGGTCTGGCTGGACACCGACGCGGACGGTATCTTCGATCCAGGTGAAACGGGCATCGCCGGCGTCGAAGTGACTCTGAAAGACCAGTTCGGCACTCCCATCCAGGTCACCACCACCGACAGCCAGGGTCTGTACTCCTTCATCGACGTGGCCCCGGGCACCGGCTACTTCGTCGAGATCACCGCCGGCCTGCCCGCCGGGCTGACCCAGACCACGGAGACCGTCGGCGACGCGTTCAACGTCAACGGCGTCTTCACCGGGAATGTCGGCACCCTCGCCTGGCTGACCAGCTGGACCGAAAACAACGACACCGCCAACGCCACCACCGGCGACATCCAGATCGCCAACAACCGGATCGAGTTCCGTGACACCACCGACGGCGGCACCGTGGTCACGGGCGAGTCGATCCAGCGCTCGGCGACCGTCACCGGCGCCACCACCCTGGAACTCAAGTACTCCTGGGATCCGCTGCTGCTGGAGACCGATGGCTCCGACAACATCATCGTCGAGTACAGCACGAACGGCACGACCTGGACCCCGGTGCGCACCCTGAATGGAGACCCGGCGGGCGACTACACGGACACGATCCCCTGGACCCCGACGAACAATACGGCGTTCGTGCGCTTCCGGGCCGAGGATGCCCTGGAGGCGGGCGAGCAGGCGCGCATCGACAACGTGCAGCTCCGCTTCCCGCGGAACCTCCGCACCGCGAATTTCAACCTCGCGGCGGGGCAGCAGTTCGATCAGGCGGACCTCGGCTTCCGGGCCGCCCCCGGAACCGCCGCCATCGGGGACCTGGTCTGGGTGGACGCGAACAATGACCAGTTGCGCAACCCCGGTGAAGTGGGCCTGTCCGGCATCACCGTCCAGCTCTTCCAGGACACCAACGCAGACGGCGTGCCCGATGGCGCCGCCATCGCAACCGCGGTTACCGGCCCGGGCGGGGCGTACCTCTTCACGGGCATCGCCGCCAACGGGGCGAACGACTACGTGGTCACCCTGAACATCGGGCAGGCGCCGCTCACCGGCTACGCCGCGACGACCAACACTCTCTTCTACTTCCCGAACCTGGCCTCGGGCGCGGTGCGCGTGGACGCCGATTTCGGGTTCCAGAACCCCGGCTCCACCTTCACCATCAGCGACGGGGTGTGGCTGGACAACGGTCTGCCCTCGGGTACCGCGAACAACGGTACGAAGGACGGCACGGAGGCGGGCATCGCGGGGGTGACCGTCGACCTGCTCAACAGCGCGGGCTTCACCATCGCGACCACGACCACCGCGGCCGACGGTTCGTTCCAGTTCACGGGCGTGCCGGGCGGACAGAACTACCGCTGGCGCATCACCGACGACGCGGGCGTCCTGGCCGACTTCTACGGGACCTCGGCCTCGGCCCTCAGCGGCAACTTCCAGATGACCGGCAATCTCGCCGGCAATCTCGACTTCACGGCGACGCCGCACTTCGGGTACAACCAGACGCGGTCGATCGGCGACACGGTCTGGAACGATATCGACAACAGCGCGACCCAGAACGGCACCGAGCCGGGCATCAGTGGCGTGACCGTGCTGCTCTATGCAGACGACGGAGACGGCAACTTCGAACCCGGCGTGGGCGCGGGTCTCGATGGAAATCCGATCGCGACCCAGGTCACCGATGGCGCCGGTCATTACCTGTTCGCGGGCCGGGCCAACGGCAACTACTGGGTCAGTATCGACAGCTTGCAGAGCGCCCTCGCCGGCTACACCCGGACCACCGCGGACGACGACACCACCGCGGCCCCGGGCGATCAGCGTCTGGTGAATGCCTTCGTCGGAGCGAACCGCCTCGACATCGATTATGGCTATCGGGCCGCCACTCCCTTCGCGATTTCCGGCAGGTTCTTCTCCGATGCGAACCGGAGCGGAGCAGACGACAGCGAGACGGGCTTCCAGAACGTCACGGTCGAACTCGTCAACAGCGTCGGCGTGGTGGTAGGCGCCGCCACCACCGCTGCCGACGGCAGCTACAGTTTCACGGGCCTGCCCGCGGGCACGTACACGGTCCGGGTGTCGGACACCAACGGAATCCTGTCCGGGGCCGAACCGACGTTCGAGAGCACGGAACTGGGGCTCGCCTCCTCCTACAACGGCCAGGAGACCGTGACCCTCGGGCCGACCGTGAGCACGGTCAACTTCGGCTTCTACCGCGGCAACGCCCTGGTGACCCGGGCGGTCATCTCGTCGTTCCTGGCGCGGGACATGGGGGACGGGGTGGCCCTCGAGTGGACCACCGCCTCGGAGATCGGCACCGTCGGGTTCTACCTGAAGCGCTGGGACGATGAAACGAATCGCTACGTGGGCGTGAACAAGAGGTTGATCCCCGCGCTGCTGACCTCGCCGCAGGGCGGCCTGTACCGCCACCTCGACCGCGAGGCGCGGCCCGGGAGGGGGCGCTACCTCATCGTCGAGGTCGAATCCTCGGGCACGCAGCTCGCGTACGGGCCCTACGATGTCGACACCAGGGCCACGCCCTCGGACGAGAACGCGGAGGCGGGCCCGGCCGCGGCCGACGCCGCCCTGCGTGAAACGGGCCATTCCTCAACGCCCCGGCGCGAACTCGCCCGGAACCGCCAGGAACGCTCCACCGCCGTGATCGTGGACCGTGACCGGATCTCCAGGCGCCGCCGCGGCGGGGCGACCAAGATCGGCGTCGTCGAGAACGGCATCTATTACGTGAGCAAGGACAGCCTGCAGACCCAATCGGGCCTGACGCCTCCTCCGAACTGGTGGTCGTCGTTCGCCCTGACCCAGCGGGGCGAACCGGTCGCCTTCGCGCTCGCCCCCGACCAGAACGGCCTGCTGTTCTACGGCCGCGGGACGGACTCGAACCTGGAGCGGGACAACGTCTACCGCGTGTCGAACACCCGAGGGGGCTCCTGGATGGGGACTCGGGCCAATGCGACGGCCCCGCCTCCGAGCGGAGACGAGGTCTTCACCAGGTCCCTCCATGTCGAGAAGGACCTGATCGCGGCGAACAACGTCTATCACGATCCCGAGGGCGACTTCTGGGTGTGGGAGTATGTCTACGCCGGGTTCGGAGCGAAGTCGTTCGTCTTCCGGACGGACGGCGCCGCCCGGACGGGTTCCGGTTCTCTCACCATCCGCCTGAAGGGCGGCACCGAGACCGCGGCCAACCCGGATCATCACGCGTCCTTCAGCCTGAACGGAAGCGTCATCGGAGACGTCTCGTGGGACGGCACGGACGAAATGGAAGCAAGCGTGACGTTCGACGCCAGCCTGCTCGTGGACGGGGAGAACTCCCTGGCCATCGACGGCCTTACCGACACCGAAGCCCCCTACAGCCTCTTCTACGTGGACTCGTTCGATGTTCACTACACCAGCCGGTATCGCGCGCAGGGAAACCGGGCCGAAGTTCCGGCCTCCGGCCACCCCTCGATCCGCATCACGGGGTTCACCCAGCCCGGCATCGCGGTCTTTGACATCACCGCGCCGAACCAGCCGGTGGTGGTCCAGGCCCCGGTGTCTCCCGCCGGCGACGGAACCTGGGCGGTGACCGTGGCTTCAGAGAACCCGGACGCGCGCTACTACGCGGTGGCGCTCGATGCCGTGCTGACTGCGGCGCGGATTCGGCCCGACGCGCCTTCCGCCCTCCGGCGGCCCGAGAACGGGGCGGAGTATCTGGTGATCACAACCGATGCGCTCCGGGACACCGCGCAGGTCCTCGCGGAGTACCGCTCCGACCTGCGCGGGCAGGTCGTGGATATCGAGGACATCTACGACGAATTCAACTTCGGCAACGCGAGTCCCCATGCCGTGAAGGCGTTCCTGACCTACGCCCGGACCCATTGGAGCATCAAGCCCCGGTATGTCGTCCTCGCCGGCGACGGGACCTACGACTACAAGGATGCGCAGGGCTTCGGGGACAACCTGATCCCGCCCATGATGGCGGACACGCCTGCGGGCCTGTTCCCCTCCGACCCGTGGTTCGTGGAGCAGGACCCCGCATCGCAAACGGAGATCGCCATCGGCCGGATCCCCGTCACCACCTCCGGAGAACTCACGGAGGTGATCCGCAAGATCGCGGCGAGAGAGAACGCCATCGCCCTGGGCGAGTCCTGGGTGCGCGGCACGTTGCTGGTGGCGGACAACACCGACGATGCGGGCAACTTCGTGACCAGCAGCGAAAGCCTGGCGGGCTTCGTCACCGCGGGCGAACCGCTCGTCCGGGCCTATCTCTCCACCATCGGCGCCGCGCAGGCCCGCAGCAGCCTGATCGACGGGATCAACCAGGGAACCGGTGTGGTGAACTACTTCGGCCATGCCGGGTTCGATCAACTCGCGGACGAGTCCCTGCTCACCAGCGCCGATGCCGCGGCCTTCACGAACGCGGAACGGCTCGCAGTGATGACCGCCATGACCTGCCTGGCCGGCAACTCCGGCCTGCCCGGGTATTCGGCAATCGGCGAGACGCTCCTGCGCCAGCAGGGCGGCGGAATCGTCGCATTGTGGGCGCCGAGTGGCATGTCCGAGAACGATCTGGCCGGACCCCTGGCGGACGGCTTCTATGCCGCCCTGTTCGCGGGCGAAAGCCCCCGCCTCGGGGACCTGGTCAATTCGAGCCGGCGATCGTACAAGGCGAATCAACTGCCGCCGTACATGCTCTCCATCTACAACCTGCTCGGCGACCCGGCCATGCGCGTGCGCTGACCTCCGGGTCAGAGCCTCGCGCAAAGGCTGCGTGCTACCATTTTCTGATGTCGCTCACGCGCCTCGAACGAACGCCGGATCTCATCGAACGCCAGGTGGCGGACGAGACCTTCCTGCTGCCCGTTCGCGGCGCCCTCGCGAACACAGTGGAGATGTTCGCCCTCTCCGAGGTGGGCCAGTTCATCTGGAGCCAGGCCGACGGGACCCGGAGCCTCGATGACCTCGTCGACGGCGTGCTGCAGGAGTTCGACGTGGCCGAAGACCAGGCGCGCGCGGAGGTGACCGAGTTCGTCGAGAAGCTCCAGGCCTACGGGCTCATGACGGAGGTGAAGGGCTGATGGCCGCCTCCCTCGTCGACACCACCGCTTCGGTCTCGGAGTTCATCAAGCAGTTCGGAGACCGGGCGGAAGCTCGGCGCCTCCCCCTGATGGGCATGCTGGAAATCACCAGCCGCTGCAACCTGCGCTGCGTGCATTGTTACCTCGGCCCCCAGGAGGAACAGCAGAAGAAGAGAGCCTCGGAGATGTCGACCGCCGAGGTGAAGGCGTTCATCGACCAGATGGCGGACGCGGGAACCCTCTACCTCACCATCACGGGCGGCGATCCGATGATGCGTCAGGATTTCCCCGAGATCTTCCGGCACGCCAAGTTGCGCGGCCTCCTCGTTACCGTCTTCTGCGACGGTGTCCTGGTCACGGAACGGATCATCGATCTTTTCCGCGAGCTCCCGCCCTCCCTGGTCGAAGTGAGCATGTACGGCGCAACCGCCGAGACTTACGAGAAGATCACCCGGATTCCGGGCTCCTTTCCGAAGTTCCTCGCCGGGCTCGGGAGGTTGCGCGAGGCCGGCCTGCGCATCGGCCTCAAGAGCGTGCTGATGACTCTCAATCAGCACGAGATGCCGCTGATGGAGCAGATGGCCCAGGAGTGGGGCATCAAGTTCCGTTACGACTCGGCGATCTTCCCCTGCCTCCCCAACCGCAGCGAGGCCCCGCTCGACCTGCGGGTCGATCCGAAGAAGGCGGTGGAGATCGAGATGTCCAACCCGAAGCGGCTCGCGGCCATGGCGGACTACTTCGAAACCCGCCAGAACGTTCCCGGCGCGCCCGAGCTGTACCAGTGCGGCGCGGGCCTCACCTCCTTCTACGTCGATCCGTTCGGCGACGTGTCGCCCTGCCTGATGACCACGAAGTACCGCTACAGCGCCCGGGGCCAGGAAGGCGGTTTCGGCGCGCGCTGGCGCGACGACGTCTCGAAGATACGAACCCTGAAGCCCACGAACCCCGACCACGGCTGCGGCAGTTGCGGCGTGCGCGCGGTCTGCACGGGCTGCTCGGCCTTCCATGCCCTGGAAACCGGGCGCGAGGATGTGAAGTCCGAGTACGTCTGCGAAACCACCCAACACCGCGTCGAGGCGCTGCGCAACGAAATTGAACGCCGCAATGGAAGGACCTTTCTCCGAGTTCTGGAAGTGACCACATGAGCCAAACCAACCCCGTCAAGCCGAAACGCGAATACCACAAGCCGCAGGTGATCAAGATCGACCTCGCGTCGGACGAGGTGCTGGCGGTCGGCTGCAAGATGACCGGGAACCAGCCGGCCTTCAACCATCTTCCCTGCGTCACCCGGTCCTGCGCGACTCAGGGCTCGTAACCTCACGGTCGGTCCTGACCATCGGCGGGATCGCCTTCGACATCGCGTCGTCCCAGCCCTTTCAGGAGACGAGCGACCCGGCCTACGCGGACTTCGTGGGGGAGGGCGCTGCGAAAGACGGTTCGATCGCGGTCGATCTCGACCAGGGCGACCCCGTCCTTCCTCCCTCCGCCCGGCTCACCTTCGACACCGGATCCGCCTGGTCCGCCCACGCGCTGGAGGGCGGAGACCGCGCCATCGTGATGGCGCTGCCGTCGGCCCGGGATCAGCCGCTGCTTTCCGCGCGCTTCGATCCGGGCGTGACCCAGGTGCGCGTGGTCTGTTCACCCGGGCTCCTGGTG
>Ga0154020_10010876_pt1 | contig 10388 bp, 5 predicted proteins | sample Klosneuvirus_201_FD_109709 | JGI IMG/M metagenome (GOLD analysis project Ga0154020, IMG submission 109709) | Active sludge microbial communities from wastewater, Klosterneuburg, Austria - Klosneuvirus_20160825_MG | ecosystem: Engineered > WWTP > Aerobic digester > Activated sludge | place... | reverse complement strand
GACACCCAGCAGCGGTAGATCTTGTAGGCGAGGGCGAGCTGGCCGGCTTCGTTGTAGAATTCCAGAATCACGTCCTTCCGGAAATTCGCGAGCGCCACCTCGGCTCCGGCTCCCGCGTTGCGATTCCACACCGCGTTCGCCCACTTCTCGAATTCCAAATCATGCGTGAGTCCACGCTCCAGTACGATGGGTTCATACTGGGTGAGCCCGGGTGATTTGTGGATGGTGCTGGGATCGCCGCCCTCGCGATGCGTGACGACTTCCGTGGTGCGTCTCAGCCCGCTGATTTTGCTGACGCCGGCGACGTAGCGCCCGTCCCATTTGATGCGGAATTTGAAATTCTTGTAAGGGTCCAGGCGCTGGGGATTGACGGTGAATTGTGGCATGGGAGTCAGTGAGTTTCAGGCTTGCGGGATGCCGAACGAATCCATGGGTCGTGAGGCTACGGACCGCCGTGCGCCGGGTCAATCGAAGTTCCGGATCTATCGCCGGTGAATGGAGGTTGCCGAACGGCGTTCAATGAGCGGGGCAATTCGCAAGAACAAGTTCGCCACTCCGTCCTTCGTCTACGCCGCAATTGTGTCCTGTTCATTCCCGTTTCTGGACACCACCTGCATACCGACGGGCATTGCGGTGCGAGCGAATTCCATCAATGGGACACTTTCACGTTATCGTGGTCGCGCTCCGGCGACTTGCGAGACGGGATCGTTCGATTGGGCATTAGCGAAGGTTCAGATTTTTATGGCGTTGTCCGAAAGTTGGACAGCATCGGACACTGGCACCCTAACTGCGCGGAAACCAGTCATCGCACTGTCCAACAGTGGAGATGGAGTGTCTTCATTTGAGTCAGTGCTGAGGAAATAGGCTGCAACTGTTCTGATGCTCCGGTCGACGTTTGCGCTCAGTTGCAAATCATTTGCGTGGCTGTTCCGTAATTGTTCGGATTCAGCGGTTCGAAGGTTGACGGCCAGTTGGTTCAGTCGTATGGAGAATGCATCGCCCATGTGCCTGCTACGCCTGAGCGATATGGTGAGGATACATCCTATACGAATTTCTTGAGTCGTCATAGCTCTGTGTCTGGATCACCAAAAGGATACGGAAATCAGAAGGGGACAAAGGAATGAGCAGTCGATTGGATCGGATTACGAATTGGGAGGAACAAGCGCGCCTCGCCCACTATCGCGCTTCTAAAATGGCGGAGTTGATTCAAGTGAGTGATCGGCATCTGCGGCGGCATTTTCTTACGGTACACGGGCTGCCGCCGCAGGAATGGATTGACCGACTTCGGTTGCGTGAAGGCCGGCAACTGTTGCGCGCTGGTGAATTGGTAAAGGTGGTTGCGTACAAGCTAGGATACAAACACGTGTCGCACTTCTGTTCCATGTTTAAACGCGAAATCGGAACCACCCCGTCCGCCTCCAGATCACCTCACGAGCCCGAATGTCCGTCAGGCATAATAAATGTCCGATTAGTGTAATCGGAACGGCTAGAATTGAGGGGTGAGGGGGTGTTTCCTGAGAAGGCAAATCGATTCAACGCTGTCGTTGAATTCAAATAGAGAGTCGCGAAATGGGGCTAAGTGCGGGGATGTATTTCACGCGCTGTTAGCGCCTGACAGGTGGTTGGTGAAGGCGAGAGCTGCATGGGACCGTGTGGTTCAAATTGCTAGCCCGATCAGATTGGAAACGAGTCGTTGCAACAAAATACTGCTATGAAGAAAATACTTGTAGTAACATTGCTGATGACGGTTTGGCTTTTAACGGCCAGCGGAGGTGAGTACTGGATCAGTCCTATTGGACCTGACAACTCTGGAAGCGGCACGTCAGCGGACCCATGGATAAGGTCTAGTGCGACTTCCTTTGATGCGTTGATGAGCGGAGCCACCATTCCTCCAAACAGCACAATTCATCTCATGGCTGGTACATTTCATACCCTCGGTGTGAATTCAGGCGCAACTGGGGGTATTCCGCTGAAGGATGGATGGAAGCTTCGAGGTGCAGGCATGCACGTGACCACGATATTACTGGATCCGATGACGAGTTTCTACCCTCCAGCGGGCTGGGCGTGGGCTGTCATTGGTGCAGTACCGGATTACGGACCGAATGGGGCAACTCACGATACGGAGGTATCGGATTTGACCGTGGATTTGAACGTACACAACCAGACTGTTGCCAACGCGGGCACCGGTTTTTGTGCGGCAGCAGTATCGATTGCTGCTGGCGACAATACAAAAATAAGCAGGGTCAAAGTTTTGAATTGGGGAAGTACTGTAAGTGGCGCAGAAAACTTCCTTCTAAATATTCAGGCACATCCTAATTGGGGGCAGGTCGCAAGAAATTGCGTCATCGAAGATTGCATTATCGGCAATGCTGCTCCCGTTGCGCATAAGGACGGTGTAAGCGCCATCAACATTATGGGATCATTGAATACTGGTGGAACCGCTGGGGTAGCCGGCTGGATCGAGGGTGGTGAAATCCGAAATTGCTTTGTGAAAGACGTCGAATGCGCCATAGGTGGCGGCGTGGGTAAACCAACTTATTTCCACGCGTTTGGTTGCAGCGGTATTGGGATGAAGGTCCGGAATAACACTGCGATCAACTTGGGACCAGCAGGCTTCGATGCGACTGGCTCCTACATGGAATGCGGCTCATACATTGATTACGTGATCGAAAACAATACGTTTCTGAACGTTGCTTCCGGAATTTACCTCCAAGGCTACGGGGCATGCAGTACTGACACCGCTCTGCATCGAAAGAACTTTCACTTTTTGAACAATGTTATCACCGTAAAATCTGGAGGTGTCGGAATATCATTTGGCGGTTACGCAGGTGGAACCATCGGAGCCAACAAGCCTTCCGGAGTTCATGTTGCCAACAATTCAATCTCGGGAGTGGTGGGATCTTCAAGCATCACAGGCGTCCACTTCTCCGAAATAGACAATCTGACGATTCAAGATAATACCCTCAACGCAAATGGTGGGAATGAAATTTCGATGGTCGGGGGCAACACGGTGACGGTGGCGTCCATGGCAAACAACAAGAGATCTAATGGAAGTGCTCCAACTGTCTCCGGTGGATATGTCCTAGTATCTGGATTTGTCGCTGCAGAAGAACTTCAAGAAATTGTATTTACACCTGTCTCCGGGCAAACGGGATGGTATCGGCTGATTGGGGGAAATCATCAATTTAGCGGAGGTGAGGTACAAATTAGCGCTGGCTATGACAATGCGTTCACCGATCTGGCTTTTGACTACACTGTACGAGGATACAGTGCGCCTCCAGTCTGTTACGGTGAAATCAATCTGAGACGGTATCAGCCCTACAATCTAGGTGTAGTAAACTACGTTCGTATTGGCACCGACGGCGGTGCGGCGGTGTACCTGGATGTCTTTGTTGGCTACGCGACTGCCCCTGGCCCGATCACTGTCAGGCACCGCGGAAAACAGGGAGCTCCGATGTTGACGCCCCCAACTTACCTCGGAAACCCTGGTACCGCACCAGCTGCATATCGGACCTTGTATGTCGCCACCGGATTTGCCACAAGCGAAGGTATTTATGCAGGCGAAAGTCTCCAGGTGAAGGGAACGCTGACGGCAGGATCTGCGAACACGGTACTGACAGACAGTACCGGCAAAATTCTAGGTTCAGCGCTGGCTGGGGTAACTACTCCATTTACGTTGGGTCTGCTGGATGACACTGATTCGGCGGCGGCTCGATCCACTCTCGGCTTTCCCAGTGCGCCCACTTCGGGTTCAATCCTAGTGGGCAATGGCACTTACTGGGGTGCCATGACACCGGGAGCAGCAGGCAAGGCATTGGTCTCTAGTGGAGCGACGGTGAGTTGGGGCGATGCGCTTCAGGAAACCGCAGAATTTAACAGTACGCCAGTGACGGACACGACGTCAACGGCGGTCGGTGCCACCACATTAAGGTTGTTTGATTTCATAACGCTACCAACTTCGGAGAAGCTTTACGAGATTACCGGCATCGAGTGGAAGAATGGGGCGACGGTGGCAGGAAACACCATCTGTGGCGCAGTCATTGTCAACGCGACTCCCCCAACCCAGTCCGCAGTGCCAACTGTTGCCTTCGGGCAGTTGACGGCCAATGCCGGGGCTAACGCGATCCAGCGGGTTTCTAGGATTGTCAGCCAACCGATCCGCGGTGGCACAATGATCGGCATTTTTGTACAAGCCGACGCTGCGACCCACACCTACAGAACCGCGACGGTGGCAAGTGCGAATAACCGAAAAACGGTCACTTTCCCAGCCAGCGGCGATGTTCCGAATCAGGAGAGTGTCGCTTGGACAGCCCACACCACTAAAGCCTATGTGAAGGTTTATTATCGAGGTTACAAGTAAACCGTTCGATTCGGCTTCGACTCATATAGTGGGCGGCGACGAATGTTGCCGCCCACTAATTTTACGCGGCGGGTAGCGCATGTGGAGGAACGTCTTCTTAGAGTTTCTCTTGTCCTTAACCGTACCTGCTAGAGTGCACCGGGGGAGGGAGATTCGTCGGAGGTTGTGTCAAGGTTTACCCGATTTCCTGCGATTGGAATTTGCTTTGCGGGTGTGACGTGGTTCTTTAGTGCCGCTGCGCGGTTCAATAAAAAACTCAGGGCACTATGGCAGGTCAAACACGGAGCAAAGGGGATTCCGCTATGATTGATGGATGCTCCATCGTCGTCTCCGGCAAATGGATCAAGGTTGCGAGTGTTCATGAGGAGAACTGGCTGGAGGGCGAGGTCGTCAAAAATCCCGCGCTCACCATGAAAAAGATCAAGGACTCCAAGCTGGATGCGGATATCTTCGCTTTCTCCCAGAAGGTCTCTGATCCAAAACCAAAACATCCCTTTCATTTCGAGTGGGACAACGTCGCCGCCATTCCCATTATTGACTATGCCGACTGGTGGGAGAAGCGGTTGTCGCGCAAGGCGCGTCAGGAGGTGGCAAGAGCTGAGCGGCTGGGAGTCGTGATTAAATGCGTGGAGTTTGATGAGGAGTTTTTGAGTGGCGTCGTGGAGTTGTTCGGCAAGATACGAACGAAACAAGGACGAGCCTTTTCACATCATGGGAAGGATCGGGAAACGATACGGAAAGAAGTATCAACGTTTCCGGAGCGCAGTCGGTTCATCGGTGCCTACGCCGGGAATGAACTGATCGGATACTTGAAGTTGGTGTTTCTCGATGGCGGAGCGAGTATATTGAACATCATTACCAGCGACCTTCACTACGACAAGCGACCGGGTAATGCTTTGCTCGCCCGTGCCGTAAAGGTCTGCGAGGAAAGGAAGCTGTCCCACTTGCTCTACGGGAAGTATACGTATGGGAACAAGACGGGGAGTTCATTGACCGAGTTCAAGCGGCGGAATGGCTTCGAAAAGGTTCTTGTTCCTAGGTATTTTGTGGCGTTGGGATGGAAGGGGAAGGTCGCGATCAAGCTGAAGCTCCACTTGGGGGCGCTTGGAATCCTGCCTCCGCGAATGATTTCTTTAATCCTAAACTTGCGTTCTGCGCTGTTCCGGTTGAAAACCGGAGGTGGCAAAGCGGATATGGGAGAGCAACTGACTTCCAAGAACTAATTCTATAACTTTGTGGGCGATTGGCGCAGCGGTAGCGCAGCTCCATAACATGGAGAAGGTCGGGGGTTCGAATCCTTCATCGCCCCCCAAGTTCCGTTGATAATCCGAGAGGCCAGACGGCTGCCTTAAGGTTTCTGTAGAAGGCGATAGTGCTCTGAATCTCCGGTGAAAGGGATCACTATTGGGTTTGTTTCACCGCTCACACAATTCTCCCAACTGGAAGGCGAGAGGGTGGTGGATTTCTGAAGCATGAATCCCGCAGAGGTACGAGGAAACCATGAAAGCGAGGCTGATTCGGACGCAACCCGCGTCATTACGATGGAAGGTTGGAGACCGAATACGTAGGTCGCGCCTCGATCAAACGCGATGGTGTCGCGTTGCGGAGCCCCGATCACGATAAAGCTTTCATTCATGCTAATTATAGAATCGACGACGGGCGAGGCTCCGAATGAATCTCGCGAATAGGGTTGCGGATGTTTCAGTGTTGCGATGGGCGACGAGGGATTGGGGCTTGAGAGATCGTAGAGGAAGACCTCTCCTGCGTCGATCGGATCCTGTTGGCGCATCGTCCCGATGGCCACGATCGAGCCGTAGATTGCGACTGAACTTCCGAAAAGATCGTAGTTTGAGGAGGAGGGATTCACGAATGAAATCACGGGGTTGGTGGCGGTGTTTGACGCAAGGTCAAAAAGATGGGCATGCCCTTTGTCGGAGTACAAACCACTCGCCCCAATCACCAATTGTGAGCCAAACTCGGATACCGCTCGGCCGAACCATTGACTTGCACCTGGGAGGGGGTTCTCCAACACCAAGGTCGGATTTGTCTTCAGGCTGGCCGAGTAGTCGTAGATGTAAACTCGTCCGGCTGCTGCTGCCTCGTAGAAGGCTCCGACGACAATTCTTGAATCAGAAATGGCGAGAGTTTGGCCGAACCGCCCGTCGTGGAGTGAGGATAGCCTGCCAACGCGTGTGGCAGGCGTGCTCGAGCTCAAGTCGTAGACGTAGGCGTCGCCGCCGTTGGCTCCTATTGGCGATCCGATCACAAGGCGACTTCCATTCAATGCGACTCCGCCTCCAAAACCAGTGCTTCGATATGGGAACGGGTTGGTCAAGGTAAGTATCGGGACCGCGGATGTCGGCGAGTTGAACTCATACACAAATGCGAGGCCAGCATCTGGTCCGCCGGTATCTGCGCCGGGAGCTCCAACAGCGATTCGGTTACCCGATATCGCCACGGCCCGGCCAAAGTAATCGAACGCTTTGAGGTTGGGATCTGGAATGGAGACGACCGGTCGATTTGGGGTGGCAGATTCCAAATCGTAAACGTAGGCGAATCCTGCATCTTCAGCCCCCGAATCGTCCGCGGGCGCACCCACAATCACTCGATTTCCTGAGATTGCGGCAGATCTTCCAAAGTTGTCCCCGGTCGAAGGATTGAATGACGTCAGCGTTTGTGAGGGAGTCACTGATCCACTTTCATACACATAAGCCAGGTCAGCGCCGGGCATCCCCACTACATTCTTGGAACTTGATGCGGCGAGATCCAGCCCGAAACGGTCGCCGTATCTGTCATGCAGGTTGGTGAGAATCTGAGTGGGTCCGAGAGCGGAGATGGTGCCGTGTGGCGGCAGTTCGTAGGAATACACCCGACCTACATCAAAAGTTCCAGTGCCATTCGTCAGGTGGGCGAAAAGCGGTTCGCTTACGAGAACACGGTTTCCCCAAATGGCCACCGCGGATCCGAATGTGCCATTCAGAGTTGCTTGAGTCCCCGCAGCCGGATTTGTGAGCGTGGCGATCGGATTTGGTGAGGGAAAAATGGTCGTCAGGTCATAAACCCGCGCGCCGACTCGGGAGCCCAAGACCGCAGTTGTTCCATGTGTGGCGAGACCTTCACCCGTTCCGAGCAGTGTCCCGTAGAGATTGGCCAAGGTCTGATTGGGCGCGGCGTGAACCGATGGTCCCATTTCATACACGTAGAACCGGCCCGATCCCAACTGACCTCCCAGGGATCGACTGCGTCCGACAATCCCTTTTGTGCCTGCAAAGGCGACGGCGTAGCCGAAGCCTGCATCCGTCGAGGGAGAGGGATTCGGGACAAATGCGATGGGAATCGACGGAGTAGAATGGTTCAGATCATACAGATATGCTGCTCCCGCCCGGAGCACTCCTGAGCTCTCTGAGCCGGCCCCAATGAGGATTCTGGTGCCGGAGATCGCTAGGGCGACACCAAAATATTCATCCTCGAGCGGCGTCGGATTCGTCAGCGTCAATGACGGCTCTGTCGGAGTGAGGCTGGCTAGATCGTAAACAAAAACTGCTCCTGAATTTCTTCCAGCCCGGCTATCGCCATACGAACCCACGACCACGGTTTTTCCGAAAATCGCTACAGCAGTTCCAAAGCTGAAGCTATCGGCTGGCCCGGGATTAGTTAGGGAGTGAAGCAAGGTGCCGCTTTCAAGGCTGAAAATACTGACCGTTCCTGATCGACGATTGCTCAGGGACGCTCCGGGGGAACCAACCGCAATAAGCTCTTCGCTGGCGGCCACACGGTAGCCGAAGCTGGTTCCTGTCTGCGAGTTGGTTCCTGGATGTTCCAAGATATGTAGAAGAGTGTTTGGAATCGTCGCTCCAAAACCAAAGGGCGAGAAAACGAGATTGAGGACAACGACCCAAAACCTAATCGAGAGAAAGTTCAGATTTTTCATGGGCTTACTTGGCGTAGTTTGAACGTAAACCGCGTCAGCAAGCGTTGTCAAATCGCGCTGGTTAGTTGGTCGGTTACTTCTTGGCGCCTTTGTTCCAAGGATGACGGCAGTCAGGGTCTGGAAATTCTCACCACCTTGCTCGGTTTCGACACGCCACTCTCGTTGAACGCTTCGATGGCGAAGCTGTAGGGCTGGTCGATGTTTAGGGCGCGGAGTTCGAGCGTGGGACGTGCGTCGGCGAAGACTTGGTAGCACTGGTAGAGCTTGTCGCCTTGGTCGGTGGTCAGGCCCCAGAGGATGTTGTAGCCGACGGCGCCGGGCACGTCTTCCCAACTGATGAACGCGTTGCGCGGGTCATTGCCGTCGCGGCGGACTTGGAGGTTGGCCGGTGTGCGCGGGGCTTCGCCGCTGCCGTGGCCGAACACACGGAGGTCGCTGATCGCGAGATTCGGTGACGCGACGTAGACGTGTTCGTATTTGATGTAGCGCGCGGTGACGGGTTGCTTCAGTTCGAGGTAGGCGTTCGGACGGTCGCGCTTTTCGTTGGTGAGATCGGCGATGGTGGTCCAGGTCGTGCCGTCGGTGGAGGCGTGAAGTTTGAACTGCGTATAGACGTTCGCCCAGTTCGAGTAGATACCGGACTTGTAGTCCGTGAAGTTCACCTGCACGGCGCGGACATCGCACGCGCGTCCGAGATCGACAGTGAGCCATTCGCCGGGCTGGTTTGTTCCGGAGACCCAGAAGCTGCGGATGTTTTCGTCGGTGACATTCGCGGCGGCGAAGACATCGCGGTAGGACGACGACGTGACGGGCTTGCGATAGGAGAGGAGCATCCAGCCGGTGAAGAGTTCCTCGGCGCGTTTCCATTTCTTCGTGGGCAAATGGTGCGGCAGATCGCCGAAGCGCGTCGTCGCGTGCATCAGACCGTCGTCGTCGAACGCGGTCGGGAACATCGCGATGCGGCGCTCGAAGTCGAAGTTCACCGCGAGCCACGGCGTGCCGGTGTTCCAATAGTTGCCGTGGTTGTCGAGGAAGGTGTTCCCGTGGCCCGCGCCCGTGACGAAGCCGCCGGGCTTGTAGCTGACGGGATTGTTCGGCGCGTAGGTGAACGGACCGAGCGGTCCGTCGCCGACGTAAGTGCCGTTCGCATAGGCGTTGTATTCCGTGCCGGGTGCGCCGTATTGGAGATAGTATTTGCCGCGATGCTTGGTCATCGACGCGCCTTCCATGAAGGGCGTGATGGGGCTGGTGTGATTCGGGCCGAAGCGTTCCCAGCCGTGGCGCTCGGGCTGGAGCTTGAAGAGTTCGTAGGCGTTGCCGAGGTAGGTGAGTTTGTTCGTAGGGTCGAGCTCGATGCCGTAGAGCGGATACAGGTTCGACGACCCGAAATACATGAACCAACGCTTGGTGTCGGAGTCGTGGAAGATGTCTGGGTCCCATGGTCCCTGCGCGCCGGGGACCTGCGGGAGCAGGGGATTGAAGTGTTCGAGGCGACCGGTCTCCGGCGCGTCCGAAACCCAGATGGGCCGCTGGCCGAAGGTCGATTGGAAAAGATAAAGCCGGCCGCCGACCGACAACGCTGCCGGGGCGCACATGTCTTCCTTCGGCCATTGGTGGGGCGCGACGTCGGGCTTGATGAAGCGCCAGTTGACTAAGTCCTTCGAGTGCCAGCAGCCGCCGGAGATGGTGACAAAGAGGAAGTATTCGCCCTTGTGGTTGACGATGACCGGGTCCGCGCCCGAGCGGAATGAAATGCCGCGCGCCCGTTGCTCGAAGTTGTATTTGTAGTCGATGTCGATGGGGTTGCAGTAGGTCTTCTGCCCGGGGAACTGGGCGTGGGCGGCGGACGGGCCAACGAGACTGCTGAGAATGGTCCCGGCGAGGAGGACAGCGGCGCGCATGGCGAGAGATTTCATGGGCGAATGACTGACGATGGTGTAGGCGGGTGAGCGTAAGCACGGCTCGACATCTTGCACAAGTGCCGTTGCCACAATTGTCGAGGCGGCATGAACCGAATTAGCGCTGGACACTTCGAAGCCCCATTTTGCACACTTCCCTCAATGTCACTGACAGTGAATGAAGGGAACCGGCTGAATG
>Ga0154020_10010875_pt1 | contig 10389 bp, 14 predicted proteins | sample Klosneuvirus_201_FD_109709 | JGI IMG/M metagenome (GOLD analysis project Ga0154020, IMG submission 109709) | Active sludge microbial communities from wastewater, Klosterneuburg, Austria - Klosneuvirus_20160825_MG | ecosystem: Engineered > WWTP > Aerobic digester > Activated sludge | place... | reverse complement strand
GTCGGCTTTGATAACGACCCTGAGGACATCTTCGAGCGGCAGACGGCGTTCATTCGCAAGAGCGGCATTCCGCTTGCGATGGTCGGAATCCTGTCAGCCTTGCCGGACACGCAGCTTTGGCGGCGGCTCAAGAAGGAAGGCCGCCTCATCGACGAACATTCGGGCAACAACTCTGACTGCACGATCAACTTCATCCCCAAAATGGACGAGAAGGAGCTTGTCGAAGGCTACAAGAAGCTTCTTCGCGAGATCTACAGCCCGCCGGAATATTATCAGCGTGCGCTCGATTGTATGTCCCGCTTTCACGAAGGCCGCATTCAGCCGCGACAAACACACCTCGTCAACGACCTGAAAGCGTTCTTCAGCATCGTCCTGACACTCGGCGTTCGCGAACCGTCGCGTGTCCACTTTTGGCGATACTTCTACCGCCTCCTGCGCGACCACACCGGCGACTTCGCCCACGGCATCACCCTCGCCGCAATGGGCCACCACTTCCACCGCATCACCCAGATCTACTGCGGCACCGCATAGAATTTCGGTATAGATCGGAAGCAGGAAGACCTGTCAATGGGTGTATAATTTGGCTGAGGACGCAGATGATCGGTCGATTACTCGCCAGAATGACTCTTCTTTCAATGATCGTCGGTATCTTGGCGATCTTTTCTGGCGCTCAGACCGTTGAGCCGTGCATTATAGTACAGCCGTTGCCCAAATTACCTGAAAACTATGGAATGCTGGATGTCCAGGTGACCACAACCTTTCGTGTTGAACTCCTGTCGTCAGGCACTGTCGGCAAGGTAGCAATGGTGAGCCCGGAACGTATCAGGGAACTTGACGAGCTGGCATTGGCTGCCGTCCATAAGCTTCGTTTCCGGCCGAAGGAAATCGACGGTTCCCCGGTTACAACACACGGAGTTATTAGCTACGGCTATTCCTGGCGCTTCCAGGGTTGGCGTCAGATCAGCCCGGAGACGTTGAAGATGTGCGACTCAGATCCATCCGACGGGCCTTTCATTGTCGATACCTACGCCGAGGGGGCGTATTGGATCGAGGTTCCGAAGCCGTGGTTCACACGCCTGATCGTGATCTCTGCAGATAATCGTGAATTGATGCCGAATTCTCACGATGACGCACAGCCGACGATTCCTGGCTACTACGCCGCCAAGAAGGAAAGTGAACCTTTCACGCACTATCCCTTCAAAGCGGTTCAAGTCGGCAATGGAAGAGCAACGTTCTCGACAAAAGTTGTCGAAGGCGTTCATTTCGTCTTTATAGGGATTTCGGGAACAGAGTTTGATGAGCCATCCAATATTCCGGATGTTCCCTTTATCAAAGGAACACTGTTCACTTATCGGAATGGAAAACTGATCAAGCGAGAGAAAGTTAAATTCGGCCATGCGGTCAATGCGTAGCCGATGATTCAGACTTTCCACTATAGGTTGTCTCAATGGCAATTTGTGATAACCTCGCACTTAGGAGAATGGATATGTCAGTTGTAACCGAAGCTGAGGCGCTTGCGATGAATTTGCCGAAGGCGGAGCGTGGCCGTTTGGCATCGAAGCTACTTGTGTCGCTTGGGAATCCGTTCGAGGATGATAGCGACGACATCATCGAGTTGGCGCTTCGCCGGGAAAAGGAGATGGAAGAGCATCCTGAGACGGTAGTGTCCGAAGAAGAGTTCTGGGCGTCGATCGAGGAATACCGCCGTCGATGAAGGTGCGATTCAGTTCTGGGGCGAACGACGATGTCCGCCGTATCCTTGAATATTACAAGCGTGAAGCTGGTTCGGATATCGCAAGGGACTTCTACGCAGAACTCGATACCACCATAGAGCGAATGAAGCGATGGCCGCGAGCGTTCCCATTCGTTCGTTACGAACTCCGAAGGGCAGTTCTTAAAAAGTTTCCGTTTCAGATCATCTACAAGATCGAGCGGCTTGATTGCCTCGCAATCTACGCGATTCGGCACCATCGGCAGCGGGCGGATTATGGACTTGACCAATAATGCCGAAAGAGGGCTTGGACATTGAGGAACGTAGCATCGAAAGACCTTCGCGGCGTCACTTTGCATACGAGTTGATCTCGATTTCCTGTCCGTTTATTGGCTTCGGGATGGGTCTTCTTTATTTGCGCTCCACATTTCCACCCGGCAAGGTGGACGGCATTGGTCTGGCAATCATGTCGGTATTGTTGATCATTTCGGTCATGCTAGGCGCAGTATGCGGTGTCTTGTTCGCGGTGCTGAGCCTCAAGCGAAGGACGTCGAGATTGAGTGCCGGAACCTTCGCGTTAGTCTTTAACTTTCTTCTAATCGTTGGCCCGATCTTGCTTTTTTGGCTCTAGCTCCTTTGTGGTAGCTTTTTGGGACTCTGGAGTATGATCGCAACTAGGAGATTGGATATGTCAGTTGTTACAGAAGCAGAGGAGATCCTGCTGAACCTGCCATTGCGTGAGCGGGGCGAGTTTGCCGTGAGGCTGCTGGCAACACTTCGTCCTCCGGAAGAGGACGGGGACGCGATCATCGCTGAGGCCATACGTCGCAGCGAGGAGTTGACACGTGACCCAAGCATTGGCCTTTCGCTTGCCGATCTCGATCGTCGCATGCTGGAAAAGTTCGGAGAAGGAAGAAACCGATCTACCGTTTCACGAGTACTCCGGCACCGGCGGTGATGAGTAGGATTATCTTTAAGGCTTCGAAGGCGATGAAGGCGAGGTGAAGGCGGCCGCGTGGCGGGTTTTCGCCGGCGATGACGGCTTCGGCTTGGCGGACGAGGTTCGGGAGCAGCCAAACGGTCTGTACGAAGAGCATCGCGATAACGGCGAAGAGCACGAGTATCGGCCATTCGAGCGGCGGCTGCGTGATCGCGACAGTTGCGACAATTACGACCGCGAATACGATCTCGACGCGATTTAAAGCAGTGAACACACGCTTTCCGATGCCCAAGCCGAGTGCCTGAGTTATTCCCGGAGCTCGAAATTTGAGCGGCGCTTCGAGAAACGAGATCGCCGCGATCATACCTGCCCAAAATAAGGGAATTGCTATCAACATATTCAAATTTTGACGGACTCGAACGTCCGTCGCCGCTGGTCTTCGCGTTAAACTGCCTTTCCGAATTACCTTATCAGCCTGCAAGGGTGCAGAATATGAGTAATGTCATAACGCGATGGTTCGCGGCATTCGGCCGATCGATACGAAATGGTCAAGTCACACAATCCCCAACGGGTCAAACCCATTCTCGCGACCGCGAGCCGCGAACTCAAGGCGACGTTGACCTCTCACGCACATCCGCGTCACTATTTCCCGAATGAAGAGCTCTTTGCCGTTGGCGAACAGGCTGATTATCTTCCGATAATCGAGAATGGCCGCGTCAAGATGGTGCAGTTTCCCGAGCCGGGAAAGGAAGTGATCATCGGCATCTTCGGCGCCGGTGAGATGTTCGCGGTGCCGCCGGTCGTGGACGGTGATGTTTATCCTGCGTCCGCCTACGCGATAGAAGAATCTGATATTCTGCTTCTCCATCACGACGATGTCTTCAAGCTGCTCGCAAAGTCGCCCGAATTCACACTCGCATTGCTGAATTGGATGTCGTCGATGCTGCGGCAAAAGACGGCGCTCATCAAGACGCTTGCGGGCGGTTCGGCGGAACAAAGGATCGCGGGCGTGCTTATCAGATTATTTTCTGCTTCGGCGGAGGAACCGCCGCTCAAGATCCGGCTCCGCCGCGAAGATATTGCCAGAATGGCGGGCCTGACGACCGAAACGACGATCCGCACGATCCGCCATCTCGCCTCGATAGGCGACATTCGGATCATCCGCGGCAAGATTCTGATCGACTCGATCGACGGTCTCGCATCTCACCTTGAAGGCTGACTTTTTTGTAAGGTTTCACAAGAGCCTTGTTCCGCTAAGTTTTTGATAAATAAGCACTTCTAAGAGCATAAATCGGACAACTTTATGATTTTTGTCATATTTGGCCGATCTCTCAAAGTGGTATATAACTAAGTGTAGGATCCGTTCTTTGGAAGCTGTCATTTGCCGTTTCGACCGCGCATTTTTGGGTACACGGGTCGGATCAGTTTGTTTCAAGGTCTAGCCTGCGCATTTGCAGGAGGGAGAGCAAAATGGAGGCACGAGCCACTCCGCAGAAGCTTAGTTACAAGAACCCGACGATCATCGGTTTGGTCTCATCCGTGGTTCTTACCGCACTTGTCATAATCGGTTCCCGCAACCTGGAAAATTTCGATTCGGCTCTATTCGGCTACACGATAGCGAGCATCGTCGCGTTCGGCGCGATCGCCTTCCGCTATTCGGTATGGCTCCAAAGACCCGCAACCCGGATCTATTTCAAACGCGGACTTCAGCTTTTCTTCAATAGGAAGAAATTCGGTAAGAACGCGAAAAGCGCAGCAACGAGCATTGCGACGAACCTCGTCGAACAGCGCTTTATCTTCAAGCGTGCACGCCAGCGTTGGATAATGCACTTCTTCATCATGTGGGGGTGTATCCTCGCCGCTGCGATTACCTTTCCGCTCGTATTCGGTTGGGTGCATTTCACTCTTGAGGGCGATATGGGTTATCGAGCCCATCTCTTTGGATTTCCGCTTATTCTGATGAACGGCCGGAGCCTGATCGCCTGGATCACATTCCACGGCCTCGATATATCCGCGGTAATGGTGATGATCGGCTGCGGTATCGCGATCCACAGACGGCTTAATGACCGCGGCGCCATCGCTCTGCAGCAGTTCCTGCTCGACTTTGTCCCGCATCTGCTCCTTATCGCGATCTCGATCTCCGGGATCATGCTTACCGCGTCAAGCCTTTGGTTCGAAGGATATATGTACTCCTTCATATCCCTTTCTCACCAGGCTCTCGTAATAATGACGCTGTTCTTCCTGCCTTTCGGAAAGCTCTTCCATATCGTCCAACGCCCGGCATCCGTGGGCGTCGAGCTTTATCAGAACCGCTCTGCCGAAATGGAACAGGCCGTCTGTCCGCGATGCAAGTCAAGCTTCGTAGGAAAGATGTGGATCGACGATCTCAAAAAGCTCGTCGACGAACTTGGCTACGATTATCGATTGCAGAATGGCCATACGATGCAGGACTATTGCCCGCGTTGTAAACGCGTGATGCGCGGTCTTGCGTACGCAAAGGCGCCTGACAAGGCCGAACCTGTCTTTTTTGGCTCCAGAGTTGGAGGACGTAATGTCTAAAGTTGAAAATCTTGCCGAGATAATTGAGAAGTTCGGGCCTCATCTTTACGATGCCCCCGTCGATGGCTGGCACGCCGATAGAAAGATCGATCGTGCCGTGCCGACACATTGTCCATACTGCGGCGTGCAGTGCGGAATGAACCTGCTTGTTCAGGACGAAACGGTCATCGGTTTTGAGCCGCGGTACGATTTTCCCGTAAACGAAGGCAAACTCTGTCCCAAAGGCGTTACGGCATATATGCAGATCCATCATCCGGATCGACTGCTCTATCCGCTGGTCAAGAAAGACGGCGTATTTGAACGCGCAACTTGGGACGATGCGTTGGATCTCGTTGTGTCGAAGATCAAGGAGATTCAGGCAAAACATGGCAAGAATTCTGTAGGCGTGTACTCAGGTTCTTCGCTTACGACCGAAAAGACATATGTTATGGGCAAGTTTGCCCGTTTAGGCTTGGGCACTCGGTACGTTGATTATAATGGGCGGCTTTGCATGGTCAGCGCCGCTGCCGGCAACAACAAAGCATTCGGGGTCGATCGTGTGGCGAATTCGTGGGACGACATTCCGCTCGCTGAGGTACTGATGATCGCCGGCTCGAATTGCGCCGAGACCTTCCCGATCCTTAATAAATACCTTTGGCAGCAACGCGACAACGGAGGCCGTTGGATCGTTATTGACCCGAGGGCGACCGCGACCGCACGTCAAGGCGACATTCACCTGCAATTATTGCCGGGCACAGATGTCGCCGTTGCGAACGGGCTGCTGAACGTGATCGTTCGCGAAGGCCTCGTTGACGAAGAATTCATTTCGAAACATACGAATGATTGGGATGCGGTGAAAGCAGTTATCGACAAATATCCGCCGTCAAGAGCCGGGGAATTGTCGGGCGTCGATCCCGCGAAGATCGAGAAGGCGGCGATCCTTTACGGTCAGGCTCAGACAGGAATGATCCTGCATGCCCGCGGCATCGAGCATCATTCGAACGGCGTCGATAACGTCTTGAGTTATATAAACATTGTTCTTGCGACCGGAAAGATCGGCGACCCCGGCCGCGGTTATGGGACGATCACAGGTCAAGGCAACGGTCAGGGCGGCCGCGAACACGGACAGAAGGCGGATCAACTGCCCGGCCAACGCTCGATGACGAATCCGGAAGATCGCAAGCATATGTGCGAATTCTGGGGATTGCCCGAGGACGAATTGCCTGAAGCCGGTGTTTCCGTCGTCGAGATGTACGAAAAGATGCGGGAAGGCGAAATAAAGTGCCTTATCTCGACGTGCAACAACGGAATGGTCTCGCTCCCGGACGTGAATGCGATCCGCAAGTCGCTTGAGGGGCTTGAATTTTACGTCAATATCGACTTCTTTATGTCAGAGTCCTCGCGATTTGCCGACGTTGTCCTCCCGACCACCACGTGGGCAGAGGACGAGGGCGTTACGGCGAGTGCAGAGGCACGTGTGGTCAAGATCAATAAGGCGATCGATCCGATCGGAGAAACGAAGCCGGATTGGTGGATCGCGAAGGAGATCGCCCGCAGGATGGGCCGGGAAAAGTATTTTCAATTTAATACCCCACGCGAGATCTTTGACGAGCTGCGTGAGGCGTCGAGGGGCGGAAAGGCTGATTACTACGGCATTACCTACGAAAAGATCGATGCACAGAATGGTGTGATGTGGCCTTGCCCAACCGAAGAAAGCAAGGGAACACCCCGAATGTTCGAGGACAAAAAGTTCTATCATCCGGACGGTAAGGCGAAGTTCTTCCCGATCGAATATAAGGGACCGGCGGAGGTTCCGGATGAGGAATATCCGCTCGCCCTTACGACGGGCCGTGTCGTTTACCAGTATCTGTCAGGCAATCAGACGCGTCGGATCGGCTTCCTCGTCCAGCAGTGTCCGGAACCTTATGTCGAGATACATCCGGAGACGGCGGCGAAGATGGGCATCGCAGACGGTGAACGAGTAAAGGTCGTTTCGCGTCGCGGTGAGGGCGTTTTCCCGGCTCTCGTCGTTAAAACGATACGAAAGGATACTATCTTCATCCCATATCATTGGGGCGATGCGAAGGCGGCGAATCTTCTCACAAATTCGAAACTCGACCCGATCTCAAAGATCCCGGAGTTCAAGGCGTGTGCCGCCAGGATCGAAAAGGTTGCGTCAAGAGAGCTCCCGATATTGGGCGGCTCACGCAAAGGAGCAAGTTTAAGCGAAGTGCAAAAGGGACGGTAAACACTAAAAAAGGAGGCTCGGAATATATGAAAGTATTGATCGCGGTCGATGGATCGGAAAACAGCAGTTTGGCACTACAGGGAATTGCGAACCGCAACTGGGCCGATACCGATGAAGTGAAGATCATTCATGTCGTCGGAACTCCGATCCCGGTAACGGATATGTTGGGCGTCAATGCTGAGATCGCCCGCGAAGCGCACAATGAAGCGGTTAGACAAGGACGCGAGATCCTCGATGCTGCGGAGCAGCTGATCTCGCAGAGAGCAAAAGGCCTGAGCGTCTCGTCGGAGATCATTACAGCTCAACCGTTCCATTCGCCTGCAGAGGAGATCGTTAACTGTGCCGGACGCGAAGGTACGGATCTGGTTGTGATGGGTTCGCGCGGAATGAGCATGTGGAAGAGTTTGATCGTCGGCAGCGTGTCGCTTGCTGTGATCCAGCACGCGCCTTGTTCTGTGATGATCGTTCGTCCTAAGCAAGATGTTCAAGCGTGATTTTTGAATAAAAGGGGAGAGTTATGCAGGAAACGATGTTCGTCGATCCGCAGCGGTGTATTGGCTGCCGGTCGTGCGTGGCCGCTTGCCGGGAATGTTCTACGCACAAAGGCTACTCAATGATCTTTGTCGATTTCTTCGACCGCGGAGAGACAACGGCAACGATGCCGACGATCTGTATGCATTGCGCGGAGCCAACGTGCGCACAGGTGTGTCCGGCCGATGCTATCAAGCAGAACGAGGACGGCGTGGTTATGACCGCGCTAAAACCTCGTTGCCTTGACTGCCGCAACTGCGTGAATGCGTGTCCGTTCGGTGTGCCGAAGTACAATTCAGCGATGCACCTGCAGATGAAGTGCGATATGTGCTACGACCGTTCTTCCGAAGGCCTGCAGCCGATGTGCGCGAGCGTCTGTCCGACCGGTGCTCTTACCTTCGGAAAGTACGAGGATGTCGTCCCGCTTCGGCGCACAAAGCCCGTCAATATACACTACTTCGGAAATCAAAAGGTCGAGACGAAAGTGTACCTGATGATGCCGACCAATGAGGCGGATGCGATACGCATTGACGGTGATACGGAGTTTGGTGAACATCTCTCGGCCCACGCAGGCGAGGATGCCTCTTGGATCGAGAATGAGATGGGTGAGACCGACAACAGCAACGAGTTTCGCTCGTAAGGAGAATGCAGAGAAATGGCGGCTTCTGAAAACAAAAATTGTCCGATATCGGATGAAAAGGACGTTCGTCGAGCGACAGATTCGCATCAGGCGGAATTTCCATATAACCGCGATGCAGAATCAGAAGTTACGCGGCGTGAATTCTGTAACTTTCTAGTTCTTGCGTCAGGCACTTTCTTTGTCGGTACTGTCGGTTTCTCCGCCGTGTCGGCCTACGATGCGAAGAAGGAGCGTGTTTTCACGCCAGCCGCTATCGAGGGTGCTGAGAATATGACGCCCGGTTCTGCCCTTAATTTTGCATACCCGACGCCGAACGACACGGCTATCCTGATCCGTACATCGAACGGTGAATATAAGGCGTACGGTCAAAAGTGTACGCACCTTTCCTGCCCGGTGTACTATTCGAAGGAACACAAACGTCTTGAATGCCCCTGCCATGAAGGCGGATTCAGCGAAGCGACGGGTGAGGTGCTCTATGGCCCGCCGCCGAGGCCGCTCGATAAGATCGACGTAGAACTTCGTGCCGGCAAGGTGTTGGCTCTCAAGAGGGAGGTCCGCGGAAATGAAGCTTAGATCAGCAAAGTCAGTCGGATTCAGCGAGCCGAATCGGCCGCCGTCCAGAGGCAGAAGGTCGGTCGCGCAAGCGCGTCTCGCTCTTCTTGTAATGATCAACATCGCACAGATGTGGGTTCTCGCTGCCGCGGTCGAGGCAGGACTCGCACACGAACTCGAACACCTGATACCGTTAAGTTTGGCATCGGCTCTTTGCTTTGTGATCTCTCTTACACTCTTCTTCTGGTGGAAGCCCGCGGGCCTCACCAAGCGCAAGATCAATGAACCGAATAGTTGATGATTTCGAGATCGACGACGAAGGACACTGGATGGCGAAACTCTCCTGCCGCCACTACCAGCATGTGAGGCACGACCCGCCATTGCGCGTACGTGAATGGGTACTGACGGCCGAGGGACGCACATCTCGGATCGGCCAAGAGTTGAATTGCAAAAAGTGTGACGAAGATCAACCCGGCGACTTCTGAACCGCTCCCGCACGTACCACGGTACGGCCGCTTCATGCGTGCCGCCGCCGACCTGTTTCCAGGCTATTTCTCAATGGTGATGGCGACCGGCATTACGTCCGTCGCAGCTAATCTAATGGGATTTGGCGGAATCGCCTGGGGCCTGCTCTACGTCAATATCATCGCATTCGCGGTTCTATCGATCCTTTTCATTACCAGACTTATCTTCTTTTTCGATCGGATCGAGAAAGATCTGATCGACCACCTTCGCGGCCCGGGATTCCTGACCATTGTTGCGGGCTGCTGCGTACTCGGCAGCCAGTTGATCCTCGTGGCCGATAGCTTTGCCCCAGCCGTATATTTCTGGATCATCGGCCTAGTACTCTGGGTGATCATCACGTATTCCTTCTTTACGGCAATGACGATCCGCGAAGGGAAGCCTCCGTTAGAAAAGGGGATCAGCGGCACCTGGCTTATTGCAACGGTTGCAACGCAATCAGTTTCCGTATTGGGGACTTTACTCGCAGCCCATTATCGAACGTACAGCCACGAATTCCTTTTTTTCACGCTATGTATGTTCTTTACGGGATGCATGCTTTACCTCATCCTAATTACGCTGATCTTCTATCGATTTACGTTCTTAGAGATCACTCGCGAGAACCTCGGCCCGCCGTATTGGATCAATATGGGTGCCGTCGCCATTACGACGCTCGCGGCATCCAGGCTGATCCTCGCGGCAGATGAATTTCATCTCTTAAAGGAATT
>Ga0154020_10010874_pt1 | contig 10389 bp, 9 predicted proteins | sample Klosneuvirus_201_FD_109709 | JGI IMG/M metagenome (GOLD analysis project Ga0154020, IMG submission 109709) | Active sludge microbial communities from wastewater, Klosterneuburg, Austria - Klosneuvirus_20160825_MG | ecosystem: Engineered > WWTP > Aerobic digester > Activated sludge | place... | reverse complement strand
TTTTGACTGAAAATAAAATTAGTGATAAAGAATAGTTTTTTAAATTAAAGCTATTTCGAATTTCAATTGTTTGAACTGAAGTGTATTGTTCTGCCTAAGTGTTTTTACAGCCCCACCTTTTGTAACTCTTTCCATTTATTCTCTCTGAAAGCCAGACTTTCTTATAATTTTTTTTTGAATAGCCTCAAAGTCCCTAAGTTAATTTCTATTTATATATTAATATTTTTGTTTAAAGTCTTTAATCCTTCGAGACTTCGAGCCTTTATGGCAAAAACTGTATTTCTTTTATGCTGATGACGTGAAAGATCATACTTCCCAAAATAAGAAAAAATTTCAAATTGTAATTACAAACCTATATAATTATCTTCCCGCTGTCACGATAAAAGCTCAGGTGGCGGAACTGGTAGACGCGCTGCATTCAGGGTGCAGTCTTAGAATTAAGGTGGGGGTTCGAGTCCCCCCCTGAGCACATTAAATAAAATAGATGAAAATTGAAAAAAAATTGGAAACTAAAAACGCTGAGCAAGCATGGAATCTCTGCGTCTGAACTGAGTAATACAGACGATCCAAATATAGATGATTTAATAGATGATTTCAGAGGATTAAAAAGTAACATCGAAATGCCGGAAGTACTGATCCGGCTGCTTTACATGAGAGGAATTACGGATTATCAGAAAGTCCTGAAATTCTTCAAACCCACCATAGACAAGCTTTACGACCCGGCTTTAATGAAGGATGCCGGCATTGCCGCCGACAGGATCATTAAGGCTATCAATGACAAAGAGGATATTATGATACTCGGAGATTACGACGTGGATGGTACTTGCGGCGTGTCGATGTTTTATCTCTTTCTCAAAAAATTCGGACTCGAGCCTGAATACTATATTCCCGACAGGATAGAAGAAGGTTATGGCATTTCCATGAAGTCGATCAATTATGCCAAAGAGAAAAAAATTGCTTTAATAGTTGCGATCGACTGCGGTATTACTGCATTTGAAAAGGTCGAGTATGCAAAATCTCTCGGCATAGAATTCATAATCTGCGATCACCACCAGCCGCCGGAGAATATTCCAAATGCGCTGGCCGTGATGGATCCTATGCGCGTGGATGATGATTACCCGTTCAAATATCTCTGCGGTACAGGCGTCGCTTTTAAGCTCGCTCAGTTCATTGCCCAAAAGCTTGACAAACCTGAATCTACACATTCATTGTTAGACCTTGTAGCGATTGCAACTGCTTCCGATATTGTCCCGCTTAATGACGAAAACAGAATTCTCGTAAGCGAAGGCTTTAAGCTCATTAATAATAGTCCGAGACCTTCTCTGAAACTGCTCATAGAATCCAGCGGTCTTAAAGCCGGTAATCTTAATACGGGAAATGTAGTGTTTACTGTAGCTCCGAGGATCAATGCTGTCGGAAGACTCGGTGATGCAAAAAGAGCAGTCGAACTTCTGATATGTGAAGATGACGAGAAGATTAAAGAATTTACATCTGTGCTGAATGTAGAAAATACTAACAGACGTGACATTGATAAATCGATCACTGAAAATGCATTTAAGCAGTTCGAAGAAACAAATGAAATCGATACTTTAAAATCAATTGTGATTCATAATGAAGACTGGCATTCAGGTGTCATTGGAATTGTCGCTGCGAGGCTTGTAGAAAAATATAATCTGCCGTCAATTGTTCTGACCACTGTAAACGGTGTCGCAAAAGGCAGTGCAAGAAGTATTAATACATTTAATATATATGAAGCACTGAAGCAGTGTGAGGATAAGCTGATACAATTCGGCGGGCATTTTCATGCAGCAGGTCTAGAGGTAGAGCTGTCGAATCTTGAGGAATTTAAGAAATCCTTTAACAGCATTGCGACAAATCAGATCACTGATGCTGAGCTGATCCCTGAAATTGAAATCGACGCTGAGATTTCTTTTGAACAGCTTACAGATAAGTTTATAAAGATACTTGATTTTTTTGAACCATATGGACCGGAAAATATGACGCCGGTATTTGTGACGAGAGATGTTCAGATAATAGGCGATGTAAGATATGCAAAGTCTGACACGCATATTTTTAAAGTTCGTGACAGAGAGAATAAGAAAATATTTGAAGCAGTATATTTTAATTCACCTAATTTCAGATATGAAGCTATTAAGGATGAAGACACTGCGGGGAAAATTGTTTCAGGTAACTATTGCGATATTTGTTATTCAGTCGAAAAAAATTACTGGAATAACCGTGAGACCACAAAGCTGCGAATTCGCGATATGAAATTTGATTAAAATTATTTAAAAAATAAAAACTTTACGGAGTAAAAACCAATGTCAGGTCATTCCAAATGGGCGACTATAAAAAGAAAAAAAGCCGCCACTGATTCCGCAAGAGGAAGAGTATTTACAAAGATCATTAAAGAGATAACAATAGCAGCGCGAGATGGCGGCGGAGATCCGGACGGTAATCCCCGTCTGAGACTTGCCATTCAGACTGCAAAGGCAAACAACATGCCGCAGGATAATATTACAAGAGGCATCAAAAAAGGAACGGGCGAACTCGAAGGTGTGAGATATGAGGAAATTACTTATGAAGCTTATGCTCCAAACGGCATTGCAATGATCATCGAAAGTGTGACCGATAATAAAAACAGAACAGTTGCTGATCTTAGACACGGCATTTCAAAAGCCGGCGGAAATCTTGGAGAGTCAGGTTCGGTCGCCTGGATGTTTGAAAGGAAAGGAGTTGTGAATGTTGAGAAGGGTGATATCAAAGAAGATGATCTGATGGAAATAATACTTGACGCAGGTGCTGAAGATCTGAAATCGGAAGGTGAATATTTTGAGGTTGTAACTCCGATCGAAAATTTTGAAACAGTCAGAAAAGCTATTGAGGATAAATCTTTTGTAATAGAAAGTGCTTCACTACAGTATATTGCAAAAGACCTTTTGCCTGTAGAGGGAAAAAATGCTGACGCTGTGATAAGATGTATAGAAGCAGTGGAAGATAATGATGATGTGCAGAATGTTTTTACCAACGCTGATTTTTTAGATGAGTAATAAATTTCCGAATAAAATTTATCAATGAGAATCATCGGAATAGATCCGGGTACATCAGTAACTGGAGTAGGTGTCATAGAAGTGATCAACGGGTCCTTTAAAATGATCTACTTTGGAAATATTACTTTGAACTCCAAAGATCCGATGCCGGTAAGATTAAAAAAGATCTATGATGAATGTTTTGATTGTATAAAAAAATTCGAACCTGAAGAGCTTGCAATCGAGACAGCATTTTACAGTAAAAATATTCAGTCGACTCTTAAGCTGGGACAGGCAAGGGGAGTTGCGATGATTGCAGGACTTAATTCGGATGTGAAAATTTCAGAGTATTCTCCGAAGGAAATCAAAAAATCAGTTACAGGAAACGGAGCTTCATCAAAAGAGCAGGTTCTTTATATGGTAAGTTCGATACTGAGCATTAATAAAACTCATCTGCCTATTGACTCTTCAGATGCACTTGCAATAGCACTTTGTCATTCCTTTAATATTCAGTCAAACTTTTTACCGTCAAATAAAAAAACAGGTAAGAACAGCTGGAAGACATATCTCGAAAATAATCCTGAAAGAATTTTAACAAAATCCTAATTAATTTAAAATGATCTCATCTCTCAGAGGTAAACTTATCTATCGAAATAATAATGAGGTGATATTAGAAGTATCAGGTGTCGGATATCAGGTGTTTGTGTCAAAAAAACTATGGGAGTCATTAATTGAAATGAATTCGGAATATCTGATCTTTACACATCTCGATGTAAAAGAAAATTCGATGCAGCTCTACGGATTTTCAGATGAAAAGGAAAAAGAATTATTTAAGATGCTTTTGTCTGTAAGCGGTATCGGTCCGAAGATGGCTCATAATATTTCAGCGGCACTTACTTTTGAAGAGATACTTTCACTTATTTCAGATAAGACATTCTCAAGATCTGTAAAAATACCGGGCATAGGTGCAAAGAAACTCGAACTGATATCAATGACTTTGAAGGATAAGATTTTTAAGATCGACAAGGAAACAGGTAAAGGTGTATTTGAAATGCCTGAAGAAATTTCCGGTGACAATATCAGACTGGAAGCTTTGAATGCACTTTTAAATCTTGGCTACGGAAGAGCTGACGGAGAGAAACTTATACGTGAAGCTTTGAAAAAAAATGAAACGAAAATAAATACTACTGAAGAGCTTATCAGAAAAGCTCTGGATCTAATTTCATAAAAATTAATTATTAATATTTTTTAAATTATAATGACAGATAATATACTTGACGAAGTCTGGGGCAAGATAAGACTTCTACTGAAATCACATCCATGGCACGGTGTCCCGATCGGGAAAGCCGTCCCTAAAACAGTCACGACTTACATTGAGATAGTGCCGACTGATACTGTGAAATATGAAATCGAAAAGCACAGTGGATTTCTCAAAGTGGACAGACCGCAGAAATATTCCAATGTATGTCCCACCCCGTATGGATTTATTCCGCAGACTCTTTGCGGAGACAGGGTGGGGGAGTACTGTATGAAAATGACCGGACGTGAAAATATTCAGGGAGACGGTGATCCGCTCGATATATGTGTTATCACAGAAAAGTCGATCAGTCACAGTAATATACTTTTGCAGGCAATTCCAATCGGCGGATTCAGAATGATAGATCACAATGAGGCTGATGATAAAATTATAGCTGTGATGAAAGATGATGCTATATTCAGTGAGTGGAAAAATATCAGCGACTGCTCACATTCATTTATCGAAAGACTTAAACATTATTTTCTTACTTATAAAGATGCTCCCGGATCAGATGGAAAGCATTGCGAAATTCACAGTGTGTATGGAATTGAAGAAGCTTATGAAATAATCAGAGCCAGTCATCAGGATTATATAGAAAAATACAGTGATCTGAATATGCTTCTGAACAGAGAAGAAATCTGAAGAGTAATTTTAAATTTTAAATAAAAAATAATTTAATTGAAGTGCGAATGCAGATAAATTATATTTTGCAAATTTATTAATTAAAAAAGAGTAATTGAAGACTTATATTTGAAAACTATTTCGCTATATACAAAATAAGTTCGCGTCCTGCGACTACTGCAATTAATGAAAGAAACACATTCAGAAACAGGTTTAATCCAAAATAAAAAAAGTTTGCTGATTCGAATAGTCTGACTGATTCAAATGCAAATCCAGACATTGTGGTGAATGCTCCGATGAATCCGATTATTAGCAGATCCCGCAGTTCAGGTGTAAGATATTTGCCGTCAGTAAAACTGAATGCAAGAAGACCGATGAGGAAACTTCCGGCTGCATTTACAATGAGTGTACCTGCCGGAAAAGTGGGGAAAATGTTATTGAAATATTTTACTGTAAGAAATCTAAGTATAGCTCCGAGAAAACCTCCGATCCCTATGTAAATTATCTGTAGCAAATATTATAAATTAAATTAGTTCTGAAAATACAGAATAAGATAAGTTATTTATAGTTTATTTTATTGCTCAATTATCTTTGAGCTTTGTATTATAGAAATGTCTGAAAGTACTTTTTATTTCATCTCTGACATCACGATACTCTTGTAGTATTTCTTCAGGGGTTCCTTTAGCTTCAGCCGGATCAATAAACCCAAGATGCAGTCTGTGTTTTACATTGCCGGTAAATACAGGACAAATTTCCTTTGCATTATCACAGACAGTAATCACATAATCAAAATTTTCATTTACATAATCCGATACATCATTTGGTTTATTAGCGGATATATCAATCCCTATTTCATTCATAACTACTATAGAATTTGGATTTACTTTTTCGGCGGGAAAAGTACCGGCTGAATATACACCGAGATCTTTGTCAAGATCTCTGAGAAAGCCTTCTGCCATCTGGCTTCTGCAGGAGTTTCCGGTGCAGAGGATCAGTATTTTTTTATTCAAAATGATTTTTATTTATTTAAAACGAATATAATATAGTAAAAATAAATTTTTGTTTAGAATAACTTTGTGTTAATTTTAATAAAAAAGAAGCTTCCTGTAATGAAAAATACTACAGGAAGCTTTTTTAAAGTAATTGTAAGTGAATCAGAATTGATCCCTTTTAAATAAAAATAAAAATGGAATAAAAAAGATCATTTTGAAAATGAAACGGGTCATACATTGTAAAAAATTACACCTGCTTAAGATGATACTTTTTAGATTCTTCATTAAAATAAATTTGGGGATTATTTTAAATTCAGTTAAAGTTAAATAAAAATAAAACAAGTTCCTGTCATATAATTTATAGACAGGATCTGAACAAAATATTATTTTGACAAAATCATTTTTTTGACCTGAGAAAAACTTTCTGTTTTTAATTAATAAAAATAAACACCTGAAGATAAACCTGATCCGTTCCATTGACACTCAAATACACCTGCTTTCAGATTTTCATTCACCAATATAGAAACTTCTCTACCGGTAATATCATATAGAGCGAGTTTTACATTTACTTCTGGAGAAAGAGAAAATTTAATTGCAGTACTTGGATTAAATGGGTTAGGATAATTAATTTCAAGATTGAAAATTTTAGGGAGATCAATTAAATTTTCATCAGCTTCTGATCCGGTATTTCCATAAAAATGCTCTGTTAAATTTGAAGTTCTATATTCGCCTCTTAAATAATTATCTCCGAGCAGAGGACTTTTCGCTGATTCAAAATTTAATTGTTATCAACTAAAATCATAGTCGGTGGCATCGGTTAACTTATCTCCTGTCATATCAGATTTGATATATCCGTTTCCAAAGTTTAATACATCATTGTCCGTCAAACCACCGTCAGCCACATCAGCAACACCGTCCTGATTTACATCTCCTCCGATCAGACAATACAAAGTCCCTTTTAGAATTAAATTATTTCAATATGCCTGAAATTTGGAAGAGGTAAATTCATAATATGAAGTCAGAATGTCTTACCTTTTATTAAAATATTAATTCTCTAAAAAATTTTTAGACTTTTCTTCTGATACTAATATTAGAATTGTAATAGAAACCATACATTTTTATATTGTTAGCTTAAATTTTAGAAAATGAGATTAACTAAATTTTTTCTGCCGACTTTGAAAGATGATCCGGTTGATGCCGTAACAGTTTCACACAAATTAATGATCAGAGCCGGAATGGTAAAGCAGCTTACTTCAGGTGTTTATTCTACTTTGCCGCTTGGACTTATAGTTTTCAGAAAAGTTGAAAATATTATCCGTCAGGAAATGAACGCAATCGGTGGTAATGAATTTTTACTGCCTGCATTATCTCCTCATGATCTATGGTCTGAAACAGGCAGGATGGAAGATTATGGTGATCTTATGTTCAGGATCAAGAACCGTGAACTTGTATTATGTCCTACTCATGAAGAAGTGTTTACTTCTATTGCAAAGCCAAGTCTTATTTCATATAAAGATTTTCCGCAGGTATGGTATCAGATTCAGTCAAAATTCAGAAATGAGGAACGTCCTAGAGCAGGAGTTTTAAGAGCCCGCCAGTTTACAATGAAAGATGCGTATTCGCTTGATGCCACTTGGGAAGGTCTTGATAAGTCGTATAATGACATGGCTCAGGCATACAGAAATATTTTCACACGATGCGGACTTGATTTTGTAATTGTATCAGCTCACAGCGGAGCAATGGGTGGAAGTGCTTCTGAAGAATTTATGGTTCCATCTTCGGCAGGTGAAGATAATATTGTAATAAGTGAAGATGGAAATTATACATCCAATATCGAAGTCGCAGTTTCATTTGTCGAAAAAAATGACAGGAAAAATTCTGATCTGCCTTTTGAAGAATTTCATACACCGAATATTAAAAGTATAGAAGAGCTTGCAGGATTCCTGAATATTACTGACAAAACAAGATTGGCAAAATCAAGAGTATTTGTAAATCCATCGAAAGAGGAAAAAGGTGAAGATGAATATGTGCTTGTACTTGTGAGAGGTGATGATGAAGTAAATGAATTGAAACTCCAGAATTTATTCGGAATAAACATCCGACCTGCGCATAATGAAGAACTGGCGGAAATAACAGGTGCAGATGCAGGTTCGATAGGTCCTGTAAATCTAAAAGTATTGAAAAATAAAAAAGTTAAGATCATTGCAGATCTTTTACTTGAAGACAGTGATGAACTGGTAAGTGGTGCAAATAAAAATGATCATCACATAAAAAATATTGATATTAAAAGAGATGTCCCGGGTATTGAATTCAAAGACCTGAGAATTGTAAAAGAAGGCGAGCTAACTTCTGATAAAAAAAGTAAATTAAAAATTACAAAAGCAATTGAAGTCGGACATATATTTAAGTTAGGTACAAAATATCCTGAAGCACTCGGCGCAAAATTTCTTGATGCAGACGGTAAAGAAAATCCGATCATTATGGGAAGTTACGGAATTGGAGTTGAACGAACTACCGCTTCATTTATTGAACAGAGTAATGATGATAAAGGAATAATATGGAAAGGTGAGATTGCGCCGTTTCAGATAAATCTGATTTGTCTCTCTGGTAAGACAGACGAAGTGAAAGATCTTGCAGAGAAATATTATTTGGAATTGACAGAACAGAAAAAGATAGAAGTTTTATATGATGACAGGGAAGAAGTCAGACCCGGTGTTAAATTCAATGATTCTGATCTGATCGGAATTCCTGTACAGCTTATAGTCGGTGAGAGAAATCTTAAAGACGGAAATGTAGAAATTAAGATCAGACAAACCGGTGAAAAGATTATTGTCAGTAAAGATGATGCAGTCTCAAAAGCAATTGAACTAATCGGATAATATTTGGCTGACCTGAAATCCATTCTGAATAAACAATACATCCTTGCCTCTGCTTCGCCGAGAAGGGCACAGCTTCTCAGACAAATCGGTCTAAAATTTGTCACTATTGAAAGTAATGTAAATGAACTGGAAACTTCTGATCAAGATCCTCTGCATTCAGTCAGATATAATTCCGTTTTAAAATCTAAAACTGTCGCTAATCTTTTTAAAAAAGAGATAGTCATTGGTGCAGATACAATAGTAGTTCTTGGGAAAGAAATTATCAATAAGCCTTCTGATCTGAACGAAGCAAAATTGATTCTAAAAAAGCTCAGTGGTAAAGTTCATGAAGTTTATACCGGTGTGAATGTTATTAACACAACAAACGGTAAACAAAAATTTACATTTGAAAAAACAAAAGTACATTTCAGAAAAATTGATAAAGATGAAATTGACTATTATGTCAAAAAATACAAACCACTAGATAAAGCCGGGGCATATGGAATACAGGATGATTTCGGATGTCTTTTTATTAAAAAGATCGAAGGTGATTATTATAATATAGTGGGACTTCCTCTTGTAAAATTATATGAAAGTTTGAGAAAAGTGATCTGATGTTTAAAAAATATAAAAAGAAAATACTGCTTTCTGTAGCACTTGGAGCACTGGTCTTTCTGGGCTTCAGCATCTATGCAGATTTTGATAAACTCATAGCGACGTTTGCTGAATTTAACTGGTATTTTTTTCCTGTAATAATAGGACTAACATTTTTAAATTTTCTGATAAGATTTTTTAAATGGGAATATTATCTAAGACTTTTAAAGATCAGTTTAAAAAGAAAAACCAGTTTCCTTATTTTCATGTCAACTTTTGTGATGAGTGTGACGCCCGGCAAGATGGGTGAACTTTTAAAATCATATTTATTAAGAGAAGAGAACGGAACACCTGTCGCTAGATCAGCACCGATTATACTTGCAGAAAGATTGACAGATTTTATTTCTGTAGTGATACTCTGCATTACAGGTGCTTTTGTTTTTAATTATGGTCAGACGATAGTGATCGGAGTTGGAGTATTTTTTATTGTCTGCGTAATGCTTATCAGTTCAAGAAAAACATCGATAGCCTTAATTCGTTATCTTGAAAAAATAAAATTGTTAAGTAAGGTTGCTAATAAATTCGAGGATGCATATGAAAGTATTTACACATTAGTAAGGGTCAAACCTCTGATCATTGCGACTTCGATGAGCGTCGTTGCATGGTTCTGTGAATGTCTTGGACTTTACATTATCCTTAAAGTTTATTCGGGGATCACGCATATTGATGTCAGTCTTTTATCTGCAGTTTTTATATATGGATTTTCTACAATTGTAGGTTCAATTGCAATGCTTCCAGGCGGGCTTGGAGTGACAGAAGCATCAATGACAGGACTGCTGGTTTTATTAAAGATTCCAAAAGATGTATCAGTAGCATCGACTTTTATAATAAGAGTTGCAACATTATGGTTTGCCGTTTTGGTTGGAATAATTTCCGTTTATTTCTATCAAAAGTATTCTCACAAGGATTTGGAGAATATTGCGACTTCTCAGATGGAA
>Ga0154020_10010873_pt1 | contig 10389 bp, 10 predicted proteins | sample Klosneuvirus_201_FD_109709 | JGI IMG/M metagenome (GOLD analysis project Ga0154020, IMG submission 109709) | Active sludge microbial communities from wastewater, Klosterneuburg, Austria - Klosneuvirus_20160825_MG | ecosystem: Engineered > WWTP > Aerobic digester > Activated sludge | place... | reverse complement strand
TTGATGAAAATGAAAAGAACATGTCCTTTTTCGACCATGTTGACGAACTGAGAGGACATATCATCAGGGCATTGATCGCAGTAATCCTCTGCGGTATTCTGGCATTTATATTTCATAGTTTTGTAATTGATACGGTATTATTTGGACCAAGATCTAAAGATTTTATTACTTATAGGTTAATGTGTCAGTTAAATAAAAACGCTTGTATAGAGGGTTTTAATTTCACAATCATCAATACCGATGTAACCGGACAATTTATTATGCACATGATGATTGCATTTGTAACCGGACTTATCATTGCTTTCCCTTATGTGATATTTGAGTTTTGGAGATTTTTTAAACCTGCATTAAAACCAAAAGAACAGAAAAAAACAACCGGAATCATAATAGTAAGTTCTGCATTATTTCTTACCGGAGTACTGTTTGGGTATTTTTTATTGGCTCCTGTATCCTTATTTTTTATGGCTACCTATACAATTTCCGAGCAAATTAGCAATACATGGACACTTCAAAGTTATTTGTCGTTTATCACAATGCTGACTGTAGCCACAGGATTAATTTTTGAATTGCCGCTAGTGATGTATTTTTTGGCAAAACTAGGTTTGGTAAATGCTGCCTTTTTAAAAAAGTACAGAAGATATGCCATACTGATAATTATTGTAATAGCAGCTATTGTAACTCCACCGGATGTTGGAAGTCAGATACTTGTAAGTATTCCTTTACTTATTTTATACGAAGTTGGTGTAATTATAACCGGCAGAGTTGAAAAAAATGCTGCCCTTGAAAACTCAAAATAAATTAATTTCGTAATTAGATTTATATTAAAAAATGGAAAATAAAATCAAGATTGCATTCGGATGTGACCATGCCGGATTTGAGCTAAAACAAAAACTTATGGCAGCCTTTGCCGATAGATTTGATATAAAAGATTTTGGTTGCTTTACCGATAATTCAGTTGATTATCCCGATTTTGTTCACCCTTTAGCCATGTCTGTTGCCAATAATCAGTACGTTTTTGGGATTTTAGTTTGTGGTAGTGGCAATGGAGTTTGCATGACAGCCAACAAGCATCAACAAATACGAGCCGCACTTTGCTGGGATACAGAATTAGGCGGTTTAGCCAGACAACACAATGATGCAAATATTCTGTGTTTACCTTCCAGATTTATTTCTACAGAAAAGGCAATAGAAATAACTGAAGCCTTTCTTACAACAGCTTTTGAAGGTGGAAGGCATAAAAACAGGGTTAAGAAAATTGCATTGATTTAATTCACAGCTCCAAATATGAATTTATTCTTATTTAAAGTTGTTCATAAGAAATAAATCTAAGGCAGTTCAGCTTTTTCAGTCTCACCTATTACATTTATATCATACACGATGCTTCCATCATCTGCTAGGATATAGTTTCGTTTAAATCTGGCCCCCCATTCAATTTCGTTGTGTTTGTAGGAATAAATTGTGTTGGTAACCTGAGCATAGGTTTCATCAAAACCCTTCACGTGAATTAAAAACTCTGCATCCATTTTTTCGTATTCTTGTTTGGTGAGCCCACTCAAAGGACTTTCATTATTAATGGAATGCACTATCGTCCAAGGTAATGGAAAAAACACAACCGATGCAGTCTCCAAGTCGAGATTATAATATTGGCGGTGGGTACTATCATTTTCTATGGTTTTTAAAGCCAAAATAATTCTTACACTCATTTCGATTAAGGTATTTGGTCGGGCATTTACTATTCGAAACATAAAGGCCCTGCCTGTTTCCTTATATGGTGCAATGATAGCTGATTCACTAAAACGGATGGAAGTTGTTGGTTTTGAAAATCTTCCATAAACAATACCGGTTGCAAATGCAAAAAAAAGCAAACCAAACATGGCTTCCATTCCACTTATTAGTCCTGTAATATAATCGTGTGGATATAATGCCCCAAATCCAACGGTAGTAAACGTTTGCATGCTAAATAAAAAAGCAGTTACAAACTTATTTTCAACCGGCAATGTTCCCAAATTTTCTGTGCCGACTAAAATATAAATCCACGCAAAAAAAAGGTTGCTAATTAAGTAAGCCCCAATAATTATAAAGGATATTTTGAATGGATTAACGGAAATCAGGTAATGGTACAAATGCATTTTCAATCCAATGCGTTTTGAATTGAAAGTGCCGTCTTTATTCACCATCCGGCCTTTACCCTGAAAGAATTTTTCTCCTAAACCCGGATCAGGTAGTCTTTTTATCATAGTTTTTAGTTGCTTTTACCATTCGGTCTTTCCCTTGAAAGTCCTTAATCAATTGCACATTTTCAAAATTAAGGTCTTTTAATAGTTTTAAAATAAGGTGACCAAAATTCTCGTGTATTTCAAAAAATATCAGACCTCCAGAAGTTAAAAGTGTTGAGGAATGCAAGGCTATTGCCCGGTAAAATAATAATGGATCATTTTCACAAAATAGGGCCAGATGTGGTTCAAATTGTAATACGTTCTCCGCCAACTGTGGCTTTTCAATTATGGGAATATATGGAGGATTGCTTACAATAATTTCAAACTTAGTTTCAAGTAAATTTCCAAAATCTTCAGACAAAACATCTGCCAAAATAAAGTTCACAGATTGTGTTCCACAAATTTCCTCTGCATTTTGCTTGGCAACATCAAGAGCTGCCTCAGAAATGTCTACAGCGGTAAGCTCGGCATCCTGTCTCGCTTTTTTTAAGGAAACTGCGATACAGCCACTTCCTGTGCCAATATCAAGAATTCTACACCCTTTTTTTTGAAATGATTTTAGAACATTAGAAACCAGTTCTTCTGTCTCCGGTCTGGGTATTAAAACGGATGGATTTACCCTAAACACCGAATCATAAAAATAGGCACTTCCGGTTATATATTGTATAGGCTCCTTATTTTTAAGTCTTTCAATTAAGGTATCAAAAACCTGCTTCGTATCATGAGAGACTGCTAGATTTGGTTCGATAAAAAGTTGAGTAGAACTAATTTCAAACACAAAATCCATCACATATTGCCATATTCCATTCCTTTCATTTTCATTGAAAACGTCAGCTAGTTCAAGTTGGAAGCGTGTTTTTAACTCAGAAATTTTCAATGGAATTATGGATTAAACCTTAGCTGACAAAATTAGTTTAAATGAATATTAGCTTTTTACTTAAATGCAAATTTCAGAATGCTTCAATTAACCTAATTCGTGAATTCGTGGCTTAAACATTTATGCCTCAGAGTTTTTTTACCACAGATTTAGAAGATTAACACAGATTTTTCACAGTGGTACTTTCAAAACATAAACACTCAATTGTTTTTAAATTGACGTAATTCTTGAATTCTTGGCTAAAAACACTTCGAGAGTGTGCACAAAATCACTTTTATCAAGTATCCCGATTTTCTATCAATCGGTAGTATTTTTGCAAACTTGAATAGCCACGAGGATTATATGCACCGCTGTCTCTATTTGGCAAAACTTGCCAAAAATGAGGTATTCCCAAATCCGATGGTTGGTAGCATACTAGTTAATGAAAACATTATTGTTGGTGAAGGTTATCATCAAAAGTATGGAGGACCTCATGCCGAAGTCAATGCAATATCAAATGTTAAAGACATTAACCTTTTACCGCAGTCTACATTATATGTCAATCTCGAGCCATGTTGTCATTGGGGCAAAACACCACCTTGCACCGACCTTATTATTCGCTCCGGAATTAAAAAAGTAGTGATTGGTTGTTTGGATCCCAACCCAAATGTGGCAGGCAAAGGGGTTAAAAAATTAAAAGAGGCAGGAATTGAGGTTATCACAGATGTATTACTTAAAGAATGCTTAAACCTAAATCAACATTTCTTTGAACATATTTCTCAAGCACAAAAAGTTAGTTTTATTTTAAAATGGGCCGAAAGTAGCGATGGATTTATTGGCAAATCCGAATATCGGTCAATTGAAGAAAGAATAATATCTAATTCTTTCGCAAAGCGTTGTGTTCACAAATTGCGTTCTGAGGTAGATGCAATAATGGTAGGAACTCGCACCGCTATTTTGGATGACCCATTGCTAAATAATAGAAATTGGTTTGGTGGCTCACCGAAAATAATAATTTTAGATAAAGTACTTAAGGTCCCACAAACTGCTCAATTATTCAAATCGGATACCAAAATCTTCATTCTAAATCAACTTAAGGAAGAAAAAATTGGTAATAGAATTTATCTAAAAATAAATTTTGAACAGGATTCCATCAACTTTTGGCAAAAAATAAATGATATACTTGCCTCCAATGGTATATTTTCTGTGCTTTTGGAAGGCGGTGCATTTACACTTCAATCCTTTTTAGAATCTAAGTTGGAAGCAGATATTTATCGTATCAAATCAGATAAAGTTTTTGAGAATGGCATAAAGGCACCCACAACCCCATTGCAACATATTGACAGTTTTGAACTTGGAAATAACACAGTCCAATTACTAAAAAAATATGCTGTTTGAAAGGGAATACCAAACAATATCAGCGCCTCTTGAATTTGTATATACCGACAAAGGGAGCCGATTTCTGGCATTTGCCTATCCTGTAAATAATGAAGCAGAAATCAAGTTAAAACTGTCCACTTTAAAACAACTTTACCCCGATGCCACACACCATTGCTATGCCTGGATTTTACACCCCGATAAGTCTGCTCAAAGAGTAAACGACGATGGTGAACCCGCCAATACAGCAGGTAGACCAATTTTAAAACAATTAAACGCCAAAAAATTAACCAACGTAATATTGGTTGTAATTAGGTACTTTGGTGGCAAAAAGCTTGGTATTCCCGGACTAATTGAAGCATATGGAACTGCAGCAGAATTGTGTTTACAAAATGCCCAAATTTTAACCAAAACCTTAAGAGATTATTACTTGGTAATTAGTCCCCCGGAATTGGAGCACGAAGTTTACAACCTGTCAAGACGATTTAATGCAGAAATAATACAATCCAATAATAATGCGGGGCCTGGAATGATTTTGGCAATAAATGGGTCAAAAACAGAAGTCTTTTTGAAAGAGTGTGAGAAATTTTTTAAATTTGAAATTAAATTTTTAAAAACAGAGTGAGAAAAAATCTATTTTTCCTGAGCTTATTGCTAAATATAACTGTTGGATTTGCCCAAATGTCCATTGTGTTGGATAATCCGGTTTATCTAAAAACAGAAACTCCAACGTTTAATTCTATTTCTTTACCTGCATTTGCTTCTAAGGAATTGGCAATTCAATATTTAGAAAAGAATTATTTACAATCAGATATTCCCGGGCAAACCTTGGTGGAGGATTATTCCATAGAATCACCTGTTGGAGTGCATTCCCGTTATAAACACGTATTAAACGGTTTACCTATTTTTCAATCCCACATACAAATAAACACCGATAAACAAGGCAAAATATATTCAATTATTAATTCTTTAAGTAAAATTGAACCGGTTTCGCAAAGCATATTACCCGATAACGCAGAACTTTGGATAAATACCAATAAGGGACTGCGAAGGGCCATAAGCAAATTGGAATGGGATCAGGAAATTAAACAGCCAATCCACAGAATTTATGGAATGGATAATGCAATTATTCATGCCTACCACAGCCGTCTTTTTTTTACAAAACCTGATAGCATGATAAGTGGAATGGTTTATTTACCTAATCCGATTGTTGTAACAAACAATAATTATGGCGGAAAATATGTAGATAATAATGATAAAAACTCTCAAGAATTAGCCGATGCCAGAGAAAGGGTTCGTTTTCCAATGTTTTTTAATAATGGTAAATTTATATTTAAACAAGGCTTTATTACCTTAAAGGATATTCATACTCCCAACATTTTGCCTGTTGCACCCACGGATACCTTTTTAAATTACACTCGCGATCAATCGGGTTTTGAAGATGTAAATGTGTATTATCATCTATATAATTATTCGGAGTATGTTAAAAGAACAGGTTTTTCAACCCTTTTAGATTCCATTTATGTAGATACTCATGGTGAGGGTGGCGAAGACAATAGTTTTTTTGATCCGGCGAGATATCCTTACATACTTGAATTTGGAACAGGAAATGTGGATGATGCCGAAGACGCTCAAGTTGTAATTCATGAGTTTGGACATTCATTATCTACGCTTGCCGCCCCTGGTACAGCTCGCGGACATGAACGATTATCTATGGAAGAAGGTCAGGCGGATTATGTAGCTATGTCTTATTCACAATCTCTCAATAAAAACAAACATCATAAGGTTTTCAGCTGGGATGGACACAATGAATTTTGGGATGGATTTGTTACCAATACCGATAGAAAATATAAAAAACTAACCGGAATTTTAGATATGGACCGGGAAATATGGTCCACGGCTTTGATTTGTATACATGACAAAATTGGGAAGGCAAAAACTGACAGTTTAGTATTTTCCTATTACTATCATCAATCTTATGAAACTTCCATGCCCCAGATGGCAGGTGTTATTTTAAAAATGGACAGCCTTTTATTTAAAGGGAGAAATGTGGTAAATATTTGGCAATGCTTTACAGATAGAGAAATCTTAGATAAAGTTCCATGGAACCTTATTAAAACAGATCCAATTAATTTAAAAGAAGAAGTAACCCTAAAAAACAGCGGAGACTTTACCAAGGGAATTTCAAGTGCAAACCTACAATTACTGCACCCCAACCAGTGGAATGAAATTATTGTAATAAATAATATAGGACAGGAAGTTGCTACATTTACATCTCAAGAACAAATTGAATTAAATCCACTGATGTTTTCGGCAGGAGTTTTTTACATCAGAGTTCAGAGTAAAGATGGACAGTACAACCTTAGTTTTAAGTTGTTGAGGTTGTAAAAGGATCAACAGTATTAGCAATTCACACCTAACTTCAAAGGTTATTAGATAAAATTTTTAAACAAGATGAAGAAATTCCTTTTGTTGTTTCTAAGTTTTTGGTTTTCATTAAAATTACTCGCGCAGCCTGTTGATCATGATATTAAAATAAATGAGGCAGCATATACCCAAGCATTTTTGCATTGTGTAAACGATGAAAAGCATTTTGCCAAATATGCTGTTGAAGCCAATCAATCATTGTTGGAAATTAAGGAGGACATACTCTGTAAACTTTATATTCCAATTGGAATAAATAACCTCTGGAAAAACATTGAAAAGAGTAAACTTCACAAAAAAGGCGATTTTGATTTTAAAAATGATTTTTGGATTGGCATCCGATTTAACTTTTATATAGACGGAAATAAGGTTTCCACAGCATATCAAAGTTTTGAAAGACCAAAAAATGTTGACACATCTTTTAGTTACTATTTCTACCTAAGTCCTACTGATTATTATTCTAATGAAGGTGAATTAAACTATGCTTATTCACAATTATTGAGTAATCTAAAGGTTGGTACACACCGTATTAATATTGAAGCGGTGCTTCCTTCCAAAGATCTTGTAAAACGTAACACTGTTCACATTGTAACCGGTGGATTTATCTTAAAAACAGATGAAGCAACGCTTAAAAAGTGGAAAGATGAAAAACACAAAACACAGGAAAACAATAATTTACAGGAGGTTGAAAACCTGCCCTTGGATTATAATAAACGACTCAATTATTTGGCAGACAGCACTATGAAGGCGTTGTTTGGCTCAACTGGTTTTAAAAAGAATTTTGTGATGCACTGCCTGCAAAATCCTTGCGAACCGGGTTATTCTTATGCAAACACCTTTTACTCAAGTAATCCTTGCACAACGGCTCCGCAAGGCAATTGTAAAGAAGCAATTATTACCTATAAATACAGAAAAAAGGGGGTTCCACTTTCATTAAAAATGCTGATTACCATAGGGGAAGAAAATGAGAATATTCAGATTGAAAATCTGTTTTTTGGAAACCGTGAGATCTCTATTGAAAACCAAAACTTATTGTCCATTGAGGAGATTCGTTCCATGTTTAAACTACAAATACCTATGGATAGTTTGTCAATTAATTATAAAGACTACTCTCTTTTATACAGCATAGCTCCTATTTATCAAATCGAGCGTTCATTTATTAATCAAAATAAAGAACTTGATTTTAAGATTTTAAAAGAAACCGAGGCAGGCAAAAAGTGGCAAAACGGTTTTGTGTATGAAACAAAAAAAATTGGGGCCAATCAACAGACACATATTTATACATTTGATGCCGTTTCAGGTAGTTTGTTGTGGGTAACCGAAATGACAAGGCAATAGATCCAAAACTAATGCTTTTGGTGATTGTGATAAATTTAGATAATTGGCACACCAAACTCTTCACACTATTTTTAATAAACGAAACGTTAAACGCATTATGAAATTCGAACAATATGCAGTAGTTATTGGATTTTGTTTACTCGTGAGTTGTCGGCAAGAACCGGCAATTGATAAATTAGCTGTGCCTAATACAATCGATTTATTTCAATATAAAACGGGAAATACCTGGGTTTATGAGGTTATTATTAGCCACGAAGACCCTTCAGTAATTCCGACATTTGCAAGCAACGACACAATAACAGTTGTGGGAGATTCTTTGATTAGAGGTCATATTTACAAAAAAATAAGAATAATAGAATCCGGAGGTAGAAGCATTAGTTTTTACAGGGATTCGATAGGTTGTTTAATTAACAACTCGGGAAAAATTCTATTTTCAATGATCAATCAAGGGCTTTTATACAACCACACGTTTGTTGTTTCAGGAAAAGACACCATATACAGCTTTTTTGACCTAATGGATGGAGCAAGTAGAAACATCAATGTACCTTTTGGAAATTTTAATGCCTATTCTAAAACGAGATTTACCACCTTTCCAACACCAAAAGAACCCATCAAACGAGTATCTCAATCGTTATATGCTCCGGGAATTGGGCTAATTTCCTATGAAAAATTCTTTATAGGCTCAAAACGAGCAAGCATTACATCAAAATTGATTCAATTAAAATTGTAGTTTTTATAAAAGCTGAACCGCAATAAAACCAAAATTTTAGTTATAAAATTTTTAAGCAGATAATTTGTCTGCCATTTTTACAGCAACACCTTTGTTGGTTAGCTTTGTATTAATGGAGTCAAAAATGTTTATAGAATGTACATCGCGCAATACCTGTTTTTGAATGGAGTGATTTTTGTGTCTGATTAATTGCTTAATCCTAAAAAAATCAGCTACCCACCAAACCAATCCACCGCCTAAGGTTACCCAAAACAAAATTTGTAATTGCCATTTTCCGACAAACGCATAATGTGTACATGGAAAAAACATAAGACAAATAAATGCTACTTTTAGTGATCTCTCCTTTTTTTGATAGAGTTCCTGAAATTTGATTTGGTCTTCCTCCGAAATCTTACCAAGCTGGTACAATACCTTAGGATTTAAATGGCGAGTAAACTCGCCATCAAGAACAATATTATGATTTCTAATTGTTACCAAGATTCATAAAGTAGTCACAATTATAAGTCATGTGGATAAGATATGCAAATCTTTTGAAAAATAATTTGCTAGAGACAAAATAAATCTCTACGGCATTACTTAGCCTCCTCTGCAGGTTTCTTATTCATTTTATTTACAGCCTTAACCAATATAAAAATACAAAATGCTATTATAATAAAATTAATAACAGATTGAAGGAAAGAACCGTAACCAATTACAGGAGCACCTGCTTTTCTTGCTTCTTCCAATGTTTTATATACAGTACCATCCAGTGAAAAATTAAGGTCTGTAAAATTTACCCCACCCAATAACTTACCAATTGGAGGCATAATAACATCATTTACCAGTGAGTTTACAATTTTTCCAAATTCGGCTCCAATAATAATACCTACCGCAAGATCAATAACATTTCCTTGCATTGCAAAGGCTTTAAATTCTTTAATAATTCCCATTTTTTTATATAGATTTAGTTTTGCGAATAAATATAAAAAAAAACGAAAAATCAGTTTTTTAAACAAAATATTAATTGCTTTTCAACATATATTTATACAACCCAAAATCTCAAAAAAAATAAACTGCCTATAATAGGATAAATTTTAACTTGAATGAGCCTATTTTTGCACCTTCTTAATGAACGAGTTTTTATCAGGACTAGCCGGAACAGATCCTAAGGCCACCATACTTTTGGTTCTAAACATCATTATTATGGAAAGTTTACTTTCCATCGACAACGCTGCAGTACTTGCATCCATGGTGATGGATTTACCCAAGGAACAACGCCGAAAAGCATTACTTTATGGGATGATTGGAGCAATTGGATTTAGAGTAATTTGCTTATTTTTAGCATCTTATCTACTTCAAATTTGGTGGATTGAGCCCATAGGCGGAATCTATTTACTTCTTTTGGTTGTTAATTATTTTACTAAAAAGAAAAAGGTTGAATTACCTGAACACCATGAAGAAAAACCGAA
>Ga0154020_10010872_pt1 | contig 10389 bp, 8 predicted proteins | sample Klosneuvirus_201_FD_109709 | JGI IMG/M metagenome (GOLD analysis project Ga0154020, IMG submission 109709) | Active sludge microbial communities from wastewater, Klosterneuburg, Austria - Klosneuvirus_20160825_MG | ecosystem: Engineered > WWTP > Aerobic digester > Activated sludge | place... | reverse complement strand
TTACAACCTTGTTAAGGGTGATCAAATCCGTATTAGAAATATGGAGATTATTCCTGCGGATAGCACGCTGTTAGAAAATTTGGCTTTTATAGATTATAGTTTTGTTACAGGTGAATCGCATCCGGTAAAAGTAAAAAAAGGCGATACAGTTTTTGCCGGTGGCCGATTAATAGGGCCGCCCATAACATTGGTGGTCAATAAGAAAATTTCTCAAAGCCACCTTACCAGTTTATGGAATAATGAAGCATTCCGAAAAGGAAATGAAGCAGGTTATAAAAAGACAATTGACCATGTAGCCAAACTATTTACCTGGGTGGTATTGGGCATTGCATTAATTACAGCCATCTATTGGTATTTTGTAAATCCAACTTCTATGTGGTTAATCCTTACTTCGGTATTGATGGTGGCTTGCCCGTGCGCATTGGCATTGGCAGCTCCTTTTACTTTTGGAAGCATGGTGCGCGTATTTGGTAAACATCAACTATACTTAAAGAATGTAGATGTTGTTGAACGCATGGCAGCAATCGATGCAGTGGTGTTTGATAAAACAGGCACGGTTACTCATGGCAGTAATCCACGCATTGAATTTATAGGCAACATAAGCAGCGAGGAATTGGCAACTGTTAAATTGTTAACCAGCTACTCAGCACATCCTTTAAGCAGGCTAATTACAAAATTTCTAACGAAGAATAGTCAGGAAATAGTCGATCACTTTAGCGAAGTTGTGGGTAAAGGAATTGAAGCGAAAGTAAATGAGCAACTAGTTAGAATAGGATCCGCAACCTTTGTTGGTTTTAAAAATGAAACAGACAACTCAATCACTGCTGTTTTTGTTTCGATTGATAATGAGGTGCGCGGTTATTTTAGTATCAGCACGATGGTGCGTGGTCATATTCAATCAATGTTCCAGAAGTTGGGTGACAAATGCAAAGCCTTAATTTCCGGTGATCGCGCAACCGAACACGAGAAGATGGTGGATTTGTTTGGACATAACGTTCAACTACTTTTCAATCAAAGTCCGCACGATAAACTTAACTATATAAAAGAATTGCAACGGGGCGGGAGCAATGTGATGATGATTGGCGATGGTTTAAATGATGCCGGAGCGCTGAAGCAAAGTGATGTGGGTATTTCAATTACAGATGATATTTCTGTTTTTACTCCTGCTAGTGATGGTATTATGCATGGCAGTCAGTTAGTAAATCTTGATAAGATGTTACAGTTGGCGAAATCCGCTGGTACAATTCTAAAAATGAGTTTTGCCATTTCATTCTTATATAATGCCATCGCGCTAAGCTTTGCGGTTAGCGGACATTTGACCCCACTTATAGCAGCCATTTTAATGCCTTTAAGCAGTATTAGCGTTGTAACTTTTTCCACCGTAGCAGTAAATCTTATTGCAAATAAAAAACTTAGTAATAAATCTATATGAGCACTTTAGCAGAAGAAGCAGTTAAAATTATTAAACCAGGAGATCGTGTTTTTATTCATGGGGGTGCAGCAACGCCACACCATTTAATTAAGAAAATGGTTGAGCGGGCAGATGATCTTTGGAATGTAGAACTCACCAGCATTAGCCAGCAAGGCGAAGCCTATTTTACCGACCCTAAGTACAAAAACAGTTTCCATTTAAATTCACTTTTTGTTTCAGCCAATGTGCGCGAAATGGTGAATGATGGACGTGGCGATTACATTCCGGTTTTCTTAAGTGAGATTCCGAATTTATTCAGACGAAATATTTTGCCCCTTGATGTCGCATTGGTGCAGGTATCACCACCCGATAAGCATGGCTATTGTTCATTAGGAGTGTCAGTAGACGTTACCTCTGCGGCTATTAAAGCAGCTAAGCAGGTAATTGCTCAAATCAATCCACGCATGCCTCGCACACATGGCGATGCGATGGTTCACATCAACGATTTTGATCATACGATATATCATGAGCAGGAATTGCCGGAAGTAGTATCACCAGATTCGCACCCTGAAATTTCAAAACGAATAGGCGAGCACTGTGCCCAACTGATTGAAGATGGCTCCACCTTGCAAATGGGTATCGGCTCCATTCCCGATGCTGTGTTAGCAAGTTTAACGAATCACAAAGAACTTGGTGTGCATACTGAAATGTTTTCGGATGGCATCATTCCTTTAGTTGAAAAGGGAATAATCACCAATGAACATAAGAAGAAGCATCGGGGTAAAATTGTTTCTTCTTTCATGTTAGGCAGTAGAAAACTTTATGACTTTGTAGATGATAACCCGCTTATCGCGATGTTGGGTATAGATTATACAAATGACACGGCAATAATTAGAAAAAACCCAAAAGTAATGGCCATCAACAGTGCTATTGAAATCGATGTAACGGGTCAGGTTTGTTCCGATTCAATTGGAACTTATCATTATTCAGGTGTAGGCGGACAGATGGATTTTGTTCGTGGTGCTTCGCTGTCAGAAGGAGGAAAGCCAATTATTGCTATTCCATCAACAACTTCAAAAGGTATTTCAAGAATTGTATCTATGCTTAAACCAGGGGCAGGAGTTGTAACTACCCGGGCTCACGCACATTATATTGTTACCGAATATGGTACTGCTTATCTGTATGGTAAAAATATGAAGCAACGTGCGAAAGCACTTATTGACATTGCGCATCCTAACCATCGCGAAGAACTTGAACGGGCGGCTTTTGAAAGATTTCATTCTTATCAATTTGAACGAACAATTTATTAACCATGGGCATCATCGTGCTATTAATCCTGATTAGTATTTCCATCGCCATTGTTTTTCTTGCCATCTTCATTTGGTCATTGAAAAGCGGGCAGTATGACGATACCTACACACCTTCGGTGCGCATGCTCTTTGAGGATAAATCAAGTAAAAATAAAGCGGAGTCCCCGTTGACAAATGAAACCGTAAATAATGATTCCTGACAAAAATCAGGTTTTCAACTAATCACAATCATCTCTGCTGCTTTATGGCAGTTTTAATTTTACCAATCAAAAATTAAATGCTAACCCCAATACGTGTGTATGGAAATTGAAAAATTTAGTTACGACAATAAAATTGTAAAGGCTTTTATGATCGCCACCGTTACGTTTGGACTGGTCGGGATGTTGGTGGGGCTTACTGCTGCAATACAACTCTTTTATCCGATCTTTAATTTTGATCTGCAGTATATGACCTTTGGACGAATTCGTCCATTGCATACTAACGCAATCATTTTTGCTTTTGTGGGCAACGCCATGTTTGCTGGAATTTATTACTCCATGCAGCGGCTACTTAAAACCAGGATGTTCAGCGATATGCTAAGTTGGATTCACTTCTGGGGCTGGCAGTCTATTATTCTGGCTGCAGCCATTACACTTCCGCTTGGGTTTACAACATCCAAAGAATATGCAGAACTGGAATGGCCAATTGATATTGCCATTGCCATTATTTGGGTTGTGTTTGGTTGGAATATGATTGGTACTATAATTAAACGAAGAGAGCGACACATGTATGTGGCAATCTGGTTTTACATTGCCACGTTTGTTACCGTAGCGGTTTTGCACATTGTAAACTCATTTGCTATTCCAGTAACATTATTCAAAAGTTACTCCTGGTACGCAGGCGTGCAAGATGCCTTAGTGCAGTGGTGGTATGGCCACAATGCAGTTGCATTTTTCTTAACAACTCCATTTTTAGGAATCATGTATTACTACTTGCCAAAGGCCGCTAACCGCCCCGTTTATTCATACCGACTTTCCATTATTCACTTCTGGTCATTGATATTTATTTATATCTGGGCCGGACCACATCATTTGCTTTATACTTCTCTGCCAGACTGGGCGCAATCCTTGGGTGTTGTATTTTCAATTATGCTTATTGCGCCATCATGGGGTGGTATGCTAAATGGTTTAATGACCTTACGCGGTGCGTGGGATCGCGTTCGCGAAGATGTTGTATTGAAATTTATGGTGGTTGCTATAACTGCCTATGGTATGGCAACCCTTGAAGGGCCGCTATTATCGTTGAAAAATGTAAATGCCATTGCTCACTTTACCGATTGGATTGTAGCACATGTGCACGTAGGCGGTTTAGGTTGGAATGGCTTTCTGATCTTCGCCATTCTTTATTGGATGACACCAAGAATGTGGGATACAAAGTTATACTCACCTAAACTTGCGAACATCCACTTCTGGTTAGGCACGTTAGGAATTATTTTCTACGCCTTGCCTATGTATGTTTCGGGCGTGGTGCAAAGCCTAATGTGGAAGGAGTTTAATGCAGATGGTTTTCTTGTTTACAAAAACTTTTTGGAGACCACCGTTCAGATACTTCCCTTGCATGCCTTGCGCGCAGTAGGTGGAAGTCTTTATCTAACGGGTGCTATTCTAATGACGTATAACTTGATAAAGACAGCACGCTCAGGAACATTTATCGCTAATGAACCAGCGGAAGCAGCACCATTGGCAAAGAATTATGTAGCCAAATCTGGCGGCTGGCATTATCGGGTGTTGGAGCACAAGCCAATTTTATTTACTGCTTTGGCATTGATCGCCATCTTAATTGGTGGCGCAATTGAAATGGTACCCACGTTCCTTATTAAATCCAATGTGCCAACGCTTGCCAGTGTAAAGCCATACACACCGCTCGAACTTCATGGTCGCGACATTTATATTCGTGAAGGATGTGTGAATTGCCATACTCAAATGGTGCGGCCATTCCGCTCGGAAACAGAACGCTATGGTGAATATTCAAAAGCAGGTGAGTTTGTCTATGATCATCCTTTCTTATGGGGTTCAAAACGTACAGGGCCCGATTTGCATCGGGTAGGAGGCAAGTATTCCAACTCATGGCATTACAACCACATGCTTGCGCCTGATGCCGTTTCAACGGGATCGATTATGCCAGCTTATCCATGGTTGTTCGAGCAACTGATTGATGAAGATGAAACGGCCGGTAAGATAAAAGCACTTCGTACCATTGGTGTGCCGTATGCGGAAGGTTATGAAGATATAGCTAATCAGGACTTAGAAAAACAAGCTGCAGGTATTTCCGAATCGTTGGAGATGGAGGGTATTACCGTAGCCAAGGAAGCTGAGATCATTGCTTTGATTTCCTATCTACAGCGATTAGGCACCGACATTAAGGGAGAAAAAGTAGCTGATAATTAACTTAAACGAATTTCAATTATGTATAAAAACGTTCTTCAAAGTATCGATCATATTGAGATTTGGCCGCTAATCTCTTTCTTAATATTCTTTTCATTTTTTATTGGGCTATTAATTTGGGTTTTCACTGTGGATAAGAAATATGTGAATAAAATGAAATCCATGCCAATGGATGACGCAACCGATAAGGAAATGTCTTCTTTAAATCTTGAATAACTATGTGCGCCATAACTAACTCTAATTCTTCAATACCAAATTTATCAGGTACTACTGGTTTTAACTCAGTGCCTAAAAGTAAATGTTCAGGAAAATGTAAAGAATGTCGCAACAAAAAAGCCAGTCGTTCAACGGCAATTCCATTAATAAGGACAATGGCTTTGATGCTGCTTTTTACCGTGATGGGCTCCAACGCCTTCGCGCAAAATGCAAGTTCTCAGACACCATCATCATCTCAAGATTCTCTTAGTAGTGCGATGTTGCCATTTGTTGTTTTAACGGTTCTCATATTTGTAACTGCAATCTTGATTGTGGTTGTAGGAATTTACCTGGTTAGGATTTTGAACATCTTAGCTAATGAGGCAGAGAAAGAAAAAGCGGAAAAACTGGGAATCATTCTTACACCAAAGTCAAACTGGTGGGGTAGGTTTATGGACACCCTAAATGCAGCTGTGCCAGTTGCACAAGAAAAGGAGATTGAGCTTGATCATAGTTATGATGGGATAAAGGAATTGGACAATCACTTACCGCCTTGGTGGTCATGGCTTTTTATTGGAACCGTTGTTTGGGGTGTTGTTTATTTGTTTGTCTATCATTTCTCAGAATCGTTACCTTTACAGATGCAGGAATATCAAACCGAGTTGGTGGATGCAGAACAGCAAGCTATTAAGCTAAAGGCATCTCAACCTCAAGCGGTCATTGATGAAAATTCACTTGTGTTTACTGCCGATGAAGCTATAATTGCAAAAGGGAAGGCTGTGTTTCAATCAAATAACTGTGCTTCGTGCCATAAAAGCGATGGAGGCGGAAATGCAATTGGCCCTAACCTTACCGATCAATATTGGCTTCATGGCGGAGAAATAAAAAATATCTTTGCCTTAATAAAAAATGGCGTGGTTGAAAAGGGAATGCCAGCCTGGGGCAAGGTGATGAGCCCAAAAGATGTGCACGATGTAACGTTTTATGTTATGAGTTTACAGGGCACTAATCCACCTGATGCAAAAGCCCCGCAAGGCGAGCTATTTAAACCGGTAGTTGTAAAACAAGATAGTGTAAAAACGCAGGCTTCGATAAAATAGATAAATGGAAGGTGGTTTAAAGACGGATATTCGGAAAGAGCGACTAGCTAAAAGTGTAAACTACGAGGAATTTTATGATGAAGAATTCCGCGATAGCATTGCTACAGTTGATGAACATGGTAAACGCATCTGGATTTATCCAAAAAAACCATCGGGTAAGTTTCACAATTGGCGAGTTGTTGTAACGGTTATACTTCTTGGTTTACTTTTTTCTGGACCATTTATTAAAATCAACGGACAACCATTTTTATTACTTAACATCTTTGAGCGCAAATTTGTAATTCTTGGTCAGGCCTTTTGGCCACAGGATTTTTTTCTGCTTGCCATTCTGTTACTCACATTCTTTGTAATAGTTATTTTATTCACGGTTGTGTTTGGCAGGGTTTGGTGCGGCTGGATGTGCCCGCAAACCTTGTTCATGGAAATGGTTTTTAGAAAAATTGAATATTGGATTGAAGGTGATGCAGCTGCGCAGCGCAGGCTTTCAAAAGAACCTTGGAATTTTTCAAAGATAAGAAAGAAGGGTTCAAAGCATTTTATCTTTATAGCAATATCTATTCTTATTGCCCACACGTTAATGGCTTACTTGATCGGCATTGATAACACAATTGCTATTGTTACACAACCACCTTCTGCAAATCTCTCGGGGTTTATTGGCTTGGTTGTTTTTACTGGAATATTTTATGGTGTGTATGCTAAATTTCGGGAGCAAGCGTGTATAGCCGTTTGCCCTTATGGCCGATTACAAGGAGTTCTACTCTCTAAAGAATCAATAGTAATTGCCTATGATTGGATACGCGGAGAACCTCGGAGTCGGCTAAAGAAAACTCAACCACAAGCAGAGTCGGCAGGCGATTGTATTGATTGTAAATTATGTGTGCAAGTTTGCCCAACAGGTATTGATATTAGAAATGGAACTCAACTTGAATGTGTTAACTGCACCGCCTGCATTGATGCCTGTGATGATGTAATGGTAAAGATTGGCAAACCGAAAGGGCTTATCCGTTTTGCTTCTTATAATTCAATTAAAGATGGAATTCTTAAAATCATAAATACACGGGTAATCGCTTACTCCGTTGTGCTTATTGCTTTGGTCACCTTTCTAAGCGTGGCGCTTGGTACCCGATCTGAAGTGGAAGCCACCATTCTTAAAGTACCCGGCACGTTATTTCAGCGGGAACCAGGTGTGATTACAAACTTATATAATGTGGAATTTGTGAATAAGACCTTTGAAGAAATTAAGCTTGAGATTAAAGTGGAATCACCAGCAACAGCATCCATTGCCAGAGCTGATGGAAACGCTATTATTGTTCCGGCCGAAGGAATTGCAAAAAGTGTTTACTTCATTCGCATTCCAGAAAAGGATGTTATTCATGCTCGCACAGTAGTTGAACTTGGTATTTACAGGGATGGCAAGAAGATTGAAACGGTGAAAGCTAAATTTATTGGCCCGGTAAGCAAGGCCTCAGACGCAAAACGAAATTGATATGGCGGTTCGCAATTTGATTATAGGAGCATTTGTTTTTTTTGCATTGTTTATCGGCACATTGGTAGCTGTTTGCATGCGTGAAGATATTAGCTTGGTCTCATCTGATTATTACAACCAGGAGTTAGCTTACCAAGACCAAATCAAGAAAATAAATAATACAGCTGGGCTAGCTATTAAACCATCAATAAAAATTATAGATGGCAAGCTTATTATTGAATTTGATAAAACAAGTGAAATTGAAAGTGGAGATGTACTTTTATTTTGTCCATCTAATTCAAAAATGGATCGTAGGTTTAAACTGGAAGCAGCGCGTGCATCGTCTAGAAAATTAGATCTGTCGGGTTTGGCTACCGGCATGTATCGGGTTAAGCTTTCGTGGCGCCTAAATGGAAGTGACTATTATCAAGAAGAAGTAATAAATATCTAAATGATTCTTACGGCATTCATGTTAGGTTTGGCTGGTAGTTTGCATTGCGTGGGTATGTGCAGTCCGTTGGTGATGGCCGTCACTAATTTGAAGGGACCCCAGTTTGTTAATCGACTTGTTTATAATATGGGTCGAATTTTTAGTTACGGTCTATTGGGATTAGTCGCAGCTACGTTTGGTTCACTCTTTCAATTTAGTGGCTTTCAAAATGCAATCAGCACTGCACTTGGTGCACTTCTCATTCTGGGTGGAATCCTTGGGTTAACTACTGTTAAGATTCCATTATTAACAACGGGGATGCTTACACTCACTGGCACAATCAAGAAGATTTTTTCAAAATTCCTTTCTAAAAAAACAATTAGTTCGCTTACGCTGATGGGTATGTTAAATGGAGTGCTACCGTGCGGCCTCACTTCTATTGCGTTGGCGTATTGCATTTCACTTTCAACGCCACAAGAAGGGCTTCTGTTTATGCTAATTTTTGGATTGGCTACGTTACCCGTTATGCTTGGGCTAACCTCGATTTTTCAAATCTACATTAAGAAGCTTAACTTCAGTTTTCATAAAGTAACCACTGTTACCATGATTTTGCTGGGCATTCTTTTGATCTCCAGAAGTCTTCTCGCTGTTCGTCACAGCGCCCCTGATGTGGCAGGCACGGCCATAACTATTTGCCAGTAAACATAAAGGCTTCTTAAAGATTGCGCAGCCATAATTTTACCGGGCTACATTCCAACGTACTACCTTTTCTAATCTACCGGCCTGTATAACTTTAATCTTACCACTTTCTATTTCAATCAGCCCTTCATCTTTAAAATCTGAAAGCACGCGAATAACGGATTCCGCAGCGGTTCCAACTATCTTCGAAAGATCTTCGCGCGAGATGCTAATCTTATCTTTATTTTCATTCAGCTTACTTACTTTTAGCAAAGCTTCGGCTGTGCGTTGTCGAACGGAGTTATAAGCAAGATTTAATAATTGGGCTTCTTTTTCGGATACTTTTTTGCACAACAGCGAAATGAACTTGGCTGAAACATCGGCATGGCTGTTAACCAGAATAAGAAAATCATTTTTAGGAATGAGAATAATTTCTGAATCCTCCAAAGCAACGCTTGATTCTTGGTAGGGGCTACCTTCCAATAAAGATTCATAGGCAAAAAAATCGCCCGCTTTGTAAAGGTTGGTAATTAATTCTTTTCCGTCCGGATGAGATTTAAATGTTTTGATGGTTCCTGATTTAACAAAAAATGCGTAGGATGGCGAATCACCTTCAGAAAACAATTCGGCTTTCTTCTTATAGATCTTCACCTTCTTGTCTTTGCATAAATCGGCAAGATTGAGAACATGCTGGGCATCTTCTATAAAATTATCTAAACCCGTTACGCTGCTTTCATATTCTTTTGATCGAATGCTTTGTTTGCGCAGCCGGGTTTCAATAGCATTAAGTAAATCGGTGTCATCAAAGGGTTTTGTTAGGTAATCATCGGCACCTAGTGTCATCCCTTTGCGAATGTCGGTACGCTCTGTTTTTGCTGTAAGAAAAATAAAAGGAATACCTGCTGTGATGGGATCTTTACTCAAAATATGAAGCACTCCATACCCATCAAGCTCTGGCATCATGATGTCGCATATAATTAAGTCTGGTTTGGCCTTCTTTGCTAATTCAACACCCACTTTTCCATTCTCAGCTGTCAATACTTCATAATTAGCCAATGATAGTATTTCACTTGTGTTCTCGCGGATGTCCGAGTTGTCTTCAATTAGTAAGATCTTCTTCATTAATATTTTATTAAAGTGGAATTGACACGAGGAACGTACTTCCTTTTTTATCTTCACTGGTAAAGTTAATCTGTCCGTCCAGTAACTCCACATATCGCTTTACAATATTTAACCCCAAACCAGTACCTTGAATATTGGATACGTTTCCAGCCCTGAAAAACCGCTCGAACATATGCTTATGATCTTCTTTGGGTATTCCAATACCGTAATCTTTTACGGCAATCATTAAAATACGATTGTCTGTAGTAACGATGA
>Ga0154020_10010871_pt1 | contig 10389 bp, 9 predicted proteins | sample Klosneuvirus_201_FD_109709 | JGI IMG/M metagenome (GOLD analysis project Ga0154020, IMG submission 109709) | Active sludge microbial communities from wastewater, Klosterneuburg, Austria - Klosneuvirus_20160825_MG | ecosystem: Engineered > WWTP > Aerobic digester > Activated sludge | place... | reverse complement strand
TCTGGACAGACCGATCAAGCCGGGGTGGCGGAGAAAGCCACGCTGAATATGCCCTGGTAATCGCTGTCGGCAGCATAGCTGAAACTGCCGACTGGGGTCAGCCGCTGAAATACGCGGCGTTCTTCCGCCCCTTTTGCGACGCGCCGGAAAAAGGTCGTCAGTCGGTGCGGACGGGCTGCAGCGCAGCGGGGAAATTCTCCCTGCGGCGCTGTTTTCAGCAACTGGTCAATGAACAGATTGATATGGATTGTCGCGAGCGAACGTGAAGGCAGGCAATGCATATTCCGGATCAGCAGTTTCTGGATATAACTTTTTTCCGTGCGGGTCAGGGCTTTAAACTGCGTGACATTGCGCTCGAGCAGCCACAGATCACCGGCGTGCGTCAGATCGCAGAGTACCTTGTGGCGTAATCCCGGCGGAATATCGAGCGCCGAGCCGCCGATCACGCTGCTACCAATAGGTAGCCGACGGCTACCAGTGGGCAGGCCATTGCTGCCGTGGTCGTCGCGGATTTCCATGCAGAGGTAGCCGCAAGGTATGCCGCGGTGCACCGCGACCAGCACCGTGCGGTCTTTTACCATTGCAAAACTTCGGCTGAATTCGACGAGACCGCTCAACACAGCCTGCCGGTCGAGGCAGGGATTGGCATGGTAATGATTGCGGTATTCTGAATAACATCTTTCGACCAGACCATCGAGCAGTTGCACGTTTGCCTGATTTATTTCGACGATTTCGGCGCCTGATCCGAGGCGGTCGGCGATCGTTTTCTGATTCAATGGTTTGCGGAATTCGATCAGTGCGTCGGCACCGATCGCATGGCATTTTTCAGACAGTGCATCGAGCAGTTCGGCTGCGGTCTCCTGCTCCATGCGCAGAATGATCGTGTCGGCACCATGGTCGATACATTCTTCGAGCAATTCGTCAGCTTTGTCGCGACCTACAGCTCCGCCGCGAAACATGCGCAGCGAAAACCGACGGGATTCCGATTCAGAAAAATTCACATGCATGTGTCTGCTTACGACCTCAGTGTAACCTGTTGGGCTGACCGGCATCCCAATCGACGAAGTGCAGCCGACACCAGGTATAATAGACATCGAGCCAGGCTTCGAAAGCAGCGCTGTCTTTCATGGCTTCACGCATGCGACTCATCATCAGTGTGTAAACAGAAACATAGTGCCTGCATTCGCCGCAGTCGACATTGGCGATGCAGCATTCGTCGTCGGAATAGGAAAAATCGGTATGGTGCTGCCTGTGGTGCGGCATGCCGAGAATTGCGCAGTTAGTCGCTTTGCCGGTTTTGGGGTCGAGATCAAAAATGGGTTCGGCTCCGTTCACAAAATCGTTGTAATGCGGCGAGTAGACGACGCTTTGCGGGAAATCGGCAATCATACGCCCGACAACGTCTCTGGTCTTCAGCAGATCGTTCCTGGAGAAAACCAGATTAGAGTCACCGCTGCTCAGCCGAAATGTACCGCGCGCTTCAGTCGCTGCGCCGTCCCGTATTTTGGTTTTGTATTGCCGCGACGCACTGAAATGGTTAAAAGAGATGCGCAGACCGTTATCTCTCATCTTTTCGACCACCTCGGGAATATCGGCAATATTCTGCGGATTGATAGTGTAGAGGAAAATTGCCCGGCGGTCGCCGCGGTAATTTCTGATGGCGCGTTCGAGCACTTTGCCGCCGCGCAGGCGTTGATCCGTTTTGGCTCCTCCCCAGACGGAAATATGGATCATGAAGGGGAGGGCGCTGTCCAGTTTTATTGTGCCGTTCGAATAGATGAGTCCGTGTCGCCAGAATTCTGCGGCTACGGCGAGGCGCTCAGGCACGAGCGCGGGTTCAGCCCCGGCAAAATGCGGATAGGTTATGCCGCGCGCCTTTTCGGCCGCAAAAAAAATCCGGTATTCATCGACTGCGCGGTCTGAACTGTAATGGGAAGACAGCTCGCCTTCGAAGAAAAAACAACCCTCGCAGCGCAGGTTGCAGCGATTGGTGATGTCATAACCGGAAATGCGAATCGGGAAATTGTGGCTGCGTATTTTTTGCCATTTTTCCCTGATTGTGTCGTTGCGCAGATAGGTAGCAAGCGTCCGTGAAGGCATGGCTGTGAGCCACGCCCGGAAACGTTACGGTCAAGCAAAATTTGCCTTTGCGCACTGAATTCTCCACAGCGATGTATCCGCAGTGAACAGGAATGCCATGCAGGACGATTTCCATTGATGATCACAGCTGAGCAGGTAGGTCAATTTCAGGCAGATGGATATCTCATAATGCACGGGGTATTGGATGCGGGAATGCTCGGGCCTTTGAAAATGCAATTGGCTGACGCGATTGCCGATGAGGCGCAAAAGCGGGGTGGTGCTTTTGCCGACTATGGCATGTTGCTCGCCGCACCTGTGCACGGCGGTGCAATGCTGAAATTGGCGGAGCATGAACCTTTGTTTTCTGCGGTCAATGTGTTGCTGGGTGAAAGCTGCATCATTCACGTGTATACCTCCTCATCGCTGCCACCGCATGCCAAAAACTATGGCGGACGCATTCACCATGAACGCAGCGATAAATACCCTGATATCGCGGATTTTGTCGGTATGGTGATACTTCTCGACGACTTCACCGAAGACAATGGCGCCACGTGGTATCTGCCTGGTTCGCATAAAAACCGCACACAACCCAGCGAAGAATATTTTTATGAAAACGCGCGGCGACTCATCGCGCCTGCGGGTTCTGTGTTCTACTTTGACTGGCGTCTGTACCATGCCGGTGGTGAGAATAAGACTCAGTTCTGGCGGCATGCACTGGCGATGGGCATTACGCCGGCATACCACAAGCAAAAAATCGATTTGCCGCGCGCGATACCCGCGCAATTTGCCACAGAGATCAATGCGTTCGCGAAACAGAAATTGGGTTTCTTCTCTGTACCACCGGTATCGATTGAAGAATACTACAAACCGCCTGAAGAACGTTCATACCGGCAACAGCCCGTCTGAACAGAACTTGTTGTTTGCCGCGAAAATGCGATCGACCGAGGCAATTTATGTACTATGAACCAGACGCATTTCCGTACCTGAAAGATATTACGCGCAACTACGATACCATTCTGAGTGAATTTCTGGCAGTGGCCGATGAACGCATGAAACCGATGATTGACATGCACATCACTACCACCGGCTGGAAAGGTTTTCCGCTGATGAGCTCGGGGTATCGTTTTAAGCAGAATTGGGTGAGCTGCCCGAAGACAACCGCGATTGTGGAAAATATTCCGGGGCTCTATGCGGCCGGGTTCTATATGCTTGAACCGCATACCGAACTGCCTGCACATAATAATTTCCCCATGGATATCTACCGTATGCACATGGGGCTCATTACACCGGAAAACTGCGCGTTTCGGGTGGGAAAAGAAACCAAATCCTGGCGAAAGAAAGAATGGCTTATCTTCTGCCCCGAAGTCGAGCACGAGGGCTACAATCGTGCCGATACCCGGCGCGTGATATTTCTGATCGATGTCTGGAAAAATCCGGATCGCAAACCGCTGCGGGATCGTTTTCTGACCTGGCTGGGCGGAGTGAAGATCATGATCAGCGGTACTGCGCTGGGCCGAAAATTTCTGCAGTTTGTCAGCACCAACCGCGGTGCACGCCGCGTCGTCGACTGGCTGACTGGCCGCAAGTGAGCTACTTTGTCGCGAGAATCGGGTGCCTTTTGCGCACGAACGCCGACCAGATATAAGAAAAATAGGAAGGATTGCGCGCGAGCAAATTCATGCAGAACAAAAGTGGTGACGCGCGGAATGCCTGCCCCAGCCGATTGTACTTGAAGCCGACAGCACAAGTTGTGGTGAGATTTTCTACCGCGTGCCACAGCAACGGCGGACAGAGCAGGATGTCACCGGGTTCGAGCAGAATCTCCCAACCGCGCAGCGCACCTGGCAGAGTTACGTCTGTTTTTTTCTTCTTCGCCAGCGGATCGAGTGGGCTGAAAAAATAGAACCGCCTGGCAGAAGGCGGTTGCAGTTGTTCAGTCGCCTCGACCGGAAAGATAACCCAGCGTTTGCGGCCGAAAATCTGAATAAAAATATTACAATTCAGTTCAGAGTGCAGTGGGGTGCGGGTACCTGCGGGACCTAAGAAAAACTGCAGGTTTACCCGGCCGGGGTTGCCGGCAATTTGTTGCAGTTGTGGGAGCGGCAAATCATGCCTGAGCCGGGGGGCGTTGTCGAGCAGATCGGAGAAGCGCAGGTAGACTTTTTTCGATTTCAGCAGGGCGATAAAATTACTGAGGGAGAGCACCTCGTTCTCGAAGCCGGTCGCCTCTGTGGCGAGGCCGTCGAGGGATAATACTTTTACGGGGGTGTCTCCGGCGGTTTTTTTGAGGTATTGCAGATTCCACTTTCTGAGCTCCGTATCTGCGGCGCCGCGTTTCCACAGCAGCGGGACTTTGCTGCCGGTATACCTTGTCTGGGCCTCGGCAGCACTGGATATTTGCAGGGGCTCACGGTCGAGGATAAATCCATTGGGAATGAGCGGAAAACGGGCGTTTCTCGTGTCCTGTAGCCTTGACTGAGTGCGCTGACCCGAGAGGTGTTCGAGAAGAAACAGGCCTGAAAAAGATGGACGCACGGCGGTTTGATTGATCCCCACGTGCGCAGATGTCTGCGTCAATGAATTTTCAAGCATTTCCATTCAGGTCGGGCAGGGTGTTTTTGGGGTATTCCAGTGCTTGTCTCCTCAGGAGTGCGTTCGCGCCAGATCGGTCTCAGGTTTGTCGGAAAAATATTGACAGCGGATTTGTCAGAGGTCCATTGCCTTATGAAGACATCGAGACAGTGGAGACCCGGTAGAAAGCCTATGCCGCCTAAGCCGACGAAACCGCCGCGGCCTGAGTGAAAACGCTTTTAATCCACCCTTTTACTGATACAGATCACACTGCAGGTAAGTTTAAGCGGTTTCTTTCTGCAATGCCCCCGATCAGTCTCGGCTATGTTGCCGCGGCGATTGAAAAAGCAGGGCTGCCCATTGCCGTTTATGATGACTTTCTTCTTCAGGGCAGCGACAGCGGCCTCTACAACGCAATCAAAAAAGAGAAACCCGATCTCATTGGCCTGACCTGTTTTACGCCGAACTATCCCGGTGTTCAGCGCATTGTCAGTTTTGTGCGCAAGAACTTTCCACAAATCAAAATCCTGCTCGGGAATATTCACGCAGATATTTTTGCGGAGTTTTTCCTCAGCCGCGGCTTCGCCGATTTTGTGATCCACGGAGAAGGCGAGATTACAACCGTCGAATTGATCAAGGCCCTGATGCAGAAAACCGATGTCGCTGCGGTGCAGGGCATCAGTTATCTCGAAGGCGGGCAAATTCGCAAAACGCCGGAGCGCGGATATATCACCGATCTCGACTCAATCCCTTTCCCGGCATGGCACCTGTTTCCGTATCAGAGATACAGTCTGTTCAGTTTTGCCCGTTTGGCGAATCCCGCAACTCTCATTCTGGGGTCGCGCGGTTGCAGCTTCAAGTGCAGCTATTGCAGTCTGAAAATTATGGGTACCGCACGGCGAAAAAGGTCTGTTGGGAATATTGTCGATGAGATCGAATTTATGCATGAAAAATATGGAATGAAGCAGGTTGCATTTGTTGATCCGATTTTTCCTATAAACACGCGCGAGGCTGTGGCTTTTCGCGACCAGATGGTTTCGCGGGGATTGCATAAGAAAGTGGTGTGGACAACCGAGACGCGTGTGGATCTGATGAATGACGAAACTGCCGCGGCAATCTATGAGGCGGGTTGCCGTCGGGTAATGTTCGGCTTTGAAACCGGATCAGATGAAACGCTGAAGAGTATTGTGAAGAATACCACTACACTCAGGGCGCAGCGAGCGGTAGATATCTCGCGCCGGCACCACCTGGAGATTATCGGCTTTTTTATGCTGGGTGTTCCGGGTGAGAATAAAGCGACGATGGAAAAGACGATCCGCTTTGCGCGCGATCTGAAGATTGATTTTGCCAAGTTTACGGTGTTTGTTCCGTACCCCGGCACCGACGTCTATGAAGAACTCGTCGCGCAGGGAAAAATAAAAGAGACCGAAGACTGGGCGCGCTACACTTCATATCCGACTGAAGAGATGAACACGATCTACACCGTCGATGGCCTCAGTAATGACGATCTGATTTATTACCAGCGAAAAGCATTCCGCCATTTTTACCTGCGCCCGTGGACGATACTGAAGCATATTTTCGTACACCGTGCATTCACGCTGCGCGAGATGTTCACCGGCATGCTGCTCGTCGTGGGCCTGCAAAAAAAACCGAGTCATAGCCTGCTCGATTAGTGCATGAAAATTCTCCTCGTCAATTCGCCGAGAAAGTTCTGGCCTTATATCAACGAAGAAGATAACTTTGTATTGCCGCAATGGATGCCGGCAATCGGTGCGATTGCCCGCCAGGCAGGTCATCAGGTACAATGTCTGGACTGTATGGTCAGCAAGGTCGGCTGGACTTCTCTGCGCCAGATCATTAAGGATGAAAAACCTGATCTGATAGGAATCAATGAGTCGCATACGTTATATATCCACGAAGCGATACGCCTGATTACGCTGATCAAAGAAATCAGCCCGCACACAAAAATTGTCGGCGGAGGGGTGCACATGACCAATTGTGCGCCTGAAATTCTGCGCGATAACCCGATCGATTTTATTGTGAAAGGTGAAGGCGAGCTGCCGTTTCGCGCACTACTCAATGAGCTGGAAAAAATCAGACCCGATTTCAGCAGCGTCGATGGGCTGGCATGGAAGAACGACTCCGGTGAGGTGGTGATTAACCGGCCGGGTCACCTTGTGGCGAATATGGATGAGCTGCCGTTTCCGGCGTACGACCTGTTGCCTGTGAAAGCGTACGGTAAGTCCCGCTACTTATTTTCGCCCGGCGGCATGACGATACACCACAGCCGGGGTTGTATTTCTGATTGTGAATTCTGCGTCTGGTGGACCATCATGGCCAAGCGCCAGCTCAATGCACAGGGTGAGGAGATTCTGTCTCCCACGTGGCGCACCAAATCGGTGGAGCGCGTTATCGAAGAAATCAAGATCATCAAGAAAGATTACGATAAACACTGCTTTTTGTTCACCGATGATTCATGGAATATTTCACCGGGATGGAATGACCGTTTTGCCGAAACGGTGCTGAAAGAAAATATCCGGATGAATTGGTTCGCATTCATGCGGGCTGATTTTATGCTGCGCGACGAGAAAAAAGGTATACTCGAGAAGCTCGTCCGCTCGGGACTGTCGCATTTCTGCATGGGCGTGGAACACGCGAGCCAGGATGTGCTCGACGGTTTTAATAAATCGTTCTATTCGCCTGGCGACAGTGAACTCGTGCTTGATATTTTCAAGAAGAAGTACCCCGGCGTCTTTATCCAGACCACATTTATCGTCGGCAATCAGCAAGAGTCGCGTGAAAGTATCCGCGGGCTTCTGAAATATGTCAAAAAGCTTAAGGTGGATTTCCCTTCGTTCCATATTCTCACACCTTTTCCGGGCACCGCTCTCTACAAGAAGTTCAAGGAGCAGGGGATTGAGATGGAGAGCGACTACAGCAAATATGACCTGAACACGCCAATTGTGTCAACCGACAATCTGACGCGCGACGAGGTGGCGTGGGAAGTGTATCTGCTGTTCCGCAAATCCGTGACCCTGGCATGGCTGTTCAGGGGGCTGTTCTCGCGTTCCGGTTATAAGCGCAGAATGTACATCTGGTGGCTGAAGGTGACGTGGAAATTATTCATTGGTATGATCAAAGAGCGCGTATTCAACATGCGCAGTGGTATTGATCTCGTTGTGCCCGATTGGTATGAAAAGTAGAATTTCGATTCTGCCTGTGGCGGTGCTTCTTTTTGTTTCGCTGGCATGCCGCCCGGAAACCGTTCCGAAGCGCTTTCATCTGATCAATTTAAGCCTGCCCAAAACCGGTTCGCTGTCGTTGACCGCAATTTTTGGCCGCTATCGGTCAAGCCACGATTACCTGTTGCAGGAAACGGTTTCCCGCTATCTCGACTGGCGTCAGGGACAATTTGCTTTAGCCGATGTGCAGAAATTTTTGCGGTATCGGGATCAGCTCGGCAATTTTGAAGTGGATTCGGCCACATTCCATTATCTTGCGATGGAACAGGTAATGTCGACCTTTCCAGAGGCGAAGTTCTATGTTTCGATACGCAACGGGGCGGATTGGATCGTTTCGCTCACGGAGATGCTGCACAATTTTTACGGCCCCGGTCAATTTCTGGAGAAGCACGGAATCGATAAAAAATTTGTACTGAGGTATTTTTCGCATATTTTGCCTGGATTTTCGCCGGACGCTTTTTCCGAGATGCGGAAATTTAATGTATCGCTGCGGCATATACTGCCGGTCATGGCCGAGCTGTGGGGAAGAACTTCTTTGGCGCAGCTGCAATTGGTAAAATCACTGCCGCGGGAACGGATACTTCTCGTGAAGACGGAAGATATTTCGCATTCGCTCACGAAAATGGCACAATTCGCCGGTGTACCGGTGGACACACTCGACAGTTCCCGGACGCATATGCATAAAGATTTCCGCGCTGCGGCAATTCGCGATCATATTGGCACAGAAGCGCTGGAAAAGGCAGTCAGACCCTGGCAGATGCGTGTCGATGCGGCGCTGAAAGAGCTCGCAGACCGGTAAATGACGCGGTTGTGCGCTAAAGTTTCGCCCGGTGCACACCGCAGGCGTCGCTGTAGATAACGTCGCTGCCGTGGCTGGGGAAAACATAGCTGCGCACCGCGCTGCATGCACTGATTCTGCCGGTTATCTCGTAGTTGTCGGCATTAAGGATAAGCAGATTGCCTCCGAAATACTGGCCGACAAGAATGCTATTCGTGCGTCGGTCAAACGCTATACTGCGCGGCAGCCCCCCGCCGGTGAAAACATTTTTCCTGATCTGCATTGTTTGAATGTCGAGCACAGAAAAGCCGCCGAAAAGCGGACGGACCACATACAGCAGACTTGCCTTTTCGTTCAGGGCAATGTCCCAGTGTATCAATGGAATGAACGCATGCCGGGTGGTGCTGTCTGCCAGATTAATTTCAGTAATAAAGTTTGTACCTTCGGCCTGGCAGTAGGCAAGATTGCGCGCCGCATGCAAAAGGCATTTTTCGATACCCGCTTGAATTCCGGTAATCCGATTTGAAATATTGAGGGAAAATTCGCGCTCCGGGGCGTGCCGTTTTCCGCTGAGGAAATCCGCCATGGGCTGGCCGCGCAGCAAGCTGCGGTCTTTATCAGCCAGAAAAATCATGCCTCGATCTGCAGCAAAAAATGAACTGCGCAGGTATTTGAAATCGGGTTCATCTCTTGCCGTCAGCCGGTCATTGGCATAATCGTAGATAAAAGACGTCGAGATGTTCGGCTGTTCGTTGCTGAACAAGCGGAAGGGAAGGTTGCGTTGCGAATTTCCATGCAGGACATAAATTTGATGTTCCGGAATCAGCGTCCCGAAATTGGTGAAAACCATCGACGCCGGAACGCGCCGGGAAGTGCCGTTTTGCAGATTGTGCACCAGAATACCGCCCGGAGATTCGCGCGTGATGCTGCCGAACAAAAGATTTTTCGATTCATCAAAAGCAAGCTGGTAGATGTTGCGCCGCTGAACGAGATTCTGTGTGGCGATTTTGCGGGCAGCGGAATTCAGTTGCAGCGGTTTGAAAATACTGAACAGTATGCAGCTTCCGGTAAGAATGGCGATAAGAAACGTGCGGTTAAAAAAACGGTTCTTCCATGACCAAACCATCGGGAGCGCGGATGCCATGCGTAGCTTCGAGAAGTCTTTGCGGTAATACCAGGCAATGAGAGTCACGAGAACACCCAGAATAGCGGTGCCGATGAGGCCAAAAATGGAAAACACGACAAAGAACAGGCATAGCTGGCTTGGCAAATAAGCGGAAAAAAACAGCACGCGAACAACGCTGCGAAACCAGGGCGGCAATGGGGGGTAAGATTCTTTTTCGCTGTTAATGCTGCCAGCCATGCCGTGTTCCGTATTTTTTGTTCCACTCAACAATCGGGGAAATCATATCTGGGAGCGCAAGTTGCGGAGTGAAACAGAGTTGCTGCGCCGCCAGCGTATTATCAGCGACCGCCCGATGGATTTCCCCCGGTTGCGCGGGGCCGAATTCGGGCGCAAACGGGCGATCCATGGCCGAACAAATCAGCCGGCCCAGCTCAAGAATGCTGGTGGCTTTTTGCGTGCCGATATTATAGACACTGAACGGGCGCTCGTTGTTGATCGCCAAAACCGTCGCGCGGGCGACATCTTCGGCGTGGATAAAATCCCTTTGCTGACTGCCATCGCCAAAAATCCGGATATTTTCCCCTTTGAGCAGG
>Ga0154020_10010870_pt1 | contig 10391 bp, 2 predicted proteins | sample Klosneuvirus_201_FD_109709 | JGI IMG/M metagenome (GOLD analysis project Ga0154020, IMG submission 109709) | Active sludge microbial communities from wastewater, Klosterneuburg, Austria - Klosneuvirus_20160825_MG | ecosystem: Engineered > WWTP > Aerobic digester > Activated sludge | place... | reverse complement strand
TACGAATTTATCATCAATGTGCATGACTACAAAGGCAAGGCGCATAAGGTGATTGGGCATGTGTCGTTGGTGAGGTAGGAATTCGGTTTTCGGTTTTCGGTTTGCAGGTCAAGGGTCAAAGGTCAAAGGTCACTTCGGCCGCGTTGACCTTTGACCTTCCGCCTTCCGCCCCCCCTACCAAACTTGGTAAACGTCCACTTTTGCGTGGTAGCGGATTTCCCCACATTCACCTCAATTGTTTTTGCGGATTCACTAACAATGATAGATTCGTCCTGTGTGGGAAGTGCTGAAATTTGAAAGATTTCGGCTTTGGAGGCCTAAATTCAGAGGTTTTGTACCATTAAACGTTAAGACCATAAAAACAACTACCTGCTTAATTCGCGTAAAAACGCTGTTTTTTTTGCTCTTTTCACTGGCCACGGCAAATCGTTCTTTAGCGAGCCATTCCATGGGGTCTGATCTTACCTATCGTTGTTTAGGTGGGAATTCGTATGAGATCACCTTGTCTTTTTACCGCGACTGTGCGGGAATTGACGCCGACCCCACTGCAGAAATTTTCTTTCAATCATCGTGTTTCCCGGCAAGTTCATTTACAATTAGTCAGATTCCCGGTACGGGTCAGGAAATCAGTCCGGCTTGTCCTAACAATACTACCACTTGTAATGGTGGAACATTTACAGGAATTCAGGAATACATTTATCGAGGTGTGATCAATTTACCTGGTCCATGTGCCGACTGGCAATTCAGTTACAATTTGTGTTGCAGAAATAATGCGATCACAAACATCAATCTTCCCGGACTAACTCAAATGTACATTTATGCAAATTTGAATAATACAATAACGCCTTGCAATAACTCGCCTACATTTTCGAATAAACCGGTACCGTTTGTTTGTCGTGGACAACAATTTTGTTACAATCATGGTGCATATGATCAGGATGGTGACTCTCTGGTTTATTCTTTAATTACACCTTACGATAGTCCGGGATTGCCTGTTAATTATTCCAATCCATGGTCTGCAACAAATCCACTTTCATCATCACCGGCTGTAACTATAAATCCACTTACAGGTGATATTTGCATGACGCCAACCAGCCTCGAGATCACAGTAATGGCTGTGTTAGTAAAAGAATATAGAAATGGAGTATTGATTGGTGAAGTAGAAAGAGATATTCAGGTTACTGTTATTGATTGTAACAACATTGTTCCGACGATGACAGGAATTAACGGAACAAATAGTTTTGCTCAAACTGTATGTGCGGGTGCGCAATTTTGTTTTAATATTTCTTCAGGCGATGCAAATTCAACACAGAATACTTTCATTGATTGGGACTACTCTATTCCCGGTGCAACATTTACTACTTATCCCGGAACAAGAGAAACTGCAACTTTTTGCTGGACACCAACATCAGCACAAATAAGTTCTAATCCGTATTGTTTTACTGTTACTGTTCGAGATGATAACTGCCCATATGTTGGTATGCAGACATATTCCTATTGCATCACTGTTACCGGAGTCATCGCAAATGCCGGACCCGATCTTACTGTAGCATGTAATGCAACTACACCAATTACTGCAAGTGCAACCGGGGGAAGCGGAGCATATTCTTATCTATGGAATACAGGTGCGAACACACAGACGATAAACGGCGGAGCAGGGACATATGTGGTCACTGCATCAGACGGAACATGCTCTGATTCAGATACAGCTTTAGTAGCTGCAGCAGTCGGTTCACCTATTGCTGCTTTCAGCACAAATGCAAATTGCTCAAGTCTTGCTGTTCAATTCAATGATCAATCAACTATTACCGGAGGAACAATAGCAAATTATGCATGGAATTTTGGCGACGGAAATACAAGCACACTTCAAAGTCCATCACATGCTTATGGAGCAACCGGAAATTATCAAGTCCAATTGATAGTTACATCAGCATCCGGATGTATAGATACACTCACTCAAACTTTACACCTCAGCTTAAATGTTCCCGATGCACTTTTTACATTACAAAATGGATGCATTGGTTCACAGATAAATTTTACAAATCAGTCAACATCACCAACAACAATTAATTCTTGGATGTGGTATTTTGGTGATGGAAGTACTTCAACGGTTTCTAATCCTGCTCACATTTATTCAACAGCAGGCGCATTCAATACATCGTTGGTTGTGACAAATATTGATGGATGCAGAGATTCAATTGTTCATGCAGTTACAGTTTTTGGATTACCTGTTGCAAATGCAGGATTAAATGACACGATCTGCTCCGGAATGGTTGCAAACCTGACAGCTAGTGGCGGCACAAGTTATTTATGGAATCCCGGAACCTTAACGACAGTTTCAATAGCAATTAGTCCGAGTGCTTCAACAACTTACGTAGTAACAGTTACAGATAATAATGGTTGTTCATCTACAGCCTCAACAAATGTTATTGTTGCAAGCCCTCCTCAACTAAATGTTCAAGACAGAACAATTTGTCTTGGCGCAACGGCAACTTTAACAGCAAATGTATTTGGTGGTGGCGGAAATCCCGGCGGGTATTCTTACCTGTGGAATCCCGGTGGACTTACCACACAACAAATCAACGTTACTCCGGGAGTTACTACTGATTATTATGTGACTATAAGCAATACTTTTGGATGCACTGTAACTGATACTGCTACCGTAACTGTGAATGCAACAATTGCTGCTGACGCCGGACTAAATCAGCAAATTTGTCCGGGCGATTCCGCTATACTCAATGCAACAGGTGGGAGTAGTTATCAATGGGATCAGGGAGCAACATCACAACAAATTATTGTTTATCCAACTGTCACTACGATATACACAGTGACTGTAAGCTCTGGATCTAATTGCACAGGTTCAGATCAAGTTGAAGTTACCGTGCTTGCTCCACCGTTAGCAGATGCCGGAACTAATGAAAATATTTGTATTGGAGATTCTGTTGTATTGAATGCAAGTGGTGGAACAAATTATTTCTGGTCACCGGGAAATATACTTTCACAACAATTTTCCGTTGCACCGATAGCAAACACCACTTACAATGTCATTGTCACCGATGCAAACGGATGTTCAGCTTCTGATCAGGTAGATGTACTTGTAAATAATTTACCAATTGCAGATGCCGGTCTTGATCAATCGATCTGCATTGGAACGGCAACGACTTTGATTGCATCAGGTGGAGTCAGTTATCTATGGACACCAGTGAATGATACAGCACAACAACTTGTTGTATTGCCCGATTCAAACATGACATATACGCTGCTCGTAACAGATACAAACGGATGTCAGGCGACAGATCAAGTCAGCGTATTTCTTAATCCTTCGCCTACAACTGCTACTTCTTCTATTGATGCTTTTTGTTTTGGATCTTCGGATGGAAGCGCAAGTGTAATTGCATCGGGAACAAGTACGCCTCCTTATTCATATTCATGGTCACCGGTTGGCGGAACTTCAGCAACAGCAACAGGTCTGTCATCGGGAATGTATTATGTGAGCGTAACTGATTCTAATAATTGCATAAGCATCGACTCAATATTTGTTGGTCAGGCAGTAGCAATAAATTTAGCAATGGATTCTGTTGCTGCATTATGTTTCGGTTCTGCTACAGGAAGTGTTTCTGTTTTAGCCGGTGGTGGTGCTTCCTCTTTTACTTATCAGTGGTCGCCTTCGGGTGGAACATCAGATACAGCAATTGGATTGACAGCCGGAATTTATTCTGTTACTGTTACAGATGCGAATGGATGTACACAGACTGCAACAACAACAGTAACACAACCGAACCTTCTGAATTTACAAATGCAGTCAATTCCGACACTATGTAATTCTGATTCAACCGGCTCTGCAAGTGTAAATGTCAGCGGCGGAACAGCAGGCTACTCATATGAATGGTCGCCGGCCGGTGGAACAACTGCAAACGCTAATAATCTGAGAGCAGGAAATTATTCCGTGACAGTTACAGATGCTAATGGTTGTACTTCTACGAATTCAATTACTGTTAGCGAACCTTCTCCAATACAGCTAACAACAAATACAACAATGGCTGCATGTAATGTTGCCAACGGCAGCGCAACGGTAAATGTAAACGGTGGTTCACCCGGATATACTTACTTGTGGTCACCAGGAAACAGTACTTCTGTAAATCCGGGAAATTTATTTGCCGGAGTTTATTCAGTAATTGTAACAGATAATAACGGATGTACAGAAAGCGCACTCGCAAATGTTCCAAGTGGCGGCGGGCCTGTTGTCAATGCACAGCCTACACAAAATGTTAGTTGCAATGGCGGTAACAATGGCGCAGGTACCGTAAATGTTTCTTCAGGAGCAGGGCCATTCACATTCAACTGGACTCCGGGAAATTATTCCAATGCAGTCGAGACAAGTTTACCTGCAGGCCAATATTCAATTGTCGTTACCGATGTGAATGGTTGTCTGTCTATAGATTCAATAACGATAACACAACCTGCTGCATTATCAACTGTAACGAACAACACTCCTGCAACTTGCAACGGTTCAGTAAATGGCAGCGTTTCTGTTGCAGTTAGCGGCGGAACAATTCCATATTCATATTTATGGTCACCGTCAGGAGGAATCAATGCAAATGCAACGTTGCTTTCTGCAGGAAATTATTCAGTAACAATAACCGATAACAATGGTTGTGTGCAAACAGCTTCAACAGTTGTTGGACAACCTTCTCCATTAAACATTTTGCTAAATTCAATTCCGGTAGCATGCTATGGAGGAAATGATGGAAGTGCAAGTGCTATTGTTTCCGGTGGTGTAACTGGATACACCTATCAATGGTCGCCTTCCGGCGGCAATACAGATATTGCAATTAATCGCACTTCAGGAAATTACACAGTAACTGTCACCGATGCTAATGGTTGTACAAGTACATCTTCAATATTCATCGATCAGCCTGATCCGCTTTCATTGATTGCAAACTCTTCACCTGTATCATGCAATGGTGGAAATTCAGGAAGTGCGAATGTTGTTGCGAGTGGTGGAACACCATTTTATTCTTATCAATGGTCACCGACAGGTGGAACAAATGCCAATGCAACATCGTTGGCAGCAGGAAATTATTCTGTGACAGTAACCGATGTGAATGGTTGTACTTCCATTGCAGCAACAACAGTTTTACAAGCTATACCATTGACCGTATCAGTTGCAAGTGTTCCAACGATTTGCATTGGACAAACAACAAACCTTGCTGCAGATATCGCAGGTGGTGCATCACCTTATTCAGTTTTATGGAGTACAGCCGATACTTCCGCACTAATTCAAGTTTCACCGGCAACAACTACAAGTTACACTGTGAATGTTCTGGATGCGAATAATTGTCCGACAGCACCTGCAACAGTAATTGTTCCCGTTTATCCTCCACTTGGATTAGCAACAATTGGCGCACCACCAATTTGTGAAGGCGGAACAGCAAACATTCAAGCAAGTGGATCAGGAGGAAATGGCGGACCCTATACTTATTCGTGGAACGATAGTTCAATTTTCGGCGCTAGTCCTGTCGTTGCTCCTATCAATGATTCAATATTCACAGTTACTATCAGCGACGGATGTTCGCCGGAAGTAAGTCAGTCAATTCCATTAACAGTTTATCCATTACCGGAAGTTGATTTCACTCCTCATGTAATTTCAGGATGCACACCGGTAGAAGTAAATTTTCAAAATTATTTTATTCAGTCACCAGGTACTATTTACCAATGGGATCTTGATGACAATTCGCTTAGCAATGATCCCGCTCCAATTCACACTTACATAACACCGGGAGAATACGATGTAACGTTAATGATCATTTCTCCTGAAGGATGCACTGCAAGTCAAACTGTAAATAATGCAGTAACTGTTTTTGGTTTCCCTGTTGCTGATTTTTTACAAAGTGCAGACCAGGTTTCCATTTTTCAACCGGTTGTAACTTTTACCGATAACAGTACAGACGCTATTACATGGGACTGGAACTTCGGTGATGGAAGTTCTGTCGTTGACATTACACAACCAATACATGAATACAGTGATAGCGGAACTTATCAGGTACGACTTATCGTGATGAATAATGGTGGTTGCATTGATACTTCATATGGAACAATAAGAGTAGAACCTGAATTTACGCTCTATGTACCAAATGCTTTTACTCCGAATGGCGATGGCGTGAACGATTATTTTTTCGGAACAGGAGTTGGCTTTGTCGATTATGAAATGTGGATCATGGATCGCTGGGGAAAAGAAATTTTCCATTCCACAGAACAATCACGTCACTGGGACGGTTCATTCTACGGCAACGATACTTTCTGCCAGAATGATGTCTACGAATTTATCATCAACGTTCAGGACTACAAAGGCAAAGCGCATAAGGTGATTGGGCATGTGTCTCTTGTGAGGTAGGAAGTTGATTGTAGGTTTGTAGGATTGCAGGTTTGTAGGATTGCAGGTCAAGGGTCAAAGGTCAAAGGTCAGTTCGGCCGCGCTAACCTTTGACCTTTGACCCTTGACCTTTAATAATTTTTGATCTACTCCATAGACAACGCCCCACTCGGACACTTCTTCACCTGATCAATCATTTCCTGCGTCGTCGCACCATCAGGTCGGATCCAAGGTCGAACTCTGGGATCAAAAACAGAAGGCAGCCCTCTAAAACAATTGGCGCAATGAATACACAATTTTGGTTGCCATAAAATTGTGACCTCTCCGTTGGTATACCTTTTCTTGATTTCCATAGGCCTAAAATTATTAAATATCTTCCAATTAATTAATTTGTCTGTTTAATGGGTTTATTGATTTAAATGGTTTCAAATAGTTTAAAAAACACATATAAATTCCGTGGTCTTCTTGTGTTCTCGTGTTCTTGTGTTTTATTTTCTCCATGTTTCTCCCTTTTTTCCTCCATGCCCTCTGTGTTTAATTTTAAACCCATACTCTAGTTTAGGCCAAAAAATCTTACTTAACCCTTACAATCCCCCAACAAAATTCCCTTATCTTGCCCCTCTAAAATCAAAAAAAAGCAATCCCGTGAAAAAACTTTTATTCTTCATTGTATTCCTCTATTCTGTTGCCATAATGGCATCCCCATTCAACGGAAAAATCGTCCCTTTCAAACAAGCCGATGGCAGCAGCGTTGACGTCAAATTATTCGGTACTGAATATTACATGCGTGCCGAAGGACTGGATGGTTTTACGCTTATCCGCGATAATTCATCGAATAATATTGTTTATGCGAAATTATCGGATGACGGAACTGAGTTGCTTTCAACAGGAATCATTTATACTGGCACAAAAAGCAATGTAATTACTCCAGTTGTTGTTTCTCAATTTGCAAAACATCAAGACATCACATCGAAAGCTCGACTTGCAATTATAGAAAAGAACAAGCAAGCATTGAGTGGAAACGAAAAAGGAATCTTCGAACGTAATAGCAAAGGCTCAAGTGGAAGCAATCAGACTGACGGAACACCGATCAATCCGGTTTCGGGAAATATCACGGGACTATGTATCGTAGTGGATTTTTCTGATGAACCGGGAACATTGCCTATGAGTGAATTTGAAGACTTCTGTAACGATCTAACATATTCAAATTTCAGCAACAATGGGTCACTACGGACTTACTACAGTGACATATCAGGTGGACTGGTCGATTATCAAAATGTTGTTTATGGTTATTATCGTGCACCATTGACATTTGCTGATTACGATGCTATGGGTTACGCTGTTGGTGCGCAAGAAATTCTTGGATTAGCTTTGGAATGGATCGATTCATTGGGATTTGATTTCAGCACACTTTCTACTAATCCTGATAATAGCATCAAAGCGATCAACCTCATGTATACAGGCAATCCACCTGTATGGGCACAGGGCATGTGGCATCACAAAGGAAATTACAACGGCTTCTCAGCAGATGGTGTGCATTCAAACGATTACAATTGTTCACCTGCTAACAGTCCGCTTGAACTTGCTGTTGTTGCTCATGAGAATGGCCACATGATCGGTCAATGGCCTGACACCTACAAATACAATAGTTCAACAGGTCCTGACGGAATTGGTTCATTCGATCTGATGTGTTGGTATGGAAATTCATTCAACCCGACTCCACCGAATCCGCTTTTCAAAAATAACTGTGGATGGAATACTATGATCGATGTGACAAATTACAATGGCATCATCAACGATACTGCAAATTCATTGACATGTTATCGTTATAACAACATGAATGACACAAATGAATTCTACGTTCTTGAAAACAGAATGATGACTGATCGTAGTCTGTACATCGACGATGAAGGATTAACGATCTGGCACATCAATCGCAATGGCGACAATCAATCATTCGACCATGAAGTGTATCTGGTTCATGCCGGAAACGACAATCAGGATCATTCTACAGCATGTTTCAATCTGACTTTCAATAATGAATTCAGTGAAACAACAACACCGAATTCTAATTTCTACAATGGCGATCCAAGTGGATTACGCGTTTGGGATATCGGTAATGAAAGTACGATCATAGAATATAAATTAGGAACAGGTGCTCCCGGGCCTTCATTACATCTTGCTTACAATTCACTTTCGGGTGATGACAATGCAAACGGATTTCTTGAGCCGGGTGAATCTGCGAACGTTGATTTAACTTCGACTAACAATGGCCAGCTAAGTTCAGCTGCTGCAACTTTATCATGTGTAGCCATAGGAGCAAATGCTTCATTGGTAACTGTGAATACAAATCCAATCAATGTAGGAGTGATAAATGTTTCACAGCTTATCAATTCAACGTTCAACATTACTGTAGATCCAACATTGACAGCAGGTCAAAGTATAACACTTCGTTTTACGCTTTCCGACGGAACAGATTCAACGTATATTACAAAAACAATTCTGATCGGAGTAATTGATCTGATGAATGATGTCGATCTGACAACATGTTCAGCAGTCTTCCTTGATCAAGGTGGCGCATCAAATTACAGCGACAATACTGATTTCACAAAAACAATTGCACCGTTAACAAGCGGACAATTTATCACTGCAGATTTCCAATCGTTCGATGTTGAAGATGAGATAAATTGCGGATACGACTATTTACAAATTCACAATGGACCAACAGCATTTACCACATTGATAGGAACCTATTGCGGAACCAATTCACCGGGCGCAGTTACATCAACGCATTCCACAGGAACATTGACATTCGAATTTCATTCTGATGGAGGTGCTACAGCAGCAGGTTGGTTAGCAATGATCACTTGTAGCGGCCCTACAGGAATCAACAGTGCAAACCTGTTGAATACAGTAGAAATTTATCCAAATCCATCGAAAGGTCTTTTCAATATCAGATTGAACAGCAACGAAAAAGTAACTGTGACCGTTACTGATATGCTAGGAAAAATAATTGCAACAAGAGTAAACACCAACCAAAGCAATTTCGCATTAGACTTATCAGAATATTCCAACGGCACCTACTTCCTGAAATTCCAATCTGACTTAGGAACGCGAACGGAACGAATCGTAGTGAGTAGTAATTAGTAAGTGGTAAGTAGCAGTACTTTAATACTGCAACTGCGAATTTAAAATCAGTGAAAATTGATTACAAAAAATTTGATTTAATTAATATACTATAAAATTAAGTATGTAGTGCTACTTACCACTTACCAATCACTACTTACCATTTTGCTACTCACCACTTACTAATTACTACTTACTAATCAAATAAACCACCTTCCTAACGAAACAAATGAGTTCCCACGAAAGAGCCCAACACGACGAAGCAAATAACGTAACCTACCAACGTTGTCAGTATGCATATGAATATGCAAAGCCATTTATCACAGGAAAGAAAGTACTGGATGTTGGTTGTGGCAATGCATATGGAACAGCACTCATGGCAGAATTTGCCAGTGAGATCATGGGACTAGATTATGATCAGGCGACGATAGACGACAACAAGAGCAGATATTCAACGATAAAAAATCTTTCATTCAAGCGAGCAGAAATTCCGCCATTGCCATTCGAAGATAATTCATTTGATATGGTTACTGCATTTCAGTTCATCGAACACATTCATGCTCGTAAAGAATTCATGAAAGAATGTCTGCGTGTTTTGAAGCCCGGCGGAAAAGTGATGATCACAACACCGAATGTAAAAAAGTCGTTGGCAAGAAATCCATTTCATGTTCATGAATACACCTTCGACGAGATCAAAGGCGAGATCAGTTCATTGACAGGCGGCTATGCATTGCAAGGCTTGAATGGAAATACTGTTGTCAATACGTACTACGAAGAGAACGGCAAATTCGTGCGCATGATCCTGAAATGGGACATCTTCAAATTGCATCAAAAACTACCATCAGCCTGGCTTGCAAAACCTTACAATCTGATCACCAACATGATGCGTAAC
>Ga0154020_10010869_pt1 | contig 10392 bp, 7 predicted proteins | sample Klosneuvirus_201_FD_109709 | JGI IMG/M metagenome (GOLD analysis project Ga0154020, IMG submission 109709) | Active sludge microbial communities from wastewater, Klosterneuburg, Austria - Klosneuvirus_20160825_MG | ecosystem: Engineered > WWTP > Aerobic digester > Activated sludge | place... | reverse complement strand
GATTTGCGTGACTTGCCTTCTTTTTCGGAGTCCTTTCATCTGGAACACGAAGAACTGACAGACTGCGCGTAAGAGCGCATCAAAAACAAATGGTTACACGGCTAACCTAGCGCGTATGGGGCGATGCCCCATACCCCGCGAGAGGGCAAATCCCTCTTGACCCTGTGATGGGCGAAAAGATCATTGTTTTTCAAACAAACGACAGCGCCGCTTGAAGTTTCGCAAATACGGGTTTTTTTGAAATGCTGCGTAAGGAGGGCAAGCAACGATGGGGTTTGTAAAGAAAGTCTACCACATGAAGAAAACACGTTACTGTCAGATATTGGAAAAGGCGCCAGAGGAAAGGTTTGGAGAGTACTTGTTTGGAGGCCAAATCGGTAGAGAGGTGACGTACGTTATCTTGCTCATACCATTGTGGTTCAACATACACACGCACGCTCTCTTTTTTACAAGAAAAGGAGTTATTTTCGCTACATGGTCATTTCTTGGGCTGAAGGATCCAGTATTTATTGGATATGATGTGATAGAGAAAATTACTTATAGAACGAAAAAAGCTTTTATTTCAGGAACGTGTGAGCTTACCGTTTACTTTGGCGGGACGTTTTCGGAATTTGGCGGTAATCCTCATTTTATCCGATTCTTTATTGAGAACGCGCATATCATCAAGGAATGCGCTCCCCATGTGGTGATACGGGATATCTCGTAGCCCTTCGGGGTGGACGAGCGTTGGAACGTGGATAGGGCAACGAAATGGGGGTGGGGAAGCTAGGCAACAGACAACACTCCCGATTCTTCGGCGATATCACGGAGGGCATCGCGAAGGCCCAAGATCTGTTGGCGGTCGTGGCCTGCTGTGATGGCGATGCGCAGTTGTGAACGACCTCGCGGAACGACGGGGAAAAAAGCTGCCGAGACAAAATAGCCGCGTTTGATCAGCTTTTGTCCCCAGTCTATGCCTCGGGCTTCTTCGCCCACAAAGACCATCCGAATCGGTCCAAGGCGACCGTCGATCGGTCGATCGTGTTCGTTCCATGTCAAGAAAGGAACCATCACGTCGTGGTTTCGGGCATTTGGGTGGGTTGTGTGGCTTGAAGTTGCCGATACGGGCGGAGGGGTGGGTTGATGGGCTTCGCCGTACACAAAAAGGGAGATATGTTGGTCGAGTTGGGTTTGTAGGTGTCGAACTTCTCCGTTGCGGTGGAGTTCCAAGGCCGCGAGCGCACCGCCGATCAGAGAAAAGTCGAGCGGGGCGGAGAAGTTGTAGGTCTGTCCGAATTGGCGGACCAAGCGTTCGGTGCGTGTGTTGGGAAGGACGATGCCACCGCCATTGCAGCCGAACCCCTTGGCGAGCGAAAAGCACACAAAGACTTGTTCAGGGAGCGGCCCTTGGATCTGGCTGAGGACGTAGCCTTCACCTTGTTCGCCAAAGATGGAAGTTCCGTGTGCGTCGTCGATGTAGAGCGCAAAGTCGAGTTCTTGGGCCATGGCGATCAGGTCGGTGACAGGACACATCCCGCCCATGGAGTAGACGCCATCAGCCAGATAGACGGCGCATTGTCCGCAAGCATGGGCTTCTTGGACTTGGCTGCGCAGTGCGTCGAGGTCGTTGTGTGGGATGGTGCAAACTTGCGCTTCTTCGGCCAATACAGGTTTGAGGTATTGCATCGAAGCGTGGGCAAAGCGATCAAAGATCACACGCATCGGGCGCGGATGGCGATCGTCCAAGAGTACGCCACTCGCAAGCAACGGAAGAACCGACATATGCGTACTTGTGACGGATGGGAAAGTGATCGCTCGCCCACGAAACAGAGCGGAGAGGCCGTCTTCGAGGACAGCATTGGGGCCGATGGAAAAGCGCGAACGCGCACAGCAGAAATGAATCCCCCAGTCATCCAAGACCTGTTTTGCGCCAGCGATCACCGCAGGATGCAGATCCAGCCCGAGATAAGAGCAGTTGATAAACTCGGTGACAACGCGGCCATCGTCGAGGCGGACGCGCTTGTTGGCGCGATCTTGGAGTGTGACGTGCATCAGGCCGGCAGAAACGGCTTGATCGAGGATCGGCACGGCGCGCCCGACCATCGCTGCGGTATTTCGTAGCGACTTGGTGGGTTTGGGATCTTGTGCTGCGGTGTGTTGTAGCGGCGTGGCGAGTTTGTGATCTTGTGTCAAGGAACGGGCCTCCATACTTGCGGATCGACGGCGATCATCCGCACTTCACTCACATAACGACGCCCCGTCGCATCCGATAACCACGCCTCTTCGGGGCGCGGCAACATCTCGCTCAGATGCAGCGCAGCGTCTTCGGCTTGTCGGACCAGATGACAAAAGATCTCGACAGAAGGGGGGCTGTGGAAGTCTACGTAGATCGGTTTGGTTTCTTTGGGGGAGCGTGCAAAGACAAAACGCGGTATCTCGGCAGATCGGGCCCAACGATAGGCTCCTGCAAAACGGCTGCTTGGTTGTGTTTCGCGTGCAAAAGCCATCTGTGCTGCGGAGATGCGCCAGCTTTCGCGTGCGATCACCAAGCGGCCTAGCTGGATGCGCGGGCGATGGGCCCACGAAGGCAAGTAAGAAAAATGAACCGCTGCGCGTAGTTTGAGCGAGCGCTCGATGATCTGTAAGATATCGAAGCGGTGCTGTCCGTCGCGGGTTGTGGCCTCGACCCCCCGACTTGAGGGGCGAACCGAGAATGCGCCGATGGGGAGGACTTGATCGGGGCCGCGCCAACTTGCCCACGGTGCGCCCATGTCGAGGTGCAGATCGCGAGGAGCAAGCCGCGAATCATGGCAGGAACGGGCAAAGTCCACGTCAGGGATAGGAGCGATCCCGATATCGGGGATATCTTGCGCGTACAAGGCTTGAAGGGAAGCCAGATCGGGGTGTTGTGTGGTCATGGAAAGCGTACACAGTGGGTTGATCCCTGCGTGAAGTTCGCCGAGTACAAACAGCCCTTCGCCGCGTTGCAAAGCCGCGATATCAGGGGTCGCAAACATCAGATCAGGTGCATGATGCCGAGCGCAAGGCCAGCCGGGATGCGGAGCCGAAAAAGCCGCCATCACCGCTTCTTTTAACGCTGCGGGATCTCGTTCGATACGTCGCTCGTCGGTGGATTCTGAGATATCGAGGATCGCACACCAGCGCTGTTGTAAGTCATCGACGATCTCTTCGACTGCTTTGGGAAAAAAGGGATCGAGCCAGTCGCTCGCTTCTTGCCACAAACGCACCAAGGGCAGATCGCTTCCGCCCTCGGTCGCAAGAATCTGATCGCAAAGCCCCCGTAGATGCGCTTGATACGCCGTCGCGATCCGCCAAGTATACCAACGCGCACTCTGCAACATCAGCGAAAGCGGTTGGGCGATCTGTGTAAGCAGCGTATCGGAAAGTTCCCAGCTACCGTCTCTTTGGCCATCCAGATACGTCAGAGTCCGCCCTGCGTACGTTGCGCCTTGGTTGCGCGTGGCTGACTCGCCGCTTTGAGCCACAAAGCAAGCCTCCAAAGCTCCCAATGCCTCGGCCAGATCTCCCGCATCTTCGGTGGTTTTAGATACGGCATCGAAAGCCTCCAACAGCGGCGTAAGCTGTTTTTTACAAGCTGCTTGGATGATCGGATCTTGCTGACCTTCGACGACGCCCAACAGGCGGCGTTCGGGATGGGCCTCAAAGGCCATATCCAAGGACCAGATCACCCAACCTTTGCGCACTAGATCGCAAAACACTCGGTACGCTTCGTTCCAATTTCCGAAAAGGCTCGTGTTTTGGGCGACATCCGCCAAGATCGAGCGCGCTGTGTGGCGGGCATCGCAGCGCATCATCAGGGCGTATTCTTGGGGGGTGAGAGCGCGGCTCTTGTCTCGGCCTCTTGCGCCCGGGACGCCCAAGAGTCGGCCTTCGGTCAAGGCACACAGCGGATGCACACGCGGCGGGATATCCAGTAAAAAGGCCGGTGACTCGCTCCATTGGCGCGCAAACACCGCCATCGCCCACGGCTCAAAGTACACGCCTTGTCGCACCATCCGTTTGGAACCCGCCAGAACACACGTCTTCCCTGTGCTCCAAGAACCCCATCCCACGGGGCCAAAAAAACCGATGGTGTCATTTTTGGTGCAGTAGCGTTGAAGATAACGGTGGGCGATCTGCCTTGCTTGGCGAGCACGCTTGTTCTGTTCTTCCGATGCCATCGAAGGGATCAACCCAAGCCCGTGGATCGCCGCCTCTCGATTTTGCCACAGCACCGCACGCATGAGATCGCCTTGCGCAAGCAGCGATTGAAGTTCGCCATGTTCTCGATGCAGTCCTTCCACAAAAGCTGCTTCCCAAGCAGCACGCGCTTTTTCCCAAGCCTCTTCGGCCTCACGCACCGCTTGCGATGCCTCGATCAACGATGGAGCAGGGGGGATGGTGTCGTTGTGTGGCATAGAAGGCGGATGGATGGGCGTTTGTGTATGTGTTTGTGAAGAGGGCGGATGGATGGGCGTTTGTGCGTGGATTTGTGAAGAGGGCGGATGGATGGGCGTTTGTGCATCGTTGTGTGAAAAAGTCGAAAGCTTGTCGATGAGGCGGTGCGCGTGTTTGATGTGTTTGCGTGTGGCGTTGCGCTCGTCGGGGGTTTTGTTTTGTGACCCTGTAGCGATCAGTGCGAGGCAGGTTTGGCGGAGTTCGGCTTCTTTGGTGAGGTAATGCTCCAATGCTGCGAGGAGCTTGGGATCTGCAAATTGGAGGACTTGATCCAGCGGAAACCCAGCCCCCCGCAACGCAAAGGGTCGCCAACACGCCCATCCGTCGGCCAGTTTGATCGTGGTTTGATTCGTTGCGGATGTTTCGATCGGGGGGGATGGGTTTGGGGGAGAGCTTGCTTGTGGGGAGGGTTTAGGTGCCGAAGACATTGGTTAGCCCCATATTTTCGGGTGGGGGTGACATCACCAAGCCTTCGGCTTCGGGCGCATAACGTGCGATTGCGCCTGCATAACGCCCTTCTACCAAAAACGGCGACAACTCGACGCGCACAGGCACCCACTCGATATGCTCTCCATCAAAGCACATCGGCATGATCGTTTGGGGCATTGGCTGGTAGCGTTGTAAGACGTAGGCTTTGCTTTCGAGGGCTTGGGCCAATACGCGATTCCACAGCCGCCCTGCGGTGGAGATGCCGACATGGGTGTCTTTGCCATCAAAGGCCCGTTTTAAGACGTATTGGTCTTTGTTCAGGCGGTATTCTGCGGCCCCTTCGCTGCTGGGGTAGGTTGTCCAAGGGATCTCCACGCGGAAGTTTTCTTCTGCGCAGATCGGCCATCCGCCAAGAGTATTCATCAGCGGCAAGGTGCCTTTGTCGATGCACAAGGAGGCCAAGGGCTTGATCAACGGAGCATCGCCGATCTTGGCGCTTGTCAGGTGGGCGAGTGCATCTTCAAATAACCAAGGTTCGTCCATAAATGACGTTCCGATGGTGAATTGCAACACCAGATCGACGCGCTGTCCGTCTTCCTTGAGGTGGGTGTGGCCGGATTCATCGATGGAAAAGCCATCTTCGTACACCACGCGTGTGTCGATGCCTTGTTCGGCCAAGATCTGCTGCGCGAGATAAAGCTGTTGGATCACGCGCTCTTCCCATGTTTGGATGACTTGGTGTTCCCAGTGGTGGCAAAACAAAGCGACAAAGTAGCGTTGTTTCCCCGCAGGTAGGCGAGAACGGAGCATCTCGATCAGGCGTTGGAAGGGTCGATCCAGTCCTGTGGAGGGCCATCCGATTTCCCGAAATACGGTCGAGCCTTGGAAATAATCAAATAAGATCTCGGTGTAGGCGTTGCTGATCAGCGAACCATTGCCGAAGTTGGGTTCGATCAGCGCGTAGCGATCGGAGAACAAGAAGCCATCGGGGCGAAGTACCGAGAAGAAGGCTTCTTTGGACAGGCTTTCTCGGAAGTTGAGGTGCTGAAATAGGGCGGGGGGGATGGGGAGGTGTTCGGCCAACCATGCGCTGTCTTCGAGATGATCGAGCAATGCGATCCGCAGGCGTTCAAAGCCTTCGATCAAAGAGCGCCCAATCTCTTCGAGGAGACGGCGTGGCAAAAACAAGGGGCGAAGCGGAAAGCCCGCGCCTTTGATGGTGGTGATCCCCCGTGCTGCGTAGCGTTCCATCAGGGCGGCGGCTTCTTCTAACATCGTTTTGCCATGCTTGCGCAAGGCGCGGTCGTAGGCTTCGACGTGCGCTTGATCTTCGGGGAGCTGCTCGATCTTCATTCCTATTAGTCTTTGTTTTTCGAGGGAGGAAGGGGCGAAGAAGCATCTTCGGGGCGTTTTTGTGCTGCGGTGTGTTGGAAGAGCAGCCCTGCGACGGAGACGCCAACGCGCCCTTTGGGCGGATGTGCGGGGGCGGGAGCTTGGATGGTTTGAGGTTCCATTCCGAGCAGTTTGGCGGCAGCATCGCTGAGTTCTTGGGTGCTTCCTTCGGCAAACAGTTCGCGCACGAGTTCTTGGAAGCCCCGTTTGAGGGCAGGATCGACACCTGCTTTGGCATAGTAGGCATCGACCGCTTCGTTGAGTTGCGCGCCGTCAAAGCCTTCTGGCAGTCCAAGCCCTCCGACAAACTCGTCCATCAACCGTTGGATCGGGGGCGTCCATGCTTGTGGTCCCCACTCCATCGCGATCTGCATCGCCAACAGCGGCAAAAAATGGCGGACGGCTTCGTCTTCGTAGAAGTACGTCCCATCTTCGTTTTGACGCTCAAAAAAAGCCAACAATCGGCTTGTGTTTTTGGGTTGATCCATGATGAGGCGTTCCTTTCCGATCCATCCGCCCAAAGGCAAGACGATTTGGAGCGATCCGTCAGGGGCAAAGCTATTCCAAGAGGCCGATGCCAACTTGTGCGCCAGCGGTGGATTGGCTCAATTGAGCGACGGCTCCGGCCAGACCTTGGCCGAAGACTTGGCCGACTTGTGCGCTCGAAGCCCCTGTTTGTTGTTGGAGGGTGTTGGAGAATTGCTGTGCAAGAGAGGGGTTGGTTTTGATCTGTTGGAGGGCGGAGCCGATCTGCTGGCTGTTGCTTTGTTTGATTTGTTGAGCGCCGACTTGTTGGACTTTGGGGGCATTTTGGGTACTGATACGATTTGGCATGGTTGGTTTCCTTTGAGTGGTATGGAAGGTCGCAAGCGGGCGCTCTGTGAACAGGCGCTCGCCTGTTTTGCGAGGTGTACTAGCCGACAAACGATAGATCACGCTTCGTAAAAGAAAAAGGGGGCAGCCTACATATACGATATCCGAGAGGTGTGTACACAAAGGATCGTACGTAGACGCCCTATTATTGGGCAGCCACAGGGGGCTGCCCCTACGTAGGCCGATCATACCTCGGGTTGATGTATCATCGGTGCTTTTGGATCCAAAGTTGCCTTGTGCTCTCCACCCCACTTCCACCACTTCGTCAAAGGTCTGAACCATCGAGAGGGCGGGACTTTTGCGGTGGACAAAACCCGTGTTCGCGCCCCTTCAAGCGGAGCCGTTGTAGGTTTGGAAAACGTCTGTTTGTCCCGCCAATACGGGGTCAAGGGAGCCACGCTCCCTTGCGGGGCGTGGGGTGGAACCCCACAAAAACCATTCGAATTGTGTAAGTCCTACCTGACTTATTTTTTGATGAGGAAGACGGGTGTGATGGGGTTTACGGGGATGGTGAGGTTGCCACCAGAGACGGTGATTTGCCCGCCAGCGAGGGCGTTTTCAAAGACGGTGCCATCGGAGACGCCGAGAGCGCTTGCGGAAAGGGTGACGGTGCGTTGTCCGCCGCGATTGAGGATGATCACGGCGGGGCCGCCTTGTCCTGTACGCAAAAAGACAAGGTGGTCGCTGCTGGCTTGGAGGGTGGAACCGAGCGCGCCGCGACGCAAGGCTTCGTATTGTTGGCGCGCTTTTCCGATCTTTTGCATCATGGCGAGGGTGTTTTTCTCGAAGGCGCTTAATTGGCTGTCAAAGCGCATCATGCGGCGGTTATCGGGATCGCCTGCACCCGGGAGTCCGAATTCATCGCCGTAATAGACCAAGGGGATGCCGGGCAGAGCGAAGATATAAGCGAAGGCCAGCAAGAGTTTTTTGTAAGCGTCTTCGGAGGTGGGGGCGGTGGGCGGGCCGTTCCATGATTGGGCGCGGTTGCTGATTACGTCCCAGATGCCGCAACGGATCTGTCCACCAGCCATGCTAACAAATCGGGCGATGTCGTGGTTTCCGATGAAGGTGGACATTAGTGCATCGCTGCCGTAGGACGCCATGATCCCGCGTGCGGCTTGGTCGAAGGAATCGAGGCCGATCTCGTTGCGAGCAAAGGCTTTGAGGATCTGGAGATTGAGCGGGAAGTCGAATTGCCCGTGGACTTGGTCGTTTGCGATGTACTTTTTGATCAAGCCCGTGTCGCCTGTAAAGGTTTCGCCCACCATATAAAAGTCGACGCCTGTGCTTTCGAATTCTTTGGCGGTGCGTTGGCGGAGTTGGCGGATAAAGCCTTGTTCGATGTGTTTGAGTGCGTCGACCCGCAAGCCATCGGCCCCTGTTTTTTTGACCCAGTCGACGACGTGATCGAGCATGATCTTGGAGATGGCGGCGTTGTTGTAGTTGATATCGGGGAGATAGTCGACGAACCAACAGGTGACGGGTTTGTTGTCCCATCCGACGTTGTCGCAGATCTCGGCGGGTGTGTTGAAGTAGCCGCTGTTGGCGTGTTGTTTGTAGATCGGGGACTCTTTGTGCAAATGGTTGACGGTAAAGTCGAGCAAGATGCGGATGCCGCGCTTGTGGGCTTTGACGACGAGGTCTTGGAGATCTTGGAGCGTGCCAAAGTGTTCTTCGACTTTGTTGGTGTCGACGGGCCAATATCCGTGATAGCCGCTGTAGCGGGTTTGAATCCATTGGATGTTGGGATCTTTAGAATTCATATTGCACCAGTGGCTTCCCGGGCGTGCGCCGGGTTCGGCGTAATCGGGGTTATCGATCGGCCACGTGATCCAGAGTGCGTTGATGCCCAGAGCATCGAAGTATCCGCTATCGATCTTTTGGCTGAGTCCTTTGAAGTCGCCGCCCATGTAGTTCAACAGGTCGGGTGTGTCGGCGAAAGGCTTGTTGTTGGCTGGATCGCCATCAAGGAAGCGATCGATCATCGCGAAGTAAAGGGAGACATCGCGCCAGTCGGTCGAGAAGCCCACATAGATCTTGAGTAATTTGACGGCGGAACGTTGGCCGTTTTGGTCTTCGACTTCGACACGCAGATCGTGGATGCCTTTGGCAAGACCTTTGAGATCGACTTTGATCGTATTGCCCGAGTGGGTGACACTGCCCGCAGGGACGGCTTGGTGATCGAGGGTGGCGATGACTTTGGAGACGCCCGATCCCGATGCGCCCGACTTAAAGAGCAGATCAGCGGTAAAGTCGCTGTTGGTGGTTTTGTGGGAGGTGACTTCGACGGTGGGATCGGTACAAGGAGCGATCTCGATGATGCTATTTTGTCCGCCAAATCCGTCTGGTGCGGTGCGTGGGTTGTCAGGATCGGGGATCCATTTCCCATCGACGACGAACTTGTATTGGTGCGTACCTTCGGGGAGTTTTTGTGTCACTTCCCAAAGTGAGCCTTGGGTGTTGACCATCGCATACGCGCCCTTGGCGACGCTATCGGCCCAACTGTTAAAACTGCCCGCCACAAAGACGGTGACGGGGGTCTGGCCTTTGGCATCATAACGAAAGGTCGTCACACCGCATCCTGTCGGTTGTGTGGGCTGATCCGCTGTTTGCTCGGGAGGGTTGGCTTCGGAGTTCTGTTCGGGGGTGGGTTCCGTTGAACCGTCGGGCGTTGTTTCGGTCGAGCCATCGGGCGAATGGGGTTCGTTGGTTTCGGGGCGGCCCTCTTCGGTCTTTTCGGTGGTCGTGGTCTCTGTTGGGGCAGGTTCGTTGCTTGATTCCGTTGGTGTGTTCTCGCCCGTCCCTTCGTTGTTTTGTGTCCCCTCTTGTTTGGTTTCTTGGGTGTTCTCTTGGGCCGACTCCGACGGGGCCAACGTGTCGCACGCCCACATCGACACTACGCACCACAACACCAACACGCACCACGCCGCCCCTCGTCGAATCCACCGTTGCTTTTGTCTCTCGAACATACGCCCTCCGAAAAAATCACAAACAAAAACAAATACATCGACAATGTTTGCCAACGTACCTTCAAAACGCGGCACACTATAACGATTCCTTCCCAACAAAGCAATCCTGTTTTTTCCTGCCAAATCCTTGATCTTTCAAGTTGAATTCTGAATCCTGATTCACTCCGAGGGCAGCTACGTGGTTCAGTGGTCTTTGTGGGGCGTTTCTTTTGAGGGGGCTTGTGCCGTGTTGTGGAGCGTTTCTTTTGAGGGGGCTTGTGCCGTGTTGTGG
>Ga0154020_10010868_pt1 | contig 10392 bp, 7 predicted proteins | sample Klosneuvirus_201_FD_109709 | JGI IMG/M metagenome (GOLD analysis project Ga0154020, IMG submission 109709) | Active sludge microbial communities from wastewater, Klosterneuburg, Austria - Klosneuvirus_20160825_MG | ecosystem: Engineered > WWTP > Aerobic digester > Activated sludge | place... | reverse complement strand
CGTTGGTGATGTGCGCAAGAATTTCGAAGGTGTTACCGGTTGTTATTTGACTACTTTCGAGGTGAATGACGTAACGGAAAAATTGACCAATGCCTTGAACGTGTCAGCTTCTAACGGCAGAGAATGTATTACAAATCTGGATAGCAAACTTGTAGCCAAAAATATTATTGAAACGTATCAGGCGATTCTGAAATAAATGTGCGGTATAGCAGGCATAGTGAATTTTAATGGCGCAACGGTTAGCGAAAGTCGTTTAACGCCGATGTTGGCTGCAATGAAGCACCGCGGTCCTGATGATGAAGGTGTTTTTGTTGATGCAAATGTTGGCCTCGCATTTGTCCGCTTAAGTATTTTGGATCTCTCAAAGCAAGGGCACCAACCCATGCATTCTAAAGACGGACGATATGTGATCGCCTTCAATGGTGAGATCTATAATTATATTGAATTGCGGGAAGAGCTAAAAAAAGAAGGGGTTGTTTTTTCATCTAATTCAGACACAGAGGTTCTATTGAATGCTTATATTAAATGGGGAGAAAGTTGTCAGCATAAATTAAATGGGATGTGGGCTTTTGCGGTCTATGATAAAGAAACAAAACAATTATTCTTTAGTAGAGATCGTTTTGGTATTAAGCCATTTTATTACATTAAAACCGATACGTTTTTTGCTTTTGCTTCAGAGATACCGGTGTTATTGAATGTGCTGTCAGCTAAACCAAACGCCAATAACAAGGCTATTTTTGATTACCTGGTTTATAATCGCACGGACCAAACCGAAGACACATTTTTTTCCGAGATAAAAAAATTACAACATGGTTACCAGATCCAAATAGCAGAGAAAAATTTTAAAGTAAGCAAATGGTATGATCTAACTACTGAAGTAGAGAAAAATTCAGGCTTTAGCAGTGCAGAGGAGTATAGGAAATTGCTGACCTCCTCCGTTAACTTATGTTTAAGAAGTGATGTGCCTGTTGGTGTTTGTTTAAGTGGTGGTCTCGATTCTTCGGCTATCACTTCTATAATCTCTAAAGAGCTTAAGCTTCCTGAGATCCATACATTTTCGGCTGTGTACGATAAAGGTCAAAAGGGAAACGAGAGTGCATTTATCGATGAATATAGAGGTGAGCTAAAGAACATGTTCAATACTTCACCTGACGCAAATACATTATTAGAGGATCTAGATAAATTGGTTGCAACTCATCCCGAACCTATTCCCAGCACTTCGCCCTATGCGCAGTTTAAAGTAATGGAGTTAGCGCACAAGCATGTGAAAGTTACGCTCGACGGTCAGGGTGCCGATGAGCAATTGGCAGGTTACCATGAGTTCTTTGGTTATTACTATAAGGAATTATTTAAAAATTTCCGAATTGTGAGGTTCTTTACGGAGATTGTTGCCTATCTAAAAATTCACAAGAGCATATACGGCATCGTAACTTTTTTTTATTTCCTTCTGCCAAAAAATATCAAGACCCGGATCAGATTAAAGAAGAATGGCTATTTGCAACCCGATTTTTTAAAGCATGGCTACAGCAATGATGTTATTTCGGGTAAACTATATGGTTCACCGGACCTGAAACAAGCTTTAATTAATCATTTCGAATTTAAATTAGAACATTTATTGAAGTGGGAAGATTGTAATTCTATGCATTTTTCTATTGAGGCCCGTGTGCCTTTTCTTGATCATCGTTTAGTTGAAAAGACCATAGCCAGTGAGAATGCCTGGAAAATAAGGAAGGGTATCACCAAGTACATTTTAAGGGAGGCCATGACAGGTCTGCTTCCTGAAAAAATAAGAATGAGAATGGATAAGATAGGATTCGAAACCCCGCAAGACGAATGGTTCAGGCAGAACCAATGGCAGGAATTCGTTAAAGGTATTCTTAATAGTTCATCGTTTAGGTCGCGCGGCATTATTGATCCGGAGGTTGCTATAAAGCAATTCGAAAAACACCAACGCGGAGAAGCTAATATTTCAAAGGAGATCTGGAAATGGGTGCATTTGGAATTGTGGTTTCGTAAATATATTGATGCATAAATGAATCCGAAAATGAAATTCCTTTTCTTTTTTGTGCATCCTTCTAAGTTTCATGTTTTCAGAAACACCATTAATACTCTCAAGGAAAATGGCCATAAGGTTGATATCGTTATTACAAGTAAGGATGTTTTAGAAGACCTTGTAAAGAGTGAAGGTTGGGAGTATACAAATATTTTTCCTGAAGGGAGAAAAATGAAAAATGTGTCGCCTTATATTAGTTCAGTAATTAATTTGGTAAGAACAATTTTCAGGTTATGGAAGTACACGAAAGGGAAGAAATACGATCTGTTTATTACGGATGATCTTTTGGTTTATGTGGGCAAGTTGAAGGGAATTCCCTCTGTTGTTTTTACTGATGATGATTTGGCGATTGTGAAGCAATTTTCTGTTATTTTGGCTTTTTGTGATTACTGTTTAGCTCCGGTAGTAACGGATCTGGGCAAGTATAATGCACGAAAAATCGGATTTGATAGTTACAAGGAACTCGCTTATATCCACCCTAATCAGTTTACGCCTGATGTGAGAATGATCAACAAGTATAAAGGTGATAACGATAAATATTTTATTGTTCGGTTGGTTTCTCTTAAGTCATATCACGATGTTGGTAAATCAGGAATTGATCATTCAAAAGCGAAACGCTTAATTGGCTTGCTTGAAAAATACGGCAAGGTTTATATCAGTGCCGAAAGAGAGCTTGAAAGCGAATTAGAAAAGTACAGAATTCAGATCCCGCCGCGCGATTTCAAACATATTTTATCAGGCGCTTATTTATATGTTGGTGACAGTCAAACCATGTCATCAGAAGCGGCGGTTATGGGAGTGCCTTCATTTCGGATAAATGATTTTGTTGGTAAAATCAGTGTTATGGAGGAGAAGGATATTAAGTACGAGTTGTCAAAGAGTTTCCGTACTGATCAATTCGATGAGTTGCTTCAAAGTATAGAAGGCTGTTTGAAAAATGACGGATTCAAAGAAAAAATGGAAGAACGCCGTATTAGAATGTTAAGTGAAAAGATTGACCTGACGAAATTCATGATCTGGTTTTTTGAGGGATTCCCAAAAAGCGCGGAGCTAATGAGGAAAGATCCGGGTTATCAATATAAATTCAGATAGTATATGTGTGGAATTTTTGGAATAATTACAAAAGCAAACAGTTCTTATAGTAAAAGTTTGACAAACGCTTTGTTGAAAGATCTGGCGCTTATGTCGGAACGCCGCGGTAAGGACTCTTCAGGCTTGTGCTTAAATAATAAGGTAAAGGATATAATTGATGTTATAAAGGGCCCGGTTACCACATCGAAATTATTCAGCTCTAAAGTGACACAAGCCATATTACAAAATGGTTTTGAACCAACAAATCTTCAACAAGGTATATGTGTTTTCGGGCATGCCAGATTAGTAACCAATGGTACTCAATTGAATGATGATAACAATCAGCCCATAGTAAAAGACGGAGTAATTACGGTGCATAATGGTATAGTTACCAATGATCGTGAATTGTGGGAAAAGCATAAAGCATTAAAGCGTGAGTACGAAATTGATACCGAAGTTTTGTTGGCGATCATCAATGAGAAAATTAAGGGAGGTTTGAGTATAGAGGAATCTGTATTGCAGGCTGTTGATGAAATAGAAGGTACAGCAACATTAGCTCTGCTATTTAGTACTTACGGTAAATTTATTTTGACCACCAATAACGGTTCGCTGTATTATTTAACGAATGGAAACGATGTGCTTTTGTTTGCGTCGGAAAGAAATACCTTAAATAAGGTGGCCGAAAAGAATGAGCTGGTAAAAAAATTCGGGAAGATCAGCATCAAGCAGGTACAACCAAATGCGGGTCTAGCGGTTAACCTGAATGAATTTGAAATGCAAGAATTTAAAAAAGACGTTCCTTGCATAAGTAGTGTAGTTCTTGCGAAGAAGCCGGAAATAAAGCAAAACTATATTACAATTAAGGGGCATCAAATCAATGTGGTATTAGACATTAACCAAATTAGAATTAATGAGAGTACACGTAAGGAACGTGACCTATTGATCTATCCGATCGATAAGATCAGAAAGCTAAAGCGCTGCAAAAAATGCGTATTGCCTGAAACATTTCCTTTTTTAAGTTTTGATAGCGCAGGTGTATGTAATTATTGTAACAGTTATAGACTTAAAAATCAACCAAAGCCTGAGAGCGAGTTATTCCAATTGGTGGATGAATATAGGAGCAAAGATGGTTCACCCGATTGTATCATTCCATTAAGTGGGGGTAGAGATAGTACTTACGTGCTTCATTATGCGAAGAAAGTATTAGGTTTAAATCCGATCACGCTTACTTACGATTGGGGAATGGTAACAGATCTGGCACGAAGGAATATTGCAAGGATCTGTGGTAAGTTAGGTGTAGAAAATATTATTGTAGCGGCTGATATTCATTGGAAGCGGGAAAATATAAACAAGAATGTAAAAGCCTGGCTTAATAAGCCTGAATTAGGAATGATCCCTTTATTTATGTCGGGAGATAAGTATTTTTATTATTACGCCAATAAAATTAAAGAGGAGAATAATATTAAGTTGAACATACTTGGCATTAATGATCTTGAGAATACTGATTTTAAAGTTGGCTTTGCCGGTATTGCACCGCGTTTCGATAAAGACCGGATCTATTCAATGACCTTACAGGATAAGTTAAAGTTGTTTAAGTATGTAGGAGGGAATTTTATTACTAACCCTGGTTATTTGAACCAGTCACTCTTAGATTCTTTTGGTTCTATTATATCCAGGTACTTTACGCATAAACGCGATTATTACCATTTGTTTGATTATTTGAAATGGGATGAAAAGGAAGTAGAGGAAACAATAATTAAGGAGTACAATTGGGAAAAAGCAATTGATACAAAGTCTACTTGGCGTATTGGTGATGGCACTGCCAGTTTTTACAACTATATTTATACACTTGTTGCCGGATTTAGTGAGAATGATACCTTTAGAAGTAACCAGATCCGCGAAGGAATGATAACACGGGAAGAAGCATTAAACTTGGTTTATGAAGAGAATAACCCGAGATTTAATTCGATCAAGTGGTATTTGGAAATTTTAAATTTGAATTATAGTGAAGTCATTTCAAAAATAAACACCATAAAACCGATCTATTAAATGCGCGTACTTATTATTACTCAAAATGAGCCTTTTTATATCCCCAAAATGATCCGGCATATATTGTCTCATCAGAACAATGATTTTAAAGTTGTTGGTTACACTGTGTTAAAGCCGCACCGAAAAAACAAGAGCATGAAGGATTGGTTTATGGAGAGGGCTAAAATCTATTCTCTGCTGGAATTGTTTTATGTATTGTCATGCGCGGCCTTTGTGAAATTTTGTAGCCTCCTCAAGTTACCTTACTATTCAAATAAAGATATTTTTTCAAGATATGGGGTGCAACCGTTCAATAGCGACGATATTAATTCAGACGAATACTTGCGTAAAATTAAAGCGAATAATATTGACATAATTGTTTCAATTTCGTGTCCTCAACTGTTTAAGGAGAGGATCTTGAAAGCACCGAATCTAGTTTGTTTAAATGCGCATGGTACATTATTACCAAAGCACCGCGGCGTTTTTGGTACATGGTGGACATTAAACAACGAGGATAAAGAAGCGGGTGGCACAATTCACACCATGGAGTTAAAGCTAGATGCCGGGGAGATCGTTTGGCAAAAAGCATTTCCGGTAACTTCATCCGATACTCAGTTTAGTTTAGCTTATAAGACCAAAAAAGACATGGCTTATGGTTTGGTAGAGACAATGAAAAAATACAAAGCAGGAGCAGTTAAAAATTTGCCTGCCGTTTTTGAGAGTAGTTATCACAGGGCACCTACAAAAGAGATGGGTATAGAATTTCATAAAAGAGGGAAGCGAGTAATAATGTTAAAAGATATTCCTGATATGCTTTCAATTCGTTATAAGGACTAATGGATTTCACAGTTTCTATTTATAACGATCTAGTTAAAGCGCTTATTGAAGCGAAGTATACGATGCAAACCTATGCGCAATTCGTTGAGCATCCTGTAAACAGAAGTATAATACTTCGCCACGATGTTGATAAGCGCAAAAAAAATTCACTTAATTTCGCAAGCATCCAACACCAATTAGGAGTTAAGGGTACGTATTACTTCCGGGTTGTTCCTGAAAGTTACGATGAAAAAGTGATAAGGGAGATCAGTGAAATGGGCCATGAAATAGGCTACCATTACGAAACGATGGATACTTGTAAAGGAGATGTTGATGGTGCGTACAATGAATTTTGCAGAAACCTTGAGAGATTCAGAAAACTAGTAAATGTAACCACCATTTGTATGCACGGTAGCCCTTTGTCTAAATTTGATAACAGGGAAATTTGGAAAAAGTATAATTACAAACAATTAGGCTTGATAGCGGAACCTTATTTTGATTTGGATTTCAACCGCGTGTTTTACCTTACCGACACCGGCCGAAAGTGGGACGGCGATAAGGTGAGTGTAAGGGATAAAGTAATGGAAGGAAGGGTGATTGATAATGAAGCGTTCTTAAAGTCTAGATTCCACACAACACAGGATATTATTTCGGCTATTAAGGGATCAAAATTCCCTGATCAAGTAATGATGACATTCCATCCTCAACGATGGACAGATAACAAAGCGGAATGGTGCGAAGAATTAATCGTTCAGAATGTCAAGAACATTGCGAAAGCAGTTCTGGTAAAACAAAACAACAAGATTAGTATAGCGAAATGATTGGCGTGGAGCAGGAAAAGTCCATTCGTGACAAACGAAATATAGTGAAAGAATTAATTGTAGATAAAGCAGGCCAAAAGGCTTATGAGTTCTTTAGCAGGTTTGTGAATGTAGAGGCTAAAACCACATTGGTGGTGTCGACCACCAATGAATTCAATATTTTAAATAATCAAACTGAATTTAACTGCGTCATCAATCTGAGTAAAGTAAACAACATACGTTACATCAATAAATTTTTTGAAAAGGTAAATGGCAAGTTGCATCCGTCTGATGTTTTTATTTGTTGTTTTGAGACCATCGTCGCTCGGAAAGAACGACACCATATGGGGAAAATACCATTTATCAGGAGTATTTATTTCGTTTTTGAATTTATTTTCTTGCGCATGTTCCCTAAAATGTGGGGTTTCAAGAAAATATATTTTTTAGTAACGCGGGGGAGAAATAGGTTGCTATCGAAGGCAGAAGTGTTAGGGCGTTTGGTGAGTTGCGGTTATGAAATTGTTGGTTACGAAAGCGTGAATGGTTTAATGTATGTGGTCACTAAAAAAGTGAAGGAGCCCGAATTTAATATGCACGTAAGCTATGGACCCTTGTTTAAAATGAAGCGGATGGGGAAAAATGGAAAGATAATTGGGGTATATAAATTCAGAACCATGCACCCATACGCCGAATACTTACAAGATTACGTACTAAAGTTAAATGGCTACGCAGAAAGTGGCAAGCCTGCGGACGATTTTCGTTTAACCCCTTGGGGCCGTTTTTTAAGGCGTTATTGGTTGGATGAATTGCCACAATTGATCAATGTATGCAAAGGTGAAATGAAATTGGTAGGGGTAAGGCCAATTAGTCAACGCTATTTTCAGGATATTCCTACAGATCTGCAAGAACTAAGATTAACTCAAAAACCGGGATGTATTCCGCCTTATGTTTCATTAGACCGAAAGGGATCAGTAGAGGATGTATTACAAGCAGAGCGCGAATATTTAAAGGAGAAGGCAATGCGGCCATTATTCACTGATACACGTTTTTTCTTCAGAGCGATCTTTAATATTTTGTTCAAACGGAAAAGAAGCGCGTAGAATTATTGAACTCATTAATACCCAAAATAATCCGAGAAAATAGCATTAAATAACCTATCTTTAAACTCAAATTACAATGCAAAAAGTAATCATGCACTTTAAAAAAATCACACTTGTTTTTATAGCTACACTATGTTTAGTTTCTTGCACCTCCAAAAAGAAGCTGGTTTATTTTCAAGGAAGCCTTGGAAGCTCTGAAACCAATAAGAACTATACGCCTTTGTTGCGTACGGATGATTTACTTTCAATATCCGTGATCTCATTGGAGCTTGAAACTGTTACCCCGTTCAATTTACCTGCATCAAATTATAACGGTAACTATGGCGGGTATGCAATGGGAGCTCCGCCACCTCCGGGTTATTTGATCGATGCAGATGGTAACATTGATTTTCCGGTATTGGGAAAAATAAAATTAGCAGGACTTACACGTTCAGCCGCTATTGAAGTAATAAAGGAAAAATTGAAACCGTATTTGAACAATGCAACTGTTTTGATGCGCATATTGAATTATAAAGTAACGGTACTTGGTGAAGTGAAAAATCCCGGCACCTTTACCATCCCGAATGAGCGCATTACATTGCCGGAAGCTTTGGGTATTGCCGGCGATCTAAATATAACTGCTGTGCGGAAAAATGTTTTGGTAATACGAGATGTGGATGGTAAGAAAACTGAGTTCAGGGTTGATCTAACATCTAAGGATCTGTTTAATTCACCTGTGTATTATTTAAATCAAAACGACGTGGTGTATGTGGAGCCAAACAGAGCAAAGATCAATTCATCGGTGATCAATCCGGCTAATGCGGGTATAGTCATCTCGGCGGTATCCTTAATAATAACAGTACTAGCCTTAATCACACGATAAACTATGGAATTAGAGCATTACGATTCAGCAAAAGAAGAAACAAACGAGGGTGAGTTAAAGAGTATCTTACTTCAGTATGTTTATTATTGGAAGTGGTTTATTTTAAGTGTTTTTATTAGTATTGGCGGCGGTTTTGTGTATTTACGTTACCAAACACCATTGTACGAAGCAAACGCGAGCATTTTGATCAAGGACGATAAACGCGGTGAAATGATGTCGGAGTTATCGGCATTTGAAGACCTTGGGATATTAAAGAACAACAAGAATATTGATAATGAAATAGAGATCTTGCGGTCACGATCATTGATCACCAAGGTGGTCGAAGAGTTGAATCTTAATGTGACCTATTTTTCTTATGGTCGACCAATTGAACACGAGCGTTTTTCTAATTCACCGTTCCTAGCGAATTATATTGTAAAGGATTCTTCGCAGGCCATAAGCGGTAACTGGATCATTGTAGCTACTTCAAAAGAGAAGTTTGTATTAAAGAATGGCGACAACGAAGAAGTAATGGGGAATTATAATTTTGGTGAAGGCATAGATGTGCCATTTGGTAAAATTATTTTTACAACAACCAATTTTCTTAAAGATGATTATCTGAATAACGATTTCAGGATAGTTATTACCCCTATTGATCTTGTTGTAGATAATTACATTGGCGCCATTAAGGTGAGCCCGGTCAATAAGAACTCTAACGCCATCACTATTAGTTTAAGAGACGCCCTCCCATATAAAGCCAAAGCCATTGTAGATAATTTGATAAAGCAACACAATTTAGATGCGGTTGCGGATAAAAATCAAGTTAGCCAGAACACGGCTAACTTTATCACAGAACGAATTAGATTTATCACAGATGAGTTATCGGAAGTTGAAGGAGATGTAGAGGAATTTAAAACAAAACATAAGATCGTTGATGTTAAAACAGATGCTGAATTGTTTTTAAAGTCAGGAAGCGAAAGCGAGGTAAGTTTACTGGAGGTGAGTATGCAGGCTAGTATAGCCGAATTTATGGCCGATTATTTAGCGAAGCACAATGCCATTACCGATTTGATCCCCGCCAATTTAGGATTGTCTGAGGTTTCTGTTTCAACACAGATCAACGACTATAATAAAATATTATTGGAGCGGAACAGGTTGCTGAAAAATTCAAGTGAGAAGAATCCGGTGGTAGAGAATTTGGATAATCAGCTGATTGGATTAAGGGCTTCCGTGAAGGAAAGTTTGAATAATTTGAGATCGACACTCGCTATTAAGGTGCGTGAATTATCTAAAAAAGAGGGCGAGATCAATTCGAAAATAGGTACAGTCCCGAAATTTGAACGCGAGTATAGGATCATACAACGCCAACAGCAAATTAAGGAAGCCTTGTATTTGTATTTGCTCCAAAAAAGAGAAGAAACCAATATCGCTTTAGCAGTTACAGTGGCCAATGCAAAAATAATAGACAACGCATATTGTAACGGTGAGAAAGTGGCGCCAAAAGGAAAAATAATTTATTTGGCTGCATTTCTTATTGGGTTAATTATTCCGGTTATTGGAGTTTATATTTTTAATTTATTAGACACGAAAGTGCATAGTAAAAAGGATACAGATAGATTGAAAATTCCATTTATTGGAGATATTCCATTATCAGAGTCAGATAATAAATTGCTTGTAATTGAT